>Ga0114930_10002614_pt1 | contig 16171 bp, 15 predicted proteins | sample AnhtaG_FD_87300 | JGI IMG/M metagenome (GOLD analysis project Ga0114930, IMG submission 87300) | Deep subsurface microbial communities from Anholt, Denmark to uncover new lineages of life (NeLLi) - Anholt_01485 metaG | ecosystem: Environmental > Aquatic > Marine > Oceanic > Sediment | place... | reverse complement strand
TACAACAGGAGACGCTACGTGTCTGTCGGCGTGAGTCTGATTATTTTGTAGGACTTTGGCGCGTCATATTGTCCGTATTTGTCCTACAAAGAGGGGGAGGTGATAGGAGTTAGCGGGAAAAGATTAGAGATTGTCTCGTTCACAGGGTGGAAACAGAAAGAAGAAAGCGCAACTATGACAGATTAATTAGCTCTGGATACATCATTACGCCAAGTGAAAAATTAGGGGTATGATAGTCTAGTGGATCCTCTTAGTCTACCAGCCGGTTTTTTATAGCATAAGAAGTTAATTCAGCGTTACTCTTCATTTTCATTTTCTCCAGGATGCGGGATCGATAGGTGCTGATGGTTTTGACGCTCAGTGACAGTTCCTCGGCAATTCCCGTAACCGTTTTTCCTGAGGCAATCATGCACATAACCTGATACTCACGATCGGAAAGACTGTTATGAAGTAGTTGTGCACTATTGTTTTTCAGGTCAGAAGCTAATTTCTCCGCGAGTGAAGAACTGACATATTTTCCACCCATCGACACTTTCCGTATCGCTGCTACCAATTCATCTGGTGCGCTTTCCTTTGTCAAATATCCTGAGGCACCTGCTCTTAAGGCCCGTACGGCATACTGTTCTTCCAAATGAATACTTAGTATGAGAACAGGAAGTCCAGGTCTTTCACTTTTCAGTTGTTTTAAAATATCCACACCATCTCTGCCAGGCATTGTAATGTCTAACAAAACCACATCGTAGTAACTTGCCCTTACCTTATTGAGCACTTCCCACCCATTGCTTGCTTCATCAGCTACAACTATATCTGAAGTTTCGGCGACTACCTGCCTCAGTCCCTGCCGAACAATTGGATGATCATCAGCAATTATGACTCTCAGCATCGTGATTCTCCTCATTCATAAGCGGAATAGTTACCACAACTGTTGTCCCCTTGCCTGGAGTACCAGTGATCTTAACCTCACCCCCCCAGAAGTGGGCACGTTCTCTTATACCAATTAGCCCAAACGCTTTCGGATCGGAAATTTGCTTTTTTGTAATTCCTTTACCATTATCTCTAATTCTCAATACAATCTTACCAGCTTCTTCTATTAAGCTTGCTTTGACCTTGGTTGCATTGGCATGGCGAATGACGTTCGTCAGCGTCTCCTGAAAGATACGGAAAATCGCTGTAGAGCGGTCTTGGTCCAGAACAATATCTTCAGGATTTGAGGAGAATTCACATTTTATTTCAGTCAGCTTTTCAAATTCTCCTGCCTGCCATTCAATTGCGGCTGCAACACCGAGGTCATCTAATACTGCCGGTCTCAATTCTGCGGAAATTTTCTGCACTGTATGGATGGCCATATCAATCAATTGATACATTGATTTTGTCTTCACAAGCAGCAATTCTTGCTCTTTGGGCAATCTCGGGGTCAACCAGGACAAATCAATTTTCAGAGCTGTCAACACCTGTCCCAACTCATCGTGAATCTCTCGCGCTATATGCGTTCTTTCTTCTTCTGTCACCGATTCTAGATGTGCCGCGAGGCTACGCAACTGTTCACGTGAGGTTTCTAATCGTTCTTCGGCCTGCTTTCTATCGGTGATATCGGTAACCATGTGGAAAAAGATCCTCCTACCATCACGGGTCAATCCTCTAGTTGGGTAGATTGCCGAGCTGATCCAGCGTCCGGATTCCGGATCAAGCGCCTCCCGTTCAACGGCTTGACCTTTCTCTACAGCTTCCTCCAGTGGACAAGCATAGAAAGGCTCGTCAAGCCCATGTATTACTTTCGGGCAGTACTTACCGACAATGTCCTTGGGTTCCAGCCCTATCTTTGTTCGCACTGCCATGTTCGCCTGTAGAATGTAGTGATGTTCATCGATCAGCAGGACATAGAAGGGAAGAGCGTCCAGGATATCTAAGATGTCTATCCCAGCGATGGTATCCGCACCATGAAGTTCATCCTCTGCCACCATATGTTCGGGCTGTGAATTTTGGGGTTCCTCCAGATGTTGGCGAAAGGTTTCTGATTCCTTTGTAGGTTGCTTTTTTGTTTTATCTTTCATATCATCCGTTCTCTAAGATGCTCAATGAATCATTCAAAGGAAAAATCACCCGTACTCCGTGATGACACTATTATTAATGCACGGGGCTATCCTTCTTGTTTCTTGGCTTAAAACCATTATATTAAACAATTATACAGTTATTACAACGATTAGCACAACGGAGAAAACAACGGCACATTTGTCTATCCTAAAGTTGAGAGGTTCTGACAAATGACAGAGGAAATGCACTAAGCTCGTAATCGGCGAGTGGAGAGGGTGCTAGGGATGGGATTTGCGTTCCTTCACCAAACTTTTTTTGTATGTCAATGTTTGGACCTAGCTTGCTAGTTAAGCCGAATGGAGTTACAGTAGGCTTTGAAAGGAGTCTGAAACTGATGCTCTGACTCGACGAATGGGGCAGCGGGGATCAGACTCAAAATCGGGTCTCTGGGGCTACAAAAGACTCCTAATCCTTTAATCCCCGTGTCTTAGGTTAGAATCCCAGACAGCTCACCATTTAGGATAAAAGGTAAAACTTTTTCAATGACCTTCGCCCTAACCCGCTGAATCCAGATTCGAGTCCCAGCGGCCTGAGGTTAAACATTTCAATGAAATGTCTTCGCTCACCGGGAGCCACCATCGGGCTGGGCAAAGTTGCCAATTGTGCAGCTCTGTGACAGAATACTAACGGTGTCCTACCGCCGAGAAGGCGCCCACTCTGGCTACTTGTGCAGCGGCCGTGTCTCTGCGCTGACTGCAGCGGGCTACTACAACTCTATCTCCTTCAGATCCTCAGCTACCTTTAGTTGGGGCTCAGTGAGAGCCTGGACCTCGTCTACAGTCCAGCCGGGGGCTATTTCCTTCAGCACCAAGCCCTGGGGAGTGACCTCGATAACCGCCAAGTCGGTAACGATGAGGTCCACGCACTCCTTGGCTGTAAGAGGATAGGTACATGCCCTGACGATCTTGGGATTGCCCTCTTTGGTGCTGTGCTCCATGGCCACGATAACCCTTTTGCAGCCAACCGCCAGGTCCATCGCTCCCCCGATGTTGCCCACCCCCCTCTCCGGCGACATCCAGTTCGCCAGATCACCCCTTTCGGAGACCTGTAGCCCTCCTAAAACCGTGATGTCAATATGACCTCCCCGGATCATAGCGAAGGAGTCGGCATGGTGAAAGAAGGACATGCCGGTAAGACGGGTCACAAATTGGCCACCGGCATTGATGAGGTCGATGTCCTCTTCACCCTCGGAAGCAATGGGACCGAAGCCCAAGGCACCGTTCTCGGTGTGAAAGATGACCTGTCGGCCCTGGGGTATGAAGTTGGAGGCCAGGGTGGGAATGCCGATTCCAAGGTTGACCACATCCCCGTCCTGAAACTCCTTAGCCACCCTCATGGCCATAGTTTCTCGATCCAGCCTTTGCTTCATTTCCCTGCCTTGGGGCGTTTCACGATGCGATCCACATAAATGCCTGGGGTAACGATTGCCTCCGGGTCCAGCTCTCCCGGCTCCACGATATCGTCCACCTCTACGATGGTGACGCGAGCGGCGGTGGCCATTATGGCGTTAAAACTTCTAGAGGTTCCCTTAAAGACCAGGTTGCCCATACGATCTGCTTTATGAGCCCGGATCAGGGCGTAGTCCGCCCGCAGCGGCAGCTCCAGCAGGCACTCCTTGCCCCCGATGACCCTCTTCTCCTTCCCCTTCTCGATGACCGTGCCCACGCCAGTGGGGGTGTAAAAGCCTTCGATGCCGGCGCCACCGGCCCTGATCCTTTCCGCCAATGTCCCTTGAGGAACCAATTCCAGTTCGGCCTCGCCGGCCAGGCATTGCTTCTCGAAGGCGGTGGGCCGTGACGGTGATGGGGAAAAAGGGTAGGAGGCGATGGCCTTCTTCACCTGCCCATTCTCCACCAGTATGCTGGGATCGAGGTAAGTAACTGCCGGCTTGGCGCCGAAGGTGCCACCCAGCCCCACGGTGTTGCCGATGATGGTAAGATCCTTGGCGCCCTGGTCGCGCAGGGCGAGGAGGAGGTATTCGGGCATGCCGCCAGCACCGCCAAAGCCGTCAATCATGATGGTAACGCCATCCGGGACATCCGCCACCGCCTTAGCAAAGTTGGAATAGACCTTCTTTTTAGGCATCGCAGGCCTCCTGATTAGTGGTCTGAGAATGGGAAGGATTCCCCCGCTGAGATTATATCACGCATTGACACCGGGTGTTCTTGGTTCTGGCCAGGGGTAGCGCCATTCCGTCCAACTTGAAGATGGCGGTGAACTCCATATTCTTGCTGATCCAAAACTTTTTCACGACAATGGAAGCCTTGATTTCTGTTTGGCTTTTCTGTTTCACCTTACGAGAGGCTGCACAGTCCTTCGCAAGGCATGCGTTGACAGCCTCTGGCGTCTGTGGTATAAGGGCGCTAGATCATTAACAACCAAAGGCTATGGGATCCCGCTTGGGGCCTTGCGTTAACGTGAATGAGGCAGTGTATGGCTACTGCAATGAGCTAGGGCTGCAGGATAGAGAGCGCCGTGATCCAATTCCTGCAGAACATGCGGCGGCAAAGCCGCCGCGAAGTCATGTATTGGGGGTTGTTTGCCAACCTGTGTGCGAGTTGAGCTTTACCGCGACCCAACAATTGTGGAGATTCGGTGGAAAGAAAGGTAGCCGCGAGGAGTGGGGGTGGGTGACAAGCGGGGCAGCCACGTGGCTTCTATTCAATAGTTGGAGGACTTCGTGTGATGCGTTACAAGACAATAATTTACAGGAAGGAAGAGAGTATTGGCATCATTACCCTCAATCGGCCGGAGCGCCGGAATGCCCTGAACGTGCCTCTCATCAGGGAGATGACCAAGCTATTAGGCGAGATCGCGGCCGATGACGAAGTGAGGGCCCTGATTATCACCGGGGGTGAAAAATGGTTCAGCAGCGGGGCTGACCTCAGGGACCTTCAAGAGACTGCCAATGTTACCTTCCTCGACGAAATACGCGCCCTGTTCAAGAAGATAGAGAACTTCGACAGGCCAGTAATCGCTGCTATTAATGGTTTTTGCCTAGCCGGCGGCTGTGAGATGGCAATATCCTGCGACCTGCGAATCGCAGCCGACAATGCGACCTTCGGCTTTCCCGAAATACGATTTGGAGCGCTTGCCATAGCCGGCGCCACCCAGAGGTTGCCACGGCTCATCGGCGTGGGCAAAGCCAAGGAGATGCACTACACTGGCGATCCAATCAATGCCCAGGAGGCCTACCGGATAGGTCTGGTGAACAAAGTTGTCCCACCGGCATCGGTTATGGATGAGGCTAAGAGAATGGCTGGCACGCTAGTGTATAGGTCGCGTGTTGCTCTCAGCATGGCGAAATTCCTCATCAACGCCGGTATGAGGACAGACCTCAATACCGCCATGGAGTTCGAAGCCGAGGTCTCAAAGAATCTCTTCGCCTCACGGGAGACGTTTGATGAGGAGAGGAAGAAGGCAGCGGAGAGGGAAGACGTGTATAAAAGGATCTTCGGCTAGACTTGGGCTATACCTAAGTCTGACCGCGAGGAGTCTGGTATTGGAAAGGCCTGGGAGCATGGGCATGACTCAGCTAGGTCGAAAACCGGAGGAAACATGGATGACAAGGTGGCGGTGATCGGCGTAAGCCAGACGAAATATGAGGCGGCAAAGAGAAAGCAAGACCTTTACGAAATGATCTTCGAGGCAGCGAGCGGCGCCCTTAATGACGCTGGAATCAAGATAGGGGACGTCGATAGCGTGGTGCTGGCAGCACACGACCTAATAGATGGCAGAAGCATCACCAGCATGCTTACCGCTACTCCGGCTGGCGCCTACCGGAAGGACGAAATAAGACTGGGTGAGGACGGTGCCTTCGCCGTCGCTCTCGCTTGGCTAAGACTCCTTTCTGGAGAGTTCAACGCCTCGTTAGTGGTGAGTTGGAGCAAGCTTTCTGAGGGCGACTTCGACGTCATCACCAGCCTCAACTTTGATCCAATGTTCTATCGGCCCTTTGGCTTTAACTACGTTATCGCCCACGCTCTTCAAGCCGCGAGCTATATGTCTCGATACGGCCTAACCGAGGCCCAAGCAGCGAGGATCGTCGTTAAGAATCGTGCCCATGCTGTCAACAACCCTCTAGCACACCTTCAGCAGGCTGTTACCGTAGATGATGTTCTGCGATCCAGGCTGCTGGCTTGGCCGTTGAAAGAACTTGATCTCCCACCTAAGTCCGATGGAGCCTGTGCTATAGTCCTTGCCACTGAGGAAAGGGCCAAACGGGCAAGGGATGGCTGCGCCTGGATAAAGGGGGTTGGCTGGGCAAATGACACTTACTATTTGGGGGATAAGGAACTCTGGGAACTTCCTTCCCTTGCTCTGGCTGCCAAACGGGCGTACCGGATGGCAGGCATAGAAAACCCCCTAGAGCAACTGGATGTGGCCGAAATATACGACATCTCATCGTTCCACGAGCTGATGGAATACGAAGCTTTAGGCTTCTGTAAGCCGGGTGAAAGCGGACGGCTTGTTGATCAGGGGATTACGTCGATGAAGGGCCAGCTGCCTGTTAATCCCTCGGGAGGCGCCCTATCCTCGCATCCCTACACCGCTGTGGGTTTGATCAGAGTGGCAGAAGCGGCACTGCAGGTTATGGGCCGCGCGGAGGGGCATCAATTGCCGGGAGTCACCACCGCTTTAGCCCATGGAGCTAGCGGAATGTGCTGTCAGTCTAGCTGCGTTGTAATTTTGAGCAAGTAGCATAGGAGGCATTGTGGCCCGAAGAGTAGCCATTGTAGGCACCGGTCAGACCCAGTACACGAAGAGAAGAAGGGATGTCTCAGCGCCCGAGCTTGTTCATGAGGCGGTCAAGAGGGCGCTCGCCGACGCCGAGCTGACGTTGAACGACATAGACGCGGTGGTCTTCGGCACAGCCCCGGAGTCTTTTGAGGGGGTCAACTGTCCTGACAAGTGGGCCGCCGATGGGGCTGGTGGCCTGGGCAAGGCCTTCATGAGAATAAACACCGGAGGGGCGACTGGCGGGTCGGCGGCATTAGCAGGTGTTCATCATGTCGCATCCGGCGTCTTTGATGTGGTACTGGTAGTGGCCATGCAGAGGGTGGGTCAGACGCCGGTGGCACAGCGCATCTTAGGCCTTATCTGGGATCCTATCTTTGCCAGCGGCTTTGCCCTGAACCTGCTGACGACCACAGCCATGGGGGCTACGGCTAGTATGGCCAGTTTCGGCTTCAATGAATGGCATATGGCAAAGATCTCAGTGAAGGATCACCTTAATGCCCTCAATAATCCCTACGCCCATATCAGGATCAACATAGGCATTGAGGATGTGCTCAAGTCCCCGGTACTCTGCTGGCCGCTCAAGCTCCTTGACTGCTGCCCCAGTTCAGATGGGGCCTGCGCTGTCATCTTCGCTTTGGAGGAGCGGGCGAGGAGGATAACCCGGACCCCGGCGTGGGTCATTGGCACCGGAGCCTCGACCATTGTCTTCACCCCGGGGGAGGGGTCTGTCGAGGAAGAGTTGGTCGGGATCGCGGTGAGGAAAGCCTACAAGATGGCGGGCATAGACCACCCGCGCCGACAGATAAGCGTTGTTGAGCCCTATGCCCCCTTTTCCAATGCCGAAATAGCCTACTACCTCGCCTTGGGGTTCTGCTATGAGCCGGCGGAGGCAACAAAGATGGTGGAGGATGGTTTCGGTGAGATGACGGGAGAGATCCCGTTCAGTCCTTCTGGGGGGGTGCTCTGTTCCAACCCCATAGGCGCTACCGCCCTGGTCAGGGTAGCTGAGGCTGCGCTTCAGATAATGGGCAGGGCGGATAAGCGCCAGGTACCAGATGCCAAGGTAGCCCTCGCCACCGGGGCAGGAGGCTCACCGGGGCCAGGGTCAGCAACTTTCGTCACCGCTATGATCCTGGCAAAGGAGCCAGGCTGACAAGGGGAGGCCTAAGTGGAACAAATGCCAGAGCTTATTCAGATGCCGGGCAAGTGGGATTTGCCCTGGGTCTACGCCGCAGGAGAGGTGGGGAGCAGGTATATAGTGGAACTCCGGGACAACGCTCGTATCGTAGCCACCAAGTGTCCCAAATGCGGGCGTGTTCTTCTACCACCACGCTCGTTTTGTGAGCGATGCTTCGTATCCCTCAAAGGCCACTGGGTGGAGTTGGAGCCCAAGGGGACTTTGGAGGCTTTCACCATCGTCACTACCGTCTTTCCCGAGCAGCGACCCCCTCCCTATATCATAGGCTACTTTAGGATCGGTGGAGCCTCCACCAACATTCCTCACTTCTTAGAGGGGGTGGATCTTTCGGACATAGAGAGGGCCAAAAGTGAGATATGGGTCGACATGCCAGTCAAAGTGATATTCAGGGAGCAGCGCGTGGGAAGCGCGGCTGACTTTTACATCGTGCCGCTCAGAGATTGAGGTAAGAGCTGGCTAGGGACTGGAGACGAGAGGGATGCAAAGAGAGATGGAGAGCATTGAGAAAACGGCGAGATGGGAAATACCCTACTCCCATGACATCGGCGAGACTGCAAGTAGGTTCTTCCTAGAGCTACGTGACAAGGCTCGCATCATGGCCACTAAATGCCCAGAGTGCAGGCGTGTGTTTCTACCGCCACGCTCTTACTGTGAGCGATGCTTCATATCTCTAGAAGGTCACTGGGTTGAGCTTAATCCTGAAGGCACCCTGGAGGCCTTCACTATCGTTACCGACGATTACTCTTTTTCCGGTATGCCTAAGCCACCCTACGTATTGTGCCTGGTGAAGCTCGGGCACAGCTCGACTTGCCTTCCACACTTTCTTCTAGGGGTGGATCTATCAGACCCTCGAAAGGCGGCGCAGGAACTCAAGATTGGCATGCCGGTTAGGGTGGTTTTCAAGGAACACCGTGAAGCTCGAATCGATGACTTTTACGTCGAGCTTGTAAGGTAAGTGCCAGTGGCTTGGCCCCTTTGGTTGGTGAGAAGGTTTTTCACGTCCCTAAAAAGGCGATGATCGCCGGTTATCCAGCGGTAATCACCGAGCTTGACAACCGGCAGGGCAATGAACTTTAAGGGGGGAAAATGACAGACCAACGAGATTCACTGCTAGGTGGCTATCGGGTGCTGGATCTCACCGATGAAAAAGGCGTCCTCTGCGCCAAGATACTCGGCGACCTAGGGGCTGATGTGATCAAGGTCGAACCTCCCCAGGGCGACCCGGCGAGAGACATCGGCCCCTTTCATCATGATATCCCTCATCCCGAGAAGAGCCTTTTCTGGTTCTACACCAACATAAACAAGAGAGGGATAACCCTCAACATCGAAACAACCGATGGCAGGGAGCTCTTCAATAGACTGGTAAAGACCGCTGACTTCATTATCGAATCTTTTGAGCCCGGCTATATGGACAGCCTCGGCCTGGGGTATTCGGAACTGGAGCGGATAAACCCGCGACTGATAATGACCTCCATCACCCCCTTCGGCCAGAGCGGCCCCTATGCCCATTACAAGGTGACTGACCTCGTCGGCGTGGCCATGGGGGGCATGGTGCGCCTTTTCGGGGAGTTTGACCGCCAGCCGAACCGCATTAGCGCGCCGCAATTCTATTTCTTCGGCGGATTGCACGCGGCTGTGGGCTCCATGGTGGCTCTTTACTACAGAGAGCTTACCGGCGAGGGGCAACACGTGGACGTTTCATGCCAGCAGGCAGTAGTGTTGGCGCTGATGCTCGCGGTGGAGATCTGGGACATAATGAAGCTTAGTTACCGGGGCACGGGACCAGTGTTTGTTTCTCCTAGGCCAATGCCTGCCGGGCTTCTGTTCGTGCGGAGCGTTTTCCCGTGCAAAGATGGCCACGTTCTGCTTTATCTGCAGGGTGGAGCCCAGGTCGGAATGGCCAAATCGTCAGCGACACTGGTGAAGCTGGCCAATGAAGAAGGGATGGCGCTCGAGCTCAAGGACTACGACTGGTCCCAATACGATGGCGCTAGCATAAGCCAGGAGGAAAGGAGCAACCTAGAGAACCCGATAGCCGACTTCTTATTGACCAAGACCAAAGCTGAACTGCTTAACGCTGGCCTGGAGCGTGGCATTCTGATAATGCCAGTGAACACGATCAAGGACGCTGTGGAAGGTGAGCAACTCAAGGCCCGCGATTTCTGGGTGGAAGTGGAGCATCCTGAGCTTGGTGAAACCATCACCTACCCTGGCTTCCCTATCAAGTGGACCGAGCTTCCACCATATCGACCACGGCGGCCCGCTCCCCTGCTAGGAGAGCATAATCCAGAAGTGTATGAGAGGGAGCTGGGCCTATCCAGGCAGGAACTGGTGCTGCTGAAGAATAGAGGGATTATCTGAGGAGGGCAAAATGCAGAGAAAACAAGTTTTTGAAGGCATAAAGGTGGCCGACTTTTCTGTGGCTGGAACCGGCCCTCAGATTGCCAGGGAGCTTGCCGAGCATGGGGCCACCGTTGTCCGTGTAGAATGCCATCGCTATCCCGATGTGACGAGGGCCAGTCCCCCCTTCAAGGATGGCATTCCGGGACTGGATCGGACTGCCTTTGCCACCGCCTATAACGCCAACAAATATGGTATAAGCCTTGACCTCAACATGCCTAAGGGTCAAGAGGTGGCAATAAGGCTGGTCAGGTGGGCGGACCTCGTTGCCGATAGCATGCCGCCAGGCAGAATGGCCCAGTGGGGTCTTGACTACGAGAGCTGCAAGCTGTTGAAGCCCGATATTATCTACTACTCTACTTGCCAGATGGGGCAAAAGGGCCCTTTGGCCAAGTCTGCTGGCTACGGCCTGTTTGGCATAGCCTATTCCGGCTTCGTTAATCTCACTGGTTGGCCTGACCGGGATCCACTGCCTTTGTTCAACAACCACAGCGACTTCATTGCCCCCTGGTATCTGATCACCACGTTGATATCAGCGCTCATCTACCGACAAAAGACAGGAAAGGGGATCTACCTCGATCAATCTCAGGTGGAAACAGGGGTCACCTTTCTCGGCCCGCTTATCTTGGACTACATAGTCAACGAACGGATTGCCAACCGAGCGGGAAACCGTGATCCATATATGGCCCCGCACAGCCTATACCCGTGTCGTGGTGCCGACCGATGGGTAGCGATAACAGTGACCAATGATGATGAGTGGAAGGCACTTTGCCAGGTCATGGGAGAACCAGAGTGGACTCGTGACCCCAAGTTTTCCACCCAAATCGGGAGAAAGCAGAACGAGGAGGAGTTGGACAGGCTCATTGGGGACTGGACTAAGGATTACCCCGCGGAGCAGATAATGGCGGTGATTCAGGGCGCTGGCGTTCCCTGCGGAGTGGTTCAAACCGCCGAGGATGTTTTCAATGACCCACAGCTCAAGAACCGGGAGCATTTCCGCTTTCTGGAACACAAGGTCATCGGGAGGCACGCCTATAATGCCCCCTCCTACCGGCTTTCAAAGACGCCAAACCATATCTGGAAGGCCGCTCCCTGTCTTGGGGAAGACAACGAATACGTTTATAAGGATATCTTGGGCTATTCTGATGATGAAATCGCCGACATGCTTGCTGAGGGGGTTATAACCACCGAGGCCGATGCGCCTTCTAAGGTCAGCACCTAAGGAGTGCCATCAAAGGGCTCCTCGCTTCAAATCCCCATAGGTGGGGTTGTGTCCTCCTTGCCTTTCAACCGTCCACCTATCTTTACTTGGCTTGCCGTGGATAATCCTCTCTAGGCATCCTTTGCAGAGATCGAGCACCTGATTCAGTGAACATAGGGCCATGTTGTCCGGCAGATTCATATCTGAAATGTGGCAAATTGGGGGCTTAAGTGGCATCCAACTTCTAGTCTAGCAGCTCAAATGCTGGGATCCGCCCCCTTGCATCCAAGGCAACCTAATGGCTGACTGCACATTATGACGAATCGTTCACACATATAGTCAGTTAACCTCTTGCTTCCGCCACAGTGCCCCTTGACAGCACATCCACAAAGTGGTAGCCTTAGCGCTTCTTTTTCGATATGGTATGATAATGAATAGGAGGCTAACCATGGAACAATCACAAAATATTGAAGACTTAAAACGAAAAATTGTTATACAGATTGCCGATTTGTCTAGATTACTTGGAATGATTCCGAGTGATGACGTTACAGTGAGGGATGCCAGAGACTCATTTCTTAAATTATCTATTTTAATTGACCAAGCGTTGGACCTTAGGTTATCGTAGGCTGGTCTTGACAGCCAGCGACAGAGTAGTATAGCATAGCCGCAGTCTTAAGGCGGAAAACGGTGTAGCGATTCAGAGAAAGGAAACAGCAGGATGTTCAAAACAAGGGTGACCGAACTACTAGGCATCGAGCACCCCATCATCGCCGGGACGATGGGGGCGGGGCTCTCCAAGGCGGAGTTGGTGGCGGCCGAGGCTAACGCCGGGATACTGGGCATCCTCCCTTCAGCCACCTTCCCCTCCAAGGAGGAGTTCCGCGACGAGATCCGCAAGGTGAAGAGCCTTACCGATAAACCCTTCGCGGTAAACATCAACCTGTTCCCCATGCTGGTACCTATAGCCATCGACGATTACATTGATACCGCTCTCGAGGAGGGGATCAAGATCATGGAGACCTCGGGAAGAAGCCCAGCACCCTATGCTGAGCGAATAAAGAGCGGGGGCTGCGTGTTCATGCACAAGTGCGCCCGGGTGCGGGATGCTAGAACGGCAGAGCGAGCCGGGGCAGACTTGATCGAGATCGTGGGCTTCGAGTGTGGCGGCCACCCCAGCATGGAGGAGGTCACCACCCTGATTCTCCTTCCCCAAACAGTGGATGCAGTGCATGTACCTGTAATCGGGGGAGGGGGATTTGCCGACGCCAGAGGCTTCATCGCCTGCCTCTCCTTGGGAGCTGAGGGGGTGCTTATGGGCACCCGCTTCATGGTAACCAAGGAGTGCATGATACACGACAACTTTAAAAATGCCTTCGTGGAGGCCCCAGAGACTGCCACAATGATAGCCATGAAATCCCTTGGTGAGCCGGCCCGGGTACTCAGGAATCAGGCCGCTGATAAGGTAGTGGAGATGGAGAAACAGGGCACTACCCTTGAGGACCTCATCTCCCTCATTTCCGGTGCCGAGGGCCGCGATGCGATGGCTAAGGGCGATTTGGACCGTGGCATGATGGCTTGTGGCCAGGTGGTAGGGTTAATTCATGATATACCTACGGTGAAGGAGGCGGTGGACAACATCATAAATGGAGCAATAGCTATCCTGGAACGCTTGCCCCGTCCCTGATAAGGGCTGGCCAAATAGCACTAGGGAGGTGGCGCTGTGAGTCTAGTTCTCTACCACAAGTGGAACAAGGTGGTGCGCATCAGCTTGAATCGGCCGGAGAAGCTCAACGCGCTCAGTGTGGAGTTACAGGACGAGCTGGTGGAGGCCATGAGCGCGGCGGAAGCCGACCATGACGTTCGGACGGTGATTATCAAAGGGGAGGGCAGGGCGTTTTGTTCTGGCTATGACATAAGCCCGTCTGCCCGATCCGACTACGCGGGGCAGATAACCCTGCGCGAGGACATCCAGAACCTGCGCAGGGTAGTGTCACGCTGGGCGACGATCTGGGAGCTAAGCAAGCCTGTCATAGCACAGGTTCACGGCTACTGCCTGGCCGGGGGCACGGATCTCGCCCTCAATTGCGATATGGTGATTGCCGCTGAGGACGCCATATTCGGCTACCCCCCTGTGAGGGCGATGGGCTCTCCGCCAACCCACATGTGGACCTATCTGGTAGGGCCTCAGTGGGCCAAGTATATGCTGCTCAGTGGCGATACCATCGACGGTAAAACCGCCGAGCGAATAGGCCTCATCTTGCGGGCGGTGCCTGCCGAGAAGCTGGAGGAGGAGGTGACGGAGTTGGCGGAGAAGCTGGCAAAGATCCCGTGGGACCTGCTCGCGGTCAACAAGAGCATAGTAAACAAGGCCGTCGAGCTGATGGGGCGAAGCCTATTGCAACAGCTGGCCGCCGAAAGCGACGCCATCGGTCACCGCGCACCCATAGTTGCCGAATTCTTCAGGATGGCCGCGGAGAAGGGCCTTAAGGCTGCCCTAGAGTCACGGGACAGCCCCTTCGGCGACTACAAAGGAAAATAATAGGCGCCGGTGCGTACCGAAGCTCTAGGGGGCAGGTCAACCTGGCTGTCAACTCAGAGGCTTGGTCTTTACAGAGCGCCGGGCAGCTAGCTATAGGTAGTTTTCAGTTTAGGATGCTGAAGCCATACTCTATTTCGTTCCCCTTTTCCTTCCAATAGCCAAATCCCGTCTCAAGAGTGCCTGTGTTCAGACCCCCGGCGGTGCACCCTCTCTTTCCAACCCTGTAGCTACTTCATGAACGCGCAAGAGTGCGTTAGCAATCCAGCCAATTAGTTCAACGGGGCTAGCTTAGACGGGACAGCTTTTGGTCTATTGCGAAAGAGGCCATCACATTGGCGTCACATCCATATCACATAAATTGCAGAAAAGCCCCCAACGCTGTACAATATCCTCGGTCGAAGGCCCTAATGGTAACACCTTGACTTGGTAGCGCAAGGGAGGGAAGTATGGCCGAACCATTTCGTGTGATTCAGTGGGCGACGGGACCTATCGGAAGTACGATGGTCAGGATAATGCTACGCAAGCGAAGCGTGGAGGTGGTGGGAGCAATCGTGCACAGCCGCGAAAAAGTGGGACGGGATCTAGGCGAACTAGTTGGTATGAGTAAGGTAGGGATCAGTGCTTCTGATGAGGCGGATGAGGTTCTAAAAACAGCCGCTGATGTGGTTATGATCGCAACGCCTGCAGCGTTAATGAATAAAGGTAGTTGGAACGAGAATGTGGAACAAATTTCAAAGGCGCTTAAGGCAAAGAAGAATGTAATCACTGTGTCAGGCTTCATGTATCCTTGGAAATATTGCCCAGAAATAGCACAACAGCTTGACTGTCTAGCCAAAGAGAATGGGGTAAGCCTCCTGGGAACTGGTCTCAATCCAGGATTCCTGTTTGATTACCTCACTGTAGTTCTAAGTGGTTGTCTTGCCCGAGTCGATCGCGTAACCATGCGCCACTGCGAGGATGAAACGGAATACGATTCCCTACCCATTATGCGAGACACACTAGGGTTTGGTATAAGCCCCGAGGAGTACGAGAAACGACACTTCAGGCGGCTGCTAGATTATCAGACTGCGTTATTTGCTGAATGCGCTCACTTCATTGCTGACTCGGTGGGCTGGGAGCTCACCGAATTGAAGCCAAAATTGGAAGTCTTTACAGCGAAAGAGCCCCTCCAAATCAGTTGCATGCGAATTGATCCCGGGACTGTCTGCGCCTACAGGTTTGTCCTGCAGGGTGTAAAGGAAAAGGACATAGCGATCTCTATAGAGTTTTCCGGTGTAGTATGTCCAGAGAAAGTGAAAGACGTTGGCGAACCTGGCCAGACCATCTGGCTTGAAGGCCTGCCGACATATGGGGTTGAGCTGAAAGGCAATCTCCTCACTATGGGGTTCCTCAGCACCGCAGCCCATGCAGTGAACGCCATTCCAAGGGTAATTGAGGCGCCACCGGGGCTAGTGAGTCTCAAAGACCTTCCCGTGGTGGTCCCGATTCGGTAAAAACTGTCAAAATTCGAACTGTGAGCTAGCGTAGGCCCCAGTGTTGGGCTTATTCCCCAGCCTCTTTCATTCCAGCACATCCCCCTTTCCAACCTAGTGACTACTTCGTGAATGCTTATAGCCTCCACCGTGCCACTTATCAACTCCTCTAGCCCAGAGTGTCCGTTCGCATAGTTCCACAATATATCCTATTTTTTACTGATGTCTAACAGTTAGCGGACAAGCGGGGAATGCAACACATGCTCTTATCTTGCCAAGGGCGAAACGTCACAGATTGACTATTTGTGAAGGGATAGTTATAGTCTGGGTTGAAATGATAAGGGGGGACAATGAGCGTATTCACAATTGACCGTGACAAATGTGACAGTTGTGGCGTGTGTTTTGCGGAGTGTCCTGCGGGCATCATTTTAATCAAGGAGCCAGGGGCATTGCCTTCTTTGGCTAAGGGTGGAGAGGGGATGTGTATCAACTGCGGCCATTGTGTTGCCGTGTGCCCTACTGGGGCCCTT
>Ga0114930_10002613_pt1 | contig 16176 bp, 12 predicted proteins | sample AnhtaG_FD_87300 | JGI IMG/M metagenome (GOLD analysis project Ga0114930, IMG submission 87300) | Deep subsurface microbial communities from Anholt, Denmark to uncover new lineages of life (NeLLi) - Anholt_01485 metaG | ecosystem: Environmental > Aquatic > Marine > Oceanic > Sediment | place... | reverse complement strand
TTTTCCGAACTCTTCGAGCTTGGCCAAAGCGATGAAGCTGAAGCGCTCGTAACTTGTGCTCGTCTCGGCGCTCGTCGGGGCGGAGCCCGCCGTAGCCCGGAAGGCCGAGGCCGTAGCGGGACCGGCCAGCTCAAAGTCCTGAACATAAGCATAGATAGTCTCAGTGGTGTCCTGCTTTAATGCGCCTTGCTCTATCCATTTATTGAGATAGTCGGCGGCCCTTGTGTATTGATTATTATCGCTGTTATCAGAAGCAGTTGTCTTGCCTTTGATTATGCGCACGATATTATGTTTACTCTTTTTATAGAGCTGTTCCTGCTGGGCGTCGCTGATAACATCATAAGGAGGAGCAATACAATGGCCCACATCGCCAACTACCGCCTCATCAAACCTGAATGCTTCGAACGGCTTAATTTGCATATTTGTGTCTCGTATTCGACATCGGTGTCGATTCACTTATTTAAGATTGTCAAAATTGCAAAAGCGGAGAATAATACCAAAGAATAGGGAAATTGTCAAATACGAACAAGATATTTTAAAGAGGTAGATGCGGCTGGATAGGTACTTTTAAGATGGCAATATTCCGCATAAACTTATTTTAAAACGAAAAAATAGACTGTTGATCACAATATGGTTGAAAGCATCCTATCATAAGGGTTTTTCTTCTACATATACCTAACCCGGTCGAGCCGGAACCAAACAGGTGACCGAAAGTCAAAAGTTGGACGATTTTAAAAACGCCGTAACTTATTGTAAATACAGAAGATATAGTCACCGTTAAAAATATTGTGCGCGCGGAGCGCTCAATTTTAGTCGTAAGAGACTAAAAATCGGGATTACTCGTATGTTGGGAATATTTATCATTTTCGATTCCCTTTCTTGGCAGATTTTTTGTGAATTTTTTTTGACAGTACAGGGCAGTTAAGCTGAATATGCTCATCAACTATTTGTCTAACGAGACTTAAGAAATCATTTTCACCTAATTCCTGGCTAATCAACCTGGCTTGCAAATCTTCAGGTAAGGATATCCACAATCGCAGTGCTGCTGCTACCGCGCGTTTTTGTATCTGTCCACGAGCCTTCCATTGCTTCTCAAAATCGTCAACTAAAGAGATTTTTACATCTGCTGATAAAGTTTTTTCGTCTTTTTTATATGCCATAACTTCATTCCACATAAATAATTACAAATATTCTATATAAATAATTATAGATAATTACGGATAATTCCCAGGATTTATGTTGACCTTATCCAAGATGACCTTATAAAATTGCCGTCACTGAATAGTGGGAAGTGTAGTTTAGAGAGATAAATATATAAAAATGAAAACCCATAGCTGTTTAAGGATAACGAATTCGATGTCCTGCTTGTAAGTGAAGGCTACTACGATTGGGAAGATAAGATTGTTCGCAGAGAAGAGGAAAAAATCCCATTGCAAGTGATCCTTAAAAGAAAGGAGGTGAGTAAATGATAGGATAAGTGCAGCGCTGCACGGTATTGAAAAAACTTTTCCTGAGATTCTGTTAGATAAAAATGAAAGGATGAACTGATGGTCAATAGGAAAATATTAGTAAGATCATTCACTCCTCTATTAATTGTGTTACTGATGGCTATTGTTTCCGGATGTGGCTCTGTCAACCACAAGCTAAGCATCGTGGATGACTACACACTGCAACCTCGCACAAAAATTGAAGTTGGTAAAGTAACGAATGAGACTGGCAAGACATTCGATATCGACATAGAACAAATTCTTACAGATGCCTTTGCTGAAGTTCTGCGAAAAGAAAAACTATTACCTGTAGGTGGTGAGGGTCATAGACTGTTACTGACCAGTAGAATTGTTGAATATGAGAAAGGAAGCGCGTTCAAGAGATGGCTGCTTCCTGGATGGGGATCTACCGTAATATCTATAGAAGGTGATTTGAGGGATGTGGACCAAGTGGTAGGCTCTTTTCAAGCAAGACGCACCGTCTCCATAGGGGGCGGTTTCACCATTGGTGCGTGGAGAAAGATTTTTGCAAGTATCGCTAAAGACGTGGTAAAAGACCTTCGTTCTAAGATTCCAAAATAAGGAAAACGCGAGCCTCAACGTTTTGTCCGTTGAAAGGCCGAAAAGGATCTTAGCGTCCCGAATTCTTTAAGCGATTTCAACTATTTTTTTAACAGTTTCAATTTGAAAGGAAAGAAGATGAAAGTTTACACAACAAAGTTCTATACCATTACTATTTTAAGCCTTTTGGCCTTTGTTATGACATCTAGCGTCTGCAGTGCACAAGAGTGGATCCGCACAGGAAAGACTGAAATTTTTGGTACGTTCCAAACTATGGGTGGCGGTGAAACCTCTGGATTAGGAGTAACGGTCGACTTCGACGATGCTACTGTTTACGGATTCGGGATTGGTTACAATCTTGATAACCATTTTAATCTAAACACGGACTTTCTCTTTGGTTCTACAGATTTCACTGCAACAGGATTCGGCGCAACAATAGAGGGTGATGTCGATCTCTGGCTTTGGAATGTCAACCTGGACTATAATTTTTTTGAAGATCGTCTTACTCCGGTGGTGACCGGAGGCATCGGTTTATTTGGCCTCAGCAGTGAAGACTCTTCTGAGTCAAATTTTTCTTACAACCTTGGTTTTGGCGGACGATGGGATATTTCGGACAATTTTGCAGTTAAAGCACTGTACAAATTCACATGGACGGCGTTGAAGGATAGCGATAGTAATACCAGATTTGATGGTGTAATGGTGAGTCTCGTATATATGTTCTGAAAGAGCGAACGGTTCTGTTAAAAAGAAGCCCAACGACGTGCTGGAACTGATGCCTCTTGGTATGAATCTTACTTGGAAATTTTGGCCTTAGCTGATACTATTGAAAGATTCTGTCGGTTCATATAAAACGAAGCTAAATAGTGGATTAGGGCTGCGAAATCCTTTATTCATCTCCATTCGCAGCCCTCTTATTTTGGTCCGCCCAGCAATTCTTCATGGACGAACACCGGCTTATACCTGTGTTACATGATCTCCAGATTGTGGCATCGAGTAAACCAGGCATAGGCTGGAATGCCGCCAATGTGCCCCGGGACTTGATTAAGATTCTACTTTTATCGGTTTTTATTTGTTGGGAGGTGCTATCTCTGTGGCCTCTGTGGCTTTCTTACTTTTTTCTTCTTTGCCAGGTATTGGTTTATTGCTGCAGCGGCGATTCGGCCCTGGCCCATTGCGAGGATAACGGTCGCGGCACCAGAGACGATGTCTCCGCCTGCGTAAACGCTAGGGACCGAGGTGGCCATAGTCTCCTCGTCAACGACGATGGTACCCCACTTGGTAGTTTCCAGTTCCGGCATCGTCTGCGGGATGAGCGGATTGGGTTTATTGCCGATAGCTACGATGACCGTGTCCAGCTCCATAGTGAACTCTGAGCCTTCGATGGGAATAGGCCGGCGTCGGCCGGAATCATCCGGCTCGCCGAGCTCCATTTTGATACACTCCATAGCCACGACGCGGTGATGGTCGTCGCCAATGATACGTACGGGATTATTAAGCAGTTTGAACTTGATGCCTTCTTCTTCGGCGTGGTGGATTTCCTCGTCACGGCCGGGCATCTGTTCGCGGGCCCGGCGATAGACGATAGTAACGTCGGCACCTAAACGCAGCGCCGTTCGTGCCGAATCCATAGCCACGTTGCCGCCGCCTATAACGGCGACACGCTCACGTTTTATGGGCGGCGTATCGTACTTTGGAAACAAATAGGCCTTCATTAAATTGGAACGGGTCAGGTATTCGTTAGCTGAATAGACACCGACCAGGTTTTCGCCCGGGATTCTCATAAACGATGGTAAGCCTGCACCGCTGCCGATGAAGACAGCATCATAACCTTCTTTATCCAGCAGCTCTTTGACGGTACTATTGCGGCCGACTACAAAGTCCATCACGAACCTGACTCCAAGTTTTTTGAGGTAATCCACTTCGGCCTGAACGATTGCCTTGGGCAGGCGGAACTCAGGAATACCATAAGTCAGGACGCCGCCGGGCTCCTGCAGGGCCTCGAAGACAGTAACCTCGTGTCCGAGTTTTATAAGGTCGCCCGCGACGGTAAGCCCGGCAGGTCCGGCACCCACAACAGCCACTCGTTTGCCGGTTTTAGCGGGAATTTGCGGGACTTTGACCTTACCGCTGTTGTGCTCATAGTCAGCGACGAACCGTTCCAGCCTGCCGACAGCTACCGGCTCGTCCTTTACGCCGAGCACGCACAGTTTCTCACACTGTTCTTCCTGCGGACATACCCGCCCGCAAACCGCCGGCAGTGCATTTTGCTCCTTGAGCTTCCAGGCCGCCTCAATGAATTTGCCCTCCTGTACCAGAGCAATAAAGCCGGGTATATCGACATTAACCGGACATCCCGCTATGCACTTCGGCTTCTTGCACTTGAGACATCGGCTGGCTTCAAGCATGGCGGTTTCCTCAGTGTAGCCGTATGGGACTTCCTCGAAGTTTCTGGCCCGGTCTTCCGGGGCCTGCTCCGGCATTGATTGTCTGGGGATCTTATCTTTGTTTTTAGCCATATGTTGTACTCTGCTTTTAATGTCCCCTTCGGGGGATGGAAGAAAATCCCTTGCCTTTGGCGAACTAAAGTTTAGAGTGCCTAAAGTGACAGCGAAGCTGTCATTCTGAGCGAAAAAAGCCTTTAGCCCTGAGCGAAGCCGAAGGGGAAGAATCTCTTTTTCGTTGGCCAGATCCTTCGGCTGCGCCTCAGGATGACACTTACGTGTCACTTTAGCTCACTTTAGGCACTTTAGCTCACTTTAGGCAGTAGTTTACCTTCAGGACTGACACCTGCAATTATGTTCCTTCTCCTGGTATGGCGCCACAGATTCGGTACGTCCTACCAGATGTATCTCTTCGGCACTATATGCCGCACGTCGATCCCAAAGCTCATCCCAATCGACGAGATGCGCATCGAAGAACGGGCCATCCACACAGGCAAACTTTGTTTGGTCGCCGACTGTTACGCGACAGGCTCCGCACATGCCGGTTCCATCTAACATAATCGGATTCAGGGCGGCCAACGTTTTCACGCCGAACGGTTCTGTCTCCTGTGCCGTCAGCATCATCATAAAGGGACAGCCCACAGCGACGACAAGGTCGATTTTTTCACCGTCTTTGAGTTTTTGCCCAATCACATCGACCGCATGTCCCTTGATATTCAAAGAGCCGTCAATCGTTGTCTGGATTAACTCATCGCAAACGTTCTGGAGCTTTTCTCTGTAATAATGCTTATAGTGGCTGCGGGCCTCTACAATGGTGATGACCCTGTTGCCGGCTTCTTTTAACGCCGGGGCGATGCGAAGGATTGCTCCAATTCCGTAACAACCCGCAGTCAGGGCCACCGTGCCGTAGCGCTTGATTTCGAAAGGAATCCCCAGCGGTCCTACCAGGTGGGCTATTCTATCTCCCGCCTTCAGGAGCACTAACTTACGGCTGGACTGACCCACTTCCAGCACTATCAGGGTGATAGTTCCCTTTTCAGCATCCCAGTCACACAGTGTAAAAGGAACACGTTCGGATTTTTCATCGACCATAATAATAACAAACTGGCCGGGCTGGGCTTTTTCCGCCACGTTCGGTGCTTTGATTACAATTTCGTGTATGTTCGGGGAAATTTCAGATTTTTCCAGAATTTCGAACCCCTCTATTTTCCTGCTTTCGACTCTGGGAGTTATGGGAGTATCGTCAACCGGCAGTTCCTGCAGGGCCAATACCCTTTCGTCGATGCGATGACCTCGGAAGAAGGTTCGTCTGAGTTTGGCATTCGTAGCGGCAGCAGGAGTATCCTGGGGCCTATACAACAGGTCGGCTGAGATTCCCAATTCCCGCCTGATTGCACCGGCTGAGTCATACGCAAAACCTTTGGCCCCCATTGCCCGGGCCAGCGAGCTGATTATCCACCATTCAGCTTTAGCCTGGCCCGGCGGTTCACACGCTTTGTGCAGAGGCCTTTTTTGACCGGAGCCGTCGAGAATAGTCCCATTAACCTCAGCGAAGACCGCCGCCGGCAGCACAATATCCGCACGTTCGCTCGCCGCGGTGGGGTAGCAATCCTGCACAATCAGCAGCTCAAGTCCATCCAGATTCGCCGAATCGACAAAATTGCCCGTCAGCAGTGCTGCTTTCGTGCCTTTCGGCAGCGAGGCGCGCGAGACGCCCCGAGCATCAGGCTCGACCTCGATGTAGTTTTTCGATTTCATTACCTCATTGGTGAGCTTCTTAAAGATATATCGGTCCTCAAGAGTGCTCGTTGTATCGCAGACCATCGCGAAACTTTCGCCGAGGAATTCCTTTAGTTTACCGGCTGTGGTTTTAAGGGCTTCTTCCCATTCGGTTTGGCGCAAAACCTCACCGACACGCACATGCGGCATACTCAATCGGTCGGTACCGTTTAGAAGTTCCGGGATAGCAAATCTACCTAACACGCAGACAGGGACGTCCTCATTCACTGCTTTTGCCGTAATCAGTTTCCCGTCTTTGGCGCCGAGTTCTATAGCGCACGCCTCCTCGCAGAAAATACAGGTTGATTGTGTGATGATGTCCGGCTTGCCATACCATTTGGCGTACCGGTCGGCCAAGGTACCGGTCGGACATACATCGATACACGAGCCGCAGAATTGACAACCTGCCTCGCGCAGTGAGCATCCGAAGGCCTGGCCGATATGTGTCTTACTGCCGCGACCAACGAAGTCAATGGCGGCCTTGCCCTGTTGATGTTTACAAATGCGAACACAACGGCCGCAAAGAATGCAGAGATTAAGGTCGCGGTCGATGAAGGGGCTTGACCGGTCAATCGGCCGATGATGATAGGACGGCGGAACCGGCAAGTCTGAAAAGCCCAGTTCCTCAGATAAGGCACGCACCTCGCAGACCTCTTTATTGTTACAGGTATGGCATCCGGTGGTGCGACCTGCCTTTTCCGCTTCGGGCCGATATTGTTCGCACAGCTCCCGCCTGCTGCAGAGAAGGCAGGCGCTGGGATGTTCGAGCATCATTAGCGCGAGAATGTTTCGACGCAGATTTTGCAGTGCCGTCGTATTGGTTTGCACTACCATTGCTTCGGCCGCGGGTGTTGTGCACGAAGTCGGATAGCCGCGCATACCTTCGATTTCGACCACACACAGCCGGCATGCCCCGAACGCTGACAAATGCGAGTGCGTACAAAGATGAGGAATCGAAACGTTGTGCCGCAGGGCGCATTGCAATATCGTTTCCTCTTTGTCGGCGGTTACTGTTTTTCCGTCTATGGTCAGTTTCACTTTAACCGAATCCTTTACGTATCGTTTCGTAATATGTTGCTTGCAGGTTTATTTCTGGTCCGACCAAGCACGCCCGCTTGAACAAGCTCCAGACCACGCCCAAGCTCGTCCCGATTTTCGGGACTCACTTGAGCGTGCCACCCATCCGCCTTTCGTACTCAGCGTTCGTTGCTGGGTGGCAGCCTCAAGCGAAGCTTGGGGATGGCTGCCATCAAATTAAATATTACAGAATACTATTTAGTCTTGCCCTTCTTTTCTTTACGCTGCTCGTATTTGGTCAGTTCGCCGTTTTTCGTTAGAGCTCAATCTTCCACGCGGTAATCACACCGCAAACACCGTAGGGATTCCTGGTAAGCCATATTCTTGGCGATCTCCAATTCAACCTCTTCGAAATTACGTCGTTCCTCAAGCAGCAGAGTTTTTTGCTTCAAGGGTGGCATCTCAACCGGTTCGGCTTCAGGGTCAAATGGCGTGTCGTTCGGAATAGTTCGGCGCCAGAATGGCTTAGGTCGTTCCTGTGGTTCGAGATTCTGCGAAAGCTTTTCGTTTATTGCGACCGCCGCTTGTTCGCCTGCTCCGACCGCTTCCAGGACGATACTTGGTCCGGTGACTGCATCACCGCCTGAGAAGAACATTGCTGCTTCGGTTTCGTGGGTAAACGGATCTATCTCGATACGTCCAGAACGTTTCAACGTAAGGCCGACCTGCTCAGCGATGGTCTCAGCCGCCACCCTTTGCCCAATAGCAACGATGACGGTGTCAACTTCAAGTTGAAACGTCTCTTCGGTCGATTCGGGCCGCCGCCGTCCGTCTAAGGAGAACTCACCCAGTTTCATCCGGCGGCAGGTCAGTCTCTGCACACGCTTACCATCGCCTTCGATGCGCTCTGGCAGCGCCAGGAACATGAAGCGGATACCCTCGGCTTGGGCTTCCTGGATTTCAGTTTCAATCGCGGGCATCTCCTCTCGCGTGCGGCGATAGACAACCATGACATCAGCACCCAAACGAAAACATGTGCGTGCCGAGTCGATGGCCACATCCCCTCCACCGATGATTGCAACTTTTTTCCCGATGGTGACATCCAACCCTTTGTTTCGTTTAATCAGGAAATCCAGCCCCTGCATAACACCCTTAAGATTCTCTCCCGGGATACCTAAGCTCATACCTTTCCAGGCACCCAATCCCAAGAAAAAGGCTTTGTATCCCTGAGTCTTCAGTTCATCAATCGTCACGTCTTTGCCTACCTCCGTGTTTGTTTTTAGTTTGATACCTGTTCCCAAGAGCCAGTCAATTTCTTGCTTGAGGATTTTCCGTGGCAAACGGTACTCGGGAATGGCATAGGTCATCATACCACCGGGTTGGTCTTGCTTTTCGAATATGGTGACCTGGTAGCCAAGGCGACGCAGGAAATAAGCGCAGCTTAAACCTGCGGGGCCGGCTCCAATGATAGCTATCTTCTTATCCGCACAATGGGGATTCTCGTGAACCATCTCCTTCGGTTTGATGCGTTTGGCCGTGTCCACCATATAGCGCTTCAAAGCGCGAATGGAGATTGGAGCATCAAGCTGGGTGCGCCGGCATTTGCCTTCGCATGGATGTGGACAAACGCGTGCACATATACAGGGAAAAGGATTTCGCTCTAAGTGCGAGGCAAGCGCCTCTTCCAGACGGTTCTCGCGGATTAGCGAGATATACAGCGGGACATCGACGCCGGCAGGACATTCGTTAGAACATGGCGCATGTAGCAACTGGGGACAGACACCGGCTGGGCATTTTCGTTCGCGTATGTGCGCTTCATATTCCGTCCTGAAATATCGCAACGTACTCAACACCGGATTAGATGCGGTTTGGCCGAGTCCGCACAGTGAACCGTCTTTGACGGTCTGTGCGATTTCTTCAAGAATATCGAGGTCGGCTATTTCACCTTCCCCGGCCGCGATTCGCTCCAGAATGCTTAGCATCGCTCGTGTTCCGACCCGGCAGGGAGCACATTTACCGCAGGATTCTTCCTGAGTAAACGACAGAAAAAATTTTGCAATATCGACCACACAGGTATCTTCGTCAAGCACTACCATCCCGCCGGAGCCCATAATGCTGCCGGCCTCGGTGAGCGATTCATAATCAACGGGCAGGTCCATTTTTTCGGCTGGGATACAGCCGCCCGAGGGCCCACCGGTCTGTACCGCTTTTAGCGCCTTGCCTGCGGGAATCCCGCCTCCTATGTCGTACACTATATCCTTGAGTGTGATACCCAAGGGCACCTCGACCAGACCTGTCCGCTCGATTTTACCTGCCAGTGCGAACGTTTTCGTTCCTTTGCTGGACTCGCTGCCGTATTGAGTATACCAATCAGCACCGTTGCGGAGAATCGACGGCAAATTGCCCAGCGTCTCCACGTTTTGGATGACTGTTGGCTTGCCCCACAATCCACTTTCAGCAGGAAACGGCGGTCGAGGCTGCGGCATTCCACGCTGGCCTTCGATAGAAGCTATCAGCGCTGTTTCTTCGCCGCATACAAATGCGCCCGCACCTTTCTTTATGGTCAGCTCAAATGAGAAACCCGAGCCTTGAATGTTCTTGCCCAGCAGTCCCAGTTCGTGCATCTGAGAGATGGCGACCTGCAATCGATGTATAGCTAAGGGATATTCGGCCCGGCAGTAGATGTAACCCTGCGATGCCCCTAATGTAAAAGCCGCAATCAGCATACCTTCCAGTACGGCGTGTGGGTCGCCTTCGATAAGCGAGCGGTTCATAAATGCCCCGGGGTCACCCTCATCGGCATTACATATCAGGTATTTCGTCTGGCCGGGCGCTTTACGGCAGAACTGCCACTTGCGCCAGGTAGGAAATCCGGCGCCACCGCGCCCGCGCAGCCCTGCCGCCTTGACTTCTTCGAGGGTCTTATCAGGCCCCATCTCAAGCGCCTGCAGAAATCCGCGATAGCCGTCGCGGGCCAGATAGTGATAAGGATTTTCCGGGTCTATCAGTCCGCAGTTACGCAGGATATTGCGAACCTGCCGACGCATCATTGGATGTGCGTCAAAATCTTCTACGCAGTATCCTTTACGGGAGATACCATCCAGTTGACCCGGCGACATTTTGCCTAAAGCCCACTGCTTGCAGGGGTCATCACCCAGAACGTGATTTTCGAGAATATGGATTATTTCATCAGGTCCGACATTTCCATAACATATACGTGGTGCGCCGCTTTTGTGCACGATTACTAGCGGCTCAAATGAGCACGGCCCGAGGCAGCCTACTTCGATGACCTGAGCTTTCAGTTTTTTGGCCTCGATATGGCTGCGAAGGCGCTGCAAAACTTCTTCGGCGCCGGCGGCGCGACCGCATGTTGCCGCACCAACGAAGAAAATAGGGGATTCACTTTCCTGGAGCTTGCGCCATTGAGCTTGAGCTTCAGTAAAGGCTTGTCGAAGACCCCTTCCAACCTGGGGTTGCAATGATGTCATGTGTTATCGTCGTCCTCCTTGCCTGTCTCGGCTTGGCCGTCCGGCTGCGTCTCGCTCCGCCGAGACGAGAGCCAAGACGGGCCGGCGTATTGAGAAAGTATGGATGGGATTTTCTTCGCAGTTATTTGTGCATGCACCTTGCCGTTTACCGAGACGACCGGTGCCAGTGCACAGCAGCCCAGACAAGCCACACGTTCGAGGTCAAACTTGTCATCTTCGGTCGTTTGGCCGGCTGTGATTCCCAGATGCTGCTGTAATTCCTGGAGGAGCTGGTGGCCCCCACGAACGTGGCAGGCTGTTCCCTGGCAGCTCCTGATGGTGTGCTGCCCCGGAGGACTGAAACGAAACTGCGTATAAAATGTGGCCACTCCGTATATCTCGTTGGCCGATATCCCCATCAGCCTCTCCAGCTCTTCTACGGCTTCTTCCGACAAGTAGCCGAACTTTTCCTGTATGTCCTGCAGGATTGGTATCAAGCTTCCACGGTTTGCAGGGTACCCCGCTAAGATATCTACAATTTCAGATAAATTCTCTTTTGCCGGTCTAATCATTCTTGCATACAAGCCCAACCACGGCGTATAGATGTAATTTACTCCTAAACGCAACTTTTCCGATACAACTTTGTGCGGCACTTTTATTTTTTTAGGCCAAGTTCCCTAAAAAGACCGGAATTATCACACAGAGCGGCCCGTATGTCAAGAATTTTCGTGCGCTGTAATATTTTAGAAGTGAAACAAGATGGTTAATTGGTGAGTAGTTAATCAGGTTTAGTGCTCGATATAGCTTTGCTGGTTAGGGACGAAAATAATATTGCTCTTAATCCCTACAGGCAGCATTCTTTCAGGGTCAGGGTGGATGTGAATCGTGCCCACATCTTCAGGAATGCCAGCCTCAATGTTCTCATCGGAAAACCCTACATTTGTCCCGTATTGAGCCGCGACGCTGCCTAAAGGCCCGGGGTCGTACATAGACAGTATCGTGCCGTCAATATTAGCGTTACCTCTGACATCAACGATTCCGCCAACAACCAAACCTCTCAGCACACTTTCGCTTTCGTACAGAAGCTCCTGGGTATTTCCAAGGTTCACATTGCAATTCGGGGCCAGAATGGTCGCCTCCTCCATAACCGTATTGTTGAAGATGGCGCTGCCCGTGAAGTAGAGCATATTTTTCTTCCATTTGAAGTCATTCGGGACACCTGTAACGATCACGCCGTTGAATTGGCAATTTTCAAACCGGACATTATTACAACCATTGCCTCCAATACCGATATAGAAAATCCCTTCAAAGGTGCAATTTTTAAATAGCGAGTTTCGCCCTGCCGGAAGACGTTCATTAGTGAAGGTTTCATTTTCATACATCTGACGATTGAGTTCCCTGCTGGACCAATTGGCTGGTTGTGTATAATCGCCTGGTGCGTGAGGGAAATACTCCTTAACCGTGTCTCCCGACGCAGGCAGAGTAGAGGTCATCGACGCGTATGTGCTGGTGTCATAATCTGTATAATCGAATCCCGGCACTGTTGGCTGAGGCTGACCGTAGTTTATTCCCTGATGGGTGCCTTTGACCTTATCACCTTCGAGTGTGTAGCCGACGTAGTTGGGCTCTGTGTTGTCAAAATAGTCTTCGCTAACCACGGTATTAAGGGTACCGTTTACTGTAGAAGCATTATCCATTTCGAAGGGTGGGGCTATGTTAGGCTTGTCCCATGTACTGTAAACATCGCCCTCAATGGTGGAATCACCGGTGATGATGACCCTGCTTTTGCTGGCAACAGCATACTGTAAAACACTTGTGTCCTTCTGGGCAGCTACGTTTATAGCAACCCTCCTTGTAATGGGGCCATCTGTTCCAATTGACTGCATCCTGATAGTACAGGGCTCGGCATCGTAGCGATAGAACCTCACATGAAAAGATACATTCGTCGCACCAAAGTTTATCTGAGGCGTTACAATCTGATCACCACTGCCAACGCTGTCGGTAAAGCTATTCGCATTTGCTACGGCCTGTCCTCCTATCTGCTCAGCCTGTATATGTGAGCATAATGCAGCCCAGGTTGCATCGGCCTGACTTTGGGTAACTTGCTGGCCATCAGAAGTTACTATCGGTTCGTAAGTTGCAAGAATAAATCTGCTGCATTCCAGGCCGGATTGGGCAGCCGATAAAGCGGAATTGACCTTGTGCTGATTTGAAGCAAGCTGGACATTAGTGCCAGACAACGTGGCCATCGAGACAGCTAAGGCGGAAAATATAAGCACGAATATCATAGATATGATGAGCACAGCGCCCCGGCGATTTAGCTGTACCGTCTTCTTTTTTACAGGTGCCATTTTTCCTCCCCCCGGAAAACACACCACGTTAGAGAGACTTTTATTGACTTCTCTGTAACCTGATTAAAGTATAAGAAATGTTCGGGATGAAGACAAAATGGCTGACCTATATGATGTTAAAAAATGTGTCTTTGATGTCCGATATAAACAGCTTTACCCAGCTAAAGCGTGGCTATAAGGTATTCTCTTGTTCTGCTAAGTACTCGCTACGCAGCACGAGCTTCGTCCGCCAAAGGCGGACTCGCAATGACAATGACAGGTATCTTGTTGTCCAAGATACAGTTGTGCACTGCCATAAAAATTAGCCACACCCACATTTTGGAAATGTGTGTTGAGAATTGATATCGCGACTGTCCGGTGTTATATTCGGTCAAGCTGACCGACCTCGAGTGGGCCCTTGTGAGCCTGTTGAGGCTGGCTTGTCAAAATCGGCGTTTTTAAAGCCGGATTTTACATATAGTCAAACCTAATTATCAGGTTGGTTTGCTTATTATATTACTCGTGCCAGTTTGTTATCGTGAAGTACACAGCTTCGTCATTCACACTTGCATCTCTCAGTGAGGCGTCGTACATAAAGGTACCGGAGTTTTTCATATCGAAGCTCTCGGCTACAACTGCCCCGTATATGTTAGCGGAGTTGTCCATCACTACATCCGCGTTGGGGGCGTAAATTGCTCCGTAAAAATCACTGCCGTTCTTAAATCGCATATTTTCACAGCTATCGAGACCGTATATTTTGAGTTTTTGAGGGTCCTGAGTTTCATTGTTGACGGTGCTTGAGTTTTTACCTTCAAAATCCCCACCTAAATACAGAGTCAGAGAGGAACCCTCTTCTATCTGCAGCTCAGCAGAATTACCAAGCGTTATGTCGCCGGTAATATAGAGTGTAACGTCCCCACTAATTATAACTGTTTCGCTGTTCCCAAGGTCAATGCTGCTATACTTGCCGGAACTGCTTATTGTTGTATCATTGTTGATAGTTCCGCCGGACGGCAAAGAGTCTATCGCCTCCGGCACCGTTACTGGTGGCAGCTCCACTTCCTCCGTCAAGGCTGTAATCTGACCTTCAATTTCTGCACTGTTTCCTAACTCGATAGCGGTCTCAGGATCTCCGCCCACACCCACAGCAACGTCACCCTTTATAGTCGCCGAGTTTTTCATAGTTACAGAACCATCTTCGGTACTGTTCGTGGCGACTTTCAGATTTGCGTCGCCCGCGTCGTAATTGTACCAGTCCACCTCGGCCGAATTGTAAAGTGTTATGTATCCATCTGCGAAGATTGCCGATTCGAATGGTCCCTGCAGTTGTAAAGTGCAGCTAACTGTTCTTGCAGCTTGGTTGGAAGTTCCGGTAGATTGTATGGTATAGCCGCTGGCACCGCTTGTAACTGTGTAATTATAAACCGCATCGCAATTGGGCAGGCTTACTTCTGTTTCCAACGGCAAGCTGCTGCCATCCCAGGGCTTGACTTTCAATTTCTCGTTCATTTCAAAGAGAGCCTTTGTCAGTCCGGCGTCGGCAGCGGAGCGGGCTGCGATGTCCGAGGCCGTTCGTATAGAAATGATGCGGCTGTGCAAACCAAGGCTAAGCAGCCCTGTTCCCGTTGCAAGTAGTATCACAACAACGACCATTGCCAGCGGTATGGCAGAGCCACGTTTTTTAGATTGTAGTAGCTTTTTCATATTCACGCCCCTCTCTTTTTAGGAGACGATTTTGTTAATTGTGCGTAACCGCAGATGAGACAACGGTGTTGTTCTGTTTGCCGTTATCAAGCGTTAGTATCATTTGAGCGGACCGGCCGACCTGCTTGAACGTGCAGCCGGATACATTCCCACAGATGGTCTCGACTGATAGTGTTTCCTTTGGATTCAGTTGGCCGTACTCAACATTCAGGTCGCCATCCGCCACATAGAAACGTGCATAGCGGTCAACTACAGTAGAATCGTCACTTGCGTAGTAACAAACCTCGACCCAACTGCCGTCGTCACCTAATGAGAATGTTTCCCCGCTTGCCCTGCGCATTACCGTGTCAAACTTCTTCCTTGCTACATAGCCGTCTGTAACGACATCGGAGTATATACGATCGTATGTGATGCTCCAGCCTCGCTGGCTGTGAACTAAGACTATGCCGACAGCAAGTATGACAATCACCATAATTGCTATGGCTATTATCAACTCTGTAAGTGTAAAGCCCCGTGAGGCTTTAAATCTTTTTTTAACCATCGTGGTCTCCATCAGCCGTTATAAAGCGTAGGTTGTGAGCTTAAAAGATTTATCTGCATCATTGAGGCTGATTACTCCCTGGGTCCGCTGCGCCCAGGCTACAACGACATTCAAGGCCCTCAATCCGGTACTAACGTCTTTCCACGATAAAGTGATATAGTAGTTAGCGCCGTTTAACGTAACGGTGTAGCTTCCCAGGAGGGTAAAATCCTCGGGTTTGTCGGGGCCGGCGCTTGCGGTGATTGTCAGGGCTGAACCAAGAGATGTTGCTGGGTCATAGGTCTTGACGCCTCCGATGCCCCGCCAATTTTCGCAGAGCATCAGTCCGATTCTGGAGGCGGTTATCTTTGCGGCAGCTTTTTGTGCATCCAAAGTGGAATAATATCTAAAATTAGAAGTTCCGATGAGCGCCGCCAGAATGATGACAATCGCAATCATTACGCTGACTAACGAGAACCCCCGGCGACAACGAATTTTGCATGTTTTTGGGACCATTATTGCTCTCCTCACCTGCTAAAAGACCCGGCCCATTGAGACGGCCCTGCCCATTTTAACCGTCAGAGCCGATTTTTAAGCTATCGAGTATCTGACTCGGCTGCTTTAACAATGGTCGTCCCAGTACCAGATTTTAATCGAGATAAACTGCCATTAGGTTTACATGAAAACCACGTCATTCAATCGATACCCCACTATATTCGCTATTTAAAGTATAGCACAAAAAGCCACAAAAGCAAATAACCACAGACCCATAATAACTCAATTATTGATACGTGGAGACCTCAAACTCAGCGCACCACCTGAGCTTATCGAAAGCCTGGGCATGGGCTTTAGCTCATTAAGCTAATAGCT
>Ga0114930_10002612_pt1 | contig 16178 bp, 10 predicted proteins | sample AnhtaG_FD_87300 | JGI IMG/M metagenome (GOLD analysis project Ga0114930, IMG submission 87300) | Deep subsurface microbial communities from Anholt, Denmark to uncover new lineages of life (NeLLi) - Anholt_01485 metaG | ecosystem: Environmental > Aquatic > Marine > Oceanic > Sediment | place... | reverse complement strand
TACACGGCGGCTCGAGCCGTATCGAAATCATCGACGCCTATGACCAACCTTGTATTCACCGCCAGGTAGACCAGCTCAATATTAACCCCAGCATTGGCTATGCTCCGGGTAACATCTCCAAGGGTACCAGGTCGATCTTCAACTTCCACGACCAAGACATCACGCTCGTCGGAGACTTCTATTCCACTTGCCTCGAGCGCGCGGCGTGCTCCATCCGCATCCTCAACTAGTATGTGTATCGCGGTCTCATCTTCGCAGTGGACACCACATATGCCGTCAATGTTGATGCCCGCCTTCCCCAATGCCTCGCCCATGTCGGCCAAAGTTCCCGGACGATCTTCTAATACAACAGTCAAGTCTTTGGTCATGATTCTCCTCCCTCGGATTACTTTTGATCTAAACTATTATCGCAATTACTTTCTATCTTTTTATATCTGTGATCTTTTTTTTTACAGATTACCTCCTCTCGATCCTAATATACTAGAAATTGACAGAGGAATAAGAAGGTTTGAGATGAAATCGTTTAGTGTAAGGATGCCACGACAATTAGGCTCCCTTATTTTACTCCCCTTCCGACACCAAACTTAAATGAATATCGACCACGTATGTGATTTACCCGCTGATGCTCATCGTTCGATCCACATCGCGGCATGTTGAGGTACGCCGATCGGGGAGGCCACATAACCCTTCACATACGGCTTCCATACGCCATATTGAGGGCGAGAATGGTGCAGGAACAACGCTGGAGCTTCGTCGAGCAGTAACTGCTCCGCTTCCCGGTAGAGCGATAAGCGTCGCTCGATGTCGGGCTCCACCCGGGATCGCTCGACCAGCTCGTCATAATCCGGGTTGTCATAATAGGCATGGTTCTGTGCCGAACCGCTGTGGAAGAGCACATCCAGGAAGTTTTCCGGATCGGGATAGTCCGCACACCAGCCCTCTTTAAGCAACTGCCCATAAATCCCGGCGTCGATTAGGTCATGGTAGCTGTCCCAGTCGATCCCTTCCACCGTGATGGCCACGCCCAAAATATCCTCCCATGTGTCGACCAGAAAAGCGGCAGCAGGGGAGTAGCCACCGCCAGAAGTAGGCAAGGTCCAAACGATAGCGGGCGGCTCCTGAAAACCATCGTAATAAGACGACCCAGCGAGTAACTCTCTTGCTAGATCCGGGTCATAATCAGGTGGCACTACCTCATCGCTGTACCCCGGCATCCCTGGAGGAAGTACACCCCTACCAATCACAGCCTCATCATGAGTGATGGCTTCGACATAGCGTTCTCGATCCACGGCATGGACGAAAGCTCGGCGCACATCCGGGTCGTCAAAAGGTGCGAGGGCAGTGTTGAAAGTTACATAGTAGGTGCAAAGACCGGTCTCGATGAAAAGAGTTCCGAAGAGACCGTCTTCTGGATCGGCTGCCCGATCGAGTTGGTCGCGGGTCAGGCCGGCGAGGTCCACCTCCCCATTCTCATACAGACGCTGGGTATAGCCAGCGTACATGAGGTAAACCACATACTCCAACCGTGGCGGCTCACCGTAATACCACGGATTCCGCTCGAGGATGAATATCTCTTCCTCGAGGTGCTGCAGGTAACGGAAAGGGCCAGTGCCGTTAGGGTGCAATTCCCAATTGGGCAGAGACACATTGTAGCGATCGACCACCCAGGCAACCGGATAGGTTAATTTTGCCAGGAAGTATGGTACTGCGGCCTCGATGCGTACTAGAAGAGTATGCTCGTCCAGTACTTCAACCCCCGCAATCGACTCCGACCGACCGTCGTGGTACTCCTCCAATCCAACGATGTCTCCCATGTACAGCATAACCGTCTCAGAGCCGGTTTCGGGATGAGCCGCGCGTTCCCAACTGAAGAGCACGTCATCGGCGGTGACCGGACGCCCGTTGTGAAATCGCGCTTGCCGATGCAGGTGAAATGTGTAACACGTACCACCCTCGGTCACCTCCCAGCGCTCCGCCAACGACGTACGCACACGCAAATGCGGGTCGAGGGAAACCAACCCGCTGTACAGGTCCCCGATGATACCGTCCGCGCCATAGTGGGTTAACGCTGGATCCAGGGTCGTCGGTTCACCACTTGAGAGGTACAAAGCTGCCTCACGTCGTACTCCGATCGGCTCGGTTGGATCGATCTGCAGGCTCGATGCCACGAGCTCAAACGCATCGTTTACCTCTTCGTAGATACTCTCCGACGCAAGCAAGGTGAGATGGTAGGCAAGATCACCCTTGATGATCGAAACCAGGGTCCATCGCTCGGTCTGCGACTCGGTTTCCCCCGAATAGACCACACGGCCTGCACGCCGCCATCCTGAAGCGACATCCTCGGTTGAATAGGCCTCATTAAATAGAAGCTCTAGTCCAGATTTTCCTAACCATCCTATGAGGAATGTTTCATTAGCCTCCTCGGCGGACTGCACCCCACTGGTATCCGTCTGAGATAGGGTGATCGTTGTCCCGTTTCCCGGATCGATCATTGTGGCTAGGATCGCAGGTCCGTCCATCTCCTCCACTTCCCACCCCAGTGGAGGCTCGACAGAGACGTTGTAGCGACCATGGTAGTATCGAACCGGGTAATATTCAAAGCCCTGATCTTCCGAAATTACAACTGGCTGTGGCACAGTGATTGTGGGTGTCGGAGAAGGTCGAGGGGTAGGCTGTGCTTGACCACAGCTTATCACCAGAAGCACCGAGCTTAATAAAAAGACGACCCTGCGGATGGCAGAGCCGGAGTGAAGCATCTCACCCATCTGCGTCATCCTCCATGATTGACGCGATGCGGCGCAGCATGAATGTTAGTGTCAGAAATCCGACCGTCATTATCAGCCACAAGCCGATAAGTAGAGTGAGGCTGGATGGGCGCTCAACCGATCTCACAAAAACCGTCGGTGTGGGAACCATCGGGCTGGCTGGTAATGGTGGGTCAGTAACAACAATCGAAGGACCCGAATAAGGCTGAATGGTCGGGAAAACGGTGGGTGTAGGCTCGATCTCCTCAGGTGAAATTGCCATCGGTAGCGCTCCAACCGCCTCCCGCCACTCGGCCTCTAATCCGTCAATATCAAAGTTATATACTTGCATCAGTGCGTTATCGTAATGATAACCAGCCTGAAACGCAGCCAGCAGATCCAACATCTTCTCCTGCCCATAGATGTCGATCAAATAAGCTACGATACTATACGACTGCGCGTAAGATAGGCGAGCACGGTGCGCGTGTTCTGTGAAGCCGTCGCTGAGTGAGCGAATAGAGAATATCAAATCCTCGATGATGGCTTCCTCCAGGATCATTTGGGATCTTGGATCAAGCTCTCCTTCAGCGTAGACTGCCAAACCCTCTTCAAGCCAGGTTGGCAAACCGCTGTAGCAGTGGCTGACTACATCTCCTACGATAACATGCGCCAGTTCGTGGGCTATGGTGTCGAGACCCCAATCAATATTACTTTGGTTGATGCCTATGATGACGATCCCATAGGAGGGAAAAGCCAGTCCCCCTGTCCACCCTGGTTCGAAAAGGACCGCTTCGCGCATGTCTTCAGTGTTGGCGTAGATGTAAATATGGATCTCGTCCTCTGGTTGGACGCCAATATCCGATTCTAGGCGAGCCTGGGAACCTACAGCGGCATCCATCAGTGTCTGGGCGAAGGTCTCCGAATTATCGTACCAATGTAAAGCGAGGTCATCGACAGTCAATGTTCGCCAGGGGTGAACATCATCTAGCCAGGTCAGCCAGCGGGTCTCGGTCCTCACTTCGCGACCGGTAGAGTCCACCAAGTGCCAGCGCCACCAGAGACGGGTCCCAGGTGGTAGCGAACCTGTACGGCGCATGTTCCACGTCCATGAGGCGTTGACCATGACATCAGCCTCGAAGTCTTCTGGAACAACTCGATTAACATCGGCGGCGCATGCTCTCCTAGCCAAGCCATACTCAAGCTCGACCACATCCACCTCGACATCGCTTTTCGCTTGAAGCGAAAACACAATTTGATCAGGGAAATCAATCTGGACCTCCGACGCTAAAACCTCCAAACCCACACCCTGACTGCGCACGAATACCAGGCTGCAGGTTGCCAGGATCGTGATCCAGATCCGTCGATGCATGGTCTCTCCACACAATGAGTGCAAAACGGTATTGGCTAGGGGACTACTTGAAATTTGTATGGCGCCGGCTGCCAGGTGTGGCGTGTGGTTCCAATCACCACCAGTACCGCCTCATCGTACACCCCGCTAAGATTAAACCGGACCTCGGCATGGCTCGAATCGTCGAGGGTGATCTCGGTCAATCGAGTTTCCCGGCCGAGCTCCACCAGGAGCAGCCGATAAGTCTGTGGCAACCGGTTATATAAGCGCACGAAACCTTTCGCCTCCCACCCGCCATCGTCCATCTCGAATCCCTCGCTGTAACCGAAGGCGGTTATCTCGAGATCATCTAGCAACAATCCCTCCCCGTTCACCGCGGCGTCGGTGATGTATTCAAAACGCAGGGTCACCTCCTGTCCGGCGTAGTCCGACAGGTCAACCCTCTCAAGGATCCAGGTTGGAGCTTCCAAACCGCCACTATTGCCAGTATAAGCCCATCCATATGAATTCCCCGAAGGGTTCTGGTCAGTGCCGGAGGGGGTTTTCATAATCTGCCAAGTTTCACCCCCATCAGTAGACACCTCCAAGTAGACGTAATCCCAATCCTCCTCGATGTCATACCACACCCAATAATCTAAGCTGATCGGACCCTCAACCTCTCGCAGGTCAAAGGCGCGGGTAAGGGTCATGTTTGATTCGTTGCCCCGATTGGTCCAGAAAACGAAATCCCCGGTATGCGGTTCGGCAGGTACTACCGATATGGTCGACTGACCATCGAAAATCAAGTTGTAGTCCCCGCGGCAACGGAAGCGGATGTAATCTATGCCATACTGACTCACCTCACGGCTCTGCTCCCTGATCGGACATTTATCAAACTCATCCACCGATACAGGCGAGGGCGGTTGGTACGAATGAAAGGCATAGCGACCATCGCCAACTGTGTCGTCCTTGAGCAGAAGTGCTGCTGCCCAGTCTTGGTACACGTCATCAGCAGTGATCGGCTCACCGGTCTCGTCGTCTGCCAAGCCTAACGATTCCAAAGTCTGGTCCACCGAATCGAGACCATTGATTGGATTGGACACTAACGCTTGCGTTGCATCGGACCCAAATCGGTCCAGGAAGTAGGACATAAACAGAAACGCCTGTCCGTAATGTCCGCCGCTTTCTTCTCCTTCGTAGGACCATTTATAGAGCGTCACGTCAGGATCGAGGGCGAAAATGTAGTCAGCGCCGCCAATCCCATGACCATTCAGATGGGCGGCCAAATCAGCGAAACCTTCATCTAGCCAGGTGTCCTCATTGCGGTCGAGAGCCCAATGGATCATATGTTGGAATTCATGCGCCAGCACGGTATATGCGAATCCTTCCCATAACCTGACATTATCTGCGCTCAGGTAAAACATCTCGTGCCCATTGGAATACTCGTGCACCAATGGTGAAAACTCATCGACCGATGAGAAGTATCCTGCAGTTGAAAATCCAAGGCCGCTAGCATAGAGGATATAAAGGTGGGGATCGCCGTCCACGCCTGGTGTCCACTCGCTGCCGAAGAAGGCGCGATTGGTTGGATAGGTGTGACGCTCAAAATCATCCACCAATGCCGTTACATCGTTTAGATCATATTTCACTCCCTGCTCGATCCAGAAGTACACATGCTCGCTGGTATAAACCAATTCGGCTTGAACCTGGAAGTTCACAACTTCGTCATTATCACTAACCCAGAAAGACTGGACTGATCCCACGGGTATCGGATCAGCACTTTCAACCAACACCCTGGGGATGTCGGAGAGTCCCCTGAAACGTTTGGCTAGCTCAATCGGATCATTCACCGGCACTTCGATGTCCGATAGTAAGCGCAAGGTCTGCTCCGCCGGATCAATCTCGGAGGTCGATACAGTTGGTTGGGTAGTTGGTGTCTTTTCTGGGGTTGCCTCACCAATGGGTATAGGCGTTGCTTCATCCGTCGGTATAGGCAAAATATCCCTGGTCGGCTTAAAGGTATCACTAATCGTGGAAACAACACTGAAGACGAAATTGGTCGTTCCAGCGCACAAACAAGCCACGATCAGGCACAGAGCCATCACGCTCACAAGACCGATGAGGAACCACTTGGTTCTTGATTCACGATCCGCACTCATCTACCGCCTCCGGGTGGAAGTGTATAAAGAGCTACAAAGGAGTAATCAGGAACTGCCTCGGACTAACGTCGTGTCGTCGGGGCGGATGATTGGAAGCTGGACAGTGAAGCGACTGCCACGTTCAATGACGCTCTGAGCCACCAGACGCCCACCATGCGCTTGCACAATTTCACGCGAGATCGCCAACCCCAAGCCTGCGCCCCTCCCTCTACCCCCAGATCGAGCTTTATCCAACTGATAGAACCGTTCGAAAATTCGTGAAAGTTCATCAGGAGGGATACCGGGACCAGTATCATCGACGTGGATGGATACCCACCCTCCCTCCCTCTCACCCCGTAAATTCACAACGCCGCCTTCAGAGCTGTGCTTGACCGCGTTGTCGATCAGGTTGGTAAAAACCTGCGCCAGGCGATCGCCGTCGCCAACGAGTGGTGGAAAGTCAGGTAGATGGCTTTCTATACCTACTCCTACTTCCTCAGCATGTACACTAAGCCGCTCAACCACGCTCCTGAGCAGCGCTCCCAGGTCAACTGTGTGGCGTTCAAAGACCACCTGCCCGGCGTCGATGCGTGCCAGATCGAGTAGGTCCTCCACCAGTCGTCGCAGGCGGTCGGATTCATCGTAGATCACCCGTGCAGCTCGCTGCTGGTCCTCATGCTTCTGCGCTGTTCCATCCAGGATCGCTTGAGCGAAACCCTGGATCGAAGTCAGTGGCGTTTTCAGTTCGTGGGAGACATTAGCCACGAAGTCACGTTGCGCCTGGCGACTGGCCTGAACCCGCCGCACCATTTCGTTAAACGCCGCCGCCAGGCTTTGGACCTCCTCCGGGCCAGTGAGTGTGAGTTGCTGATCGTACTCCCCAGCGGTGACAGAAATGGAAGCCTCGGCCATCCTCCTCAAAGGCGCCGTCACCCAGTGGGCAATTAACCAGGCAAGTATGATCGAGAGAAGAAGAGCCACAGAGCCGGCAACCATTAATGTACGCATGAGTTCATCCCCCAGTAAACCCAACGCGCGCAATGTCGGTTGTGGCGCGACTAGAACTATCCAGCGCTGATCGCCAATCGGGGATGAGACGTACAGCCACCGATCTACAGGGGTATAACGAAATAATCCCCGTGTATCCGTTTTGCTGGCAGCCACCTTGGAAAGGACATCTAATGGCAGCGGTTCTTCCTCAGGCCGGCTATCGCCCAGTACCTCGCCGTCTGCCCCTACAAGAATGGCTCGCGCCTTGACCATCTGGTCCACCCGCTCTATGACCTCTGTCAACCTGTTCGGTTGGACGGCCAGCAGGCCGCGCGCCTCCCGACTGGAGAATTGAGAGATCCAAAAATCCAGACGGCGGTACTCAATTTGCTGTCCAATGGGATTGGGAGCTTGCAGCAGAAAATAGATCAGAAGGAGACCGATCACAATTAGGACCAAGCTTGTGACCAGCAGGTACGTCAGGAAAAGGCGCGATCGCAACGAGCGGAACATCGGGTTATCAATCCACCAACTTATAGCCGATACCGGTCACCGTCTCGATGCGCACAATGTTGCTGCCAGAAAGTCGTTTGCGCAAATGAGCGACATGCACATCCACCGTCCGCGTCTGGCCGTAGAAGTCGAAACCCCACACCAGGTCTAGTAACTGTTCCCGCTTGAGGACGATTCCTTTATGCTCGGCAAAGGTCTGCAACAAATCGAACTCCTTAGCCCGCAAGCAGACGGGCTCACCGGCAACGATGACCTCCCGTCGGGCTGGATCGATTGTCACGTCGCCGACGTGTAATGGGCGATCGGTCACCTGAGGTGTGCGTTCAAGTCGCCGCAGGATGGCTTTCACTCGAGCCACTAACTCACGGGGATTGAATGGCTTAGTCAGGTAATCGTCGGCCCCCAATTCAAGGCCGACAATTTTATCGATGTCGTCATCGCGAGCGGTGAGCATGATGATCGGAACATCCGATTCGGCTCTCGTCTGTCGGCAGACATCGAATCCGTTGACCTCCGGCAGCATGACATCCAGAACCACCAGTGCCGGCTCGAGATCGCGGATCTTCTCCAACGCCTGGGCGCCATCCATCGCGGTCTCCACCTGAAAGCCTTCCTGTTCCAGGTAAAGGCGGGTCAGATCGATGATGTTGGTCTCGTCATCGACGACCAGGATTCGTTCGCCTGCCATTCGTTTTCCCTCACCACATGTGGCTCTACGCACTCATCAATCGCTGTGCACTTGTCCTACGACGGCTACAGCTTCTATCTCAACCGCTGCACCTTTCGGTAACGCTGCCACCTGGACTGTCGAGCGAGCCGGTGGTTCCCTGGTAAAAAATTCGGCATATACGTCGTTCATCTTGGAGAATTCACCTAAATCACTCATGAAAACTGTGGTCTTAACCACCAGTTCAAGTGATGAACCCCCGGCTTCAAGGATGTTAGCCAAGTTATGCATCGCCTGGCGGGTCTCCGCCTCAATCCCACCGGGAGAAAATTCGCCCGTTTTCGGGTCAACACCAAGCGTGCCTGAGGTGAAAATCAACCCCCGGGTACGAATGCCGAGAGAATAAGGCCCAATAGCTTTGGGCGCTTTATCGACGATTAAAGCTTCGCGTCCTTTGATGACCATTCAAATCCTCCTCAACGGCAAAATGTGTCCCGATTGTACGCTCCAACCCACCAAGCGTCAAAGGTATTCATGTCCTGCGCCCGGTGATAATGATAAATGCTAGCATCCATCCTGCAATTTCACCCACGATCCAACACATAGTATGCAGACGGTTCATCCCCACTTGTATGACCTGCAATGGATGTCAAAGGGGCGGTTCGTGAACCGCCCCTACAGGATTTGGGCTTAAAACTTACTCATGGCTTTACAACACGATGTTCACCAACCGGCCCGGAACGACGATCACCTTACGAGGCTCCTTGCCACCCATGTGGTGCTGGACCGCTTCACTGGCCAGCGCGATAACTTTTGCCTGTTCCTCGTCGATATCGGCGGAGACAGTGATGCGGTCGCGCACCTTACCGTTCACTTGCACCACCAGGGTGATCTCCTCCTCCTTGGCTACTTCGGGATCGTATCCGGGCCAGGCTTGTTTGTGGATCGAATACGGTTTACCCAGCCTTGCCCACATCTCCTCGGCAATATGGGGTGTTACTGGCGCCATCATCAGCAACAACTTATCTATCGCTTCGTTGAATGCCGGATCTCCTGCCAACCCTGCCTTGTGGGCATCGACGATCTCATTGCTCAACTCCATTAACGCTGAGACAACTGTGTTGAACTCAAAAGTTTCTATATCGTGCGACACCTGATGAAGCGTCTGATGCACCTTACGTCGCAAGGCTCGCACCCTTGAAGGATCGCCCTCAACCAGGTTGGCTCCGGCTGTAGTCAAAACCAAGTTCCAGACTCGGTTTAACCAGCGCACGACGCCCTGGATATTGTCCGGGTTCCACAGTCCACCTTCCGACCAGCGGTAGCCAAACATCAAATAAGCGCGTACGGCGTCGGCGCCGTAGGCGAGTACCTGCTCATCAGGATCGATCACGTTACCGCGCGACTTGCTCATACGTTGCCCATCAGGACCAAGGATCTGACCCTGGTTGCGCAATTGGAGCATCGGCTCGTGACCCTCGGTGATTCCCATGTCACGGCAAGCTTTATGGAAGAAACGAGTATATATCAGGTGCATAGTGGCGTGCTCTATGCCGCCAGTATAGGTGTCGACCGGCATCCAGTAGTCATACTCCTGCGGGTCGAACGGACCCTGGTCATAATCCGGGCTTAAGTAGCGTAGGTGGTACCAAGAGGAGCACATGAAAGTGTCCATGGTATCCATTTCGCGCTCGGCTGGTCCTCCACAATTCGGGCAACTGGTGAATTTCCAGGTCGGATGGAACTTGAGCGGGCTCTCACCAGTGGGACGCCACTCAACATCGTCCGGCAGCAACACTGGCAACTGTTCTTCGGGCACAGGCATAATTCCACATTTGGCACAATAAACAATGGGAATTGGAGCGCCCCAATAACGTTGGCGTGAGATCAGCCAGTCGTGGAGGCGGTAGTTTATAGCCTGCTCACCTAGACCCCTTTCCTCAAGGTAGGTGTTGGTACGTTCAAAGGCCACTTCGCCCGGCGTACCGGTCAAAGGTCCGGAGTTGATCATCGTTCCATACTCCGGCAAGGCTTCGGTCATCGTCTCTCCATCCAGGGCCTCGACACCTGACGGTAGGATGACCGGTCGCACCTCCAGACCGAATTTACGGGCAAACTCGAAGTCACGCTGATCATGTGCCGGCACCGCCATGATGGCTCCGGTACCGTAGGTCATCAATACATAGTCAGCGATCCATATCGGGATACGCTCTTCGTTGACCGGGTTTATCGCATAACTGCCGGTGAAGACACCTGTTTTTTCCTTGTCGATTGCCTCGCGTTCGATGTCACTCTGGCGCGCCGCCTGGCGGACATAATCGCCCACGGCACTGTCCTGCTCCGATGTAGTTAATTTCTCGACCAGAGGATGCTCGGGGGCCAGGACCATGAAAGTCGTCCCCCACAATGTGTCGGGGCGGGTGGTGAAAATCTCAATCGGATCACCACCCTCGGTGTAGAAGATGGATCTCGCCCCTTCGCTCCGACCGATCCAATTGGTCTGCAGGACTCGGACTGGTTCAGGCCAATCGAGGATGGAGAAGTCGAGTAATTCGTCGGCGTACTTCGTGATGCGGAAGAACCACTGCTCCAGGTCTTTCCTGATCACCGGCGTCTCGCAGCGCTCACAGTGGCGGTCCTCCCCCCAAACCTGTTCACGGGCCAAGGTAGTGTTGCATTTGGGACACCAGTCTACCGGGGCCATCTTCTTATAGGCCAGGTTGTGTTTGAACATCTGCAGGAAGAACCATTGCGACCAGCGGTAGTATTCAGGATCGGAGGAGATTGCCTCCCGCGACCAATCCCACATCGCCCCCATGCTTCGCATTTGTCGGCGCATGTTTTCGATATTGCTATAGGTCCACTCTTTGGGGTGGATATTGCGCTGGATGGCAGCGTTCTCTGCCGGCAAGCCGAATGCGTCGTAGCCCGGGGGGAACATGACATTGTAGCCGCACATGGTCAGATAACGAGCACGCACGTCCGAGGGGGTCATAGCATACCAGTGACCAATATGGATGTCACCCGAGGTATAGGGCAGCATGGTAAGGGAGTAATGTTTCCGCTGGCGGGGATCGATCTTGGCCTGGTATAGTTCATCTGCTTCCCACCGAGCCTGCCAGCGCGGTTCGATCTCGCCCGGCAGATATTGCTTGAGCTTCGGGTGTTCAGTAATGTCTCCTCCAACTTCAGACGCTTCGCTCATTTCAACCTCTCCCATAGACCTTTTCACCGTCTCTGGTGTGACAAGTAGACCTGTACAAAAACCCCTCCGTCGTGTCAGGGACGAAGGGGCACTCCGCGGTACCACCCTGTTTATCCGGGCGTTCAGCTCTGCTCGAGCCAACACCGGACCGCTCTGGTTGCGCTAACGGGCGAACCCGCCCCCAGCTACTGCTTTCACTGAGGGAGCCTGTCCCTTTGGCTGAGCCTACACTGATGGTCCAGCGAGCCGCGTCCTGAACTTGCTGAAGGGCTCAACACTAAGACTTGTCAAAGAGCTCAGAACAAGATTTAAGGGACGACAGGCGAGTTCGGCCTCTCGGTAATGCCTGGGTGCTCCGTGGACACCGTGCCGGGCTCACACCCACACCGGCTCGCTGGCGGATGGCCTACTACTCCTGCCCTAGCCTGTTATTCTGTTGTCTGGTGGACCCAGTGGGATTCGAACCCACGACCTTCTCAATGCCATTGAGACGCGCTCCCAACTGCGCTATGGGCCCATGCTCACCTAGTGGACCTGGCGGGATTCGAACCCGCGACCTCATCAGTGCGATTGATGCGCGCTCCCAACTGCGCTACAGGCCCCCGCCGAGGTGCCGAGATTGTACCTGAGCGACTTTGGAGTGTCAAGCCGCGCTTTGCTATACCCATTTGGCGGCGCGATAATCCTCCTCCGACGGAGGGTCATATGTACCGAGAACGCCTTACTCGCCTGATTCAGGCACTGAAAGCTAACAGGCTTGATGCAGTGGCCCTCAATCCCGGCCCTAGCCTGTTCTACTTGACCGGCCTTACTTTTCACCTGATGGAGCGACCCATAGTTTGTCTGTTCACGACTGACAAACCGCCACTCATGATTCTACCGGAACTTGAACGACCCAAAGCCGAGACCTCACACCTCGAGATAGAGCTGATCACATATGGCGAAGATGAAGCCTTCCGCATCCGGGCTTTCGAAGATGCGACGATCCGACTTGGTCTACATGACCTCTGTGTTGGCATCGAGCCATTACGTTTACGAGTGCTCGAATTACGGTTAATGGAATCGGTCGCACCTCAGGCGACCTTTACGTCGGGCGAACGTGCCCTATCTGGTCTACGAATTATCAAGGATGAGACCGAAATCAGCGCCATTCGACGGGCTGTCGTCATTGCCGAAGATGCTCTAAAGGCGACCCTACCCCTTATCCGTTTAGGGATGACCGAACGCGAGTTGGCAGCTGAACTCACTATGCAACTCCTGCGCGCCGGGTCACAGCCTGAGATGCCCTTCAGTCCTATTGTTGCCTCCGGACCAAATAGCGCTTTACCGCATGCTACGCCCACCGAGCGCGCGCTGAAACCCGGTGACTTGCTGATACTCGACTGGGGCGCCACGGCTGACGGTTACGTCTCTGATATCACCCGCACCTTCGCTGCCGGCGAGATTGACGCCGAACTAGTCAAGATTCACTCGATCGTACAGCAGTCCAACGCTTCTGGTCGAGACGCGATCCGCCCTGACAATACCGCCCAAGACATCGACCGGGCGAGCCGGACGGTAATCGAGTCTGCCGGCTATGGTCAGTACTTCATCCACCGCACAGGGCACGGCATCGGCCTGGAAGCCCATGAGCCACCTTATATCCGAGAAGGCAACACCCAATCCCTTACCCCAGGCATGACATTCACCGTCGAGCCAGGCATCTATCTGCCTGGCCGTGGAGGCGTACGAGTAGAGGATGACCTGCTCGTTACCGGCACAGGTGGTGAGAGTATTAGCACGTACAATCGTGAGATTGAGGTGATCGGATGAACCTGATACTTGAGGGCGGCGAGCCGTTTTTTATACCGGGTAATCATATAGGCTGTTTGTTGATTCACGGATTCACCGGTACGCCGAAGGAGATGCATTGGCTGGGTGAACACCTGGCCAATGAGGGGTACACTGTGTTGGGACCACGCTTATTCGGTCATGCCACCGAACAACGGGATATGATCCGCGCTCGTTGGAGTGATTGGGTCGCCTCTGCTGCCGATGGTTACCACCTGCTTCACGACGTTTGTTCACAAGTAGTCGTCATGGGTTTGTCGATGGGTGGTGCGTTAGCGTTGTATTTGGGCACCCGGTTTCCGGTCGCCGGCATCGTTGCAATGAGCACACCCTATGTGACCCCCCATCCCCTGATGAGATACCTTCGCCCAATCGTCCCCCTGATCAGCCGTGTATGGCGCTATGCAGCCAAAGGTCCTTCAGATTGGCGTGACCCAGAAGCAGCCGAGGGTCATCTTAATTACCGGGGTTATCCATTACGCGCGGCAGCCGAACTAGACGACTTGTTAGCCGAGATGCGTCAGGGCCTCCACCACATTGCTGTCCCAGTATTGCTGATCTGCTCAAGGGGGGACGAGGCGGTGTATGCAGAACACGCTCAGGCGATCTCCGAGAACCTGACATCGAGCGAGGCGGAGATCCTGTGGGTTGAGAACAGCGGTCACGTCATTACCCGGGACGCGGAGCGGGAGGTGGTCTTCGCCGCCGCGGCGGACTTCGTTCGTAGGGTCACTGGAAAGTTGATATGACCCGCGACTTCCGGCTAGCAGGGTTCGCTCTGCTGTTCTGGGGCATTGGTGAGGGACTATTCATCTATTTCCAGACGCTGTACCTGGAGCAACTAGGAGCTAATCCTGTCCAGATCGGAGGCTACCTTGGTCTTGCCGCGGTGGTGATGGCGATCACCCACATACCTGCTGGCGTTCTAACTGATCACCTCGGTCCGAAGAGGGTCATGACTGTCGGTTGGTTGAGTGGTCTTCTCGCAGCCGTCGTAATGTATATGGCACCCACATTGTCGGTCTTCGTCGTTGGGATGATACTCTATTACTTTGTGGCTCTAGTGATGGCCCCTCTCAACAGCTACTTTACCACCGTCCGGGGTGAATGGAGCGTCACCCGAGCGCTGACCACATCAGGTGCCATGTACAGCACTGGCGCCATCGTCGGATCGGTTCTTGGTGGCTTCATCGGGGAAGCCCTTGGATTGCGTAGTGCTTACGGTCTGGCGACTGTTTTCTTCTTGATCTCGACACTGCTCTTCCTATCAATTAGAAGTCAGCCAATTGAACCCCCGGTTGGCCGAAGACGCTACCGAGCGTTGCTGTCCAACGCAGCTCTCGGTCGCTTCCTTGGCTTGGCCTCCATCGCACTCTTCGCCATGTTCTTGAGTTGGCCCCTGACGCCCAACTACCTACAAAATGTACGCCAGATCCCGTTGCGGTTGATCGGCACACTGGGGTCATTTAATGCACTGGGTATGGTCCTACTTAATTTGTCAGTTGGCCGTATTAACCCTCGTCAGGGTTTCATTATCTGCCAGTTGGCGGTTGGAGCATCGATTCTGTTTCTCTGGCTTGGGACGGGAATACCGTGGCTTGCCCTTGGCTACTTCCTGATGGCTGGCTCGCGCACCGTTCGTCCACTGGTTACCGCTCAAGCGAAAAACCTTGTCAACCTTTCTGAACTAGGTCTGACCTACGGTCTGGTTGAGACGGTGGCCAGTCTGACGATGATATGCGCCCCTCCCATCGCTGGGCTGTTGTACCGTGCTGCACCAGGGTTGCCCTTCCCAGTCAGCCTAGGTATGATTGGCGTCTCTCTATTGCTGATAGCCCGCTTCGGGCGGCGACAGAGACCACCTTCTGTCCCGGTACAGAACCACCATGACTTGTAAACATGAGTAAGGAGGGAAAGACATGAATCCGTGGTTGGAATGGGGCATCCCAGTTATCACATGGTTCCAAAGCCTGGGAGATTGGTTGATTGGCCCGATGAACTTCTTCACCTTCCTTGGAGACGAGGAGTTCTTCCTGCTGATGATGCCGGCCATCCTCTGGTGCTTCGACGTCAAGCTAGGTTTCCGCATTGGTTTGATCATGCTCACCAGCAGTGGGATTAATGGCGCCCTTAAGTTTGCCTTCGGATTCCCCCGCCCTTATTGGGTAAGCACTAAGGTAAGAGCCCTCAAGGCAGCCAATGGTTTTGGATTACCGTCCGGACACGCCCAGACATCCCTGGCCATCTGGGGGCGACTTGCGGCCGGGATTGGCCGTGGTTGGGGGTATGTCGCCTTTGGGCTGCTTATTTTCCTGATCTCGATCTCCCGTCTTTTCCTCGCAGTACACTTCCCAACCGACACTCTAGCAGGTTGGCTGGTCGGTGGTTTGCTTCTAGCGGGCTTCCTCTTGTGGGAAAAACCTGTGAGCAAATGGCTGCGAAGGTTGCCTACCAGTGGCCAGATACTGGCAGCTTTGCTAGCTTCCCTCTTATTGCTCAGTCTGGTATTGGCGGTCTTCAAGATTACTGCCGGGAGGCCTGTACCTTCGACATGGGTCACAACTGCAGCCTCAGCCATACCCGAAGCGGAGCCTATCAATCCACGCGATATAAGCGACATCATCTCCGCGGCTGGGACACTCTTTGGTCTCGGTGCCGGTGGGGTGTTGCTTTTTTCCTGGGGAAGGTTCGACGCTAGGGGTCCATGGTCAAAGCGCGCGTTACGCTACATCGTCGGCGCCGTGGGTATCGCCGCATTGTACTT
>Ga0114930_10002611_pt1 | contig 16182 bp, 9 predicted proteins | sample AnhtaG_FD_87300 | JGI IMG/M metagenome (GOLD analysis project Ga0114930, IMG submission 87300) | Deep subsurface microbial communities from Anholt, Denmark to uncover new lineages of life (NeLLi) - Anholt_01485 metaG | ecosystem: Environmental > Aquatic > Marine > Oceanic > Sediment | place... | reverse complement strand
GTGGGGATGCGTTTGGAAAAATATACATGGTGGCCTCTCAGGGCAAGTCGTCTTCCATCCACTTTCGGACTGGAATAATTTTAAGGATTATGAGCCACCAGACCCATTAGCTGGAAGAGATTGGGAAACGATAAAAAATCAATTTTCTAAGGCTAAAAAAGAGGGAAATCTAGCCAGCGGCGGGGGTGGTAGTCTTTTTCATCGGCTTTGTTTTTTGAGAGGATTCGAGAACTTGATGATTGATATAGCTACAGATTCAACTTCCCTTCATGAGCTAATCAATATGGTATTCCAGTATAATATGAAGCTATTTGAAAAGCTTCTTGAAGTCGGCGCCAACATTATGCGTTTCGGCGATGATTTGGGAATTCAGAATAGATTGCCGATGAGTCCAGAACATTTTCGCAAGTATCTCGGCCCTTGTTATGCCAGGATTTTTGGTGCTTGCAGAAAAGCCGGGGCACACGTATATCTTCATACGGACGGACATATAGTAGAAATCATGGAAGATTTAATCGAATACGGTGTTACCATTTTGAATCCAGAAGACTATCCTAATGGACTGGATGCAATCGCTTCAAAATGCAAAGGCAAGGTTTGCGTTGACCTTACCTTTGCTCAACAGTATTTTCCTTTCTTAACGTCACAAGAGATATTCGATTACTTTGAAGAAGTTGTCGTGAAATTGGGGGCAAAAGAGGGCGGTTTGATGTGGTATGTAGAAATCGACCCGGATGTGCCTAAAAAGAACATAGAAGCGATTTTCCAAGCTGTTGAAAAAGATCGGTGCTATTACTCGTCGTAATAAATTTTGATTTTTAACGGCAGAGAGCTGCCTCAGCTCGTTTTAAGTATAGCGTGGAGTCAATCGTCAATCATCAATCCACTCACCTTTATCCTTCTTTTGTAATTGGATAAAGGATAATTGAGTCTCGGAAATGCTCTTCCGCGATTACCATGTTGGGAAATTGATTTCCATTGGTGGTATACTTGCCACTGGCGAAAGGAGGTGATAGCTGCTATGCGAGACAACATTTTAGGTTCGAGTTTCACAACACAGGCAATTGACTCTATCAACACAAGAACTACAATTCCATCGTTAGAGAAGGTAGGTTTATGGGCGAAGATCTTCAGATTCGCAAACTGGAAAAGAGCACTAGCTGTGGATTCCACTGGCAACTTAACCACAACCTGGGGGTTCATTAAACGAAGACGACATTGCTATCTTCAATGCTGCGTTAGAAGAAGATGATATTGTAAAAATCATGAACGAAGGATTAGACGTAGCACTCGGTTATGCTGCTGTTTCTCCCAAAGAAAAACTGACCACCATCTGGGGAAAGATTAAGGCAGAAAACTAACTATCTGCGTAGAAATGGATGGAAGAAACATGGAATGGAATATGACCCCGTGAGATAGGGTATAGAGTCTGTAAATATACAAAGCATATTACTTATCTCACGGGGTGAGATGGAAGAATGGAAGAGTGGGGGCCCAACCTTCCAGCCTTCCAATCTTTTTCCTTCCATCTTTCTATTTATAATCTTGAGATATAGAATTTGAACGTAAGTTACAAAAATAAGGAGAATAAAATGCGTAAAAAAGAAATGAATGAACTTCAATTTGAAAGAGAGATGAGGTTTATCCAGATGCCAGGCCCTAACCCCATCATTACAGGGAGTGCCGCAGGAGCTTGGGATGAGCATAATCTAGAGAGTTGTAACGTCTTGAAGGATGGTAACACTTACTATCTCTATTACCATGCGCAGCCCAGAGATAGTAGTCGCTGGCCTCATCTCAGCTATAGAATAGGCGTGGCGACCGCGCCTCATCCACTCGGACCATGGACAAAGTATGAGAAGAATCCGATTATAGACTCTGGACCGAAAGGGAGTTGGGATAGTGGTGCAGTTGCTTGTGCTGCTGTTCTAAAAGAGGAAGGCGACAAGTTTTACATGTGGTATTATTCCTCGGGAGGAAACATAGGGCTTGCTTATGCTTCAAGTCCTAAAGGACCATGGGAGAAGTATGAAGGCAACCCAGTCCTTGAGGATTTCGGCTACGTCGGAGGCGTGGTGAAGGTTGATGGGAAATACCACATGTATAATGAGTACCCCATAAGTGATTCCAGCCCTGACCAGGGGCCATTCGCCTTAGCTACAGCAGAAAAACCTGAAGGGCCATGGGAAAAACAGGAAGGGAATCCTATCCTTCCTGCGGGCGAATGGGGAGCCTGGGATGATGGCGGTCACTCAGAAGCTGGGGTTTTATATCATGATGGAGTGTTCCATATCTTCTATGGTGGAACTAAGTGGTCGAAACTGGAGAGCATAGGCTACGCATACAGCCTCGATGGATACGACTTCATTAAGCATAACGGTAATCCAGTCGCTCCCAGGGAAAACAATCCTGATGCTTCCGCATTTGCTGAAGTCCACGCGCTTTGGGAGCCGCCTTTCTATTATGTATATCACACTTTGCGGTACATTTCCAAAGGCGGAGAGGATTTGGGTGTCCAGATTCTCGCAACTGAGACGCCGTTTCGGTTAGCTATGCCTGTCATTTCGCTTGACTCCTTGGGTGCAGGAGCATCCAGTGAGCCTGCTGCCTGTCCTCCCATTGCTCTTGCACGCGTCTCTGATGCTGCTCTTACTGTTGAATGCAGTTATGGTGCTGACGCAAAGGCGGGATTGAAGGCTCACGTCATAGCAAGCAGTGATGGCATCAACTACGATACAGAAGATTTATACACTTTTGATATTCCTGCTGTGTCGGGACAGAAGGTGAGTAAAACAGTAGAGATGGATGCCAAGGTAATGTTTATAAAAGTTATCGTGGAGAACTTAGACGAAGAACATGATATTACTGATGTGAAAGTGACTGCAACATTAGGTAGTCACTAGAGTTCTTTTAACGGCAGAGGACTGTTCGCCCGTAAGCCCTCTGGGGCGTCCCTTCACTGCGTTCGAGGGCAGGCTTATGCTTTTTGCCGTAAGCCCCCTCTGGGGCGTCGGTGAGCTCTGGCGAACAGAGCCTCACCGACGCCTGGCGTACCCACCCCCGGCCCCTCCCAAGAGGGGAGTTGTTCGCTGGGCTTACGGCTCAGTCCGTTTTAATATTGCCAACACTCTGGTAGATTAGGTAATTTTCAATATTAAAGTTTATGAAATAGCTTTCGCAAAGGGGCGAAGGACGCAGAGAATCTTGGTGAAAGCAAAGAAAACGAAAGTTTATTTTCGAAAAATAGGTAAAGGAGGTGAATGTAATGATAACCCGAATGATTTTAACATTTGGCTTAATATGCCTGCTTACCTTCAGCTTAGGGATTTGTGCCTATGCTGACTTGGTCGGCTATTGGCCTTTCGATGAAGGGAGTGGAAAAGTAATCAAAGATCTCTCTGGAAAAGGGAACGATGGTCAACTGTTCAACAACCCTAAATGGGTGGACGGCAAAGATGAAAAAGCGCTGCAATTTAGTTCTGACCGAAGCCCAGGGAGCTATGCCGATATACCTAAAATGGGCGCTATAGGGAAAGGTAGCTTCACTGCCATGGCGTGGTACAAAATAGAAGCAAAGGCAATGGACACTTCCAAGCTCATTCTCTGCACAGGTTCTTGTTGCTGGAATGAGGCGGGTTTCTATCTTTGCTTACGCCCAGGTGGAGGTATTACGTTTGAGATGACCGATACTCATAATGCTGGTGGGACAGCTGTTAACTTCAATATGAATACTTCCGATGGAGAATGGCATCACATCGCTGGTGTATATGAATTTGCTAAAAAAGGGACCCTTTATGTAGACGGCAAGAAAAGTGGGGATGATGCTGATATGTCTGCGTACAAAGATGGGATAGCGTCTGATAGGCCGCTTAGGATAGCAGAATATTTCTGGCAGGAAGCCGATAGGCTCAATTTCGATGGCGTGATAGATGAAGTCGCCGTCTTTGATGAAGTCTTGACCGAAAAAGAGATTGTAGCAGCAATGGAACTGGAAAGCTTGCTTCCATACAAAGCCGTAAATCCTGCAGACAATCTTACTGCCACATGGGGCAGTATCAAAATGGGTCGCTAAAAAATGTACACCAGCTTCACATTCATGTTATTCGGGTTTTTCCAAGTTAAAATCTGAAGAACAAATTGTATGGTTATTGACTCCGCTAATGAAGTACAAATTTCTTAAAGGAGGATAATATAATGAGAACCCAAATTGTTTTAACGTTTGGTTTAATATGCCTGCTTATCATCAGCTTAGGGATGTATGCTTCTGCTGATTTGGCGGGCTATTGGTCTTTCGATGAAGGGAGTGGAAAAGTAACCAAGGACCTCTCTGGAAAAGGCAACAATGGCGAACTGTTCAACGACCCTAAATGGGTGGATGGCAAAGATGGAAAAGCCCTGCAATTTAGTTCTGACCCAGCACCGGGGAGCTATGTCGAGATACCCAACATGGGTGCTATTGGGAAGGGTAGTTTCACTGCCATGGCGTGGTACAAAATAGAAAATGCAGCAATGGACACTTCCAAGCTCATTCTCTGCACAGGTTCTTGTTGCTGGAATGAGGCGGGGTTCTATATTTGCTTACGCCCTGGTGGACAGATTACATTCGAGCTGACCGAGACTAATGGCACTGGTGGGACAGCTATTAACCTCGATGGTGTGAATACTCTCGATGGAAAATGGCATCATATCGCCGGTGTATATCTGTTCGGTACAAAGGCATCCCTCTACGTAGACGGGACCTTTGGCGCGGATGTTGATATGTCTGCGTACAAAGACGGGGTTGCGTCTGACAGACCACTTAGGATAGGAGAATATTTCTGGCAGGAAGACACGAGACTCAATTTCGATGGAGTAATCGATGAAGTAGCACTTTTCGATACCGCCTTGACAGAAGCAGAAATTGCAGTGGCAATGCAAAGCATTGTTCCCGCAGCAGTAAGACCTGCGGGCAAGCTGGCTGCCACATGGGGGTGCATCAAAGCTGAGTAATTTAAAGCTTGGCGCTTATTGTAAATCCCTGGCCTGTGGAAAAAGCCGGACCAGATGAAGGGTGCTTTCGCAATCACAAACCATAGAATAAGCAGGGAAAGTGCAGATGTTGAACCCCCAATGATAAGTTAGCGACCCGGTGGGGACAAATGAAGTTGGTGTACTGGTATAAATTCAAGTAATTGTTGATGTCTACTCAATCAGGGAGTGCATTTCGTAAACCTGGGACTCCGAGGGCCGGGTGGTTATCCCCAAGGCCTAAAGGGCAGGGAATACGTCCAACGGACAATTCTTGCTGCTGGTATCAAATGGGTCAGTTCCGAATTCACCTGTGGACCCTTCTGCAGGCAAATCCCAATTCTAAGTCGTGAATGGGTGAACAGTATCGCCAGCCATCAACCGTTTTATTATGAAACATCACTTCTGGAGATGCCGTTCAGCGGCCATCAGGATAGGTCTTTCTTTGATTTAGACATGGGCGGAAGTCCCAGACCTATTGAGGACTGGATTGCCTATTTAAAGCAGTGCATTGACTTAGCCTATAGCCGTAATTTGTTCCTTTGCCTGACAGTGCATCCGAGCACTAGCTTTAAGCATGACCCAGAAGCAAGGTATGTTAAGGAGATATTGGCCTACTGCCGGCAGAAGCCTGACATCGTGCTCTGTACCTACCGCGACATGTACCGCTGGTTGGCCAATGCAGAAAGCGAATCGAAATAGATTTTTCAGATGGCTTTCTGAGAAGGCTCCAGCGAAGAAAAGGGGGAAAATAAAATGCGTAAAAAAGGAAAGGATGAAAAGTCTTTCCAAGATATCCAGACGCGGTATAACGCTACACCTAGGGGATTTAGCATAATCAACGGCAGGCGTTCCTTCAATAGACCTCTCTACGGCAACAATTCAGCTTTTATGCTCTTCGCAGGTGATTTACCACAGGTGATGATGAGCCTGCCGGGAAGAGGTGGAACTCTGTCATTCGGAGTCATATCATCTCATGTCTCTAAATGGCTTCATGAGTTTAATAGTATAATAAGCACTTACGAACCGGGAATAATGCACTACATAATACGCGACAGCGAGCTGCCGGAAATGCAGATAGAGTTAGACGTGGTAACTTCGGTTGAATCCGACGCCATGGTCGCGCGGATAGCTCTTCGCAATTTGACCTATCCTCTTGACCTAGTATGGACATTCGGCGGCGCCGGCCCGATTAGTGGCGCGCCGGCGACAGGTAATCCTGACCCTAATGGTTACGTGGATGAACTGGATATGCTTTTTCATCCCGGACACTGCAGTGGAAACAGTGTCGAATTGAGCAGCGACTCATTTTTACTTCAAGCTCAAACGACCGGTGACCGCCCTATATATGGAGGATGCAGCTGGAAAGGTTCGTTCAGCATCCATAACCCTAAGACGTTCACATTAGGCCCAAAGTTTTTCATTTCATCAAAAGCGATTTTAGGGCAGCCGCTCTTAGCGCACAAGGCGCGCATTGAAGCTGGAAATTTTGAAGGCTACATTGTGATAGACCGACCTGACAAAGGCAATTCACCTCTATCTCCATCAAGAGGCGCGCATTTATTCAGTGCTTCATGCAAATGCCGTCAAAAGATAGCAAACCAGATTACTGTAAGCACTCCGGATGAACATCTGAATCTGGCTGTAAAATCCATGTGTATTGCTATGGACGCTCTCTGGGATGCGCCCACATTCATGCACGGTGTTGTGGCGTGGCATTGCCCCTACTTAGGTTGGAGAAGCATGTATGGCGGTGATGCCTTCGGCTGGCACGATAGAGTTAGGAAAGCTATAAAAACCTACGCAGCGACACAGATGCACGAACCAGAGACAGCGCCTCCCAAGCCTGACCCTGAAACTCGGCTGACACGACAGGCGATGGATTCAACCATGCACACCAGAGGTAGAATCTGGTCACAGCCCAACAACGATAGTTCATTATATAACATGCAGGAAGTCTTTATAGATGAAGCTCTCTATCATTATCTCTGGACTGGTGACGAGGAATATGCCAGAGAGATATTTCCCGTGATAAAAAATCACCTCGATTGGGAAAAGCGCTGCTTTGACCCTGATAACGACGGACTTTACGAGAACTACGCGAACACTCATATAAGCGATGCGCACTGGTACAACGGAGGCGCTTGCACTCAAGCTTCAGCCTATACTTATAGAGCAAACGCGATGGCTGCTGAGATAGCTCGCAGACTCGGAGAGGACGACATGCCGTTCCGCGCGGAAGCGGAGAAGATTAAGGAGGCTGTGGACAGAGTTCTCTGGCTTAAAGAACAAGGCTACTACGCCGAATACAAGGATTTACTTGGCAATCAACTCCTGCACACATCAGCGGAATTGCCTACTATCTATCATCCCATTGACTTCTATATGACCGATATGTTCCAGAGCTATCAACTGCTGCGATATACTGAATATGCCTTAGAGCGCGTTCCCGTAGCAGGTGGCGGGGAACTAATCTGGAGTTCCAACTGGGTGCAGTGGATATGGAGTGTGCGAATGATAGGGTCAAATGAAGCCATGAACACGGCTATTGCTTATTACCGCACCGGTCAGGCGGATGAAGCGTATAAGCTTATTAAAGGCACTGTGATGCACCATATGTATGATTCAAAGACTCCCGGCGCTTTGAACTGCATATCCTATCTCGATTCGCACATGTTCGGCAATGGCACTGACTTTGCTGATTCAGTCAGTATGTTTTGCAGGGCTATTGTAGAGGGACTTTTTGGTATATTGCCTCGAATGGGGAATAATGAAATAACCATCATGCCCGGTTTTCCATCAGATTGGGCGGAAGCGTCCATCCATACTCCCGACATCAGCTACGATTATCGTAGCGGCGGTGCCTTGTGCCCGCCTAGCGATACAGAAGTCATTGTTATTTCTACACCATCCTCAGTTGCGAAGATTGTCAAATTAATCGCTAAAAAAGACGTGATTAAAGAAGTTCGACTTGACGGTAATGTAGTTCAACCCGAGTTGGAGCCGGGAATCGGAGTGTCGTATATTGTCCTAAGAGTTCCCGCGTCTAAAAAGGCAGAGGTTTCAGTCACCTACGGCGCGGCGGCTGTGCCTGAGCTCAGCTTTTATCCCATTGGCGCTGCGGGAGAACCTTATCGTGTGGTGGCATCAGGGTACCATCTACTTGAACTTCAGGACCCGCAAGGCATATTTACAGATGCTCAGATTAGCGATGAGCAATTCATAGGAGCGGTTACAGCAGACAAAGAGGGACATCATACATTTTTCTTGAAAGTAAAACACGGAAATCTTGTTGATTGGCAACCCGTTGATTTGGAAATACGCCAACCAATAGAGATTGTCGATGCGAAACTACTACCCCAAGAGGATAAATACACCTTCCACTTGCGGAACAATACACCCGATAAAATGTCGCTTCAGATAGAATCCATGCTGAACGGGGAAAATCAGGAGACTTCCGTTGAAATTTCAGGATTTGAGACTTCACCTGAAATCCTTTTCAACATAGAAGATATGTCAAAGCTCAGCCCTGGAACCAATATCTTTGAAGTTGATATTCAGGGTGATAGTTCTGCTATGATTACCGGAAGCATGATAGAGTGGGATTTAATATCTAATGCTCCGAAATTGCGCGATACTATTAAAAAAAGGCAGCAACTCATCCCTATTGATGAGTCCTTCAATGATAACCTAACCGATATATTCAATCACGAATACCTCAGCCCAAGGTCACCGTATTGTTCGCTTCAAATAGCGACGGATGGTCACGCGCATTGGTGCTATCCAAATCAACCTGCTCCAAACATAGATGATAGCCTACTGCGAGACAGCGTTGATTCTGAAGGGATTTTCGTGACCGATGCTGGTATTCTTTTCAAACAGGCGCTGCGTGATGGAGGAAAGAACGTTGCCTTTGTGTCTCTCTGGGATAATTTCCCTTATAGCGTTACTATTCCTATTGGTCAAAAAGCATCGAAGATCTATCTCCTCGTGGCTGGCTCCACAAATCCTATGCAGAGTCAAGTTGTTAATGCTCGCGCCACTGTTATCTATGACGACGGGACATCAACAAGCCTTGACCTCATCAATCCTGATAACTACCGCTCCCTTGAAGCCACTTACGAATCGGATGTAGATGGTTTCTGCCTGCCTAAACCTTCCCCTCATTTTGTGAGATTGGGTAACGTTAATGCCCAATTGCTCGATATAGTGCTAGAAGATAAGGTCACAAAGGAACTGAAATTTGAGTGTATAGCAAATGAAGTTGTCGTCGGATTGTTAGGGGTGACTTCACTCCTCAAATCAGGGGAAGATGTGTGCGGGTAGTCCGTTAGAAAGGGGTGTAAATCTAATGAGACAATTAGTTTTGAAGAAAACCTTAGTATTGATGTTATTGGTAACCATGGCGAGTGTTGCCGGCTTGAGGAATGCCTATGGAGGCTTTAAGTTTAAGCTGGCTTTTCTAAGCGAAAAAGGTACATTTAGCGGTGAGGATAAAGCAACATACAGGTGGGCTGATAAAAATTACGATGTGACTTTACTTTTCCCTGATGGCACTGGGAAGTTTAAGGATGATAAAAATCAAGTGCATCAGCTCAGTGAATTTGCCGTGCTCTGGTGGCATGAGGGTGATGTAATAGATATGCCCCCAGATTTCGTTGCCAATAAGACGATGGATGCCATCAAAGCATATATGGAAGCAGGCGGCTCCCTTCTCCTTCATTTCTCCGCGTCCTCTGCGTCTCTGTGGTTATTTTCATTTTATACAACTGCGTTTCATATCTGGGACACACCCCAAACTTCATGGAGGTAACAACTATGTCTAATTCACACTGGTTTGAGCATGCCCGCTGGTTTGAGGAGGCGCGCTTCGGGATGTTTATCACGTGGAGCCCTATTTATGCTACGGGAGACCGGAATGGCTGGTTTATTGACTTCGAGGGCATTCCGCCAGAAGAATTCGAAAAGTGGGCAGAGACTTTCAACCCAAAGGTCGATATGAAAGACTGGGTCGCCCTGGCCAAGGAAGCAGGCATGAAATACATCTGCTTCTCTGCTAAGAGCCACGATGGCTTCTGCATGTTCGATACAAAGATGACGCCCTTCAACAGCATGAACATCCCTGCCCAGCGCGACTTCGTGGCAGAACTAGCTCAAGCATGCGAAGAAGAGGGAATAGTTCTTTGCCTTTACTATTCCCTGCTTGACTGGCACCAACCTGACTACCGCACTGACTTCAAGAAATATGTCGATTTCTGTCAAGAACAACTTCGTGAGCTAGCCACGAAGTATGGCAAAATCGGGGTTTTTTGGTTCGATGGTGACCACACTGCCCATGAATGGCGTGCGGAGGAAACCATTCAGCTTCTGCGAGAGCTGCAACCCAATGTGTTAGTCAATAACCGCATCCGTTTGGCAGGTGATTTCGACACTCCTGAACAGCGTGGAGTAGCTTTCCCGGTGCATCCTGGGACAGGTGACCGATTCTTTGAAAGTTGTATGACCATCAACGGTTCCTGGAGCTATGCTCCGTATGACCTGGCGCACAAATCCGTGACCACCTTGATTCGTCTTCTGGCTGACAACGCGGGGAAAGGAGGCAACTTCCTGCTCAACGTTGCCCCGGACTTTGAAGGACGAATCCAATCCGAGCACGTAGAACGGTTGCGTGAGGTTGGCGCCTGGTTGAAAGAGCACGGAGAATCCATCTACTGCACACAGGGGAGTCTGTGGCGAGCTCTGCCTTTCGGACGATGCACAGTTCGCGATAATCGAATCTACTTGCATATATTCGACTGGCCTAATCAGCCGCTTAGCTTAAGTGGACTGACTAACCGTGTAAAGTCTGCTTATCTATTGCCAAATAAAGAAAGTGTATCATTCGAACAAGACAGGTTATGGCTTACATTGCATCTGCTAGCGGATGCGCCAAATCCACATGACTCAGTGGTTGTGTTGGAGATAGAAGGCGAGCCACAGGTGGACGAAACTATCCAGCCTGACCCGCAGCGCTGTATCACTCTCCCCGCCAGTCTGGCAACGGTGATGGCAACTGCCGGTATGCGATTTCAGCAAGGGCTATCGGGTCCTGGGTACTTGGCAGATTGGAAGTCAATGCGTGATTCAATCGGTTGGGGTTGGGACCTAAACAGTGAAGCAGAAGGTGATTACCAAGTTCAGATTACCTACTCCAACGGACAGCAACTGGGCGGTGGCAGATACTCGGTTACGGTCAACGGTCAGCGTCTGGTTGCCACTGCCATGCCCACTGGGGGTTGGGACCGCTATGCCGCCGCAACCCTGGGCAGTGTCAAATTGAAGAGCGGCCGCAACCGTCTCGTCCTGCGAGGCGAGCTGCTTCCCTACGAGTCTGTGATGCGTCTTGTCCAGGTTATTCTTAAGCCAACAAAGGTGTGAAGTTTTTCATGTCCGTATCCTTCTATAGTCGGATATAGTGGAGTAGGGTAGTTTACAGAGTAAGAAGAAGCACCTCTACCTAAAGTTGATGAGAATTTATGTGAGGAGGTTAAGAAAAAGTATGGGTTTCGATTATCTATCGACAAATTGTGAACTACTACTGAGTTTAGCTTTGGCGCTCTCGGTACAGACCGTAGCCGCCGGAGAACAGGACTCGGATAGTGAAGCCGATTTCTACGTCGCACCTAATGGTAACGATTCCTGGTCTGGCCGGCTCCCTGAGCCGAACAAGGCGGTTGATGACGGCCCCTTCGCCACGCTGGACTACGCGCGGCAAGCTGTGCGCGAACTTTTGCAGGCACAAGCCGAGGGGAAGGAGGGGCCGATTATGGTCCAAGTGCGTGGCGGAGAGTACCTTTTGTCCGAACCTGTGGTGTTTACGCCGGAGGATTCTGGGACTGCCACCTGCCCCATTACCTACGAGGCCTATCCGGGCGAGACGCCCATCTTCAGCGGAGGCAAGCGCATAACCGGCTTCAAGCGTGGTGAGGGTGAACTATGGGTAGTGGAGATACCCGAAGTGAAGGCAGGCGAATGGTACTTTCGGCAGCTCTATATCAATGGTGAGCGTATGTCCCGGGCTCGATTGCCACAGGAGGGCTATTACAAAGTTGCCGGCAGCGGGGACATTGACAACAAGTGGGGATTTCAATTCAATCCCGGTGAGATTGATGCCAACTGGCGCAACATCGAAGATGTGGAGATAGTGGTGCTGCAGTTCTGGACCGAGGCACGGCTACGCATAGACTCCATCGATGAGGCAAAGAATCAGGTAAAATTCACTGGTCAAGCCTTCCGTCCTCTGACTTGGTCGGGTGGCTGGTGGGTGGAGAACGTGTTTGAAGGCATGGCGCGGCCCGGTGACTGGTACCTGGACAGACAAACTAGTCTGCTGTATTACTTTCCACTCCCCGGAGAGGACATGTCGGAAGTGGAAGTAGTGGCTCCAGTGACAAAACACTGGATAAGGCTAGAGGGGGACGTAGCCAGCGGACGGCTAATTGAGCACCTGACCTTCCGTGGTCTTACCTTCCGCTATTCGAGCTGGAGTCTGGACGAAAGGCTCGGTTACAGTTATCCACAGGGAGCCGTTGAGCTGACCCCCGGAGAACTTTTGTGGCCTGGTTATCCGGCGGAGGGTTTGAGCACTCCTCAGTCTCAGATAGAGGTTCCCGCGGGCATCTATGCGGAGGGAGCACATCACATACGGTTTGAAGAAAACGAGATATCCCACACCGGCGCGTGGGGCATAGACCTGGCGCTGGGATGCCAGGACAACGAAATCGTGGGTAACCATATCTTCGACCTGGGGGCTGGGGCTATTCGCGTCGGAGGTACGGACGTGACCTTCAACGATGCGGAGGTGTCTTGTCGGATTCAGATTACCGATAACCACATCCATGACGGGTGCAACGTTTATATGGGGGCGCCGGCTGTGTGGATTGGTCAAAGCGGTTACAACTGCATCGCCCACAATGAGATTCACGGTGGTTTTGAATGGGCAATATCGGTCGGCTGGCAGTGGGGTTATATGCCACCCAGCCGCGCGCGGAACAACATCGTGGAGTACAATCATCTGCATCACTTAGGTGTCAGCGTTCTGGGCACACATGCCGTGGTCTACTTCCTTGGCATATCGCCAGGCACGGTGGTGCGTTACAACCTGATAGAGTATTGCGGAAATAGCCATGGCATCTGTCTGGACAACAGCGCCTCTGGCATACTGGTTGAGAACAACCTTGTGCATCATGTAGAGCACGCCGGTCTTGTCTTCAACTTTAACACCATAGGCAACATAATCCAGAACAATATTTTTGCCTTCAACGGGCCGCACCAGGTGAACCGCTATGGGGACTTACCCTGGGCGGGCGCCAAGGTAGACCAAACCGGGATACTCTACCGTAACATCTTCTACTGGAAAGACGGCAAGCCGTTTTACCGCGAGAACTGGGAAAACTTTGACATAATTCTCGACTACAACCTCTACTATGATGCCAGCGGCAAACCATTCAAATTCCTTGAGTACAGCTTCGAAGAGTGGAAGGAGAAAGGCATGGATGGGAATTCTATCATAGCGGACCCGCTATTCGTCGACCCCGAGAATGGGGATTTCACCTTGAAACCAGAGTCACCGGCTTTCAAGCTTGGTTTCAAGCCGTTCGACTTAACTAAGGCAGGACCGCGTCTGCGCAGGCGCTGAGCAGACGCCGCCGATGGATAGGTGCGGAACGTAGAATAAAAAGGAGGGTCTGATGAATTCCGAAAACAGATTAACATTTTCCACAGCCGATAGGCCACCCAACAGATTGAATTTTGCCTTAGACTAATCTGTAACATTGAGAAGCTGGAAACTTTTGCGTTATCACGTGGTTATTGCTATGAAATCTACCAGGACATCGGTAGTGGTCTGAATTTCAATCGCAAAGAGTTTAATAAGTTAGTTCTTGAAATTTTATCTGGCAAGGTCGATAGAGTTGTTGTCAATTACAAAGACCGTTTAATGCGATTTGGATTTGAGTTGTTTGAAAAAATATGTCAAACCAATAACACTGAAATCGTAATTATTAACAAAACCAAGGCTATCTCTTTCCAAGAGGAACTCACCAAAGACCTGATTGCAATTATCACCACTTTTTCCGCTAAACTTTATGGTTCTCGTAGTCACAAAAACAAGCGTCTTATAAATGAGGTAAAAAATGTTATTTACTCAGAAGATACAGTTGAACCTAACAGAAGAGCAAGAGAAACTATGGGTATTTGAGAAGAGTGGCAAAGTAGCAGAAGAAGTCAGTGAACGCAAATCGACCAAAACGTGTCACTGCTGTGGTAACGAGATGGATATGCCTCCAGGGAAGCGTTCTTTTGTTTGCAGCAACCCGGAATGCGATGCCTCTTTACCACGTGATGTGAATTCTGCTATTAACCTTTATAACTGGCATCATCAATCTTCGATGAAGATTGATGATGCTAAAATAAGCCTACATCTAAAATGGAGTCCGTTCTACGGTTTAGAATCTTTTGATGGGATAGAGCAGACAGGCTAGGAGAAAGGGCTTGCCCTGTCTCCTGCCTTTCTGCTTGATTGCGACGGACAGCCACGTAGCCCCTTATGGGAAGTGATTTCGCCTGTGGTCGCTACGTGAATCATAGCAGCGATTGCTCTCATGTTGATGCTGTTCAGCTATGCATCCTTTGAGATGAGATAACACAGGTAGTAAGTTTTACAGTAACTTCTTTGAAGTTTCTGTAGGATTTACTGTTCGGAACCATGTCAGTGGAAGAAATATTCAACACCACATTTTGGAAGAAAATAGGAGCAAAAGAGATAATGCTTCTTAGTAAGGAGATGAAAGAAAAACCGTATGAAGATGTGGGAATAACGGCAATTATCCTAAACGGTAATGCAATTGTTACCGTGCCGTGCGAGCTATTTGTTGAGTTTGGCTTGCAAATCAAACAAAGTTCTAAATACAAAAAAATATTTATCATTGAGTTGGCAAATGGATATGCAGGTTATGTCCCCACTAAGGAAGCGTTTAAGCGTTCAGGCGGCTATGAAACGAAACTACTGCGTTCAAGCAAGCTTGTTAGAAAAGCAGGGAAAATGATAGTCGATACTGCTATGAAATTGCTCAACGATTGAGTATGCTCGGGCTAAAGCCTTCAGCCTCTTTTCTTCCGTCCTCGACATCAACCGTGTAAAGAAAGAACAAGTGAAACAGATGAAATCCAAAAGCGCTTCAACTGTTACTTTGAGGGCTATAATAATTGGGTTGATTTTATTACCCATAAACGCTTACTGGATAGGAGCATCGAGCGAACTATGGTATTCTTTGCACATGACTAGCGCATCGCTATTTTTCAATGCAGTATTCAACTTATTTTTTCTGGCACTGTTGAATTTATGCTTGAGGAAATTTCTTCCGTTCTTTGCGCTGTCTCAAGCTGAGCTTTTGACAATCTATACTATGCTGGTGATGTTATCCACTGTGTGCGGACATACCATGATGTGCTTTATGCTGGGCACTTTAGCGCATCCCTTCTGGTTTGCCACCGTTGAGAATGAATATGCTGAACTCTTTTGGAGATACATTCCCCAATGGTTCACTGTGCGAGATAAAAGGATTCTTTCTGGTTTCTTTGAAGGAAGTTCTACATTCTATACAGCAGAACACATCAGAGCCTGGCTTTTCCCTGTGATGCTTTGGTCAACCATTACCTTTGCGCTCTTCTTCATCTTCATGTGCATGAGCATCATCATAAGGAAGCAGTGGACACAGAGAGAAAAGCTCAGTTACCCAATTGTGCGTTTGCCAATTGAGATGACTGCTCAGGGGTTCTTTTGGAGCAAATTAATGTGGATGGGCTTTGCCATTGCAGCTATTATTGACATTGTGAATGGTTTACATTTTCTCTATCCCACAGTACCTCACATACCTATTAAGAATTATGGTATTAACTTCTTTACAGAAAAGCCTTGGAATGCCTTTGGCGCGCTGAATGTCTCTTTTTACCCCTTCGTCATAGGACTCACGTTTTTTGTACCGCTAGACATGTCTTTTTCAGTTTGGTTCTTCTATCTATTTGTAAGAGCACAAAGAATCATAGGGAGTATTTTTGGTCTAAGAGCGCTGCCAGGGTTTCCATATATCAATGAGCAGGGAGAGGGAGCATGGATTGTTCTGGGACTTCTGGCGC
>Ga0114930_10002610_pt1 | contig 16190 bp, 17 predicted proteins | sample AnhtaG_FD_87300 | JGI IMG/M metagenome (GOLD analysis project Ga0114930, IMG submission 87300) | Deep subsurface microbial communities from Anholt, Denmark to uncover new lineages of life (NeLLi) - Anholt_01485 metaG | ecosystem: Environmental > Aquatic > Marine > Oceanic > Sediment | place... | reverse complement strand
CGCCGCGGCTTGCGGCCGCCACGGGCGCCGTCGCGCGAACCTTCGCGGCTGCGAGAGCGGCGGGGCGCGGCGTCCTCGTCGGAGGCCTCGCTGTGAACGGTGTAGTCGCCTTCAGCGCGCGGGATCGGCTGGCCGATCAGCTTCTCGATCGCAGCCATCGACTTGCTATCGAGCGAGGTGACGATGGAGATCGCGGTACCGGTCCGTCCGGCGCGGCCGGTACGGCCGATGCGGTGGACGTAGTCGTCGGGGTGGTGCGGCACGTCGAAATTGAAGACGTGCGACATCTCGGGGATGTCGAGCCCGCGCGCCGCCACGTCGCTGCATACCAGGAACGTGATGTCGCCGTTCTTGAACCGGTCCAGCGTTTCCATGCGGTAGGCCTGGGCCATGTCGCCGTGCAGGCCCGCGACGTTGAAGCCGTGGCGTTCCAGGCTCTTCACCAGGATGTCCACGTCGCGCTTGCGGTTGCAGAAGATCAGCGCGTTCTTGACCTGCTCGCCGCGGATCAGCTGGCGCAGCGCCTCGCGCTTCTGCCGGTGGTCCACGACCGTCAGGTGCTGCAACACGGTGGCGGCGGCGGTGGCGGGCGGCGCCACCGATACTTCCTTCGGGTTGCTGAGGAAGGCGTCGGCCAGCCGGCGGATTTCCGGCGGCATGGTGGCGGAGAAGAACAGCGTCTGCCGGATTTTCGGCAGCAGGCCGACGATGCGCTCGACGTCGGGGATGAAGCCCATGTCGAGCATCCGGTCGGCCTCGTCGATCACCAGGATCTTCACGTCGTTCAGCAGCACGCGCCCGCGCTCGAAATGGTCGAGCAGCCGGCCCGGCGTGGCGATCAGCACGTCGACGCCGCGGTCCAGCACCTTTTCCTGGTCGCCCATCGACATGCCGCCGATCAGCAGGGCCTTGGTCAGCTTGTGGTACTTGCCGTATTTCTCGAAGCTCTCGGAGACCTGCGCGGCCAGCTCGCGCGTCGGCTCCAGGATCAGCGAGCGGGGCATGCGCGCCTTGGCGCGGCCCTTGTGCAGGATTTCGATCATCGGCAGCGTGAAGCCGGCGGTCTTGCCGGTGCCGGTCTGGGCGCAGCCCAGCACGTCGCGGCCGGTCAGCACCACGGGGATCGCCTGTTCCTGGATGGGTGTGGGAGTCGTGTAGCCGGCGTCGGCAACGGCGCGCAGCAGCTCGGGGCTAAGCCCCAAATCGTCGAAATTCATCAGCTAGTTACGCCAATCCGGCCCGTCGAAAATGGGCCGATCCTTGTCTAGTGTAAGCGGGGAGTCGGCAGGGAATATAGGCCGCGACGCCCGCAAGTCAACCGCAAACCGCCGAAAAAACCGCGATGGTTCAAATGCTTGTGACGCATGGCGGGGGAGGGCGGCCAGCCTCCTTCATGATCGGCTTGACTGGCGCCTCCCGGTACGCGCCCGGATTGTGTATGGGGTCGGGTTGCTTCACGGGTCCAGGCCGAAGAAACGCATCAACAGGTGACGCGGATCGCAGGTATCAACCGTGGTTTCCGGGTGCATCCTCGCAGTCCATTCCTCACTCTACTTGATTTGACCGACCAGCCGTCGAAGCGCGGCCGCGTGGGCCAGAAGGGGCCGCTCGGCGATCGCCTCGCGTAGTTCGGCAAGGGTCCTGCACCTTTCCAGCAGCGGGAGCCCATATGTCCGAACGGCGGCGGCGATTTCTTTCTCGCGCTCTTCGGGACCAAAGGTAGGATTGGTGAGGTCGAACAATGCATGGCCGTACAGGCGGTCCGGCATCAGTTCCGGCAAGCGTATGCGCGCATGGCACTGGTAGTCCTTGGGATCGGGGAAGTCCTTGAGCTCCCTAACCAGAATGCCGAAATTTAGATAATAAGTGTCGCTCCAGCGTGACCGCTGCAGGTTGACGACGATGACGGTTTCCGGCGTCTCCAGGCGCCAATTTCTGCCTTTCTTCCGAAACCCGGCGGGCTTGAGCAACGTCGAGAGCAACGCCTCGATGTCTTTTGCCGTGTTGATCAATGGCTACTCCAACGACCGTCAGTTTCCAGGGAACATCCGTTTCCAGAACTCCAGGAGATTGTATAGCTCCAGTTCCCACGTCGTCAGGCGGCCTTTTTCCGCTTCGTTTTCCTTTGCGTACAATTGTGCATCGCGCTCGGCGCGAGAAAGCTTCCTTGGGTTGTCGCTTCTGATTTCCTTGATGTGGTCCCGCTCCCCTCTCGAAATGTGCGCATCGATCCGGCGGCCGCTGTCCAGTCTATGCTCGGTGCTGTAGCCCTCCTTTTTCAATCTTTCCTGTATTTCCTTATGCGCCGCGCGCCCCGTGATTGTGTACTCGGTCTCTCCGCCGCGTCGGCGAGGCAGGGGACCGAGATAGCCCTGCGGCCTCGGCGGCTCGCCGCGACTCGCCCGACCTTCTGCTTCGAGCAACTCGCGCTGCAGCTCTTCAACATTTTCCCGCGTCGGTGCGTAGCCGTGTGGCTGAATCGTCGTCAGCATCGGGTTGTTCGGTTCAATTCCGCTCAGCCGGCGCTGCAGAAGCCCATAGGTATCCCGATAGAATTGTTGGGCGACCGTGAGCTCCGGACGGGGCACTCGATTCCTTGTTTGCGCCTCCGCCGATCCGATCAGCCCAAACAGGTTCGACATGCCGGGCAACCATGCCGGTTGACGATCCGGCGCACGGTCTGGTTCTTCCTTCGCCAGCTTGGCAAGGATTTCCTCGGTGATGTCGTGGTCGCTGCGGTGCGGCGTGACCGCGACGATGCGCGGCACGTCGTCGCCGGCGGTTTGGGCGCTCGGCGGCGCGGCGTGCGCCGAGCCGCCGTCCGCGCCGAGGCCGGCCGGGCGGATCGGCGCAGCTGGCGGTTCCTCGTTTCCGAACAGGGCGACCTCGGTCGGCTGGTCTCCATGCTTTTCGGGATTGAAATCCCAGGTCCGCCAGCTACCGCCGCTCCCCAGCCCAAGCTTCGATCCCTCGGGGTCGTAACGGTCCCAGAACGGGTCGTCCGGTCTGATGCCGTAGGCGCGCAGGTAGTCGGATTCGCGCAGCGGCCGCGTGAGCCACGCGTCGAGGTCCACCGGCTTGGGGGCCCTGGACAGGATACCCGGCACGGTTGGCCCGGCCTGCTCGCGTTCCAGGATCTCCAGGATGCGCTCGGCCTGCTGCCAGCTATGGTCCGGCGCCGGCGCAACGCCGGAGCGTCGGGTCGACGGCAGTGAGAATCGATACACGAAACCTCCGCAAATTTATCCGCAACGGTTGACTCCCAGCCTCCACGATACTCATCCGGGACCGCTGCGGGAAGTAGGCAGAAACCGGGTTTGTGCAAAGATAAACTTCTTGCATCGCGGCTTTCATGCACAGGCGACGGTTTCTCGCGGTGGAACATCGACGCGCCTGCAACGTTGTAACGCGGACGTGTTCGGGCGGTTCACCGGCGACCGGGTTAGGATCGGGCATGCGCTCGATACTCATGGGCATCTTGTTCTTTCCCCTCGCGGCCGTCTCTTCGTTCGCCGCGGGGCGGTGCGAGTACGACGCGACGCTCAGCGACCCGGCGGAGCTGGTGCTGGCCGTGTCCGCGCGCTGCGCCGGGGTCGCCACGGCAGGGTTCGCCCAAGGGCGCGGCGTGCCCGCGTCCGCGATCGAGGATCGGCGCGGCGGGGAGGGCGGGCTCGGCGTTTCCTATCGCGTGCGCTTGAGCGCGCTCGCCGCGAAATCGGGAACGCCCGACGTGGCGCGCCGGGTCGGCAACATGGTCGTCTCGCCCATCCCGGTCTGGCTGCTGCAACCCGAGGACGAGGACGCCGAGGTATCGCTGCGCCTGGCCCTGCGCGACGGCCTCGACGCCGCGATCAACCTGAGGCGCGAAGACGGACGGTACGTTCTCTCGGCGGAGGACGTCGACTACGGCGGGTACGCGGCGTTCGGGCGCTTCGCGCGGGAAGCGGTCGCCCTGCCGGGCGGCGCGGTCGAGATCGTGCACCAGCCGGGCACGCTCGCGATGGACGCGGCGGAGCTGAAACAGGCGATCGGCGAGGCGGCGGCCGAGGTCGCGCGCTACTACGGCCGGTTCCCGGTCGCACATGCTCTGCTGTTCGCGCTGCCGGGCGGGGCGCGGCCGGGCATCGAGTTCGGGCGCGTCCGGGGCGGCGGCGGGGCCACGCTGATGCTGCGGCTGGGCACGCTGGCCCGCGCGGCCGGGCTGCGCCGGGAATGGGTGCTGGCGCACGAGATGATTCACCTCGGCGGCCCGTTCGTGGTGCCGCGCGGGGCATGGCTGATGGAAGGCATGGCGACCTATGTCGAGCCCATCGTGCGCCAGCGCGCGGGTTGGACCAGCCCGGAAGAGCTGTGGCGCGAATTCGCGCGCGACATGGACCGCGGCGTCGACGCGCTGACGCGCGAAGGCCTCGATCGCGTGTCGCGGCGCGGGCTCTATTGGGGCGGAGCGCTGTTCATGCTGTTGGCCGACATCGACATCCGCGAGCGCACCGCCGGCCGGGCGTCGCTCGAGACCTGCCTGCGCGCTGTGCTGGACGCTGGCGGCGATACCACGCGGCGCTGGGCGCAGGCGCGCGTGTTCGCGGCGTGCGACGCCGCCACCGGCACCGGCAGCATGCGGCGCCTCGCCGCGGAATACGTGGAGAAGCCCGGCGCGTTGGATATCGCGGCGCTATGGCGCAGCCTGGGCGTGAGCCTGGAGAACGGTCAAGCGCGGTTCGACGAATCGGCGCCGCGCGCGGCGTTGCGCCGCGCCATCACCCAGGGCCCCGCGGTAGACTAGGCGGATGCAAGGCGCGTTTCTCGACCGGCTGACCTGGCCGGAGGCCGCGGAACGGCTGACCGCGGGCTGGCCGGTGGTGGTTCCCGTGGGTGCCGCGTCGAAAGCGCATGGGCCGCACCTGCCGCTCGGCACGGACCGCGGTTCCGTGGAGGCGGTGGCGAAAAGGCTGGCGCGCGAGCTGCGTGTGCTGGTCGCGCCCACCGTCGGCTTCGGGTTCTATCCCGCGTTCGTGGATTTCGCCGGCAGTCAGCACCTGGACGCGGCGACGTTCCAGGCGCTGGTCACGCAGTCGATCGAGAGCTTCGTGCGACATGGCGCGCGGCGGATTCTCGTGCTCAACAACGGCGTTTCCACCGAGGCGCCGCTGCGGCGCTCGGCCGAGGACATCCGGCAGCGCCGCGGCGCGGCGGTGCTCATTGCCGACCTGCCGCGCATGGGCCGCGCGCTGGACGGCATCTGGACCGCGAAGCTCGGCGGCCACGCCGACGAGCGCGAAACCTCGCTGATGCTGGCCGTGGCGCCCGATCGGGTGCGCCGCGACCGCTTACCCGCCGCGGCCGACGACCAGCTGGGCAGTTCCGGCGACGCCCACGCCGCCTCGGCCGAGAAGGGCCTGCGGCTGCTTCAGGCCCTGGTGGACGAAGCCGCCGCGCTCGTGCGAGCGTCCTGGCCGGATATCGAACCGCCCGGGAAGGAATGAGACAGCCGCTCGCTCTCTTGCCCGGTCTTTTGTGCGACCCGCGCTTGTGGGAGCACCAGGCCAGGCATCTCGCCGACATTGCGGACGGTTGGATCGGGGATTTCACGACGCAGGACTCGATCGCCGCGATGGCGCGCTCGGTGCTCGACGCCATGCCCGGCCGCTTCGCGCTCGCCGGCCTGTCGATGGGCGGCTACGTGGCGCTGGAGCTGATGCGCCAAGCGCCGGGGCGGGTGGCGCGCCTGTGTCTGCTCGATACCTCGGCGCGGCCCGACACGCCCGAGCAGACGCGGCGGCGGCGCGACCTGCTGGCGCTGGTGGCGAGGGGCAAGTTCAAGGGCGTGACGCGCCAGATGCTGCCGCTGTTCCTGCATCCTCACCGGCTGCACGACAAGCCGCTGGCCGACGCCGTGGTGGCGATGGCCGCGCATGTCGGCCGCGAGGCCTATGTGCGCCAGCAGGCCGCGATCATGGGCCGCACCGACAGCCGCCCGTCGCTCGGCGCGATCCGTTGTCCCACGCTCGTGATCTGCGGCCGGCAGGACGCCCTGACGCCGGTGGGGTTGTCGGAGGAGATCGCGGCCGGCATTCCCGGCGCGCGCCTGGAGGTGATCGAGGACTGCGGCCACTTGAGCACGATGGAGCGGCCGGAGCGGGTCACGGCGCTGATGCGGGCGTGGCTGGAAGGCCGGTCCTAACCGCCCAGCGGCTCAGTCCGGGAATTCGGAGCCGCCGAAGCGGTCGGGATTGGTCATCGGGAACAGGTTGGCCGTGACCTGGCGGATCGCGTTCTTCAACTGCGGATCGCTAGGGCCGCCGACGTTGAGCGAAGTCACTACCTGGGTCATCGGCCGGTCGCCGCGGCAATAGGTGGCGACGAGATCGAGCCTGCCGCCGCCCGTGCCTCGCGCGGCCTGTGGCACGGACGGGGCGACCGCCAGCGGCTTGCTGCGGTCGCAGATGCGTTCGCCGGTCAGGGTGGCGGCGTCGAACAGCATCATCACGCGCATCGGCGCGCGCGCCGCCGCCGCTTGGTCGCGCGAGGCGGCCGCCGCAGCGTCGCTCATCGCCTCGGTCACCGCACGCACGAACTCGGCGTCGGGGACCGGGAACGGATTGCCGGACACGACCGTCGGCAGTTGCCGGCCGCCGTGGGGGCCGCCGCCGACCTCGCCCGGGTCGTAGCCGCTCCAGACCTGGTCGCGGATGGTCAGCGCCGCAACCGGGCCAGCGGTGCCGAGGACCAGGGCCGCGGCCAGTAAGGCGGCGGGAAGGCGTTTCGCAGAGGGGTGGGGCATGCGATTCAGATTGGCTCCGCCAGTCCTCCTGTCAAGAGCAAACGGCCGGATTCAGCGCCGGCGCCAATTGTGATCACCGTAGGAGTCCGGGTTGTGCGGCGGGAACAGGTTGACGGTCATCTGGTTGATGAACTTGACGAACTCGGGATCGCGCGGGTCGGCCACACCGTCGAGGCTGCCGTAAACCTGCGTCATGGCCGAGTCGCCGCGGCAGTATGTCCCGACCACGTTCATGTTGGCGCCGCCGCTGCCCAGCGCCGTCAGCGGGATGCGCCGGTCGCAGATCACGTTGCCGGTGCGCGTGCCGCCGCCGAGCTGCCAGATCACCCGCAGGGGCGCCGTGGCCGCCTGTTCCGCCGACATCTGCGGGCCCGGACGGCCGTCGCGCATGCCCTGGGAGACGGCCTGGGCCGTCACCGCGGGCGGCACCGGGAACGGGTTGCCGACGATCACCGCCGGCAGGTCGCGACCGCGCCGGGAGCCGTGGCCGGCTTCGCTCGGCACATAGCTGCCGAGGATTTCCGCGCTCTTGATGGTGTAGGCCTGCGCCGGCGCGCCTGCGGCAATCAGGGGCAGGGCCAGCAGGGCGGCCGCAACAAAGGCAGGCATGCGGATCGGCATGTGCGCCTCCAGCATCGGGGTGTCGTGCTCCCAATATCCGGGCCCCGAGAAGCCGGCGCTATGATCCAGTTCACTCTCGGGCCGGGGCCCGGGCGGGGCGTGTGGCGTGCCGCTCCGCCCGATATACCCGGCCGGAGCCCTAGGGAAACAGCGGCTGCTGCTCCAGCGCCGTGGTTTCGGGGAAGCCGTGCATCAGGTTGAAGTTCTGCACCGCCTGGCCCGAGGCGCCCTTCACCAGGTTGTCGATCGCCGCCAGCACGATCGCGCGCCCCTGCACGCGGTCGGCGAACACGCCGATCAGGCACAGGTTCGAGCCGCGCACGTGCCGCGTGGCCGGCGCGACGCCCCTGGGCAGCACCTTGACGAACGGCTCGCCGGCATAGCGCTGGACGAGCGCGTCGCGCAGGGCGTCGGCCGTCGCGCCCTTCGCCAGCCGTACGTAGATTGTGCTGAGGATTCCGCGGTTCATCGGCATCAGGTGCGGCGTAAAGTTGACCGTGATCTTGCGGCCCGCGGCGTGGCCTAGCTCCTGCTCTATTTCGGCGGTGTGCCGGTGGTTGGCGATGCCGTAGGCATGAATGCCCTCGGCCACCTCGCCGTACATGCTGCCGAGCTTGAGCTCGCGCCCGGCGCCGGTCACGCCCGACTTGGAGTCGATCACGATGTCGTCGGCGTCGATGAGCTTGTTCTCGACCAGCGGCACGAGCGGCAGGACCGCCGCGGTGGGATAGCAGCCCGGGTTGGCGCACAGCCGCGACCCCTTCACCGCATCGCGCTTCAGCTCGGTCATGCCGTAGACGGCCTCTTTCTGCATGTCCGGGGCATGGTGCTCGTGGCCGTACCACTTCGCGTACATGGCCGTGTCTTCAAGCCGGAAATCCGCCGACAGGTCGATCACCTTGAGGCGCTTGGGCAGGCCCGAGATCACCTCCTGCGTGGTCGCGTGCGGCAGGCAGCAGAACACGGCGTCGAGGCCGCTCCAGTCGGTCTCGGCGATCTTGATCAGGCGCGGCAGTTCCAGGCTGGCGAGGTGCGGGAACAGCTCGGCGACGGTGTTGCCCGCGTTTTTCTCGGCGGTCAGCGCCTTGATGTCGACGCCGGGGTGCCGCGCGAGAATCCGCAGCAGCTCGGCGCCCGTGTATCCGCTGGCGCCCAGGATGCCAAGCCGCACCCGGTTGGTGTTCGCATTCATTTTCTGACTCCTGCAGCGCTTACTTGCAGCGCTGGAAAATCGGCGTGTCGATGAGGGTTTTGACGACCGGCATGTGCGCCTTGCCGTCCCTGGTCATGGGCTCCCGGCCCGGCAATCGTCGGAACCACTCGCGGATGCCTTCGGGCTGGCGCTTGTAGACCAGCTCTTCGCCCGAGGCGAACTTCATGCGGATGAAGTCCTTGCTCTCGCTGTAGCTCGCGATCGCCTCCTCGTCGGCGCGGTACTTGCCCTCGCGGATGTAGTAGCGCCGGAGCTTGCCCGCGGCGTCTTCGGCAAATCCCAGGTACTGGGGCGCGCCGCACAGGAACGACCACTCCCCCAGGATCGCGCGCGCGCCCGCGGCCTGCGCCTGCTGGGCCGGGGCGGATTGCGCCATAGCCGCGCCCGCGCCCGCCAGCATCGCCAGCGCGCCAAGAACCGCCGATTTCCGCCACTTCGCCACGTCCGCGATCCCGTCCGCCACTTGCTCATTCGGGGCCGATTTCGGCCGCAATCTAAGGCAGGCGCCCCTGGCCGCACAAGCGTTCGCCGGTCGGCAAAGGGGACCGGGCGGGGCCGGGCGCCGTCACATCCCGGGCGTGCGCTGGGTCACAGCCTGTGAGGCGGTTCACCCGTATCAACCGCCCCCACGAACCGGCGCCCCGGCGCCAACCCAGGACAAACGGAGACGCGACCATGAACCCAGTCAAGACCATCGCCTTCGCCGGCGCCCTCGGAATTGTCGTTTTCGCCTGCGGCCATGCCGCGCCGGCCCTGGCGCAGGCCGCGGTCGACTACCGCACCGGCGAGCTGGTGCCCGCCGTCATGCCCGCCGGCCAGCGCGGCAATTTCGTGGCCGAGGCCTATGGCGACGTCCTGGGCCGCGATGCCGGCAAGGGCGGCGACAAGACGCAGGATTTCCACTTCGTTCCGGCGGTCCAGAAGGGCATCACCGACGGCACCATCACCGACGGGACCATCACCGACGGCACGCGGGCAGGCTTCGTGAACCAGGCCTATGGCGACGTGTTGAACCGCGACACCGACGGCGGACGGAACGGGCTGATCGGCCTCTTGAATCAACAGAATCCGGGCGAGCTGGTTCCGGCGGTGAAGCCGGGCGAGCTGGTGCCCGCGGTCATGCCGACCGACCAAAATGGCGGTTCGCTCAATTCCCTGGGCTCGGTGGGCAGCATCGGCGACCTGTTCGCCCTGAGCCGCGGCGACAACGGCATGCCGCGCGGCGGCAATGTGCAGGGAGCCGGTCCGCACGTGAACCCGGGCGCGGTCAAGGGGCTGAATTTCACCAACCAGGGCGGCGCAACCGCCGGCGGCGGGCCGCACGTCAACCCCGGCGCCGCGAAGGGGCTTAATTTCACGAACACCGCGCACGGCGCGGGCGGCGGCGGCGGAACGGGCAATCCCGCCACGATCAAGGCGCTCAACTTCACCAGGACGGGCCGGTAGGCGACCCAGAAGAAGGCGGGGTGCTATTCCGCCTTCTTCATCAGGCCGCCGAAGATGCAGTAACCCTTCATGTCGAACCGCACGCTGTCGCCCGACACGCTGCCCTTGACGGTCATGATGCTGGCCTGAAGATCGACCTTGCCGCCGAAGCTGCCGTCGGCGGCCACGGTGAAATCGAACGGGCGCACGACGCGGGTTCTTTGCTGCCAGTGGCCCCAGACCCGGTCGCCTTCGTGATTGAGGTAGATGTCCAGCTCGTAGCCCGGGCACTTGGAACTACCGGGCACGTTGATGCCATTGCCGTGCCAAGTGTACTTGACCGGCTCGGCTTGGGCGCCGGCGGCGGCCGCAAGAATCGCAGTTGTCGCGACAGCAAGGAAACGAAGCATCGCGGCCTCCATTCGTAGATTGTAGAAACGGCGGGGTGGAGCCGGCAAGCGCCCCTTGACTAGCGGCGGCGGCGCTGGCGCCGGCCGGCCGCGGGCGCATCGCCCTCGTCGGCCTTTGGCGCCGGCAGGGCGATCGCGGCGGCAAGATTGGGGCAGGGCGCGATCTTGTGCGGAATGGCCATCGCCTCGACGAAATGCGCCTGGAAGCGCGGCTCGACCGCCGTTTCCACCTTCTCGACGCCGCGCGTCACGCGCTCGATCTCCGCGCGCGCGGCGCGGTTGACCAGCGCGATCCGCGCGCCCGTGCCGGCGGCGTTGCCCGCCGCAGTGACGTCCTTGAGCGGGCAGTCCGGGATCATGCCCAGGACCATCGCGTACAGCGGGTCGATGTGGCTGCCGAACGCGCCGGTCAGCACGATCTTCTCCAGCCGGTCGATGCCGTAGCGGTCCATCAAGAGGCGCGCGCCGGCATAGAGCGCGGCCTTGGCGAGCTGGATCGCCCGCACGTCGTTCTGCGTGATGCGGATCGCGGGCTCGCCTGCGCGGATCAGGTATGAGAACGTGCGCCCCACGGCCTCGATGCGCGGGCACGAACCCGCGAGCTGCCCGCCGATCACGCCGTCCCGGGTCAGGATGCCCGCGAGGTACATCTCCGCGATCGCCTCGATGATCCCCGAGCCGCAGATGCCGGTGACGCCCGTGGCCGCAGTGGCGGCGGCGAAGCCCGGATCGTCCGACCACAAATCGCAGGCCACCACCTTGTAGCGCGGCTCCAGCGTGCGCCGGTCGATGCGCAGCCGCTCGATCGCGCCGGGCGCCGCGCGCTGGCCGCAGGAGACCTGCGCGCCTTCGAAGGCCGGGCCGGTGGGGCTCGAGGCGGCGAGCAGCCGCTCTTTGTTGCCCAGCACCAGCTCGGCGTTGGTGCCGACGTCGACCACCAGCATGGGCGCATCGGACGTATGCGGCGCCTCCGACAGGATCACCCCCGCGGTGTCGGCGCCCACATGGCCTGCGATGCATGGCAGCACGTAGACCCGCGCGCCGGGGTGGAACGCGAGACCCAGCCCGCGCGCGTCCAGCGTCAGCGCCCGGTCGAGCGCGAGCGCGAACGGCGCGCCGCCGAGCTCGGTGGGATCGAGGCCGAGGAAGAGGTGATGCATGATCGGGTTGCCGACCACCGTCATCGCCAGGATGTCGCCGGTGTCGATGCCCGCCTCGCGCGCCACGTCGGCGGCGAGCCGGTTGATCGCCGCGCGCACTTCCGCGGTCATCTCGGCACCGCCGCCCGGGTTCATCATTACGTAGGACACGCGGCTCATCAGATCTTCGCCGAAGCGAATCTGCGGATTCATCGCGCCAGCGGCGGCCACGACGTCGCCGGTGTGCAGTTCGCAAAGGTGCGCGGCGATCGTGGTGGAGCCGATATCGACCGCCAGGCCGTAGAGCCGGTCCCGGAATCCCGGCCAGACGGCGACGATCCGCCCGCCCGACGCTCCCGGCGTTGCTTCGTAAGCGGCGACCGTGACCTTCCATTTCCCCTGGCGCAGCGCCTTCTGCAGGTCCGCCAGCACATGCAGGTCGCAGTCCAGGCCGGCCAGGTCCCACTGCTCCTTCAACGCGCGCTCCAGGCGCCTCAGGTCGCCGGAGGGGTCGTGCATGTCGGGCTCGGCGACCTCGACGTAGTGCAGCGTGACGACGGGATCCACCAGGATCTTGCGCGCCTCGGCGCGCTTGCGGACGATCTGGCGGTGCACCTGGCTGTCCGGCGGCACGTCGATAACGCAGTCGCCCAAGAGCTGCGCGCAGCAGCCCAGGCGGCGGCCTTCTGCCACGGGCTTCTTGGCGGCATAGGCGCGCTCGTCGGCCGAAGGGGCGCTGAGGTGCCCGGCGCGCGATACGATCGCGAACTTGGCGAACTCGCCCCCGCTGACCGCGACCTGGCAGCGCCCGCAGATCGCCCGGCCGCCGCACACCGAGTCGAGATCGACGCCGAGCTGCCGCGCCGCGGCCAGCACCGTGGTGCCGCGCGGAAACCGCCCGCGTTTGCCCGAGGGCGTGAAGACGACCAGGGCGTCCGTCATGGTCGCGTCAGGCCGGCGGCGGGGCGGCGGCGCGTCGGCGGCGGTTCTCGCGCCGGCCGGCTGCGCCTTCCGCCCCGGCGGCGCCTTCGGGCGCCGGCTCGCGGAACTGCCGGATCCAGCGCGCGCAATGCAGGTCGTGGCCCATCAGCACGTCGGCGCCCATCACCGCCGCCATTTCCTCGGGGCGCAGGGGGTTCATGATCGCGGAGGTCATGCCGGCGCCGATCGCCATGCTCAGGAACGCCGCGTTCATGCCGTGGCGGTTGGGCAGGCCGAAGCTGATGTTCGACGCGCCGCAGCAGGTGTTGACCTTCAGCTCTTCGCGCAGGCGGCGGACGATCCTGAACGCGGTCAGGCCCGCCACGTTGATCGCGCCCACGGGCATGACCAGCGGGTCCACCACCACGTCGCAGGGCCTGATGCCGAAGTCCTGCGCGCGCTCGACGATCTTCTTGGCGACCGCGAAGCGCACATCGGGGTTCTCGGAGATGCCGGTTTCGTCGTTGGAGATGGCGATCACCGCGGCGTCGTATTTCTTGACCAGGGGCAGGACCGCCTGCAGCCGCTCTTCCTCGCCGGTGACGGAATTCACGAGCGGGCGGCCCTTGTACGCCTTCAGGCCCGCCTCCAGCGCCGCGACGATCGACGAGTCGATCGACAGGGGCGCGTCCGTGATCGACTGCACGAGCCGGATCGCGTCGGCCAGGATGCGCGGCTCGTCGGCAAGCGGGATTCCGGCGTTGACGTCGAGCATCGCCGCGCCGGCCTGGACCTGCGCCAGCGCGTCGGCGCGCACGCGGCTCATGTCGCCGGCCGCCATCTCCGCCGCCAGCAGCTTGCGGCCGGTCGGATTGATGCGCTCGCCGATCACCGCGAAGGGCCGGTCGAACCCGATCACGACTTCCTTCGTGGCGGAGCTGACGACGGTGTCGGTCATGGCGGGCCTCCTTGGTTGCTGCGCTGCTTGGCGGCGGCCCGGGCGCGGCCCTTCAGGATGCCCGAGGCCTGGATGATCTCGTTCACCAGCTCCTCCTGGCGGTAGGCCATCACGTGCACGCCGGCGGCGCCGGCGATTTCGCCGACGCGCTGGATGATCTCGATGCACAGCGCCTTGCCCTCGGCGCGCTGGTCGGCGGCGCCCTCCAGGCGCTTGACGACCGCATCGGGAATGTGAACGCCCGGCACATGGGCGCGCATCCAGCGCGCGGCGCGCGCCGAGGCCAAGGGGCCCACGCCGACGATGATGAAGCATCGCTTGTCGAGGCCCAGCTCGCGCACGCGCGCCATGAACCGCTCGAGCAGCGGCACGTCGAAACAATACTGCGTTTGGATGAACTGCGCGCCGGCGGCGATCTTTTTCGCCAAGCGGGCGGGCCGGTATTCGTAGGGCGGGGCGAAGGGATTTTCTGCCGCCCCAAGGAACACGCGCGGCGGAACGGTGATCTTGCGGCCCGACAGGAACTTGCCCTCGTCGCGCATCGCGCGGATGGCGCCGAGCAACTCGACCGAATCGAGGTCGAACACGGGCTTTGCCTGGGGCTGATCGCCCGCCTGCACGCCGTCGCCGGTGAGGCACAGGATGTTCGACACCCCCATCGCCGCGGCGCCCAGCACGTCGCCCTGGATGGCGATGCGATTGCGGTCGCGGCAGGAAATCTGCATCACGACGGCGTAGCCGGCGCGGGTCAGGAGCGAGCAGATGCCGACGCTCGACATGTGCACGTTGGCCCCCGAGGCATCCGTGGCGTTGATCGCGTCCACGACTTCCGACAGCACCAGCGCGCGCTGGTACACCTCCTTGGGGTCGGCGCTGTCCGGCGGGTTGAGTTCGGCGGTGACGGCGAAGCGGCCCTGGCGCAGCAGCCGCTCCAGCCGCCCGCCCGAACTGTGGCCGGGCAGGATGGCGTAGGCGGCCGAGGGATCGCCGATGTCCGGGCCGAGCGGCAGGCCGGTCACGGCGCGGCCGCCCGCGCGTGCTCGCCGCGCGATACGGCGAGCCAGGACGAGCGGTTCCAGTGCCGGTGGTCGAGCGGGGGCAGGGGCCGGTCGTCCAAAGCGCCCGCGCGCATGCGCCGCGCGCCCGCCTCGGCTTCGACCCACACGCAGCGCATCTCCGGCTTCACCTCGCAGAATCCGTCCGGGCGCACGCCGCCGCACGGGCCGTTGCGCAGCGCCTTGGGGCAGTTCATCGGGCACGACATGCCGGTCGACGACAGGGCACATTGTCCGCACATCCGGCAGTCGAAGAGCAGGCCCTTGATCGCCCGCTCGGTCGCCGCGACCGGACGTTCCAGCCGCGCGTAGCCGAGGCGCGTGAACAGCGGATGCAGCGTCCCGAGCGCGCGCTCCAGCGCGTCGTAGGCGGCTTCCATCGCGCGGGCGCGGCGCACGGACCACAGGCGCAGGGCATACACGCGGTCAGCTCCCGGCGGCATGGCCGCCGGCGCTCACCAACTTGGCCAGGCGCGGGTTGTCGAATTCGGCCTCCAGCTTGGCGGCGCAGGCGGCGGCCTCGGCCTCGAGGTCCTCGCCGCAGTCCAGGGGCGGCGAGCGGCGCCATTCGTTCAGGTACGCGTCGGTGCCCACGAGCTTGGCGCGCATGGCCGCGGCGTCGATCGCCTGCTGGAACCGCTCGGGCAGCGGGCGCCTCGCGGTCTCGCGGCCGCGCTTGACGATCACCTGGGCGGGAATGTCACGCCAATACACGATAGTCAGCGACGCCATGCTTGCCGTCCGTTGCCGTGGCCGCCTTGCCGAGGAATCGGGCGAGGTCGCCGAAGCCGGTGAAGCGCCGCTCGAACGCCAGGCCGAGGCGCTGCGCGGCCGCCCGGGCCTTGCGGGTGAGCGCCGGATCCTCGGTCTGCGCCAGATAGATCAGGCGCTTGTAGTTGCCGAAGTAATCCTTCAGCAGCTCGGGGTACTTGTCGAGCCCCAGCCCCTCGACGATCAGCCGTTCGAAATGCCGGGTCAGGTAGTCGGTGAGGTAGAACGTGCCGGGCTCCCGGGCGTGCATCGCGTCGAATTCCGGCAGGCCGGCGAAAAACGCGTAGCAATGGGGGCCCGCGATGCGCTCGACCTCTTCTTCGGCCAGCACGCGGTCGAGCGCGCCGCCGGTTCCGCAATCGCCGTACAGCACCAGGATGCGCTCGAACCGCCCGCGCGCGCCGCGGATCTTGCGCCGCACCGCGCCGGCAATCAGCTTGGGCGTGTTGTGGAGATGTGCCGGCAGGCAGGCGACGGTGAGATGCCGCCAGCCGTTGGCCTTGGTCAGCCACACGATCTCGCGCGCCAGCGCCCCGCAGGCGATCAGCAGCGTGGCCGGCGGTTGCAGCGCCAAGCCGCCCTCGGCCGCGTGCGGCGCGTCGGCGAGGGGCGCGGCGCCGGCCATGGCTCAGCCCGCGGCCGCCGCCGCTTGCAGCTGCTGCGCCGAGCCCTGGCGCCTGGCCATCATCTGCTTGGCGGTCTCGACCGCCACGGCCGCGTCGCGGCAATAGGCGTCCGCGCCGATCGAGGTGGCGAAGGCCTCGTTCAACGGCGCCCCGCCGACCAGCACGATCATTTCATTCCGGATTCCTTCATCCTTAAGGTGGTTGATGACACCCCGCATGTAGGGCATTGTAGTCGTCAATAACGCACTCATACCTAAAATTTCCGGTTGG
>Ga0114930_10002607_pt1 | contig 16197 bp, 10 predicted proteins | sample AnhtaG_FD_87300 | JGI IMG/M metagenome (GOLD analysis project Ga0114930, IMG submission 87300) | Deep subsurface microbial communities from Anholt, Denmark to uncover new lineages of life (NeLLi) - Anholt_01485 metaG | ecosystem: Environmental > Aquatic > Marine > Oceanic > Sediment | place... | reverse complement strand
TCCCATTGCGCCGCCTTAGGAGCCGTAAGACAATTACTCATCGTATTCGTAACGTAGAAGCGCCATCTTGGCGCTTTGCCAACGCGGCAAGGATGCCGCGTCTACTAAGAGGAATCCGATGACTTGTCTACTTGCATCTCCTTACTCTGCATAGGCCTCGATTTCCGTTACCCAGGTGTACTTCTGCCCTTCGCGATTGCTCCGGATCTCAATGCGCAGGCGGTCGGTGGTGACGGCGTCGAAGGCCAGCGTCGCTCGGTCCCCTGCGATTTCCTTCACTTCCGCGACGGCTTGCCAACTATCGCCATCTGAAACCAAGACCGCCGCGTCCGCGACCGTGTCGCTGAAAACGACCACGCGCCCGACCTCGACGGGCTCGGGCCAGGCGAGCTCGACCCAGTCGGGGCACTCGCCCGGCGTACCGTCGCGCCAACCCATGCCGTCGCGGACGCCGTCGATGAGGCGGTCGGGCGTCGAGCTGTACGTGGATTTCGACGACACCGACAGGCTCGTCCCGTTGTCTTCGAAGGCGAGATTGCCGGGGCGCTTGCGCGCGGCATTCAGCTTGTCGATGTCGGCCTGGGCCGCTGCGATGGTCTCGCGTTCCGCGACGCGGGCGTCGGAGGTGTAGATGTGCGTCGCGTACAGGTCGAAGTGGTCCTGGAAAGCGCCGTTATCATCCACCTCGACGAAGCGCCCTTCCGAAACCACGTGCAACCGGCGCATATCCGGCCCCATTCCCTCGAGCGCGAACTGCACTTCCTGCGGCTCGGTCGCCGTGTTCACCGCAAAGAGGTAGGGCGCGTCCCCGACGCGACGGACCGCGCAGTGGACGTGCTCGGCCGCGGGGGCCTGGACTTCGACCCGATCCCCGGTGTCGGGCGCGAGGATGGCGGCCTTCAGGTCGGCGACCTCGCTCGCGAGGAACGGCATGCCGCGCTGAACGCCCATGTAGTTCTGACTGTGCGCCCACGTGTAGTAGAGAAACCCCTTCGTGCCTTGGATGACGGCCTGGTAGGTCATGTTGCGCAGTTCGGCGAAGGTCGGGGCGCGGTTGTTCTCGCGGCCATAGTCGCCGTAGTTGAAGGCCTGCGGCGTGATCCAGAGGGCCTTGCGGCCCTTGGCGGCGTTGTTGCAGGTCTCCATGAACTTCGTGACCTTCTCGAGGGGCAGCGCGGCCAAACCGTCCTCCAGGAAGCAGGGGTACGGGTCCGGCATGAGGACGTCGCCGCCGCAGACGTACTTGTAGATGCCGCTGATGGTGTCGTTGAGCATGATGCAGGGATGGAACGGGTCTTCATCCGCAACCACGTCGTAGATCTGCTGGATGCGCTCGACGAGGGCGGGGCGCAGTTCGGGTTCGTCGGCCATGTACCACGCGAACAGCCCTGGGTGGTCCTTGAGCGCGCGGACGCGTTCCCGCAGCGCGGCCGCCTCGTCGTCCGTCAGCGGCCGGCCCCAGGCGGGCGTCTTGACCATGTTTGCATTCGGATACGGGTAGATGGTCACGACCTTGCCCGTGGCGGCAAACGTGTCGAGGCGGGCCAGGTTCTCCTCGACCGTCCGCCACTGCGCGTTGTAGTCCTGTGCCGCCGTGTAGGGGCAGTCGGGGCCCGCCATGCGTTCGGGGGGCATCGAGAACCAACCAAAGGGCAGGAACGGCTCGCCGTTATGAAGCAGCACGTTGTCCTCGTCCAGCCGCCATTCGTGCGCGACGCGCGCCAGCTTGCGGATGGCCGTTTCCGCGCGTTCCACGACCTCCCCGCCGCGGCGCAGCTCGACGGCCAGGACGTACGAGCCTGCCTCAAGCGGCGGGATCGGCAACGTGACGTCCGACTCGGAGTCCCCGGCTTCGAGCACCGCTTCCGAGATCGACTCCCCCGGGCGGTCGGCAGCGGCAAACACGACGCGCAACTCGGCGCCGTCGCGTTGGGCCGGCGCCACGGCGAGTTCCACCGTGGCCTCGATGGCGCTCAGCGACTCGGTGGCGTAGATGGCGTTGCGATAGTGGGGGCGGCGCACGTCGATGGCGATCGGCACGTAGCTCAGGTCCAGGCTGCGCTTCCGCACGGCCCAGAGCACGTCCGGGTCTTGGCGGTCGCGCACCTCGACAACCAGCATGCCGTGCCCTTCCTGGGCCAGGGGAAACGAGAACGCGACCTCGCGCGACTGGCCGTCGTCGAGGCCGCCGGGCACGTCCTGGCCGACGAACTCGCGGCCGCGGATGCGCCACGTGGGCCGCAGCACAAAGAACCGAAACGCGCCCGTTCGATTCTCGATGTGGGTCTTGGCCGAGCAGACGACCCCTCCTTCTTCCGGCTGGCATTGGGTCCCGTAGGGATAGCGCATGCCCCACAGGAAGCGCGACAGGTCAACGTCCGGCAGGCGCAGCGAGACATAGTGCGAGGGCTGGTGGAAGCCGCCGGTCAGCGGCGCGAACGAAGACAGCTCCGACACGTCGCCCGCGTGGCGCTCCCGGGTCACGTTCAGGATCCAGCCCTCGGCGCCACCCACGCCTATGTCCACCAGCGGCACGCGCAGCTCGAGGGTCCACGCGTCCGCCTCCGTGGCCACGCCCACCTCGATGCCGCCGTCCCAATCCACGTTCGTCTCGTTGCCCTCATTGAACACCTCGGCGTCGTAGAGCGTGCCCAGGGGATTCACAATGAGGTGGAGATAGCGGCTGCCGTCCGGGTCCGCGCCGAGCATCACCTCGACGCATTCGTCGTGGTACACCTTGCCGTCACGATCCGTGACGGTCTTGAGCTGGTGGGCCATGTCGGGTTCGTCGGCACGCACCGCGAAGTACAGGGCCGAGCCGTCCGCGGCCACCTTGAAGCGGGTCTGCACCCCCACCCGCGTTTCGGGTTTGTTGAGCAGGCGGAAGCCCGTGTGCCACTCGCCGCCTTGCCACACCGCGTCCTCGAGCGCCCCGTCGATCGCAGGCGGCGTTTCGGCCTTCAGCGCGTCCACTATGACTTCCGCAGCGGAACACCAGGCAGTGGCGACGACAACGGCCGTAAACAATGCGCTCTTCATGGGCGTCCTCCGATTCCGTTTGCACCCGGTCGCAATTCGGCCACCATCGTCTGCCACCTGGGACTGGATGTCAAGGTCGAGTGACGCCCACAGGGGCGATTGGGCTATCATGGGCGTTGCTTGTGGACGAGGAGCGTCTGATGAACGCACTACGCGGATGGGGGGCCGTCGTGTTGGCATGTCTGGCAGCGCAGGCAGTGGCCTCAGGGGAGAAAAACGTGAGCACACCGTTCGCCCTCGAGAAGGCGCCCAAGGAACACGTCGAGGACGTCGCCGCGTCGGGGCACGTCTACGAGATCGCCCTGGGCGGCACGCTCGACGGCTTCAACACGCTGGACTACCTCGAGACCTACGGCGGCCACATGCGCCAGGAGGCCCGCTTCGAACCCAATGAGTACCTCGTCCTCGAGAACACCGGCGACGTAGACGTGGTCAATCCACGCGTCACCGTCAACGGCCGGCGCGGTTGGCACACGGCCGACGACATCCTGGCCGGCATCTGCACACTGGCCATGACGGACGCCGACAAGGCCATGGCCATCTTCGGATTCGCGTCGAGCATCGAGGTCCAGGCCCACGACAACAACCGGCGGGTCGGCCCACCGTTTCCCGCGGACGGCACCGAACACGTCAACCAGGACACGTCGCACCCGTCGCGCAACACGTTCCTCGAGCGCGCCAATCCGGTCAAAGCCGCCAACGGCTACTACTGCAGCGGGTGTTCGCTGTCGGCCGCGAACTTCGTGGTGCTGTGCCGTCACGCGGGTCTTGCGGCCCGTGCCGTGTGGATGTGCCCGCTCGACCGGTATACCACGCACTGCGTGGCGGAGGCCTGGTACGACGGCGGCTGGCATCTGTTCGACCCGGAGCGCCGCGCGTTCTACCTCGAACAAGACAACGCGACCGTGGCCTCATACGAGACGCTCCATCAGAACCCGGCCCTCGCCGAACGGACGCATGACGGCGGTTTCGCCGCCACCAAGCTGGGCACGCACGCCGCGGACTACGCGCGCTACTACCCGCCGCACGTCATGCCTGTCGAGCAGTGGCTCAGCGCGATGGACCTGACGCTCCGCCCGGGCGAGCAGTTCGTGTGGCGCTGGCGCAACGAGGGGAAATACCGCTACGGCAGCAACGTGCGGCAGAAGAGCGGCCTCGTGCCCTACCAACTGGCCAACGGCAAGCTCATCTACCGCCCCCGGCTGGGCGGCGACGCATTCCGCAAGGGCATCACTGCCGAGCACAACATCGTCTCCGAGAACGCCGGCGCAGGACGTCCCCTGCTGCATCCACACGTGGTCGACGCGCCTGCCCCGGACGGCGAAAGGCTCGGGGCCATGCCGGGCCACGTCGTGTACAAGGTGCGTTCGCCCTACCCCATCGTCGGTGGGAGAGTGGGGGGGAGGTTCGCCCGCAAGACGGACGACGATGCCTGCCGCATCTACGTATCCGTCCGCGACAGCGACTGGGTCGAGGTCTGGGCCGCGCAAGAGACCGGGGCCTTCGAATCATACGTCCGCATCGACCAGGTCCTGGACCCGCTGCTCACGCCCGCCATCTACGAGTACTACGTCAAGATCGAGCTACAGGCGCGAGCGGCCCCGGCGGACGCGTGCCTGTTGGACGCCTACATCGAGACGGACCTCCAGATGGCGGCGACGGCCTTGCCCGCCTTGTCGACCGGCGTGAACCGCGTCCTCTACGAGGACGACTCCCCAGGCGGCCGCCGGGTGCGACTCACCCACGGCTGGCGCGAAAGCTCGGAGAACACGCCGCCTTTGCCGCCGAAACGCCCCGTCGCGCCTGAAGACGGCGCCGAAATCGATTTGCCTTCCTTGAAAACGCTGACCTGGGAGGCCGCAACCGACCCGGACGGAGACGCCATCGCCGACTACCACGTCCAGGTCAGCCCGCGGCCCGACATGCGCCACCCCGTGTCACCCAATTTCGACCGCCTCTCGCTCTCGCCCGACCCCGAGTGGCCGGTTCCCGAGGGATGGCTGCTGAAGGGCCGGCCCTACTACTGGCGGGTGCGCGCCCGCGACGCCCGAGGCGCCTGGGGCGACTGGGGTGCCGTGTGGACGTTCCGTTGTGTAGACTGAACGAGTGGAGGGCCTACGATGGAAGAGATGAAGGACGTGGCCGTTCTCGAGAACGAGATCGAGGCGGGGCTGCTCGAATCCATACTCGATGCGCGCGGGATTCCCCACATGGTGGCGTCCTATTACGACACGGCCCTTGACGGCCTGTTCCAGGTGCAGAAAGGCTGGGGCTGCGTGCGCGCCGCCGAAGCCGACGCGGCGCAGGTGGTCGCTATCTTGGATGAGATTCGCGAGCGCGCCCGAAACGCCCCCGAGACGACCCCGGAAGAAGACGCCGACGCGGACGAAGCTCCCGACGAGCCGCCGCTGGACTACGACGCCGACAAGGTCGACGAGATGACGCTCGCGCTCTTGTACCTAACCACCTTCGACGAAGGCTACGGTCCGAGGGCCTGGAAGGGTATGGATTGGGGCGCGCTGAGCCGCTTGCACGAAAAAGGGCACATCGACAACCCGAGGAGCAAGGCAAAGTCCGTCATGCTCACCCCCGAGGGCGCCAGGCTTTCCGAAGAGCTTTTCGACAAACACTTCGGCCTTCGCGGCTAGTGTGGATATTCCCCTCCGCCCGCGTGTCATTGCGAGCGAAGCGAAGCAATCCCGGCAGGGCGAGGGGATTGCTTCGCTTCGCTCGCAATGACACGGAGAAACGCACTGTCTGTCCGTGAGCATCTTTCTCGCGCTGGCAAGGCATTTCGCACGGGACACTTGAGCAACTGCGGCCCGACGACCGTGAGAAATGCGCCCTAGATCCCTGCCGCCACCGGGTCGTTGGTGCGCACGCCCCACGCGCGCAGCCGGTACTTGAGGTCCTCGACGCGCGACTTCGTTTCCGGCCTGCCGAAGAGATTCATCAACTCGTAGGGGTCTCCGGCCAGGTTGAACAGTTCGTGCCGGCCGAGCGTCGCGCTGTGGTTGAGCTTCCATCCGTCGGCCGTGATGACGGTTCGGATCGGGTCGTTGACCGCAGAGGCCACTTCGTCCGACGTGTCGCGCTCCAAGGCCGACAGCCCGCAATCGGGGCCGGTCCATTCGATGAACACGTCGCGGTACTCCAACGGCTCGCGGCGCTCGATCAACCCGCGTAGGCTCTGGCCTTGAAGCTCGGACGGCGCCGGGGCGCCGAGCAGATCGAGCAAGGTGGGGGCGAGATCGATCTGGCTGACCGGCTGGCTTTCGTGACGCGGCGCCACGCCCGGCGACCGGATGAGCAGCGGCACGCGCACCGCTTCCTCGAACTGCACGGTCTTGGCCAGGAGCCGGTGGCTGCCCATCATGTCGCCGTGGTCGCTGGTGAACACAATGAGCGTGTCGTCCCCGGCGCCGGCGTTGCGCAGGGCCTCGAGCACGTCCCCGAGGGCCGCGTCGACCTGGCTCACGAGACCGCGGTAATTGGCGATCAGCTCCCGCCACCCGCGTTCCGCGCTCAGGTCGTACATGTCGTATCCGCCTTGGTACTTCTCGTACAGGAGCCGGGCCTTCGGGTGATTCGACTCATCCGGCGGATGGTCGAAGTTCGGCGGCAGGTCGATGGCGGCCGGGTCGTATTGGCCGTCGCGCGGGCCATAGAACGGCATGTGGGGTTCGAGGAAGTTGATGTAGGCGATGAAGGGCTCGCCTTGCGGCAGCGCCTTCATCCACTGCGCGAACCCGTAGGCCAGATAGGCCGGCTTGCAGTGCCCCTCGGGCAGCCGCGCCGCGAACGAGCGCGAGAACACGCCGTCTTTGGCGTTGGGCGCGTAACCCTTATCGACCAGCCAGTGGTGGTAGGTCGAGCGCGCGGCCCGGTCGCGCCCCTCGCGGTAGTGCTTGCGGTACATGTCCTCGATGCTGACCCAGTGCTCGAACCCGTGCTGGGCGAAGATCTCGTCGCCGAGGTGCCACTTGCCGAAGTAGGCCGTGCGGTATCCCGCCGTCATCTCCGGCACGCACGGCACGTCCGCGGGCAGAGGCACGTTGTTCCGCGTACAGCCGCACGTATGCGGCCACCGCCCCGTCAGGATGCTGGCCCGCGAGGGCGTACACACCGACTGCGTGCAATAGCATCGGTCGAACACCACGCTCTCAGCGGCCAGCGCATCCAGGTGGGGCGTTTCCATGGCGGCACAGCCATAGGCCCTCATCGTGTCCGCCCGCTGCTCGTCCGTGAACACAAAAAGCAAATTCACCCGCCCTGTCCCTCCCTCTTCATCTTCATCTCCATCTCCCTACCCTCCGCCCCCGCCGCCCTCAGTCTCCCCCGCCGGCGGCCTTGCCCGCCTCGTGGCGCTGGCGGATGTCGGCCATCATGGATTTGATATCGCGTGCGCCCTGGATCGTGACCCATACGGCCATGACGCCGTAAATGCCGACCGTGGCCAGGAACACCACCTTCCAAAGGACCACCCAAAAAGCCATATCTTCATCCTCATTAACGGGGGCCTAGGCCGGCCCCTCGTTGCGTTGCTTGTCCGGGAACAGCAGCGATCCGACGACCATCGCGATCACCGAGAGCAGGATCACGCTGATGCCGACGCGCTCGGTCGAGAACAGCGCTATCGTCTTCTCTGAGCAGCGGAGCAGGCCGCGCAGCACGGCATCCCGCACCACGCCCAGCCCGAATACGGCCAGGCAGCCCGCCAACAACGCGGCCACGGCCCCGGTCGAACTGGCGCGCCTCCAGTACAACCCACCGACCAGCACCGCGAATGCCCCCGAGAAGTAGATGGCGCCCGAGATCGCCATGAAGTCCCACAGGTCCTGTTGCAGCGGGAAGGCGAAGCTGACGAGGAAAATGACCACGCCGATGAGGAGAATGAGGCCGCGCGTCACCATGACGCGGCTGCGCTGGTCCCATTCCTTTCCGGCCAGCGGGGCGATGATGTCGTTGGTGATCACCGAACTCCAGCACAGGAAGTAGCTGTCGTGGGTGGACATGAACGCCGCGATCATGGCCGCGGTGATGATGCCGATGAGGCCGGCCGGCAGGATGCGGCCCATGAACACGGGCAGCGCGTAGAGCGAATCGACCGCCTCGACCCCCTCGGCCGTGGGAAAGAAGGCCTCCTTCAGCGCCGGAAGCCCCATGATCATGATGAACGCGCACGCGCCCCAGAAGTACGGCACGATGAAGCGGATCGCGTACGAGGCCGAGGCAAGCATGAACTGGTGCCTGACCACCGTCTCGCTCTTGGCCGCCAACGCACGCGCCACCGAGGTCGGCCACAGCGCGCAGACGACCAGCCCCAGGAACATCATCCAGACCACGTACTCGGGGCCGAAGGCGCTTTCGGCCTCGAAGGGATTGAAGCCGGCCGCGCCTTTCAGCTCGATCATGCGGGTGAAGATATTGCCCCAACCCAGCTTGATCACGGCGATGCCCGTAGCCGCCAGCAGACCGAAGGAAAGCACCACGAATTGCACGTAGTCCGCCAGCACAACGGAGATCATGCCCCCCAGCACGGTGTAAAACAGGACGAGACCGAGCAGGACGATCATGACGACGGTCAGCGCGCCGCTCTCGGCCGGCAGCCCGGTGATGCCCACGATGAAGATCGACCCCGCCCGCAGGAACAGGCCCATGTTGAAGATGCCGCCGCCGGCCAGGATGATGCCGCCGAGGATGCGTGTCTTTCTGCCGAAGCGTGTGCCATAGAACTCGGGGATCGTCAGGACCTCACGGCGGCGCAACGCGGCGATGATGAACCCCGTAAGCCCGACGAAGAAGCTCACAACCCCGGCCACCACGCCGATGTGAAACGCCGCGAAACCGCCGGTGAAGCCCTTCTGGGCGCTGTACATGACCGTGACGAGCCCTAACTCCGTGCCCGTCAGCGTCGCCACGCCCAGCGCCGTCCGGATCCCGCGCCCGGCCACGACGAAGTCGTCCATGTCGGCGACGTAGCGGCTGGCGATCAGGCCCAGCGCGACCGAGATGAGCGGGTACACCAGAACGATGACCCAGTCCACGGTCGTGAAGTTCGTTTGCTGCAAGATCTCCGAGAATTCCATGAGTCCACCTCTGCTGCGTCAATCCCCTCGCCACTAACTCTACCCGATCACCTTCCCCATCTTCATCTTCATCTTCATCTTCGTCTTCATCTTCATCTCCGTCTTCGTCTTCATCTCCATCCCCCAGCACAGTCGTAGATCGAGTCCGTCAGGAGCGATTCCTTTTCTGTTCAGCAGCCCTGTGTCGTGGCGCTACGGCGCCGGCTCATAGCGCCACACGCGCGATCCCGGCGCTTCCTTGATCGTCACGTCGAGACCCGCGGCCAGTTCCTCGCCGGCGGCTTCCCAGGTTTCCTCACTGGCGACGTCGGTCAGCACGTAGCGCCGGCCCGTGTCCACGCCCTGAAGCCCAAGCGTGGCCCCGTGGTAGACCGACGCCGCCTTCCGGATGACGATCACCACGCCGCTCCCGTCGGCCGGGTCGTGGAACTGCCAGCCGGCCCACGTCTGCTCGCCGAGGTCCTGTTCGAACAGCGGGTAGTAATCCTCGACCAGATACCGCCGGATGGCGCGGTATTCCACGATGTGTCTCTTGACGTCCTCGAGGTCCTGGTCCGAGACCTCAGCGAATTTGATGCCGAATCCAAGCGGGCCGCCGAACAAGCTGTGGTACTCGTAGGGCTCGCCCGGATACAGGAAGTTGAGGTTAAGGTAGTTCCCTGGCAGGAACAAGTTCCCGCCCGTCACCTGGTATCGCAGCAGGGCCACCTCCCGCGAGTGGTCGCTCTTCCAGAACGTGTGCGACCGCGCAATCGTCTCGAGGTCTATGCGGCGCCCGCCCGACGAGCAGCCCTCGATCAGCAGCGTCGGTTGCCGCTTCATGATCTCGTCCAACACGCGATACAGCCCCATCATGTGGCGGATCTGCGCCAAGCCGCGCGTATCCGGCGTGTCCATCTCGCTCCACACCGGCAGCGGGCTCGTGTTGAAGTCGTATCGGATCCATTCGATGTGGTACTCGCGCGCGTAGCGGTCGATGAGGTCGATCACCCAGTCCTGGGCCGCCCGCTCGCCCAGCCACAACAGCCGGCCGTGCACCCATTCCGGATGCTCCTCGGCGAGCCGCGTTCCCGGGTCCACGCGCTCCGGCTCGAACCACAACCCGAACTTCATACCTTGCGCGCGCACGAAGTCCGAGATCGGCTTCAGGCCCTTCGGGAACTTCGCCGTGTCTATCGTCCAGTTCCCGACCCCCTTCGGGAAGCCGCCGTCAAACCACCCCGCGTCGATCACGAAGTACTCGAGTCCGAGTTGGGCCGCGGCCTCGGCCGTGGCCATCATCCGCGGCTCGTCGATGTCGTTGCCCATCGTGAACCAGTGGTTGAACGAGACCGGCGGCAGCGGCTTGGCGCCCGCCAGCAGCGGCGCGTAGTGCTCGTACAGTATGCGGCGCAGCGTGTTGCCGCCCACCCGCTCCCCGCCCTCGTACGCGCCCAGCAGAATCCTCGGCGTGATGATCCGCTCCCCCGGCGGGATGCGCAGGCAGATGCCCGGCATCCCCGCGCGCAGGCCGAAGCGGCCCGTCTTGCCGTCCAAGCCGATTTCCGCGCGCCACTGGCCCGACCACCCGATGCCTACGAAGATACCCGCGTCTTGCGCGGGCGCGTGCACCTGGAACAGCGGTAAATCGCCGTTCGACGAACGGCCCCCCTCGACCGTCAACGTAACCGGGTCCGCCCGCCCGCTCAGGGCGATGCGCCGCACCGTGAAACCCAGGTCGCTGCCGCTTGTCCCGGCCAGGCCGCCGCGACACGCGATCAGCTCCGGCCGCGTGCCCCGCCCGAGCGCCTCGAGCGCGAGCGAGTCCACGTCGGCCAGAATGGCCGAGGGCCGGTCCGTCGGGTTCTCGAAAACCAGCCGGTACTCGACGGCGCCGAAGGCCCTGAACACCCGGCCCTCGAGCACGCACAACACCCCGTCGGGCAGCGTCCAGCGGCGCTCGAACGCCACCATGCCCGACTGCTCCTCGGCCACGTCCGCGTCCGGTTCGCCGGCGAGCAGCTCGCCCGCTTCCTTGTCGCCGTACCTGAAATCGAACGGGAACCCCTCTTCCGGCAGGAACGGCGTGCGGGCCGAGGCCGATATAAGCGCATCTTCGAGGTGGAAGACGCTGCCATCCTCGCGGGCCAAGTGGATCTCCGCCAGGTCCGCCTGGTCGTACGAGATGCCGTCGCCGGCGTCTTCGACCAGGATCTCGACCTGCCGCGCGCCCGACACGGCCACATCCAGCGAACGCGGCGGGTCGCCGGTCCGGCACACGTCCGTGCGCACGCGCTCCTGGCCGTCCACCAACACGCGGAACACGACCGTGCCTCCCCTGCCGCGTGCGGTGTCGTAGTTGTGGTCGACGCCCACCTCGGCCCGCAGCGCGACGAACGGCTCCTCGAGCCGCAACACGAAGCGGCCGTTCGCGTGCGTGCCCAGACCTCGCGCATATTCCTTCTCGCCGATCGTGAGCGGCGTGTGCGTGTGGCAGGACACGTTCTTCGTCGGGACGCCCCACTCCTGCTCGGCCGCGAGCGCGGTCACGCCGCTGCGCGCCGACGGCTCGGCCGGCCCGCCCAAGGACACGCCGACCAGGTCCGCCAGGTGCGCCAACCCGCCGTCGTCGGCTGTCGCCCGCGACGTCCGCAGCAGGGCGGCCCCCAACGCCGCCACGCACAACGCCCCCGCGATGTAGTCCAAAGCCGGCGAATTCCCTCGCATTGCCCGTCTCCCTTGTCTCTGATCCGAAGGCAGTATCCCTCTATTCCTCGCCGCCCGCGGCCGCCTGCTGCGCCAGCGCGGTTTCCCAGCGCCGCCACGCACGTCGTATCGACCCAATATCGGTTTTTCTTTCGTTCTTTCTCTTTTCCCAAAAAGAAAGAACGAACTAGATGTATTCCCTCAAGCTCCAAGGCTTGCGGTATCGCCGCCCCATCATCTCAGCGGCCTTCTTGTCGCCGACGATGGTTTCGCTTTTCGCGTCGAACTCGACCCGGCGGTTCAGGACCGCGGCGATATTGCCCAGGTGGCACAGGACGGCCGACTTGTGCCCCTCGACGATTGGGGCCGACGGCGCCGCCTCGCCGCGGACCGCGTCCGCGAAGCTGCGCACGTGGTTCAGGTCCAGCTCGCTTCTCTCGTGGCTGACCGGCTCGAGGTCCTTGTCGCGCGGGTAGAAGGTCCAGCCGCCGCGGTCGATCGTGAGCGAGCCCTTATCGCCGTTGATCTCGCAGCAGTTGCCCTTGCCCCCGCCGGGCATGAATCGCGACCAGTGCCGCAGCTCCCAGATGATGGTCAGCTCCGGGTACTCGTACAGCACCGTCTGCGTGTCCGGCCACTCCTTGGCGTCATGCACCACGAACTGCCCCCCGTAGGCCGACACGGATTTCGGGAGGTCCAGCCCGAGCAGCCACCGCAGCACGTCCAGCCAGTGCGCGCCCCAGTTCCCCATGTCGCCCGTGCCGTAGTCGAACAGGAAATGCCAGTTGTAGTGCAGCAGCTCCTTGTTGTACGGCCGCTTCGGCGCGGGGCCGCACCACATGTCGTAGTCCAGCGACTCCGGCGGATCCGAATCCGGCACGATGGGCACGAGGTGGCGTTCCCCGATGCTGCTCGCACGGCAGGTCGCCACCTTGCCCAGCCCGCCCGACGCGATGAAGTCCTTGGCCTCGCGGAAATGCTGTCCGCTGCGCTGCTGCGTGCCGACCTGGACGGCCAAGTCCGGGTGCCTGTTCTGCGCGGCCACCATGGCCTTGCCGTCGTCGATGTTGTGCGACGCGGGCTTCTCGAGGTACACGTGCTTGCCGGCGTCGAGCGCCATCACCGTCATCAGCGCGTGCCAATGATCCGGCGTGGCGACCAGCACCGCGTCGACGTCCCTGTCCTCGAGCAGCCGCCGGAAATCCTTCTCGCGCTTCGGCTTGTTCTCGGTTTCCTTTTGCACGCCGAGCAGGCCGCGTGCCAACATCGCGTCGTCGCAGTCGCACATGGTGACGACGTCGAATTCTCCCGCCTGCAGCATGTGCTTGGCCACGGTCGTGCCGCGGTTCCGGCAGCCGATCACGCCCACGCCGATCCGGTCGTTGGCCGCCGCGCGCCCCGCCGTCCCCACCGAAGCGGCCACGGCCGCCGCCGACATCATGAAGCTACGCCTCGAAATCGAATTCATGTCCCATCCCTTCCCATTCCGTCTGCAACCCAAGCCCTCTCCCTCTTCATCTTCATCTTCATCTTCATCTTCATCTCCATCTCCATCTCCATCTTGCTCTCCATCTTCATCTGCATCCCTACACCCTGCCCCGCGCGTGCAAGTACCCCGCCACGGCGAAGAAGACCAGCGTGCACACCAGCACCACGTTCGTCACCAGTCGATTCTTGAAGCGCTCGCCGACCCACGCCGACCGTCCGTTCAAATACAGCAGCACAAACGCCAGAAACGGCATGAAACACGCCCCCACCACGGCGTAGTACTTCTGAATCAACTTGAACGAAAACGGCAGGTTCACCATCGGCACGAAGGCCAGCGCCAGCAAATAGAACCGGTACGTCTTCGACGTAGCCGCCACCCGCTGCCGCCGCTGCTCGCGCGACTCGCCCAGCGCCATCCCGCAGAAGTCCGCGAAGATGTACGGCACGCTCTGCCACACCCCCAGCAGGCTGCTGAATACCGCGCCGAAGGCCCCCACCAGAAACGCCCACCGAGCCGCCGGACCCACCGTCTCCGCCAGACTGTCGGCCAGCACCACGATGAGGCGCGCCCCCTTGCCCACGTCCTTCACGTCCACCTGGCTGGCGATGATGACCATGGCCACGCCGAACAGGGCCGTCATCGTGTAGCCCATCGCCAGGTCGATCCGGCACACCCGCAGCGCCCCCGGCCCCTCGCGCCCCTCCTCGCGGATCCAGTAGCCGTAGCACAGCACCGTGAGCGTCCCGCCGACGCCGCCCATCAGCGCGATGGTCCACGTCAGCCCGCCCGCGTTCAGCCGCGGGATCCGGGGCGCGGCCAGGCCCGTCAGCACCTCCCCCCAGTCCGGCTGAATCAGGATGGCCGTCACCACCACAGTGACAACCATTACGCCGATACAGACGCCCATCACCTTCTCGAAGAGGCGATACCCCCCGAAATGCACCAGCGCCAGTCCCGCCAGGCTGCATGCGACCCCGAACACGATCTTGCCCGTGGCCGCGTCCTCGAACACCGGAACCATCGCGTGGACCGTCACCCCGCACGCGCTCATCAGCGCCGACCCCACGCAGAAGCTCCACGGCAGCAGATACAGCAGAAACGCCGCCTGGAACGGCCGCCCCAGGTGGGCCATGCTCCCCTCGAGCAACGTCTCCCCCGTGGCCAACTGCCACCGCGCCAGCCCCTCATTCAGCACGAACTTCACAAACGCCCCCAACACCACCGCCCACAGCACCGCCACCCCCAACTCGCTCCCCGCGAACCCCGCCGTACCCAAGTCACCCGCCCCCACCCCCGTCGCCGCCACCAGAAAACCAGGGCCCACGATGCCGAGAAGGCCGCGCGCTCCATGTCTTTGCGTCATGTCCTCTCTACTCCCGGGAGTCCGGCCAATGGTAGACAGTACCGGATAATGAGAGAACCATCAAATCTCAACTCACGGCTTTACAGCTGCCGCTGAATACTGTATAATTATTCAGGCACTAGGGGCGCAGGCCGCAGAAAGGGGAGCAGCAGCATGCCTGGCGAGCGACGTGCCGTGACGGATATCGGGTTCTGGTCCGAGCTCAAGCTCGAGATCATCGAGAAGTACGCATCAGCGTACTCGAAAATCCTGGAGAAGCAAGGCTTCTACCACTGCTACATCGACGCATTCGCTGGCGCTGGGCAGCACATCTCACGGATGACCGGCGAGATGGTGGAGGGGTCTCCATTGGTGGCCCTCAAGGTCACGCCGCCATTTCGCGAGTATCACTTCATCGACATTGAGCAAGCGAAGACAGACCATCTGGCAAGGCTCGTCAGAGCAGCAGCCAACGCTTACATTTACACAGGCGACTGCAATTCCGTTCTTCTCCAGCAGGTCTTCCCGCGGGTTCAGTACGGCAAGAGGCGACGAGCGCTCTGTCTGATAGACCCCTACGGGCTGCACCTTGATTGGAACGTCATCGCGGATGCTGGCAAACGCGGTACCATCGAAGTGTTCTTGAATTTCCCAGTCATGGACATGCACATGAACGTGCTGTGGCGCAAGCCTAGCGAAGTGGACGCGGGGCAGGCTGAAAGGCTGACTCGCTTCTGGGGAGATCGGAGCTGGCGAGAGGCAGCCTACGGCAGACAAGGCGACTTCTTTGACTATCCACACAAGAATCCTATAGAAGACGTAGCGGAGGCTTTCCGAAAGAGATTGCGGGAAGTGGCGGGCTTCGGCTATGTGCCAGAGCCCTTGCCGATGAGGACCACATCGAATGCCATCGTGTACTACCTGTTCTTCGCCTCGCCAAACAACACAGGTGCAAGGATAGTGCGAGACATCTTCGCGAAGTATCGGAGACATGCATAAACCATGGCGTCCAACTCTGGCATAGAATGGACCGAGTCCACCTGGAATCCGCTGACGGGGTGCACGAAGATCAGCCCTGGCTGCAAGTACTGCTACGCGGAGCGGCTGGCCTACCGCTTGCAGGCGATGGGGCAGCGGAACTATGAGAAGGGCTTCGAATTGGCCACGCACGAGCATACGCTCGAGCTGCCGCTTCGCTGGCGCAAGCCGCAGGTCATCTTCGTGAATTCCATGAGCGACCTCTTCCACGAGGATGTTGCGGTCCCGTTCGTCCGCAAGGTGTTCGATGTGATGAACGAAGCCCATTGGCACCGCTACCAGGTGCTGACCAAACGCTCGGAGCGTCTGCGGACGCTGAGTCCGACGCTGCCTTGGGCGCCGCATATCTGGATGGGGGTCAGCGTCGAAACCGCCGACTACGCATTCCGTGTCGATGACCTGCGGCGAACGGGCGCGCATGTGAAGTTCCTGTCGTTGGAGCCGTTGCTGGGCCCGATTCCCGACCTCGATCTCGGCGGCATCGACTGGGTCATCGTGGGCGGCGAGTCCGGACC
>Ga0114930_10002606_pt1 | contig 16197 bp, 11 predicted proteins | sample AnhtaG_FD_87300 | JGI IMG/M metagenome (GOLD analysis project Ga0114930, IMG submission 87300) | Deep subsurface microbial communities from Anholt, Denmark to uncover new lineages of life (NeLLi) - Anholt_01485 metaG | ecosystem: Environmental > Aquatic > Marine > Oceanic > Sediment | place... | reverse complement strand
CTTTCCTACTCCCGTTGCATCCGCTCCAACATCACGTCACCAAACAGAGAGCGCAGGTAATCCTCGTTGTCCTGGGTCTCATCTTCGGGCCGCCGGTCGAGAAACTGCTTCACAAAAGGATGGTCCGACATCCCGATCTCGTCCAAGGTGCCCAGCGCCGCCACCCGGCCGTTCTTGAGGAAACACACCCGGTCGGCGATCAGCCCTACGCTGGCCATCTCGTGCGTCACCACCACGCTCGTCAGGCTGAACGTGCTCTGCATCCGCCGAATCAGCCCGTCCAGGCCCGCCGCCACAATCGGGTCCAATCCGGCCGAGGGCTCGTCATAGAAAATGATGTTCGGGTCCATCGCCATGGCGCGCGCGAACCCCGCCCGTTTCTTCATACCCCCGCTCAGCTCCGACGGCAGGTAGTCCTCGCACCCGCCCAGGCCCACCTGCTGCAGCTTCATCCGGACCTGGGTCTGGATGACCGACTCCTCCAGCTTCGTGTGCTCGCGCAGGGCCAGCGCCACGTTGTCCCCCACGCTCATCGAGCCAAACAGCGCCGACCCCTGGAAGCACATCCCTATGCGCTTGCGGATCTCGGTCCGCTCGTCGTCACTCATGGCCGTGAAGTCTTGCCCGTTGATGTGGATCGTCCCCTCCGTCGGCCGCATCAACCCGACCAAGTTGCGCAACAGCGTGCTCTTCCCGCAGCCGCTGCCGCCCAGGATCACGAAGATCTCGCCGCGCATAATGTCGAAGCTCACCCCCTCGATGACGCGGCGGTCGCCATAGCACACCACCAAATCCCGAACCTGGATGATGGGTTCAGGCTTCTCCGTGCCCGCCTCGTCCGGCGCGCCCCGGACCACGGTCTCGGCTTTTCCTGCTGCCGTCATTACGCCTCACACGAAATAGAACAACGCCGTAAATACGAGGTCGACTATGATGATAAGGAAAATGGACGTGACCACCGACGACGTGGTCTGCTTGCCCACGCCCTCGGCGCCGCCTTCCACCTGGAAGCCCCGGTACACGCCCACCCAGCAAATCGTCAGGGCGAAGAATACGCTCTTGACCATCCCCGTCGCCATGTCTTTCATCTCCAGCGCCCCCGCCGTCTGCTCGATGTACATCGCCGCGTCCAACCCGATTACGTACACCGAGAGCACAAAGCCGCCGAGTATCATCGCGAACATCGCCAGCACCGTCACGGCCGGCACGGCCACGAGCATCGCGAGGAACTTCGGCACGACCAGGAATTTCGTCGGATTCAGCCCCATCACCTCGAGCGCGTCTATTTCCTCCGCCACCTTCATGGTCCCAATCTCGGCCGTGATCGCCGATCCGTTGCGCCCGGTGATCAGGATGGCCGTCATCAGCGGCGCCAATTCGCGCAACGCGGCGACCCCGACCAGGTTGGCGATGTAGCGCGTCGCCCCGAACCGGGCCAACTGATACGACGACTGCATGGCCATGATGGCGCCGATGAGGAAGGTGATCAGGCACACGATCGGCAGGGAGTTCACCCCGAACTCGACGAACTGCTCGATCGTGCTCCGAACCCGCAGCCCTTTGCCGCGCAACGGCGCGAAGAAGGTCCATTGCACCGTCTCGACGATCAGCACGCAGACCCGCGTGAACGCGTACAACGCATTCAACGCGGTGCGCCCCGTCGCGCCGACAAAAGCCGTCATTCGTCGTTACACTTTCACCACGCGCCCGAGCTCCACGCAGGGTCTTCGGGCGCGGTCCCGAACCGAAAATGGGAAATCCTAGGGTTCTTCCCGAATGTCGAACACCGTGTCCAGACGCGATAGCTGCAACACTTTCATCACCGCGGCCGATGGCGAGACCAGGACGAAGTCCGCGCACTGTTTCCCCGCGCTCTTAAGGCCCTCGACCAGGGTGGCCACACCCGAACTGTCCATGTAGGGCACGCCGCTCAGGTCCACCGCCACCGTGCCCTTCCCCTTCGGCATCGCCTTGAGGATGGCGGTGCGCAACTCGGGTGAGCTGCTCAGGTCGACCTCGCCCTCGACCTTGATCCGTTGCCCGCCGTCCGTTTCAGTAGTCTCGATCCGCAAAGCCATTCAATCAACTCCGCCTCTCATCCCGGGTCCGCCTCAGGTCGCCCATCCGGGCGACGTTCGAGGGGGGCCGCCGGGGTCCCGTCGTCGCGCTTGTTCAGCCGCATGGTCACCCGATTGCCCCGCTCTTCTCCCGGAGCGAACTGTACCTCATCAAAGACCTCATATAGAATCTGCACGCCGAGTCCGCCCGGTTGCAGCGTCTCCTTGTCGGGCACGACGATCTTCTTGCGCTTCACCCGGCCCGGGGGGGCGGGCTCGCCTTCATCGCGCAGCTCGATCTCGATGCACGTCTCGCCCGAACGCAGCCACAATACGAGCCGATTGCCCGGCTCGTTATTGTACGCATGCCGCATGGCGTTCGTACAGGCCTCGTCGACCGCCAGCACCACCTCGAGCACCTTGTCCTCCGGGAAGTCCCAGCCCTCGATATAGCCGCGAACCAGGCCCCGGACCGCCCGCAACATTCTTGGGTCGGCGTTCAGCTCGACGCGGATGTCTTCATGTGTTGCCAAGGTACTTCACCGCGATCATCGTGCAGTCATCGTGCGGCTGCTCAGGCGCACAATACGCCAGGACGTCTATGTTGACGGCGTCGATCAACTCCTTGGGCGAGGCGTCGCGGCAAAGGCCGACCACGGCGTGCAGGCCCTCGATCTCGTATTCGTCGGGCTGGCCGCTGCGCGTCTTGGCGTCCTGGCCGGCCCCGCTGCGGCGCGCCTCAACCACGCCATCCGTATATAGCAGCACCGTCTCGCCCGGCGCCAGCCGCCCTTCCGTGTCCTGCCACGGCGCGACCGGCAGGATGCCGGCCGGCGGTCCGGTCGCCTCGGCGAGACTGCCGATCTCGAGGGCGCGCACGTGGACCGCCGGGTGATGCCCGGCGTTGGCGCATACGACGCGGCCCGTGCGCAAGTCCAGGCAGATGTAGCTCAGCGTGCAGAACATGCCGCGCTGGCTGCGCTGGGCGAGGTCCGCATTCAGGGCCGCGAGCACCGCGGCCGGCGAGTCTATGGACTGGGCCTGCAACCGAAACTGGGCGAGCAACTGTGCCATCGACAAGGCGGCGGGCACGCCCTTGCCGCTCACGTCGCCCACCAGGATACCGACGTGGTCTTCGTCCGGGCGCACGAAGTCGTAGAAGTCGCCGCCCACGACCTTGGCCGGACGCGTCTCGCCGTAGACCTCGAAGCGGGGGTCGCCCTCGGGCCACTGCTTGACCAGGAAGCCCTCCTGGATGGTCCACGCGAACTCGATCTCCTGCTCGATGCGCTGCTTCTCGAGCAGCTCCTGGTGCATGTTGGCGTTCTCGATCGCCAGGCCCGCGCTGTTCCCCACGGCCGCGCTCAGCAGCATGTCGTCTTCCGTGTAGGCGCGGCTCACGCGGTCCGTGTCGATGTACAGAATCCCGAGGATCCCGGACTTGGCCCGCAGCGGCACGCAGATGATCGAGCGCAGGTTCAGCGACACGATGCTCTTGGCGTCGTTGAGCTCCGCATCGCCGTCCGAGTCCTGGAACAACACGCTCTCGCCGCCGTTGAGCACCCGCCTCGCCACCGTCTCACTGATCCGGATCGCGCCGATATCCGAGCGCTCGAGGCGCTCGTCCCGGATCACGTGCACACGGCCGCACACGGGACAGGCCGCCAGCAGGTCGTCCCCGCGTCCGGCGAAGAAGACGGCCCCGCGTTGCGCGTGGATGGCCTTGACGGTCGTCTCGAGTATGCGGTCGACGAGGTCGCACGGGTCGTAGTTCGATGCGATGGCGTTGGTCACCGTGTAGATCGCCTCGAAGAAGGCCTGCGAGGTGCTTTCCTTCGGCAGGACCGCCGCCGCCTCGCCGCTCGCGTCCAGAATCGTCCCCAGGAAGGTCGCCATGCCGGCGTCCGGTTCCGGCGCATCTTCGACCTCGAAGCGCAATTCCGTGTCACCGATCTTGATGCAGTCCCCCGGCCGCAACTGCCCTTCCAGCATCCGCAGCCCGTTCACCAGCGTCCCGTTCGTGCTGCCGAGGTCCTTCAGGAAAAACGCGCCCTCGCGTTTCCGGATCTCGGCATGTTGGCGCGAGGCCGCGCTGTCGTCCACCACAAACCCGCAATCGTCCGTCCGGCCGATAACGAGTCCGTCGAGCACGGGCTGGCGGCGCGTGTGTCCGTCATCCGTCTCGAGCACTAAGACCCCACGCAGCACAACCGCACTTCTCCACGACCCTAGTCCGACAGCAAACCCACAGGCAACCAAGATACCGCCACGCAAGCCAAAACACAACACCGGCACGGCCCCCCGACACACCGGCGGGCCGGTCCCAAATCGAAAATCGAAAATCGAAAATCCCTAGGTTCCCCACGTGGAAATCCAGAACACGAGGGCGATCATGCCCGCCACACAGGCCCAGAAGAACGCAAACCCCGCCATGCCCACCAAGGACGGCATGGGAATCTCGAGGTCCGGGTGGTCGATGAGCTTTCGGGGCGGGGGCGGCGTAACGCCTTCGGGCAGCGAGAACGGCTCGAGATGCGGCTCATTCGGGCCCACGGGCGTGCGCAGACATCCATAGAACCGGTCGAGCTTCTCCTTGGGCACGCGTGGCGTGAGCAGGCTGACGACAATGCAGGCGGCGAACCCGACCGTGAGATAGCTCAGCATCTGCCACGACACGCGGAACTGGTCATTCCAGATCATGTAGTCGGGCAAGCTGTCCACCGCCCAGGCGTGGAAGAAGTCCTGGCTGGTCACAATCAGCACCGCGAAGGCGGCCAGCGTGCCGGCCCACGCGCCGGCCGGCGTGGCGCGCCGCCAGAACAGGCCCACCCAGAACGCCGCCCCCATCATCGCCGCGATCTTCCAGAACATCTCGAGTCCCGTCGGCACGTCCTTGACGGTGAACGCGAAGGCCAGGCTGCCGGCCACGATCGCCACGGACGTGATGCGGCCGACCAGCACGTAGTGCTTGTCGGCCTTGTTCGTAACGAGATAGCGGCGGTAGAGGTTCTGAGTGAACAAGCCGGCCGACGACACCATGAATGCATCGCACGACGACATCACCGAGGCGAGCAGGGCGGCCAGGAACAGGCCGACCAAGCCCGGCAGGATCTGCGGGAGCAAGTCGTGGGCCATCTTGCCGTAGACCAAGTCGACCTCTTTGCCATCGAGATTGGCGTACATAACCACGGCGCACAGACCCGTCAGCATCCACGCCACCGTACACACGCGTTTGAGCAGGTTGCCCCCCGCGAAGCCGACGCGGCCGTCCATCTCGTTCCTGCCGCCCGCGCACACCCCCATGATGTGCGGCTGCACCACGATGCCGACCAGCGCGTTGATGGCGAATATGACGATGTGAAACAGGTTGATCTCGCCCGGATCGACCAGACTGAACATCTTGGGGTCGACGATGTGCTGATGGAGGCCGCTGAACCCGCCAACGGCCTGCAACGCGAAGGGCAGCAGCATGAAGGACAGCAGCACCGTGAGAATGCCCTGGATGAAATCCGTGACAATGGCCGCGGCGAGTCCGCCCGCCACGCCATAGATCACAAACAGCACCGTCATGACGAGGATGGCGGCGTACCGGTTGATGGCGCCGCCCGAGATCGCCTCGATCACCGCGCCCGACCCCACCAGCATGACGCCCACGTTCACGATCAGTTGCAGCGGGCCGACGATCCCGTACAGGGCATCCGTGTAGCCCCCATAGCGATACTGGAAGAAGTCGCCCGTCGTCACCGCCCGCATCCGCCGGAACACCGGCGCGATGATCCAGTAAAAAGGCGTGGCGAACAGCCAAAGGAACTGGTACCAGATGCCCGACATGCCGTTCGAGTACGTCTTCGCCGCCACGGCCACCGCCTGGTTGCCGTTCGTCCCGGCGCCGAAAGAGAAGAACACCATGAACGCCTTGCCGAAACGGCGGCCCCCAATGAAGAAGTCGGCCGTGTCCTTCACCCGCCGCGCCGCCCAAATACCGATGGCCGTGATGCCCACCATGTACACGCCCAGCGTGAGCCAATCCCAGATGCTGATCCCAAACAATTGCATACGACTATCTCCCGTTCCTCCCAGGTGGCCGGTATCAGGGACCCGACAGGGCCGTCGGCCCCGAGAGCCGCCCGCGCCGCGCAACCGGGAAGAGGCCCACAAAGGAATTGGCCCAATGGTAGAGGAGATTCCGCGGGAGGTCAAACAGGCCGGCCTACGCGCGTCGAGCTGGAGAGAAGGTCGCAGTACTCATGGAACGCCGTACTCAGTTCCGCAAGCCGCGATTCCGTTGGCCCTCCGCGCTGTGAATGGTTACTCCCGCTGCCGCAACTTACTTCTCCACCGGAATGATTATGCCGCGCATGATGACGCGCTGCGCCAGCACAAACACGAAAAGCGTCGGGATGGCGCTGATGACGAGTCCGGCGAAGACGACGAACTGGGGGGAGTCGATCTGCATCTCGTAGAGCCAGACCATGAGGGTCCACATGCTTTCGTCCTGGCAAACGATGAAGGCGTACATGAAGGTCATGTAGGCGATGTTGAAGGTCTGGAGGGCGATGACGGCGAGAATGGGTTTGCTCAGTGGGATGGTGATGCGGGTGAACATCCATGCTTCGTTGGCGCCTTCGATCTGGGCGGATTCGTAGAGGGTCTGGGGCAGGCTGTCGAAGAAGCCCTTGAGAAGGAAGATAGCGTAGCCGTTGGCCATGGTGGGGAGTATGAGGGCGAAGAAGGTGTTGAGCAGGCTGGTGAAGGGGGATCCGAAGCCGAGGGCCTTTACGATGATCGGGGTGGTGGTGATGGTGAAGACGGCGATGAGGATGAGCCAGGGGATTTTCGATTTTCGATTTTCGATTTTCGATTTTGGGCGCCGTTGAAAATGGGAAATAACGAGCAGGGAGATCGCCAGCGCGGTGAAAAGGACAAGGACGTAGGCCAGGAACGAGTTGGGGACGATGTCGGTGCCGGCGAGTAGGGCGTGGTTCTTGAGGATGACGGCTCCCGTAACCAGGGCGATGCATGCGAACATGAGGACGGCTTCGATGGTCTTCCACAGCCGCGGCCAGTGGGGGCTGAGGGCCTGCTGTCCCAGAAAGAACAGGGCGAAGAAGATGGCGCCCTGGATGAGGTAGCCGAGGGGGAAGTTCTTCAGCAGCAGGAAGTTGGGGATCATGGTGACCTCGGCCGGGAAGGCCATGGTGGCCATGAAGAACAGCAGCACTTTGTAGGTACTGGGGAGCTGGAACCGGGACAGCGCGTAGGCCGCCAGCGGGTTGATGGTGAGCGAGCAAGTGATCATGCTCAGTACAAGTACGGCGGTGTTGAACAGCGCGCGGCCGTGGAACAGGATGAAGTCGAGCACGACCCGGTAGTTGGTGACGATGAACTCGCGCTTGATGTCTTTCTTGAAGGTCTTCAGGTCGTCCCAGTCGCGGGCGTATTCCTGCGGGGGTACGGCCCGGAATGTGGCGAACGGGCGCTCGACGAAGGCATCGATCTGGCGGATCTGGCACAGCAGTGCGCGGTCTTCTTCGTTTAGCGCCAGCTTGAGGTGGTCGACCGAGTCGAGACCGAGACGATGGAGGGGATTTTCGATTTTCGATTTTCGATTTTCGATTCCTGATTTTCGATTTTCGATTCGCGATCTGAGATCGTCGGACCTGGATGTCTGCGCACGCGCTTTTAGGGCGTCGTCGACGAAGCCGAAAATGTCGTTGGCGTTTTCGAGATCCTGTTCCACCAGGACCTCGAGCACCTTGCGACCAAGCGGCGACAGGCCGGCCACGAGCTCGCCGCGCGAGCCCAGGGGATACTCGAGCGAGGCACGTGCGGCTTTGTTCAGACTCGCGATGTCGCCATATGCCTTCTCGAGATATCGCGCGAACAGGATGTCGAGGGTGACGAGGCGGATCTCGTCGAGCGGGCACTCGGTAGCGATGAACGCGCTGAAGTCCACGGCCACGGGTGTGCCGAGCGGTACGGGCTGGGGCAGGTGGAACCGGGCCAGGACCTCGGCGAGCGGTTGGGATTTTCGATTTTCGATTCTCGATTTTCGATTCTGTGTATCGTCACCTTCGAGGACGTCGTTTCCGTAGCGGTCGATGAATATGGCCAGAGGGGTCTTTGCCGGGTCGTCTTTGGCAGCGTTGGTGTAGAAGGCGAGCAGGTAATCCCTGAAGGCTTGCTCGCCGGCACGGGTGAGGCGGATGTTCTGGATGTGCAGTTCCTTGCGCACGTACTGAGACCAGTCCTCGACGGTCAACAGGTAGACGAGATTTTCGATTTTCGATTTTCGATTTTCGATTTCTTCAGGAGGATCCTCGTCATCATGAGCGAGTTGGCGGATGAAAGCGGCGTAATCCTCGAGGATGGGGGTCACGGGATCGGGCGCGACGGGCTGGGGGACTCCGAACTGGCTGACGTGGTCGCGTTTGAAGTGGTATGCGTCGGCGAAGGCCTCGAAGGAGCCGTAGCGATCAAGCAGGAACTCCCTGAAGGCGCGTTTTCCGGGGTCGCGCAGGCGCACGTTGCGCAGACGCCGCTCGTCGGCGACGCAGTCCTCCCATTCTTCGGGTGAGCGCGGCGATGGCGGCACGCGCTCGGACAGGACCACGTCGGCGTACGATGCGTGACAGGTACCGTGGGTCTTGTTGTAGGCTTGGATCTCCCTGGTGCATTTGGGCCAGAGATATGCGTTGAGAAACAATCCATCGCCGGAGATGGGCACCAAGAAGCGGGGTTTGTCCCGGCGTAGTTCGCGTTTCATCTCAACGAAGTCGAGGTAGATGGGCAAGTCAGTCTGGGGTGAGTAGCGGCGGTTGTCCCATCGTTCGCCGATGGTCCACACGGCCAGAAAGCTGGGGTAGTTGGTGCGCCACTCGCGGTTCATTCTCTCGATGGTCCCGAACCGCCCCTGAAGCCGTTTGAGCCAGGCCTGGAACATCCAGGGTTTCCTGAACGATGTGCCCGTGTAGCTGCCAACCGAGAAAAAGCTGATCGGAATCCGGCCGGCTGTGTCCGGCCATACGTCGTCCCAGCAGTCGCTTTCCAGAAAGGCGCGCCAATCGGCCAACAGCGCCGGGCTGTAGACGGCCGGGGGATACACGTCCTCGAAGCGCGTGTAACTGGTGCGGCACAGGGCGTTCATGTTCTGGATGGACTCATTGTGCCGCTCCTCGACGTACTTGCGAAACAGCATGTTGTCGTCGTAGAAGTAGCGAGGAATGATGTCGTAGTCGTGTTCATCCACCGGGCTCTTGAACGAACCTGACACCATGATGGCAAAGGGGTAGACCATCGTGACCGACCCGGTGATCAAGACGGCGTAGATGAGCCCGATCAGGATGCGAACCCGAAGGCTCTTGCGACCGACTCTAGCGATAATAGGCATGGGGATTTTCGATTTTCGATTTTCGATTTTCGATTGGGTACGCCGAGCGGGGCGGTTTCTTTGTCTCCTGGGTTCCCTTGCGGCGCGGACCGGGCCTATCGGGGCCTGTCCTGCCGGTTGAAGCCGGCGTGGCGGCGTAGGGTCTTCTTCGAGGCTACGGTCATGGCGATGATCTCATCCGTTTCTTCCATCAGAGGCTTGAGCTTCTCCTCGGTCACCATGCCGGCCTCGACGAGCAACTCGAGCCAGAACAGGACCTCGTCGGCTTCTTCCTCGACGATGCGCAGTTTGTTGACCACGTCCGCACTACTCCTGCCTCGGCATGCCGCCCGGTAGTTGGCGCCCACCGAGGTCCCGGCGCGCAGCAACTGCTTCCCAATCACCCGCGCCGTGTCCGTCTTCGGCAGCGCTTCAACCAGCCGTATGATGCGCAAGCCCAGTTGCTTCGTACGGTCTTTGAACTCCTGTTCATCCATCGGCGTTCTCCTTATCCTCGAAACGTCTGCCTAACGACCGCGTCTCGAAGCCCTTCGCGACCCGAATCACAAGCAGCCGTCCAGGCTCAATCGAAAACCCAAAATCGAAAATCTACAATCCCTCCTGTTGTCCCGCGGCCCTGAATTGCAGCCTCGATAAGATGCGCAGTTGGTAGCCGGTGAAGCCGATCAGCAGGCTTCCGAGGATCCAGGCCATGGCGGTGCCGATGCCGAACTTGAGGTAAAGGAACGAGCGGATCCAGATCTCGTATCCGAGGACGTGGGTGGCGTCGCCGGGGCCGCCGCCGGTCATGATGAATATGTAATTGGCGGATTTGAACGCGGCGATGAAGACCCCGATGAAGTTGATGGTGATGAGTGGCCTGAGATAGGGGATGACGATGTGTCGGATCTTGCCCACAAAGCCGGCGCCGTCGATATCGGCCGCTTCGTAGAAATCGTCGGGAATGGATTTCAGCGCGGCGAGATAGATGATGCAACCGGGCCCCATGCCGGCCCAGAGCTGGGGCAATATGATGCAAAGCATGGCCATTTTCGGGTCTTGGAGCCACCCCTGGATGTCGAACTCGAGGTGTTCCATCCATCCCATGGCGGGCACGTGCGCGGCGAACCAGGCCGGGATCTCGTTGTACACGAGTATGAGCTGGTTAAGCAGGCCCTGTTCGGATGGGTCATAGAATTCCTTCCACAGAAAGGCAATCACGAGGCCCGTGGTCACGGCCGGTAGGTAGAAAAGCACCCGGAACAGGATCTTGCCCCTGGGCACCTCCTGGAGCAGAATGGCCAGGAAGATCGGCGGCCAGAAGCACAGTCCGATCACGAGGAGCATGTAATACGTGCTGTTCCACAGATACCTCCAGAACAGGCGGTCGAACAGCACGTGGGCGAAGTTATCGAGGCCGATGAACGTGCTGCCGCGCACGATCTTGTAGTCTTGGAACGCGATGACCGAGCCGCGCGCCAGAGGCACGTATTGCCACAGGAAAACCGTGAATGCCGCCGGCACGAGGATCATGTACGCCCATTTGTACCGCGCAAAATCCCAGCCGCGCCCGCGCGCCCAGTCCGGCGTGAAATCGCGGTACACCCTCATGAAGATGAAAACGAAGGCGAGGCAGATAAGGACGGCGACGCCCAGGGCCACGCGCTTGCGGAACCGTTCCACCTCCGGCGCCAGGACGCCCAGCATGCGTTCGTCGGTGTCGCGCACGGCCGCCTCGAGGGTCTTCTTGATCTCGGCGTGCCGTTCCTCCTCGGTGAGCCCGGAGTAGTCCGTGAGCGCGATCTTGTGGAGGGGTCGGCTGAGTTCATGGTAGATCAGGTCGCAGTTCTTTCCATAGGGCTCGGGGTTGCCATGCGCCGTGGCCTCCTCGTACGCGGCCAGCCAGGTCTTGGGCACTTGGCGGATGTACTCGGTGTAGCCGAATTCGCGCAGCCAGTCCGGATTGGCAAAGCGTCCGAATCCGTTCTGCACGTAGACCTCGGTCATGATCTCCCGCGCTTCCCAGCTATCGAAGTACCACATGAAATCCCAGGCCTTTTGCCGGACCTCGGGATCTTTGGTGGTGGCGGACAGGCCCATCATCGGGCAGTTCAGCTCGGAGGCGCTTTCTCCACTCGGCCCGACGGGGACCGGCGCGATGCCGATCTCCTCGGGGTTGGCCTGGGCCAGGATCTTTGAATCGAGGTAGGCAAAACTGATGCCGATCTTGCCCTCGGCCCATTTCGCGTACGTGTCCGGGTCGCGGAAGGCCACCCCTTTGTATGCCTTGCCGTATTTCTCGATCGGGTCGGAGACCAGCTTGCGGTAGAAGTCGAAGGCCAATACCGCTTCGTCTGAATCGAACACGGCACGCCATTGCCCGTCGGGGCTCCCGGGGGCCGCTTCATCCCGGGCCAGGACCTCGGCCCCGGCCGACCACAGGAACGACAGGAACTGCCAACCCGAGGACGGACTCGAGATGAGCGCCACGCCGTAGATCCCGCGTGCCGGGTCATGGATGCGCTTTGCGCTTTCGTAGAACTCGTCCCACGTGCGCGGCGGCATGTCCGGGTCGAGCCCTGCCTCGACAAAGAGATCCTTGCGAAACATCATCGCGATCACGAGCACGCTGTAAGGCAACGACCATATGTGCTTGTTGCCATCCGGCCCGCGGCGGTAGATCACCGGCCACACGGGATCCGGCACCCGGTGCCGAATCACTTCGGGCACCTCGCCGTCCGAAAAGGGGTGATCGGGATCGATGGGGATATTCTGGCGCTTGCTTTCCGCGATGATGTATTCGTCGAGGGGATAGAGGAAGCCTTCCTGGATGTAGCTGTCGGACTTGCGGAAGTTGACGTAAAGGATGTCGGGCGCGACGCCGCCCGCAATGGCCATCAGCGGGCCCACCTCCATACTTAGGCCTTGGGCCCGCAGCCCCGTGAACGGGATCAGCTCGACGTGGGCGTTCTCAGGCTTGAGTAGGAAGTCGTCCACAACCGCCCGCTGTGCCCGGAACATGATGTTAGGGTCGCCGGGCGCAGGGAGCTGATAGACCTTGACCGTTATCTGGCCGGACGCCGCAAGCGCACCGGCCGGTAAGAGCGCCGCAAGGAGGGCGAGGACAAGGAGAACCGTGCCGAAAACGCTGAGCCGCACAGCCCTTTCCGGCAAGTTGCTCCTCCTTTCCTCGTGGTGTCGGGCGGCGGGGCCGCCCCGTATCAAGGTCCCTCAAACACCAGCAGGCCGTAGCCTTCGTATGAATGGAACCCGTGGCTCGGCGCTTCCGGGATGGACATCATCAGCAAGGGGTCTTCGTACTCCTTCGAGTAGTCGTATCGGAAGATGCCGAAGGTCCAGGTGTCGCCCGCCGCGGGCCGGCCGGCCTCGTCAAAGGCCGCCAGGGGGATCGCCGCCTCGACGGTGTAGCCCTGATCGTCGTCCCGCCAATCGCCCTCAGTGCCCGCGATAACGCTGGCGATGTTCGCGTTGGACGCCCAGCCCTTGAAGCGGTTGGCCCCGCCCGCGCCTCGGCTGGGATAGCGGGCGTCGTAGAGGGTCGCGTTGGCCGCGATCACGAACTCGTAGTAGATGGGCTTGTCGACGCTCGGCTTGACGAAGAACTCGGCCACGTCGCCGTTCCACATATCGTCGTCCGGTTGGTCGGAGAAGGACCAGACGTCCTTGTCGCCGCACTCGACGGCCAAGTAGAGGTGGTCGTTGTCCCACAGCAACCGGGCTTTGGTTGGCGACAGCGAGTCCGCGTCTTCGGGCTGGTAGGGGTAGAAGGTGTCGATGACGGCGGCGTTTTGCCAGGCCGGTTCGTCCAGGCGCCCGTCCACGGCGATAGGGCCCGATGCGAACCGGCATGGATAGGGCGGCGCCGGGTTCCCCGTCGGGGCGGTGGGGACCGTTTGGCAAGCGGCCACAACGACCAACAGCAGCACCAGGGCCAGCGAGACAGGTGTTCTTGTAAGCATGGCGTGTCCTCCCAATCATGAAGCGCGCGAGGGGTATCAGTCCTCGGCGCCGGTTTCCAGTGGCTCATCGGTGACGAGGTGATGGTCGACGACCCGTCCGTCGTCACGGTCGTCGCGTTTGACGGTGGCGAGTGTGTGGAACAGGGCGCGGATGTCGTAGATGCCGCCGATGAAGAACCAGACGGTTGTGCCCACGCCGATGACGACGGTGATGATGACCTTGACCCACCAGAAGGTGATCCAGGGTCCGTCCGAGACGTCGTGCGTCAGGCAGTAGTAGGTGCCAAAGGCGAAGATGGCGAACCATACGAGGGTCCAGACGAGCTTGGCGTACCAGATGCACTTGTCGCTGAATGTGAACTCCTCGGTGGGGAATATGGAGCGGAGACCGCCGATCGGCTCGCGTATCTCGACGTCGTGATCGCCCTTGACGGCGTATCGGCCGCGATGCAGCATGCGGTCCATGTCGCAAGGCGGTTGCTTGAACGCGAACGAGTCAATCAACGAGCAGGCGAGATACGCGATCAAGGCGCTGAACATACAGATGAAGTTGATCCACTGGCCGTTGATCGGGAACTCCTCAGGGGTGACCTCCCAGTTGATGCCGGGCACACGCGCCGCGATGCCCTCGAGGACCAGCGCGATCCCCTCGAGCACGCCCGGCGCGGATTCGGCCAGCGCGGGGTAGATGTGCGATTCCCAGTAGAGCTCGAGCGGGAAACTGCCCACGGCAATCACCGCGCCGACCGTCAGCGCCGCAAAGGCCCCCCTCGTGGACCCGCGCTTCCAGTACAGGCCCCCGAGGATGACCGAGCCCGCGCCGCCGATCCAGATGGCCCCGGTCCGGGCGAAGAACATGAGGATGAACTCAGTCTGGGGCACCCACATGCTCCAACAGAAGATAAACACGGCCACGAACAGGATGGACAGCTTGAGCAACCGCATGTGTTGCTTGGGCGTGAAGGGCGTCTTGCGGAACGGCAGGATCACGTCCTGGACGAAGATGCTGCCCCAGGAGTGGAGGTAGGTGTCGTGGGTCGAGATGAAGGCCGCCAGCATGACGGCGCACAAGAGCCCGACAATGCCCGTGGGCAGCACCGCGGCCAGGGTCAGGGGCACGGTCATCTGGGTCCGGATCGTGTCGTTCTCGATGGTGTCAAGGCTTGCGTTGACCGCGGCGGCCACGCCGGCGTGGCCGGCATGATGCATGACCACGTAGGCCCCGATGGGAAGCAACATCATGATCAACATCAGCACCAACCCGCGCCATTCGCCGATGATCCCCGCCATCTTGGCCTCGTGGGCCGTGCGTGCCGAGAAGTTGTAGGCCTGCGAGCCCTGCCACGCCCGGTACGCGTAGACCATGGTGAAGGCCTGAATGAAGAAGTACCAGAAGTTGAATCCACTGATCTTGCCCGTGTGGAAGGGTTGGATGCGCGAGGCGTCGGCGGGCGCCGTCTGGAGGGTCTCGATGATGGTCGACCAGTCGAACATCCAGAAGATGGCCGCGAGGATAATCAGGAACACCACGTTAGTGAACATGCCCTGGAAGAAATCCGTGATCATCACGGCGATCTGACCGCCCAGGAACACGAAGAACAGGGACATGCCCAGCAGGAAGAGCATCACGGCGGCGAAGGTCGAGATGCCCAGGAAGGGCACGGTCGCCGGGAGGCCACAGAAGTAGATGAAGAAACGCGCGCCCACGGCGGGGAAGATGCCGAAGTTCACGATGCCCGAGACCCACAGCAGGATGCCGGCGAAGATGCGCAGCTTCTTGCTGTAGCGCACCTCGAAGAACTGGGCGAGGGTCATGACGCGCGTTTCGCGGTAGCGGTAGGTGACCCACCCCGACAGCGCCATCAGCAGCCCGACCGGCGCCATCATCAGCCCCCACCAGGTGGCCGTGAAACCGGCGGCGTAGTACATCTCGAACATGGCCACCACGCTGACCGCGCCCAGCCCGGCAATGCCTGAGGAGATGCACAGCAGATAGCGCCCCGCCGAGCGGTTGGCCGCCAGGAAGTCCGCCACGCTGCGGGTGTAGCGGTTGGTGTAGATGGCCGCGCCGACGATGAATGCGAGCAACCCCGCGACGATGGTCCAGTCGATCCAATGCATATTCACTGCGTTATCTCCTTAAGACCTGATGCGCCGCGCGACCTTGAATCCAGCCCGCATGTCTTGCCGCTCGCCGTGTCATTGCGAGGAGGGCTTCAGCCCGACGAAGCAATCCCCACCGCCAACGGGGGTGCCCACAATCGGGGGGATTGCTTCGTTGGGCTGAAGCCCTCCTCGCAATGACACGTTGCCGGCGGGTACTGCGGCGTGGCCGGGTTGCGAAGCAACCCATTGAAAGCGCGCGGGCGGAGCAACGCACCGCGCCGGACGTCGGGGGCTCACGTTCCGGCGAGGCACAAACGGAGGAAACAGCGGACGAAACGGCCACGATTCCGCGCTTTTCCACCATTCCCGATACGTTCCCCTCGCAGGATTGGAGCCCTTTTCGATCCATTCGTGGAGACGCCCATTATAGGCGGTTCATGGACACGTCGGCAAATGGCTTGGTCCACACGGCTTCGGCCCTGCCGACGGCATCGGCCCTGCCGATGTCAGCGCGCCGATAGGGGGGTCGGCCGCTGGGCGGTGGGGGATGGTAGATGGTAGATGGTAGATGGAGATGGAGATGGAGATGAAGATGGAGATGAAGATGGAGATGAAGATGGAGATGAAGATGGAGATGAAGATGGAGATGAAGATGGAGATGAAGATGGAGATGAAGATGGAGATG
>Ga0114930_10002605_pt1 | contig 16206 bp, 19 predicted proteins | sample AnhtaG_FD_87300 | JGI IMG/M metagenome (GOLD analysis project Ga0114930, IMG submission 87300) | Deep subsurface microbial communities from Anholt, Denmark to uncover new lineages of life (NeLLi) - Anholt_01485 metaG | ecosystem: Environmental > Aquatic > Marine > Oceanic > Sediment | place... | reverse complement strand
ATCCTACAGTAATGTAATGTAGTTCGCTTCAATTCAGTTTGCTTCACTATGGGGTGGGGACTGCCTGATTTAGAAATTCAATTACTTCAGCAAGCCTAGCCTCATTGAACTCTGGATTATGCCCCGCCTTCTGCCAAGTATCGCTCTTACCCTGAAAACTGTTTAAGATAGGTAACAAGATGTTTCCGTCTACAGGACACAGGCTAGCTCGAAACGCCCTGTCTTGGCGGTCAAGATAGATTAGCAATTCCAGACGGTGGTGCGAACACAAATCCTTCTCACAGATTAGACATTGGCAATAGCCCGGCTCCTCGCAGAAGTCACAGAATGTCTTTGTCTCGGTTACATCTCTCTTAGCCATCTTTAACCTCCTTCTTAAGTCCGTGTGCCGGAGTTCCTAATAAGGGTAAGTGCTCGCTACAATAGCAGTTCCCACAGTGCAAGCAGCTGGCGATAGGTTGGCGCTTACAGCCGAGAATACCACAAACCTCCCCTTTTCTTGACTTTTCACGCCACTCATCCCCGCTGATTTTTTGCGGTTTTACCATGCTAATCTCCTTGGCTCATTCACTTCTATCTCCCTCGCCAGGGCCGAGAAGAAATTGCTTCTCTGCCATGACTTGATAGATGGTTTGCCCACCTGAGGTGATGACATACGGTAAGAATATTTCCTCCATTCGGACCATCTCGGTCTCGAGCAGCGACATCTGAGCCTCTACCCAATCCTTGATGATTCGCCAGGCTACGCGGTAAGCATGCTCCTCCCTAGCAAACCGACCTGGGATCTCTCTATTATCAGCTTGTCTTTGCAGCACTCTGAAGGTAGCCACAGCGTCAATTGGCAGCCGAATAGGTAACTCGCCGTTTGGCATATTGACCTTGAAGGCCAGAGCCGTTATCCTTCCCCGGTCATCGTACTCCATCATTACCGCCCGAGCCCCATGCTCAACCAACTTAGCCTGCACCTGGGCTACGGTTCTGGAAACGGGAACTGTGGTTGTGTAGTCTAATAGTGGCATCTCAGCCCTCCTAGTTTCTCTGCCAGGGCTCCTGGTATAGCAAGCCCAGAGCCTCAAAAATTGATTCCTCACTATCCCCGGCGATTCTCTGCCCCTTCTCGTTAAAGAGGCCGTCGCCACTAGCCGCCAGGCGCCACCCCTTTTTCTTGGCTAAGCTGGCCAGTCGGATATTGCTTTCTTTGGAGCCAGTCCTAATCAAGAGTAATGTAGCCCAGGTTTCTGGTGTGGCATAATAAAAATCTACCTGAACGTCATCAAATTTAACTCGCTTCAGCTTATCGCCAGCAGCGGTACTTGGTCCTAATCCCATAATCTCATGTGTCAGATTCCCCGGGTCAGAAGGAATAAGCACAAAATCAATGTCGTTCACTTGAGGCTTCCCTCTGCGGACAGAGCCAGCCACCTCAATCTTGGAACAGTAAGGGGAAACCCGCTCAAGGACTTTTTTGGCTATCTTTTTTGCATGCTCTAGCTCCATGACTTCAAATCCCCTCCTTATCTCAGGTCTGGCCCGGTCATATCTATGATATTCCCTTGGCAAAGCTCAATAAGCCTAGACGCAGCACCAGCACCGATACGGTCAGCCAGTAGCTCCTCTTTCTGATTAGCCTCAAAGGGTTTGTTGGTAGTTACTACCACTGGCAACTGCCACTCGAGGCGTCGGTCAAATACCGTCCAGTAAGTTCCGTGTATCCATTGGCTGGGTGGATCCACACCAACATCGTCCAGGACGAGAAGGCTAACCGAAAGCACTCTATCTAGGATATCGGCCTCGGTCAAGTCGTCCCTATCCGAGAACGTGCGACGAATGTCAAGCATGAGGTCCCGAGCCTTCTTAAACATCACACTCACCTTCATCTGGTGGAGAATATGATTGGCGATACAGGCAGCCAGGTGAGTCTTCCCCGTGCCGTTGCCTGGGGAGAATAGAACTAGGCTGGGGGACTTGGTGCTGAAATTTTCCGCATATCGTTTGGCTATCCTAAAACCCTTGGGGTTGAGGTCAGGGTTGGAGCTGTCAAAGGTGACCTCTTTCCACTTCGGCGGTATACGAGCGATGGTAACCAGCTCATGAAATCTCGCTTGCTCTTGGCTTTCTCTGGATATCCGCTCCCTTTCCTCCTGCCGCTTGTCTCTCTCCTCTCTGCACTTAGGACAATAGCGAGCGGTAGCTGGCCCCAGATTAGTCGTCTCAAACTCTTCAGCGCAGTCAGGGCATATCCGTTTACTCTTCTGGCCCAACCGGCTCAGAGCCCCTGATATATGTGAGAGGTCTCCTCCTCTGTGGCTGAACCTGGGTTCGTTGGCTTCCATTATCCTTTGTCCTAATCTCCTTCTCTTTAATCATCCAGTTGCGAAAGCGGTTCTTCCATATACCCTTATGCTTTGGAGGTGACCGCCCCGAGTTATAGTCAACACAGGCCTTTACCATAGTGGCATCGAACTCAGGAAACTCGGTTCTGAAATCCCGAAGCCAGGTAATGTCATCATCGGCAGGCTTCCACCCGGGTAACCTAGCAAATCTCTCGATAACAGCTTCCTCAAGGGGGTTTAGCTCCCCCTCCCCCTTAACAACCCCCTCCCCCCTATTATTAGAAGAAGATAGAGAGTTAGTATAAGAAGTAGACGTAGAAGGTATCGATACCCTATCACTACCGTATTCATAGGGTATAGATACCCTATACTTGGCAAGGTTGTAATCGAGAAGTTCTTTAACAGCTCCGTTATTATTGATGGAAGATAGGCATCTGGCGACGGCGACAAGAAACTTAGAAGATATTGACTGCCTCTTAATGAAATTCTTGACCCACACTAGGTTCTGTTCTGAGTACCAGACCACTTTGGGCTTCAAGACCCCAAAAAGTTCAGGAATATCCGCCTCCGCGATGCCCGTCTCAAAGGATATGGTTTTAGGGGTGATTTGATAAAGCCCGGCTGGGTTACAATGCTTGTTTGTCCAGAGATAGGCATACAGCAGCTTGGCGTCCTTGGGCGCTGACTGCACGAATGGGTCGTCCCAATAGCCATCATCAAAGCGACGCTCGGGCATTTATCCCCTTCCCTTAGGGTGCCTTGGTTTTGAAACCCTTGATAGTTAAAAAGGCTTCCCAGGGCTTTACGCCAGAAGCCAGTAAGTCCATCGCATTTTTGTAGCCGAGCTCGCTACATACCGTTATCGGTTGCATCTGCCAGAAGTGATAGCAGACTCTAAAGACACTATTCATATCGGGCAAGTCGTCTTCGATGACATCATCGGGAGTCTTTTGCTCTGCTGGCTCCCCCGATGGCTCTTCTTCTGTGGTACGGGTTTCAGCCTCAATGAGTTTCTGCTCAGGGAAGAGGTCCTCTGGCGCTTCCTCCTCATCGAGTGATGGCATAGTAATCCGTTCACGCGGAACTGTCCCAAGACGCTGAATGTCTGCCAGCTTGAAATCGCTCCGGATGGTTAGGATATGGACAGTTTTCTTTGTTATTCCTGGCGGAGAAACATCCCTGGGTTCTAGGCAGAGGATAAGGGGGATGAAAGATATCCGCCCACATATTGTCCTAATTAGGTCTATACAGGAGTTGACGTTGACGATGGAGTAGAAAGAGGTGGTGTCCAACTGCCAACAGCCCAGACCTGGTACATCGGGCATCATAAAGAGTAGGTTCATTACCCGCCGGCACTGTTTTTCCTGGTACTCAACGCAAGTGTCAGGGTCGCAAGTCCAGCTGTCTCGAAATTCCCATGCCTGAGTGGTGTGTCGGGCGATATCCCCAGTCTCAACATCAATCTTCCTAGTAGCGATATGCCCATTACCCCTGCAGACTAGGCCTTGGGTGAAAGAATAACACTTGAGCCATTGCGGGGCAAACTTGTCTGGCTCCTCGGTGGGGAACATAATATTGAGCCGCTTCGGCTTATCGCCCACGATTTGCTGTATTTCGTCTGGAACCACAAAGTAGTCAGTGGCTCTGGGATAGGGATTCTTTCCTTCTGGCTCAACTTTTATACCGAGGCGGATCTTCCCTAGCCGGGGCATCCGTCGGATATCGCTCACTTCTGGTATGGGACTCAAATTTATGCCTCCTTCTCCCTTCCTTGGCCACAGTAAGGGCAGTAGTTCCAGTCGGGACTTACGGGTTTACAGCAATCACCACAGTAGGCAGCATCGTACCTTGCCTGCTTCTCCTCAATTGGGGTACCGCAAACATGGCAAAACTTTACTGAATGGTCATTCTCTGGCAGTAGGTCTGGCAGTGGGGTGTGTCCGTTGGGACAGTAGTGCTCAATTGCGGTTACTTTTCTTACTGTGAACATCCTTTATTTCCTCAAAAGCTGTTTACGCTTCCCCTTAAGACACCGTCCCAAAGATTGAAATTATTCCTTGTCAGGTGAGAAGTCGCCTTCAGTAGCGTCAGGCAGGAATAGCTCAGACTCGAGCTGGTTAAGCCTGAAGCAGATCCGTTCAACAAAGGAACGGCTCAAGGGAGTATTCCCGGTGGCAACGCGGCAGAGATAGCCCTTGGAATAGCCTGTTACCTCGTGTAACCAATCCCGCCTATATTTAGTGAACAGTGGATGCTCCTGCATAATTCATCTCCTAAAGTAACCGACAATAAGAAAAGTGTAAATGGGTATCTACAAATTGTCAAGAGTCCCTTCCAGCTTCAGCGTCAATCGCTATTGACAAAGTGTATATAGGGGGTGTTATAATATCAACAAAATAGTACAAAATTTCCCCTACAAAATGACCTGCGAAGGGAGGTTAGAGGAGTGAACGGACAGAATAAAGGTCTGGGTCAATGGCTTAAGGAGAGGTGCAAAGCGGAGCGTTTGTCTCTCAGACAGGCGGCTGTCAGGAGTGGCTTAAGCCATGCTACCATTGCAGACATTATGAAGGGAACTTCTCCTTCCCCGGAAACGATAAAGAAGCTGGCTCATGCCTTTGGGGAAGATGGCAACCAAAGGCTGGCATTAGAAGACAGTCTGCTTATCCTTGCTGGCTATAGAACAGAGCGGCCCAAGGGACGAGACCTTAGTCAGCCACTGGCCCGCCTGATGGACATGGTGGCTAATTTTGATGAGCCACAGCTCAAACTGATGGCCCATTTCGCTGAGTTCCTTGCCGAGACGGAGAAGGAGTGATGGTGATGTTCCAGTCGCCGAAGTCACTGACGGCGGTAGTCCACGTTCGGTTTCAATATGAAGAGCCAACAAGTAAATCACCCAGCGAAAGTGAGGTAGAGATACTTAGTAGACTAATGGATCAGGCTTCTGAATTAGAGCCTTCCTTACAGGAGATACTAGTCCAGTTTGCTGAGCATTTAAAGAAAGTCGGGAAGCGGGCAGAGCACTGAGTAGAATGAGGCGGGCGGACGGGCAATCCTCCTTTTCTCAAAATTTAGGGCTCTGCCCACCAGTAAATTGTAAGGAGATATTAACGATTTGTCAATATTGGTATACATGAAAGGGGGTGAAAGATTGAAATAAGAGATTACACAAAAAGCAGGAACTCATTGTGAGTCTCTGCTTTGTCAAAAGTTTATGGTAATTGTCAGAATGTTTATACAGATTGTCAAAAGGTCTATACAGATTTCAAAGCTAAAAAGGAGGTAAATACCCTCCGCCAGTGATTTTCGTGCGGGAGTAACTCAGTTGGTAGAGTTCCTGCCTTCCAAGCAGGTTGTCGCGGGTTCGAGTCCCGTCTCCCGCTCCATAGATAGCAAAAAACGGCTCATGACAACACGCATGTGCTAAACAAATAGGTAAATGGTGCCAGCGTGAAAGGTTCCTTTTGAAGAATCACTCCGGCACTATTACTATTGTAGGCCTAAACAATTTCCTCTCTTGATTAATGGCATAGGCTATGTAAAGTCTAGCTCTCTGGACAGTTTGGGAGGAGAAGGGGAGCAAAGAATATTGCTGCAAAACATGCATCTTTAAGGAGAACCAGGGATACCTTGTCATCTACAACGAGAAGTGGGTAGTAAATAAAACAGGGTCACACCAAGAAGTGACCCTGTCTCACAGTATTACCAATGTTATCCTACATGTGATAATCCCCTTATATATTTAGGCTAGAATCTTAACTATCTCCGTCGCTACTATCAGAGCAAATGCGATAGCTAACGGGATTATCCCTACATCAAGAAACTTGGCTAAAGACCGGTGTGAGCTATTCCCGCTAGCAGCGGCTAGCTCTTTGACACAAAGGAAGGCAACTAACGCAATCACCGCCATCAAACCCAGTATCACCCCAAAACCCGTTATCGCGGTTACGGTAGTTACTGTACTGGTAACAACAGTAGTAATCATCTTCTTCCTCCCTCCTTACCTTGGCAAAAATTTGCATAAAATAATGAATTTGTCAATAGGCAATTTAAGTTGCCAATTTGCAATTATTTTCTTCTAAATACTCTAACCTCTTCAAACTCCTCTTAGTGAATGCCCACCGTATCCTAATGTCAGGCTCTTCGGCGGCTAACCACTTACCAGACAACTACACCGATGATTATACAGGCAGCAATAATACCGCCAATGAGCCACCAGTTAACTGGTGCTGGTGCTGGCACTGGTGGTGCTGGTGCTGGCACCGGTGGTGCTGGTGCTGGCACTGGTGGTGCTGGTGGTGGTGCCGGCGGCGGTGGTGGTGGCGGTGGTGGGGCTGCCTTGACCACAAATTTTCCAGTTAGGCCATTAACAGTTACGGCGTAAGTTCCAGCCTTATCCCTGGTCGTGGTAAAGGTTACCTTCTGACTGGCACGACCAGCCAGGGTTATATCTTTGGTAGCTACTACTACATTATCTATCTTGAGGGTTGCTTCGTAGTCGCCAGCGAGGTCGCCGGTATTGCTTATACGCACGCTAATGGTTACCTCTTCACTAATATCAACCTCATCGGGAGTTATGGTCAAAGCGCTAGCGCTAGCTCTAAAGGCAGCGGGAGGAGTGCCAGCTAAGATGGCAAAGGGGGTAAAGTGACTTATTTCTGCGGTGATAGTATTGGTCACCGGGTCAACCACGGAAACCAGCTCAACCCACACACCAGCCTCCTCATCCCACCAAGCGATAACCAGGTTCTCTTCAGCAACACCCTCCGGTATCTGGGCTTCGTCATAAGTGAGTGTGATGGTTATAGGCTGGTCAAAAGTAGCCCCCTCAGGCCCAAAGTCATAAACCAGCCCGATAACATTAGAATCTGCTGGTGGAGATGGTGGAACGGCCATCGGTTGAATGCTTATCTCGCTGAGTGGTGTTCCCTCTTCAGTGAGACCATGGGTGCCTTTGTCAATGGATAGGCTGACCTTAGCGTCATCTGATTGAGCAGTAAAGTCTGCAAGAAATACACCCCTTCCGCCTACTTTACCGGATAAGTCGGTAACACCCGGAGCCGGAGCCGGTGCGGGTGCTCCGGCGGAAGCAGCGGCGGGTGTGGAGAGTGTGAACGTACTGCTCTGGACGAATGATCCGCCGTTAGCATTAACCCGGGCCTTGATTGTGTACCCTCCCTCAGGCCAGGCCCCCGGTGCACTCCAGAGAACATCAAATGTTATTGAAGTTGTTCCTATATAAGGTGAATAGCGGTATCCATAGCCGTAGCCAGGACCGGGGTAAAGGTATCCATAGCCCGCTGGTTCCCTGTAGCCATAACCATAGCGGTTGCCGTAGGCATATCCCCAGCTAGCGAGAGGGGTTGACTTAATACGCGCAGTGCCACCTGTGATACCTGGCGATTGACTCGTGTATTGAACGTAATTTACACTCGTAGTATATGGGCGCAAATTCGTGAATATGTGCTTATAGGTAGTATTATTTGAGTTATAAATTTCTAACTCAACGCTTTTTACCGGCAGAAGGTCTGTATTCTGAACGTTCACCTCCACAGTGAACTGGTAGGTATTGCCTAGGTTTCCAGATGAGGGGTTAGTAATATCTATACTAAGAGCTCTAGCTGGTGCAGCAAACCATAAAGAAGCACTCACTGCTAATACCAGAGCAAGTGCCATCACTACCTTATAGCGGCTTTTCTGTCTCATATTTTGCCCCTCTTCAAGTTCAGGTTAACCAAAACACTCACTGCTAACACTATCTTATAGTTGCCTTCTGTCTCATATTTCGCCTGTTAGGATTTACTTTAGCACAATATAGACCGTTTGTCAATACCCAAATTTTATTGCCAGACTGGCATTATCCACACACTGTACTTGAAGCCACCTTTCAGATAGAGTAGGATACAAGGGGCGATGATGATGACCAGCCTCAATGCTATTGCCGTATATATGGTATAGTCAGCATGCCTTTTCCAAAGCGAATATTAACGGAGACGAGATATAGGGATGGAATGGCTCTCTCCAATTAAAGAGATATTTGGCTTTGCTCTACCCTTCCTTGAGCGCTTACCCGCCATCAGAGCAATAGCAGGATTTATACTTGTCTTCTTTCTACCCGGCTTCGCCTGGACACTGGTATTTTTCCATGGCAAACAGATTAATGTCATAGAAAGGATTGCCCTTTCCTTCGGTTTGTCTATTGCTGTAGTAACACTTAGTATTCTTGTCCTGAATAAGCTGATAGGGATTAGGATTACCGGCTCTAATTCGGTCCTGATTATTATACTTGTTACGATTATCCCGGTAGCCTTCTATTACCTCAACAGGTTTATAAGCCGACGCCGAGGTAAAGCCGAATAATGTCAAACTTGTCCCCCACTGCCCTGATGCGCTATGCCTCTGAAACTAGCACTCGGGAATAAAACCGATGGCATCTATCTCTATCAAAAGCCTGGGCGTTGCCAGTTTGAGAGGATGGATAACCGTGCTGGCTGGCGGTTCATCCACCAACGGAGGAGCATACTTTTGATAATACTCTAGCTCCATCTTCCGCATACTAGGGTAATTCTCCGGGTTGGGGAGGAGCATATGGGTCTTGACAAGGTTTTCCAAAGCACTCCCTGTCTCCTCCATGGTCGCCCTGAGATTGTCGAGAGTTAGTACCATTTGCTCCTCAAAAACATCAGCTTCAATTTTGCCAGTGACTGGATCGAAAGGACACTGACCGGAAATGAAAATCAGGTTTCCAACCACGACGGAATTGGCGTAATACTTCCTTATATCACCGATATGCCGTGGGAATCCTCTCTTGGCAAGATAGCAAGGATACTGCTTCACTCTCCAGCCCGGTCTGTATCTGGAGATAACGCCGGTAACCTCTACCTGTCCCAAAGAATCGGGATTAGCCAGTGATGGGACTTTAAGAAAAGTGCTGGCTGGTTCTTCATCCAGCAGTAAAGGAGCATACTTATCATAATACTCCAGCTCTGACTTCCACAGGCGGTCTGAGGCAGGGCTGTATGATTGGTGCACATCTTTTGATTCTCCCAAAAGTATATCCACTCTGGTCGTGAAGTGCAGTGTCTTGATAATATTGCTTAAGGAACTACCCGGTTTATCCATGGCTGTCCTGACCCTGTCAAGAGCTATACGCCACTGCTCTTCAAAGACGTTAGTTTCTATTCTACCAGTGTCCGGATTTTCCCCAGCCATACCGGATACAAAAATCAGGTTGCCAACGGTAACAGACTCGGATAGGAAAGGTATCCCCGGCTCTACATTGGGATAAACCTGTTTTATGCCGCCGTAATACATCGGGTATTTTTTCATTTCCCATCCGGGTTCATCCTTCGAAACGACCGCTATTGAATCTATCTCTACCAAACACTCCGGTTTGGCTAGAGCACTTACCTGGGTGACAGTAATGGCCGGTGGTTCCTCGACTAAGTGAGGAGCATGTTTTTGATAATAGTCCAGCATGGTCTTCCACATGCGCGGATAGTCCTCAAAATTTCTCAGGAGAACAAAGTTCTTGACAAGGTTGTCCATGGAGCTTCCGGCCTCGTCAAGGGCAAGCCTGATATTGTCAAGGCATACCACCATCTGCTCTTCAAATTTGTTAGAGGGAACATCACCAGTTTCTAAAGTTCTGCCATCAAGGCCAGAGAGAAAGATGATGTTGCCAACGATGGCAGATTTAGAGAGAAAGGACATCCCCGGCTTTATATCGGGATAAGTCTGCTTAATACCACCGTAATACATCGGATATTTTTTTAGTTCCCAACCCATTTTTAAACCTCCTTTTATGCGGACAATGCCCTAGCTATATCATTCCTTGTCCTGAGCCTAAGTCCATAGTTTATCATCCTTCCTACAGGCCGTCAATCACAAAATCTCTTGACAAAGTCTAGCTTCGTAGTTTATGCTTCAAGCCGTTGAGTCCAGAGCTTTGTTACCGGTATTAGATAGTCTCGTTAATCACCCTTAGAAACGTGGTGTAATGATGAAAGCAGCTGTATTCCACGGTCCCCCGGGTTCATGGCCCGAGAAACCAATGACTATCGAAGAAGTGACCAGGCCAACGCCAGGACCAAAAGACGTCCTGGTCAAGGTGGCCGCTTGCGGACTGTGCCATACTGATTTGACTTATCTCCACGGTGCTCCTATCCCTAAGACACCACCCATTATTTTAGGTCATGAGCCATCGGGTATCGTGGCTGATGTTGGTGCTGAGGTAACGGGCATCGAGCCAAATCAAAGAGTTATGATAAGCACCATTATCCCTTGCCTCTCCTGCAGTTTCTGCCGCAGCGGACGGGAAAACCTCTGCGCTAACGCCGTCATAGTTGGGGCTACCCAGGATGGGGCTTTCGCTGAATATGTAGTCGCCCCAGCTACCGGCGTTTATCCCTTGCCTGATAGCCTACCCCTGGAGGGGAGCTGCCTCATCTCTGATGCTGTATGTACCTCTTATCATGCTATATATCAGGTAGCCGATGTCAGGCCAGGAGACACGGTAGCCATTTACGGAGCCTCAGGAGGAGTAGGGCTCATCTGCGTCCAGCTGGCTTCTGCCATCGGTGCCACTGTTATTGGTATCGGCAGAAAGAAGTGGAAACTGGAAAAGGCGCAGGAGTTTGGTGCCTCAGAAATAATCAGCAGCGAAGAGGCCGAGCAGCTTGACCGAACCGTAAGACAGGTTACCGGTGGCGGTGCTGACATCTCAATAGATGCCACCGGCGTCCCCGCTATGATTGAAACTGCTTTTCGCAGCACTAAACCCGGTGGGAAAATAGTGGTAGTGGGGCTTACCTTCCATAAGATTCAACTTGACATAAACCGGCTGAACTGGTTAGAGCTTAAGGTGATGGGCTCACGAACCTTTAACCCGGTGGATATACCCAAGGTATTTAAGCTGGTAGAGAAAGGGGTTATTGATTTGGATAAGATGATTTCCCATCGTTTTAAGCTGGAAGAAATCAACGAGGGCTATCAGAGGTTAGATAGGGGAGAATTGCTACGCGGCATTGTTATTCCTTAATAGCCTTTATTCAAAAGTGGGCTTTGTATTCAGGTCTTTTGACTGGTCTAATTCCTTATCAATACCAGCCAGATATTTGGCTATATTCTTTTTTGACTCGTAATCGTACTCCTGGTTCAAGGCAATTGTTTCCATAATAGGGGAACCACCACCATGAACTCCGGCGATTTCATACCAAGCAGCCATAGATGAAGCAGTCAAGTTCTCTACCAGCCTCCAGATACGATGGGCAACTTCGGGGGGGATTTTAGGGTTTCTCATTATATACTTTTCTAGCCAGGCTTTGGTTTCTTCGCTACTGAAGTCGTCTTCATAAGGCAAGGTGACTGACAGACCTCCAGCTATCTCAGCCAGCAGGTTAAACTCATGAAAAATAGTTTCTCCGGTAAGCCTCCTGCCTACATTGGCGTATATGCTATTAGGGAAGAAGGTGCCTGATGATGTCTTCTCTCCATAAACGGCAGCCGCTATGCCAGCGGCGTATGATAATTCTGCGGCTCCAGCAAACTCAGATAACTTTTCCCTCACATGAGAAACTTTTTCGATGTTATTGGCCTCGGCAACCAGGCATGCTGCCCCACAGAGTATATCAGATACCGCAGGTTTACATCCGGAGTAACTATGCCTGTGCGAGTCGGCAAAAAGTAAGGCAAGTCTTCGGCCAAACTCCCATTCTTTACACATAAACACCCTTTCTTTGGGGATGAAAGTGTTATCAAAAACGATGATAGAATCAGAGACACCCATTTCGGCAAAAGGACACTTGATTTCCTTTCTCTCCCTCACTGAAACTGGTCGGGTGATTAGATGTATACCTTCCCAATCAGCCGGGATAGCAAATGCCACAGCATAGTCTGTATCTTCTTCTCTGAGGGCACGGGTTGGAATTGCAATTATCTCATCAGCATAGGCGGCCATCGTGATTGAAATTTTTGCCCCTCTAACCACAATTCCGTCATCTTTTACCTCAACAACATGAACATAGGCATCAGGGTCGGCTTGCTCAGACGGCCTTTTAATCCTATCCCCCTTCATGTCAGTTTGAGCGCAGGCACCGGCTAAATCCTTTTCCTGATAGACTTTTAAGTAATCCATGAAGCGGTGGTGATACTCTGTTCCGTATTTATCATCCATTTCTTTGGTAGCAATGGAAAGGCCAATTAATGCATCCATGCCCATGCACCTTTGTATGCAACCGCCAACTCTTTGACAAAGCAAACGGATCATCTTTTGTTTTTGTATCAGGTCGTAGGAACTTTGGGGCAGGTGGGCGAAGCGATTAATCTTTTTACCGGTCAGGGGAGAAGTTACTGTCAGTAGCCCTTCCCACTCTGGGTCTTGTGCCAGGTCAAAAGTAACCGACATAACATTTATGCCCGGTTTAATTCTGGAGTCATCCCTGCCTGCCCTCTCACCGCCTAAATAGAGGTTAGGCTTCATTTTCTTCATATCTTCACGGTATTCTGCCGATGTCCTCATGTTTTTTATCTCCTAACCCAACCTTGAATTCTCTCAGCGAACCGTAGCTTCCACCAACTTTATAGCTGATAACATAACCAATGGTGGTATTTCAGTTCAGACCTTTCTCATCACTCGCCAAACAGCCCCATTGCCGAGAATTGCCCTAGTATTATAGCAAAATAACAGCGACATAGCATATTGACAGACTCTCTGCGGAGTAAGAGAATGATTCAAATAGGTAGCGACAGTTTGAAAAAGATAAGAGGGCATTTTACAATATAACGGCTACACATTCTCAAAAGCGAAATATTGCTTCAGGCGATAAATCAACCCTCAGAAGCGAGTAGCTTGTGGTAAATACGATGATGCTTTCAGGAAACCGTGCTCTTGATGTAACTGATTATAAAGGCTGGCTCAGCGGACGCATTCTAGCCGATTTGGGTGTAGATGTTATTAAAGTGGAACCTCCAGGGGGAGACTCAGGGCGAAGCCAAGGGCCATTCTATGGAGGGGAAGTCAATCCAGAACGGAGCCTTTCCTGGTTTGCCTACAACCTGGGTAAGAGGGGTATCACCCTCAACCTGGAGGCCATAGAAGGTAGAGAGATTTTTAAAAGACTGGCCAGAAATGCCGATTTCGTCCTAGAGTCCTTTCCACCGGGGCATATGGAAAAACTTGGGCTTGACTATAATGTGCTGCACGAGATAAACCCCAAGATTATTCTTGCCTCTATCAGCCCCTTTGGTCAAAGCGGTCCCTACCGGGATTACAAAGCTTCAGATATTGTGGCCATGGCGATGGGCGGTTTCATGTACGTTACCGGAGACCCTGATCGCCCTCCCCTGCGGATAAGCTTCCCCCTAGCCTACGCACTGGCTTCAGCGCAGGCGGCTTTGGGCTCGCTGATAGCTTTTCACCATCGGCAAAACACTGGGCGTGGGCAATATGTGGAAGTCTCGACCCAGGAAAGTATAGTCAATACGCTGGCTAATGTCCTGGCTACCTGGGAGTTAAACGGGATTGTTACCCGGCGAGTAGGGGCGCTTTTTTTCCGCGGAGGTTTGGGGCAGGAAGCCCACCAGCGAGTTATATGGCCTTGCCGGGATGGCGCAGTTGCTTTCATGGCTATGGGAGGACGGGCTGGGGCACGCTCCAACCGAGCTCTGGTGAAGTGGATGGAGGAGGAAGAGATGGCCAACGATTTCCTGCGTGGCATAGACTGGGATGCCTTTGACACGGTAACACTGAGTAAGGAGTTCCACCGTAAGGTTGAAGAACCCATAGCGAGATTTTTTAAAGCTCATACCAGACAGCAACTCCATGAAGGAGCCCGGCAAAGGGGCATCTTTCTCCAGCTTGTAGCCACGCCTAAGGATATAATTGAAAGCCAGCAGCTGGGTGAGCGAGATTTTTGGGTGGATGTGCTACATCCAGAACTTGGCAAGGCCATCAGGTATCCCGGTTCCTTTGCCAAAGCCTCGGAGAGTCCCTTGCGGTTGGGTTCACGAGCCCCCTTGGTAGGAGAACATAACGCTGACATTTATCAGGGCGAGCTGGGGCTTTTGCCAGAGGAGCTGGGAGATTTGAAGGCAAGGGGGGTCATCTAAAGTCGATGGAAGAGCAAGTTTTTGACGGGTTAAAAGTGTTAGATTTCTCGAGGGTTATCGCTGGACCTTTGGCCACTGAATACCTGGCTCAACTGGGGGCTGTAGTGGTGCGAGTTGAATCTTCCGAACCGCTTGATACTCTCCGCATATCAGCCCCATATAAGGACAGTAAAGTAGGTGTAGACCGTAGCGGCTACTTTGCCGCCTACAATGCTAATAAATACAGCACGAGTCTCAATCTAAGACATCCTCAAGCGATGGAGGTGGTGAGGCGTCTGGTCAAATGGTGCGATGTCTTAGTGGAAAACTTCAGGCCGGGTACCATGGAGAAGTTTGGGTTAGCTTATCAGAAGCTAAAAGAGATAAAACCTGACCTCATAATGCTGAGTACTAGCAACCAGGGGCAAACCGGGCCTCAAGCCACCACCTCGGGATATGGGTTTACTTTGTGCGCCTTGGGTGGCCTAACTAACCTAACCGGGTGGAGCGACCGGGGGCCCTGCCATCCTTTTGGCGCTTTTTCTGATTTTATTACTCCGTGGTTGAGTCTAACTGCTCTCATTGCCGCTCTTGAGTACCGACGGCGGACAGGGAAGGGGCAATTTATTGACGTGTCTCAATACGAGTGCGGTCTTTTTCCCCTATCTTCTATTCTGTTGGATTATGCTATCAATGGGCATGAATTCAGTAGGCAGGGTAATCGTTGCTCTTACGCCGCTCCGCACGGAGCCTATCCTTGCCAGGGAGAGGACTCGTGGTGTGCAATTGCTGTAGAGAGCGAGTCGGAATGGCTGGCTTTCTGTAGGGCTATAAGCAAACCTGAGCTGGCAGCTGATGCCCGCTTTTGTTGCCTGGAGAAGAGAAAGGGGAACGAGGACGAATTAGACAATATTGTGGCTGACTGGACGAGGCAGAGAACTGCCAAAGAGGTGATGGAAGTCCTGCAGCGAGAGGGTGTGGCTGCCGGGGTGGTTCAAAATGCCGCTGACCTTTTTGAAGACCCTCAACTAAAGCACCGAAAGCATTTTCAGGTTCTTGAACACCCCGAGATAGGTCATCATAGCTATGAGATGCCTGCTTTCCGCCTTTCTCAGACTCCGGCAAGATTGAGTACACCAGCACCATGCCTGGGTCAGCACAACGAGTATGTCTGTAAAGAGTTGCTCGGAATGTCAGATGATGAATTTGTGCAGTTGCTTAATGCAGGTGTTTTAACATAGAACGAAGGGTTACATGGTACTTACTCACTAAAAGCGTGCAATAGCGTTGACAAATTTGGGGAAAGGTGATAACTTAACGAACATGCGAAATGAGCTGGCTTAAATCTAGCCAGAATCCTGAAGATTGAACCAGAATAAAATCATATAGGAGGTATTGGCGTGGAGTTTAAGAAACTCTTTGAGCCAATCAAAATTGGCCCTGTCGAAATCAAGAACCGGATTGTCCTGGCTCCTATGAACGTGCACATGGCCAACGCTGATGGAAGCATTAGCGAGCAGGAACTTTGCTACTATGCGGCCAGGGCTAAGGGTGGCGTGGGATTGATAGTATATGGCTGTGTTTTGGCCAGTAAGCGTGCCTGGGAGCAACACGGCCTGATGATTGATTCGCTTTTTGACCCGGGCAGGCACATGACTGGGGCGTGTGATATGGCTGAAACAATACATCACTTTGGTGCCAAGGCTTTTATCCAGTTGAGCCCCGGTTTTGGCCGGCAGCAGCGATACTGGAGAACACCGCTTTATTCTGCCTCCGGCGGTAT
>Ga0114930_10002604_pt1 | contig 16218 bp, 16 predicted proteins | sample AnhtaG_FD_87300 | JGI IMG/M metagenome (GOLD analysis project Ga0114930, IMG submission 87300) | Deep subsurface microbial communities from Anholt, Denmark to uncover new lineages of life (NeLLi) - Anholt_01485 metaG | ecosystem: Environmental > Aquatic > Marine > Oceanic > Sediment | place... | reverse complement strand
CCTTTTCTCTATCTGGTAGCGGAATAAGCTGCACCCGCTAAAGAGGAATACCCCTATCAGGGTAAAAAAAATTAAAAGCTTTATTATTGAAGAAATTGACCTCAAAAGCCCTTTCTTCCTGTTCAAAAAATGAGCTAACTTTTTTTCTCCTTTAACTCAAGCAAAATCTTCTTCCTCAAATTAGAGAGAAATTATAGCAGGCTATTTTATAGATGTCAAGCTTATCTGGAACCTCTCTTTCATTGAGGAAAGGGACAGAGGGACAGATGGCAATGGGGAGGGAGGGGCTAAAGAGGGTAAGAATTTTCTCCTTGTTTTTCTTAAAATTAGAGCTATATTCCTTCCAGAAGGTTAAGCAAATGCCCTTGACTTTACTCTATATATAATTTAAACTATATGTTTAAAGTTGGGTAAAGGAGAGGGATCATTTTGAAGGGTAGCGTTTTGATTGTTTCTGGGGAGGCATCTGGTGAGCTGCACGGGGCAGAGCTGGTCAGAGCGATAAGGGAGTTATCCCCTGATACCCGGTTCTTTGGGGTGGGCGGGGAAAAGATGCGTCAAGCGGGAGTGGAGGTGCTTTATGATGTGGACCATTTGGAGGTAGTAGGTATTTGGGAAGCTCTGCTCAGCCTACGACATCATAGAAGTGTCTTAAGAGGGCTCATCTCTTTTGCCGAAAAACACCGTCTCTCAGCAATAGTCCTTATTGATTATCCCTACTTCAACCTCTATTTTGCCCAGAAGGTCAAGCATCTAAACATACCGATAATTTACTACATAAGCCCCCAGGTTTGGGCATGGTATCCAAGTAGGATAAAGAAGATAGCCCGGCTCATAGATAAAATGTTAGTTATACTACCTTTTGAAGAAGAGCTCTATCGCCGGCAGGGGTTGAGGGTTGAGTTTGTAGGGCATCCGCTGCTGGAAGAGGTGGTGGCAGAGCTCGACCGGAGGAACTTCTGTCAGAAATACAATCTGGACGAGGGGGCAGAGATTGTGGGGTTGCTCCCCGGCAGTCGTCAGCGGGAGATAAGGTATTTGTTGTCCCCCATGCTACAGAGCATCCCTTTACTCCAGCGGGTGCGGAAGCTCAATTTCGTCGTCTCGGTGGCTGAGCGGGTGGACCGCAGGCTGGTAGAAAGGGTAGCGGAGCCTTATCTATCTCAGGTCACTTTGGTGGAAGGTGATGCCTATAATGTGATAAAGAATTCTGACCTTCTGGTAGTGAGCTCTGGGACGGCTACTCTGGAGGCAGCGATATTGGGAACTCCTATGGTGGTGGTTTATAAGCTCTCTTTCCCCGGCTATCTGTTGGCGAAACTTTGGCTGAGGGCCAAATATATATCGCTGGTGAACATTCTGGCAGACAGAGAGGTGGTGACGGAGCTTTTGCAATACAGAGTATCAGCAAGAAACATCGCCCAGGAGGTTTTGCGGCTTCTCCTTAATCCGGCGGTGAAGGAGGGGGTTAAGAAAGAGCTCCAGGGGGTAAGAGCTAAGCTCGGAACCCCGGGGGCTTCCCGTCGGGCAGCCAGGGCGTTGCTCCAGTTCATATAAGTAAACCTCAGGTTATGAAGGATTTTTTACGGCTAATAAGATTTGTAGCTCCCTACAAGGGGAGATTCTTCTTTTCTCTGTTCAGCATGGTGGTAGTCTCTGTGTGTGTGGTCTCTTTTACCTCCTTGGTCATCCCGATTTTCGACGAAGTTTTAACCCCTTCCTCTCCTGTTGAGATGAAAGGGGGGGAGACCTATCCCCAGAAGGAGAATGTCTTATCTTTGCTCAATCGTTATCTCCATATTGACAAGAAAATCAAGATCACCCGCCAGACCATCTTCTATCAGGTGCCCATAATTGTAATTCTCCTCTTCCTGCTCAAGGGAATCTTTTCTTATTGTGCCAACTATTTTATGAGCTTTGTGGGGCAGAGTGTGGTTATGGACTTACGCAATCACCTCTACCAGAAGATTCAGTATCAATCGTTGAATTTCTTCTTCGAGTACCCCACCGGCTTGCTGATGTCACGGGTAATCAGCGATACGGAGCGGATCCAGGAGGCGGTATCCGATAAGCTGGGGGATTTCTTGAGGGGGTCCCTCACCCTGTTGGGGTTGGTGGCTTATATATTTTATTTGGACTGGAGACTGGCGACCATTTCCATCTTTGTAGCCCCTTTAGTAATATATCCCATAGTTAAGATGGGGCACAAGCTCCGCTCTACCAGCCACTCGAGCCAGCAGAAGATGGCGGAACTTTCTACCCTTCTGTTTGAGACCATTACTGGCAACCGGATAGTGAAAGCCTTTGGTATGGAGAAATTTGAGGTCAAGAAGTTCATCAAAGCCACCAAGAGGTTGCTCAGGGTCAATCTGAGAGCTATCAGGTTTATCTCCCTCACCCCACCCTTGATGGAGATTATCGGAGCAGTAGCTGCTGCTTTAATGATCTGGTATGGTGGAAGGCAGATCTCCAGTGGGTTAATGTCCACCGGTATCTTTTGTACTTTTCTGGTAGCTATCTATGGGATGTACGAGCCTATTAAGAAGCTGAGCCGGGTAAGCAACACCTTCCAGCAGGCAATTGCCGCCTCCCAGAGGGCTTTTCAGGTGCTTGATAGGGACAGTGAGACCAGGGAGGACCCCCATCCCGTTGAGCTCGTTCCCCCTATAAGGGAGATAGAGTTTAGGGAGGTCTTCTTCCGATACAAAGATGAGCTTGTTCTGAGCAGGGTAAACCTCCGGGTGCGGCAGGGGGAGGTGTTAGCTATCGTGGGGGCTAGCGGGGCGGGGAAGTCGACTTTGGTGAATCTAATCCCCCGCTTCTATGAGGTGACCTCGGGTGCTATTTTCATCGATGGGACCGACATCAGGAGATACAGTCTCCCCTCCCTCAGGGCTCAGATAGGTATTGTTACCCAAGAGACTATCCTTTTCAATGACACTGTCCGGAATAACGTTGCCTACGGAAACACCAATGCTACCCCAGAGGAGCTGGGGGCGGCTGCCAGGGCGGCTTTTGCCCACGAATTTGTTGAGAAACTCCCCGAGGGGTATGACACAGTTATCGGGGAGAAGGGGGCTAAACTTTCGGGTGGTGAAAGACAGCGGGTCGCCATTGCCCGTGCTCTGCTAAAGGACCCCCCCATCCTGATACTGGACGAAGCCACCTCTGCTTTGGATTCCGAATCGGAGATTCTGGTGCAAAAGGCTCTGGTAAATCTTATGAAGGACAGAACTACCATAGTAATCGCCCACCGCTTATCAACGGTTCGCAATGCGGAAAGGATTATTGTATTAAACAAAGGGAGGATAGTAGAAGAGGGGAACCATCATAGTCTCCACCGCTTAAACGGTGTATATACCAGGCTCTATGACCTTCAGTTCAGAGAGGAGGAAAAGATTGCGGAGGATGTGCAGTGAAGAACCCCCTGGAGAAACTCAAACTCACCTTGATACCCTTTTTAGGGAGTTTGCTGATAAGATTTCTCCGCTTTACTATGAGGATAGATTACCTCAATCGCTCCGAGGTGGAAAAGCTGACCCGGCTGGGGAAAAACTACATAATAGCCTTCTGGCACGGGAGGCTGCTGATGATGCCTTACTGCTATTTTGGCTCCCGAATTAATATCCTCATAAGCCAACACATGGATGGGGAATACATCAGCCGTGCTATGAAAAGGTTTGGTTTCGGTTCTATCAGGGGTTCCAGCAGCCGTGGGGGAAGCTCAGCTTTGAAGCAGGTTTTCAGGGAGACCCGCCGGGGTGCTGATATAGCGATCACGCCGGATGGTCCACGGGGACCCAAACAGAGGGTCAAGCCTGGGGTGGTGCAAGTTGCCGGGTTGAGCAGTCTGCCCATTGTACCAGTATCCTTCAGTGCCTCCAAGCAGAGGATACTTACCAGTTGGGATTCTATGACAGTCCCCCTTCCCTTCTCCCGGGGGACCTTTATTTACGGCAAAGCCATCTGGGTTCCTAAAGATGCTACCCCTCTCCAACTGGAACAGAAGCGCCAGGAGCTCGAGGTTTCTTTAAACGAGCTTACTGCCAAGGTGGATGGTTTGTATCGATGATAAGGAGCATGACAGGCTATGGGTATGGGGAAGCAGAGGGTGATAACCTCGAAGTGAGGGTAGAGATTCGCTCTCTTAATCACCGGTTTTGCGAGGTCAATGTGCGGATGCCCGAAGAACTCACTTCCCTGGAGGGTAAACTCCGCAAGGAGGTAAAGCGGAGATTCCATCGGGGAAGGTTGGATGTATTGGTGAACCTGGAGCGGGAATGGGAGCGAGAGTATGAGCTCCAGACCAACCTCTCCTTGGTCGCCAGCTACCTCAAGGAGCTGAGAAAAATCAAAGAAGAGTATAAGCTCGGGGGCAAAATCAATATCGAGGCTATCTGGGCTATCCCCCATCTGATTCAGATAAAGCCCATCCCCCACACAGCGGAACCAGAGGTAGGGAGTCTCCTTATGGAAGCTTTAGCAAAGGCTATCAGCTCTCTGGAAGAGGCAAGGGTAGAAGAGGGAAGGGCAATGGCGGAAGAGTTGCAGCAGAGGCTAAGGATAATTAAAAGATTACTTCAGTCAGTAGAAGCGGAAGCACCCAGGGTTCACAAGGATTACTACCATCGGCTAAAAGAAAGGGTGAAAAAGTATAATAGCGAGCTGAAGTTAGATGAAGATAGATTGCTTCAAGAGGTAGTCTATTATGCAGAGAAGGGGGACATAACCGAGGAGTTAGTCAGGATTAAAAGCCACTTGGAACAGTGCGAACAGCTGTTGTCGGGGGATGAACCCTGTGGGAAGAAGCTCGATTTTATAAGCCAGGAGCTTTTTCGTGAGCTCAATGCCATCGCTTCTAAACTGAGGGCTCCAGGGCTAATGCCAAATATTCTGACGATAAAGTCAGAGGTAGAGAAGCTTAGAGAGCAGGTGCAAAACATCGAATAAAAAATAAATGGTTCCCGCTTTTATATCCTTATTAAAGAGTTTTATTTGAGGCTCCACTGAAATGGGTAAACTTATTAACATAGGTTATGGCAACTCAGTAGCTTTTGAGAGGGTAGTAGCGGTGATTGCCCCCTCTTCACTCCCCATAAAGAGGCTGAGGGAAGAGGCGAGGAGGCTAAACAAGCTAATCGATGCTACTGCCGGCAGGCAGACCCGCTCGGTTATTGTTACCGATAGCGACCATATTATTCTTTCATCGGTTCGGCCATCTACAATAGTCTCTCGGCTTAAAAAAGATAAAGAGGAGTTGAGAACCCGAGCAGATGTCCCCGACTAATAGAGTGAGAGAAGGTCAGGTTTTTATAATCTCAGCCCCCTCGGGGTCAGGCAAGACTACTCTGGTGAAGGAACTGATTAGCTCCCTCCCCGACCTCCAGCTCTCGGTCTCCTACACCACCCGGAAGCCTCGTCCGGGAGAACGAGAGGGAGTGGACTATTTCTTTCTGACCGAAGAGGAGTTTGAGGAAAAGAGAATGGAGGGGGAGCTTGTAGAATGGGCTGAGGTCTCCGGTCACTATTATGGCACTTCCTATCAGAGGCTAAACCGGTATCTTCAGCAAGGGAAGGATGTCCTTTTGCTAATAGATGTTCAGGGTGCCTTGCAGATGAAGGAGAAGCTTTCCCGTGTGGTCTCCATATTTGTCCTGCCACCCTCCTGGAAAGCCCTTAAACAGAGGCTTGAGGAGAGGGGCACCGATACAATAGAGGAGATTCAGCGGAGATTGGAGCTAGCCAGAAGAGAGGTTGACTACTGGTCTCATTATGATTATATTGTAATAAATGAGACCCTGACTGAGGCTGTAGAGAGGCTCAGGTCCATCATTATTGCAGAGCGCAGCCGGCAAAAGGAGATGAAAGAAGTGATACAGTGGATTATTGATGATTTTCGTCTGAGACAGGGATAAGCCTCTCGAAAGAGTGAACAGTGCCTTTAACTCCTTGAAGAGGGCGAAAATTCTCAGCGCAGGAGGAAAAATGCCACAGATTACCAACAAACCACAGAATAAATTTCAATTCGTAGCGGTTTCAGCCCTGCGGAGCAAACAGTTGATTGGTGGGGCGAAGCCCAAAATAGAGACTACAGCCAAGAAGTGGACCACTATTGCCAGAGAGGAGGTTAGGAAGGGGTTGGTAAAATTCATCGTGATAAACAACAAGGGAAAGAGTCAATCCCCTGATTAAACCTTCTTGAAGGGTGGCTCCTTCCTCAATTTTTAACATAAGGAAAAAGGGAATGAAAGTTGCTTTAGGGGTGAGCGGTGGTATTGCCGCTTATAAGGGGGTGGAGATAGTTAGGGAGTTCCAGAGGCGGGGGATTGAGGTGGTGGTGGTTATGACCAGAAATGCCTGCCGTTTTGTTTCCCCTATGACCTTTCAAACAATCTCCCAGAATAGGGTCTATCACCGTATGTTTACCTCTACTGAGGAGAGGGAAGCCCACCATATATCCCTGGCAAAGGAGGTCGACCTCCTCCTCATCGCCCCGGCTACGGCTAATATCATAGGGAAGTTTGCCCACGGCATTGCCGACGACCTCCTTTCTACCCTCTTTTTAGCGGTATCTTGCCCGGTGGTAGTCGCCCCTGCTATGCATCAGCGTATGTATCTCCATCCCCAGGTCAAAGAGAATCTCCAGAGATTGCAACAGTTAGGGGTGAAGCTGGTGGAGCCCGAGGCGGGTTATCTGGCTGGCGGTGACGAAGGGGTGGGGAGATTAGCAGAGGTTAGCAAGATCGTCCAGCTCTCCCTTCGGGCTTTGAGGAAGAAGACCCTGGCTGGAGTCCCTTTTCTAATAACGGCTGGCCCCACCTGCGAGGATATCGACCCCGTGAGATACATAACCAACCGCTCCACCGGTAAGATGGGCTATGCCCTGGCAGAGGCTGCTGTTGCCCGGGGTGCTGAGGTAACCCTCATTAGCGGACCTACCAATTTGTCACCTCCCATAGGGGCAAGGCTGATTCCGATAAGAAGCGCCCGCCAGATGCGGGAGAAGGTTCTGGAGGAGTTGGAAAAGAACAAAGTGGTCATCAAAGCGGCGGCGGTCACCGATTTTCGTCCCCGCTCTTCAAGCCCCTGCAAGATAAAAAAGGATGTTCCCCTAGGGGCTTTGGAATTGGAACTGAGCGAGGACATCCTGGCAGAAATCTCCCAGCAGAAGGGAAACAGGTTAGTAGTAGGATTTGCTGCCGAGAGCGAAGAGGTGGTTCCCTATGCCCTCAAGAAGCTAAAGGAGAAGAAGCTCGACCTCATTGTTGCCAACGACATATCCCTGCCGGGGAGCGGCTTTGGCACAGATACCAACAAGGTAACCATTATCAGCGCCGACGGGAAACAGACCCCTCTGCCCCAGCTCCCCAAAAGGGAGGTCGCGGAGCGTATCCTGGACCGAATAGAAAAGATGTTAGCCGATGCCAACCGATAAGCTATCCGACCTGGTGGAGGAACTCAAGCATCAGCTGCAATATTTTCAAAGCCTCGGTGTGGAGGGTTTGAATATCCCCTGGCAGCAAGACAAGGCAGCACCTGCCAATCAAAAGAGAGAACTTCTTTGTCAGCTCCAGCAAAAGGTCGCCCAATGCCAAAGCTGCTCTCTCTACCTTACCAGGAAAACCCCTGTTTTAGGCGAGGGTGATGTCAACGCTCAGCTGATGTTTATCGGAGAAGCCCCCGGCTATTGGGAAGATGTGAAAGGACGCCCCTTTGTGGGAAAAGCAGGGCAGTTGCTGACCAATATTATCAGGGCTATTGGCTTGAGCCGGCAGGAGGTCTACATAACCAACATTGTCAAATGCCGTCCCCCGGGCAATCGGAATCCCAAGACGGAGGAGATTGAAAGCTGCCGAAATTACCTGCTTCAGCAAATTAATATAATAGAACCCAAGGTTATCTGTGCGCTGGGCACTTTTTCCGCTCAGAGCCTTTTGGACTCCCGCCTACCTATCTCGCGGTTGCGGGGGAAGTTTTGGGATTATCATGGGATAAAGCTTATGGCAACCTTCCATCCCGCCTTCCTCCTGAGAAATCCTTATAGGAAAGGGGAAACCTGGGAGGATATGAAAAAGATAAAAGCCTATCTCCAGCAGGGGAGCTGCTGATGGAGGAGGGGAGAAGGTTTGTTCAGGTTGCCCTACCTCTCCCCCTCTCCCCTAGCTATACCTATGAGCTTCCCCCCCAGTTCCAGGATGATGTCGCTTGCGGAAGCAGGGTCTTAGTCCCCTTTGGGCGAAAGTTGACCACCGGCTATGTGGTCGATTTTACCTCTCAGCCCCAGTTCCCTTTGGAGAAGATAAAGAAGGTGAGGGAGTTGCTGGACGAGGAGCCTCTAATCACCGAGCCGATGCTTCGCCTCACAAAATGGGCAGCGGACTATTATCTCACCTCCTGGGGGGAGTTTATTAAAGCCTCCCTCCCTGCTGGGATTAACATCGAGTCCCAGACGATAGTCTCCATTTCCGATGAGGGGCTTCGCTGTCTGGAGAATGTAGCCTCTTCGGAGGAAAAGCTTCCTCATCGATTCCGTCTGTTGAAGCACCTGCAGAAGGAACCAGTGCTGCCAGTCAAGCGAATCAAGAAGCTGTTTCCTTCCACTAGCTTCTACTCATCGCTCAGCTGGTTGCACAAAGAGGGGTTCATTACTCTAAGGGAAAAGCTGGAAGGGGGAGTTTCTAAACCCCGATGGAGAGAAGAGCTAAAGTCCAGCAAGGAGGCTCCTCTGAGTCCCGAAAAGCCCATTGAGCTGACCCCCTTGCAACAGGAGGTTTACAGCCGTATAGTAAAGGAAATGGACAAGGGGAAGTTTTCCCCCATCCTCCTCCACGGGGTAACCGGCAGCGGAAAGACCGAGATATATATCATGGCTGTGAGGAAAGCGTTAGGTGAGGGGAGGGACGCCCTTGTTCTGGTGCCGGAGATCGGTCTTACCCCACAGCTAAGCCGGCGGTTCAAGTCCTATTTCGGCACCACAGTGGCGGTGCTCCACTCCGGACTGAGCAGAGGGGAAAGGCTAAATGAGTGGTGGCGGGTTAGAAGGGGAGAGGCAAAGGTGGGGTTGGGCACCCGCTCTGCTGTCTTCGCCCCTTTGCCGAATATAGGGATTATAGTAGTTGATGAGGAGCACGATACCTCTTATAAACAGGAAGATTCTCCCAGGTATAACGGGAAAGATATGGCTATAATGAGGGCTAAGATGCAAGAGGTGGTGGTGTTGCTTGGTTCTGCCACACCTTCGATGGAAAGCTATTACAAGGCGAAACAGGAAAAATACCTCTACCTCTCCCTCCCCACCAGGGTGAGCGACCGTCCGCTGGCAGAGGTGGAGATTGTTGATATGAGAGAGGAGTCAAAGCGACAGGGGGGAGCAGTTATGCTCTCTGATAAGTTGCTGACCGCTATAAAAGAGAGCTTAGCCAGAAAAGAACAGGTTCTGTTGCTGGTCAACCGCCGAGGGTATGCTTCCTTTCTTCTTTGTCGTTCCTGTGGCTATACTCCCCTTTGTCCCCATTGCGGGTTGACCCTGACCTTCCATCAGAGACCGAAGCGCCTTATGTGCCATTACTGCGACTACAGCCGCCTTCCCCCTCAACAGTGCCCCCAGTGCCAGGGGGAGTATCTCCATCTGGTGGGGGAAGGGAGTGAGAAGTTTGAGGAGGTTCTGAAGGGGATGCTTCCTGGAGAGGCTATATGCCGGATGGACAGGGATACTACCCGACGCAAAGGCTCCCATGAGAGGATACTCTCCGAGCTGGATGAGGAGAGGATAAAGCTCCTTATTGGCACCCAGATGATTGCCAAGGGGCATGACTATCCGAAGGTTACCCTGGTGGGGGTGGTAGCTTCCGATGCCGCCCTCTGTCTGCCAGATTTCAGAAGCAGTGAGCGGAACTTCCAGCTTCTTACCCAAGTGGCTGGTAGGGCAGGTAGAGGGGATCTGCCCGGGAAGGTCATCATTCAAACCTACTACCCCGACCATTACAGCATCCGCTTCGCCTGCCAGCAGGACTATCCCTCCTTCTACCAGCAGGAGTTAAAGTTCAGAAGGTGGATGAAATATCCCCCATTTACCTTGATAGTAAACATCATTGTCAAGGGGAGGGACCGGGAGAGGGTTAAAAGAAGGGCAGAGCTCCTTGCCCACCAGCTAAGAGAGAGCCGGGGCGGCTCCCTTATTGTGCTGGGTCCAGCCCCGGCACCCTTAGCCAGGATAAAAGGAGATTATCGCTACCAGCTCATCCTGAAAGGGAAAAACGGGAGGAGAATGAAAAGGTGCCTCCAGCAGAGCCTGGAAGCCCTGCGGAGCAAAAGAGTTGGCTTTCGAAACCTCCAGGTAGATGTAGACCCCATGAGCTTGATGTAGCCTTTTTTTGGTAGAAGTATCTTTAGGGAGCTATGGAGATTGATGCGTTTGTTTTTTCTATAAGGAGGTGTGAGGGGAGGTATGAGGGATAAAGTTTTAATCCTCGATTTTGGCTCACAGTATACCCAGCTTATTGCCCGTCGGGTGAGGGAGTGCCATGTCTATTCGGAGATACTCCCTGGAGATACTTCCTTCCCCATTATTAAGTCGCACCAGCCAACGGGGATAATTCTCTCGGGGAGCCCGGACAGTGTCCTTCAACAGGGAGTCCGCCGGATGGCGCCAGAGCTCTTTTCCTCAAAGATTCCTCTGCTTGGTATATGCTACGACATCAGCTCTAAACCCCCCAGCACTATAGAATGGGAGTGAATATGCCGAAGATAGATTTTGTCCATTTGCACAACCATACCGAATATAGCCTCCTCGATGGGGCTATCCATTTAAGCGAACTCATAGAGCATACTATCAAAAAGGGGATGAAGGCTACCGCTATTACCGACCACGGAAATATGTTCGGGGTGGTCCCCTTCTACTTGAAAGGGGTGGAGAATGGGATAAAGCCCATAATCGGCAGCGAGGTGTATGTTGCCCCCAAGAGCCGGTTTGATAAGAGCGGACCGATAAAGGCAGGGGAGGAGCCATACTTTCACCTGGTCTTACTGGTTGAGAACTCCGAGGGATATAAGAATCTGATCAAGCTGTCCACTGCCGGCTACCTGGAGGGCTTTTATTACAGGCCCAGAATCGACAAGGAGCTCCTCAGTCAGCGTTCAAGAGGTCTTATCGCCCTGAGCGGCTGTCTGAGGGGGGAAATCGCTAGCCACATTCTGAGGGGTGAGATAAAGGAGGCGGAGAAATGTGCCTTGCAGTATCAGGAGATTATGGGGAAGGACAACTTCTTCTTAGAGCTTCAGGATCACGGTCTTGAAGAGGAGAAGAGAGTGAACTCTGCATTGGTCGAAATGTCTAACCGTATGGGCATCTCTTTGGTTGCCACTAACGATTGCCACTATTTAGCTCAGGAGGATGCCTTTGCTCATGATGTGCTTCTTTGTATTCAGACCGGTAAGAATGTTCAGGATAAGGATAGGCTAAAATTTGCCAACGACCAGTACTATTTTAAATCCCCCGAAGAGATGGGGATGCTTTTTGCGGAGCAACCCGACGCCCTGCACAACACCGTCGAGATTGCCCGGCGCTGTCACTTCCTTTTGGATACTTCTACCTATCATTTCCCCCGCTACTATGCCCCAGAAGGGTATACGGTAGACCAGTATTTTGAGAAGGTAGCCCGTGAGGGGTTCGAGAGGAGACTGGAGAGGCTAAGGGAGCTGGATGCCCAAGGGAAGCTAAAGGTCCCCTTGAGCAAATACGAAAAGAGGCTGGGGGAGGAGATCCTGATGGTCAAGCAGACCGGCTTCTCCAGCTATTTCCTGATTGTCTGGGACTTCATCGACTATGCCCGGAGGGAAGGTATTCCGGTGGGACCTGGTAGGGGTTCTGGTGCCGGTAGCCTGGTAGCTTACTGTATGAACATTACCGATATTGACCCCCTTCAGTATGGTCTCCTCTTCGAGCGTTTCCTCAACCCCGAACGAGTCTCCTCTCCCGACTTTGACATTGACTTCTGCATGAAGGAGAGGGGAAAGGTGATAGATTATGTGACCACCCGTTACGGACGGGAGAATGTCTCCCAGATTATTACCTTCGGCACTCTGGCTGCCAGAGCGGTTATAAGGGATACTGGAAGGGGCTTGAATATCCCCTATTCCAAGGTTGATATGATTGCCAAGATGATCCCCTACGAGCCCGATAGCTCCATAGATAGAGCTCTGCGGGAGGTTCCCAAGCTGGCGGAGATGGAGAAGAGCGACGAGGAGGTAGCATCTCTCCTTTCGGTCGCTCGAAGGTTGGAAGGGCTAACCCGTCATGCCTCCACGCATGCCGCTGGGGTCGTCATAGCCCCCACTCCCCTTACCGAATATGTCCCCCTCTATAAGGGGGGGAAGAACGAGATAACCACCCAGTATGCTATGGGAGACTTGGAGAAGGTCGGTCTGTTGAAGATGGACTTCCTCGGGTTGCGAACCCTCACGGTGATCAAGGAGACTATAGATAATATAAGAGAAACCACCGGCAAGGTGATTGATCTTGACCTCCTCCCCCTCGATGACCCCAAAACCTATCAGCTCTTTTCCGAAGGGAGGACAGCCGGCGTCTTCCAATTTGAAAGCTCCGGTATGAAGGATATCTTGAGGAAATTCAAACCCCAGAGGTTTGATGACCTGATCGCCCTTAACGCCCTCTATCGCCCCGGTCCCATTCGCAGCGGGATGATAGATGAGTTCATCAGGAGGAAGCAAGGGAAGATATCCTTCACTTATGAGGCTCCAGATCTGGAGGAGATTTTGGGGGAGACCTACGGGGTTATAGTCTACCAGGAGCAGGTAATGCAGATTGCCAGCCGGCTGGCAGGCTTCACCATGGGAGAGGCTGACATTCTTCGTCGCGCTATGGGGAAGAAGAAGCGGGACGAAATGAGAGCTCAGAAGGAGAAGTTTGTTAAGGGGGCTAAAGAGAAGAATATCCCCGCCAAGACCGCTCAGAGGATTTACAATTTGATGCAGAACTTTGCCGGCTATGGGTTCAATAAGTCCCATAGCACCGCTTACGCCCTTTTAGCCTACCAGACCTCATATTTAAAAACCCATTATCCGCGGCAGTTTATGGCGGCTCTGCTTACCAGTGAGATGGAGAACACAGACAAGCTTGCCAGCCATATTCCCGAGTGCCAGGAGATGGGGATAAAGGTTCTCCCTCCCGACATCAACGAGAGCCAGGCTAACTTCACAGTGGTGGAAGGTGGTATTAGGTTTGGGCTGGCGGCTATTAAGAATGTGGGGTTGTCGGCTATTGAATCCATCCTAAAGGTGAGGCAGAAGCTAAGAGTGTTCACCTCTTTTGTCAGGCTCTGTGAGGAAGTAGACCTTCGATTGGTCAACAAGAGGGTGATAGAAAGCCTCATCAAATCTGGCTCCTTCGATTTTATTGGCTTTCGCCGTTCGCAGCTCTTCGCCGCCGTCGACCGCGCTATAGAGCACGCCCAGCGTCGACAGAAAGAGCGGGAGAAGGGGCAAATAAGTATGTTTGCCAGCTTTCAGCCCCAGGAGGGAACATTGCTCGATAGCCAGCTGATTCCAGCTATGGAGGAGTGGTCGGAAAGGAAGCTGCTGGCTTATGAGAAGGAGGCGGTGGGATTCTATATCACCGGCCATCCCTTAACCCGCTTTGAGAGCGAGCTGAAAGAGTTCTCCCGCTCTACCACCGCTGACATCAACCAGAATATGGATTCCCAGACTACCTCTATCGGAGGGGTCATCAGCCGAATCAGACGCCTGAAGACCAAATCGGGACAGCTTATGGCTGTCATCCGGCTGGAGGACCTGGTGGGTTCTATCGAGGTCACCGTCTTTCCGGCTACCTACCAAGCCTCCCAGGTTTCTCTCAAGGCTGACGAACCTGTGCTGGTCAAAGGGAAAGTGGAGGCAGATGAGGATAAGGCGAAGCTGCTTGCCTCAGAGATTATCCCTCTAAAGGAGATAAGGCACCGGACTGCAAAGAGGATGGTGATAATCATACCGCTTCCGATGCTGGAAGAGGAGGCTATCCAGGAACTTCATAGCCTATTGCAGGCGAATCGGGGGGAGTGTTCGGTTAAATTTGAGCTGGTGCAACCCCAGAGGTTCCAATTGTCTATCAAGCCAAATGCCTATATTAAGGTCAACCCGACAAGAGAGCTCATAGACCGGCTGGAGGAGATGTTTGGTAAGGGAGCGGTCGTCTTGGCGACTTAGTAACTTTGGAGGATGAGCTGTTCAAGGGGAGTTTCCTTTTTGATATGAGGAAAGAGTTTTACCAATGGGGAAAGAGGGATTTAAGAAGCGCTATTTTCACCCCTTCTGGCTTACCATTCTCCTTTCCCTTTTTTTGGGTGGCTGTCCATACTTTTCTACTCAGAAGGAGGCGGTAAGGGTTGACCATCTTTATGCGGAAGAGGTAGCGGGGGCGGATATAACCTGCCAGGGGATAAACCGATATACTGACCCCTCCGAGGCTCTGGGACCCCCCAATGCAGGGCAGTTCCCCCCTGGCTCTGGCAACTACTACGGCTTCGTCTCTCTGGGAATAGATGGGAGCATCATGCTGCGGATGGCTATGCCGATAACTGACGGACCTGGAGTAGACATCAGGGTATATCAATCTGTATCCAACGAGCCTCTGGAGGTGTGGGTCAGCCCCTCGATGACCGATGAGTTTGTCTCCTTGGGGATTAAAAACTGCGGTAAGCGAGGAGGACGCTTCGCTCAATACTGCCAGTTTGATATAAAAGATTCTGGCTATCAAGTGATAAGATATGTCTTTATAAAGGATAAGCAGAGGGTGCAATTTCCTGGCATCTACTGCTATGAGACAGCAGGGGCTGATATAGACGCCGTGCAGGGGCTATATACTAATTTAGCTGACACCTCTGACTATTTTTCCTACAAGGATTGAAATGGAAGTCTTTAGGGCAAAAGGGACGGTAGACATCCTCCTCTTTGCTTCTCTCTCTGCCGCCCTCCTCTCTTTCGGTCTTCGGGGGAGGGAGCTCCTTAAGGGTGATTATGTGGGGTTAGTCCTGGCAACAGGGCTGATCCTTTTCTTGCTTACCAAGAAGAAAGGGGCTCCTTTGGCGAAAGATTACGGCTCGGCAGCGGTGAGCCTGGGGTTTATCTTCCTCCTTTCCCGGGTGATTCGCCTCCCATCTCCACCTGGCTTCCCACAGGGGTTTCTTCTTGAGTTCCCTTTGTTCTTCTCCACGGTGGTTCTTCTTCTCTTAATAGCGGGGCTTATTATCAACCGAAACCCTCGGGTCATTTTCAACAACCTTATCGACTGGTCCTTTCTGGGAGCCCTTCTGTTTATCTATATCTTTTTCCCTTTTGTCCTTTTCCTTGCTGGCGGGGAGAAGGTGGCTGGCTATAAGACAAACCTTTCCCTATACCTGGTAGCCGGGGAGTTCTTTTGCTTCTACTTGGCTATTAATTTTCTCCTGCGGCGGGGAAAATACCGCCGGGGCTTTCTGGTTCTTGCTATTATTTTGCTATTGTTAATTATATGGCAGCCTTTGGTGAGATAACCCCTAAAATAGCGGTCCTCGGTGGGAAAATATTGATTCATCAGCACGCCCATCGGGTTGCTTTTGCCGTGGGCGAGGCTATTGTAACGCAGGGATACCTGTTGTTCACCGGGGGAGTTTCTGGGGCAGGGGAGAAGGCTTCCCAGGGGGCATACCATTATCTAAAAAAGAAGGGGGAAAACCCCCTTGACCGCATAACATCCGTGGTGCCGCAGGGATGTGAACCAAGCCACCCTTACGGACAGAAGCTCCATCGGGGCAAGGACTGGGGGGAACGCCGCAGGGAGTTGGTGAAGATAGCCGATATATTCATCGTCATCGGGGGTGGGGAGGGGACCCGCCAAGAGATAGCCTTTGCCATTGGGGAGGGGAAGCCCCTCATCCCCATAGGGAGTACCAGCGGAGAAGCAACCCGCCTTTGGCAGAGGTTTTATCAGTCAGGTGAATCTCTCATCGGTCGGGAGGATTTATGGACCCTCCGCCCCGAGCAGAAGGACCCGCTGGTTATCAAAAGGGAGGTTCTGAGGATTATACCGCTTTTAATAGCTGAAAAGGGATAGCTATGGAGGATTTAATAAGACAGGCGGCGGCCACAATAAGAGGCTACCCTCCGGTGGTCGCCATTACGGGTGCAGGCATATCTGCCGAGAGCGGGATACCAACCTTCAGAGGG
>Ga0114930_10002601_pt1 | contig 16233 bp, 11 predicted proteins | sample AnhtaG_FD_87300 | JGI IMG/M metagenome (GOLD analysis project Ga0114930, IMG submission 87300) | Deep subsurface microbial communities from Anholt, Denmark to uncover new lineages of life (NeLLi) - Anholt_01485 metaG | ecosystem: Environmental > Aquatic > Marine > Oceanic > Sediment | place... | reverse complement strand
GCCGTCGTAGAGGTCGGGCAGCGGGTCGGGCAGGGCGTCCACCGCGCCGCCGGTGGGCCATTGCACCGCCAGGTCGGTGACCGCCGGTCGTTCCAGGCGCTTGAACAGGCGCTCCATGCGCTCCGCCACCTGCGCGGGCTTGCCGATGAACACCGCGCTGCCGCGCCCGATCTCCGCCGCCTTGCGCATGAAGTACCCGTTGGGCGCCGAGCCGATGCCGACGGTGAACAGCCGCGAGTCGCCCAGGCGCTGGCGCACCCGCTCGAGAAGCTCGGCGTCGTTCGCCACCGCCCCGTCGGTCAGGAAGATCACCTGGCGCAGCCGCGCCGGGTCGGCGTTGCCGTCGAGCGCCAGGTCCAGCGCCGCGCGCATCTCGGTGCCGCCGCCGGCCTGGAGCCGCGCGACCCAGGCGAGCGCGCGGCCGCGGAACTCCGGCGTCGCCGGCTCGGCGCGCGCGAACAACCGCCGCGCCTTGTCGTTGAACTCGATCACGTTGAACAGGTCGCCGGGCTTGAGGCGGTCGAGCGCCAGGATCAGCGCCTGCCTGGCCTGCTTGATCGACTCGCCGTGCATCGAGCCCGAGGTGTCGATGACGAAGATCGCCTCGCGCGGCAGGCGCGGCGCGTCGGCGCCGGCCGGGCCGGCCTCCGCCGCCGCGCCTTTGGGCGGCATCACCGTCAGCAGGGCGTAGCGTGCGTCGTCCCGGGTCTCGGCGAACACGCGCGCCAGGGGCTCCCGGGCGGGGGCGGGGAACCACTCCAGCTCGAAGTCGCGGTCGGCGGGCGTTGCGCCCTCGGCCAGCGCGATCCGCCAGACGGCGCGCCCCTGGCGGTCGGCCTGCGCTTCGGCCTCGACCGCGTGGAACGGGCTGTTCACCCGCTCGATCGCGAAGCCGGGATCGAGGCGCACGGAAATCTCGACCGGGTTGATCGGTCCCCGGGCGCTTCCCTGGGCGCTTCCCTGGGCGGCGGCCCCTTGGGCGGGGTCGAGCACCGGCGGGATCACGCGGCTCCAAGCCTCGGGCATCGCCGGCGCCGCGGCGGCCGCGCTCGCGACCTCCGCCGGCCCGGGGGCATAGCGCGGGCCCACCACCATCGGGAAGCGCAGGCGGAAGGCCTCGCCGTCGCGCTCCACGGCCTGCGCGTAGCTCAGGCGCACCTCGATCTCCTCGCCCGGCGCGATGTTGGCGACCGAGGCGGTGAATACGTTCGGCCGCTCCTGCTCCAAAAGGCTCGCGCGCCGGCCCGAGTCGCGCGCCCGGTCGAATTCCTTCTTCGCCTCGGCGCGCTCGGCGACCCGGCCCTCGATCGTCCGGCCGCCCACGGTCATGCGCAAGGAATCGACCGCCGCGTTCTCCGGCAGCGGGAACACGTAGATGCCGATCAGCCAGTCGGGCGAGGCGTTCTTGAAGCGCTGCACCACGCCGACGCGCGCCGACACGCCGCCGACCGCGATCTCGGCCTCGGTCGCGAGCGTGGGCAGGGGCAGGTAAAGCCCGCTCGCCTGGTCGCGGTACAACAGCGCCCCGCCGCCCGAATCGGCGGGGTGCTTGAGGCCCGCGCCCGGGCCGGGCGCGGCCTGGGCCGCGCCGAAGGCCAGGCCCAGCGCCAGCACCAGCAGCGCCAGCAGCGCGTTGAGGATCGTGTCGAGCAGGATGGAAAGGGGATTCGGCGCAGAGGCGGCTTCCGCCGACGACGTCATGGAGCGTCCCTCCGGTTGGGCGGCGGGCACGAGCGCCCGTCGCCCGGGCATCCAACCAGCGCGGCGTGGCGGCAGCAGGTCCGCGCCGCGGCATTTCCGGAGCGCATCAAGGCGTCTTGGAGGCGCCCCGGGGCGCGGGGCGGCGGTTTGTGGCGCCCAGTGGGCGCCCAGTGGGCGCCCGGTAGGCGCCGGGTGGGCGCCGGGTGAGCGCCGGGTGGGCGAAGCCGGGGCGCCGCAGGGCGGCTCGGCCTTCCGGCGCCCGGGCGGACGCGGGCGGGCGGGCGGGAACCGGCGTTTCCCCGGCTTTATCAGGGGGATGGGAACGAAGAGGCCTCAGCCTCTCCCCGTTAAAAACCGTCAAGTCGTTAAAGGTTCGTTTAGGAAGCCCCGATAGTTTCGCATCCGCGAACGACAGGAAGTCGATGGCGAGAACCGACCGCCCCTCCGGCCGTCGCGGCACGATGTCCGGCGCTTTGGGTCACCTGGCGCTGTTGGGTCTTTGCGTCCTGGCGGGGCTGGCGGTCGGCCGCAGCGTCGAGCGCCACCTCGCCGATTCCTTCATCACCCGCTCCGGCCACGAGTCGGCGACGGCCCTCGAATTGGTCGACGCCTTCGTCGGCGCCTACGCCGCCGAGCGCAGCCGCATGTCCGCCGACGCCGCCGCGGTTCCCGCGACCTTCCGCGCGCATGCCCTGGCGCGGTTCGCCGCCGGCCGGCCGGCCGACGACGGCCTGCGCATCCTGTCCGTCGGCATGCCCGGGCGCGCGATCGCCACGTTGCCGCACGACCCGACCCTGGCCGAAGCCATGGAAGGCCTCGCCGCCGCGCGCCAGGACGGCCCGAAAGCGATCCTGGCCGAATCGAGCGGCCGGCGCGTGCTGCGCACCGTGCTGCCCGCGATCGCCGACCAGCAGAGCTGCGTCGACTGCCACAACGCCCTGCAAGCGTCCGCCCCGGCGCCGTGGAAGCTCGGCGACATGATGGGCGCGTTCGTGATCGACATGCCCGCGGACGCGGCGCTGACGGAAGCGCGGCGCGACGGCGTCTTCGCCGGCGCCGCCACGACCCTGGGCGGCTACATCATCGCCCTGGCCGCGCTGGTTCTCGCGGGGCGGCGCGAACGCCTCAAGCGCAGCCTCGAGCGCAGCGCGGACGAGCGCATCGTCGGCGCGATCGAGAATCTCTCCGCGGGGGTGGCGCTGTTCGACCGGAACGACCGCCTGATCGTGGCCAATCCCGCCTATCGCCGCATGCACACGGTCATCGCCGACATCCTGGTTCCCGGCGTGACGTTCGAGACCATCCTGCGCACCAACGTGCAGCGCAGCCGCTTCGACTTGGGCGAGGACGAGGCCGAGGCGTACATCCAGAAGCGCCTGGCGCAGCACCGCAACCCCGGCGCGCCGATCGAGCGCCGGCTCACGGACGGGCGCTGGGAGCAGGTGCGCGAGCAGCGCCTGGCGGACGGCGGCATCTCGCTCGTGATCCTCGACATCACCGCGGAGAAGGAGCGCGAGGCGGTGCTGCAGCACGCCAAGATCGCGGCCGAGACCGCCAACCGCGCCAAGTCGCAGTTCCTGGCGAACGTCAGCCACGAGCTGCGCACGCCGCTCAACGCCATCATCGGTTTCGCCGAGATCGTGCAGATGCAGCTGTTCGGCCCCGACGCGATCCAGCGCTACGCCGGCTACGCCAAGGACATCTCGGAAAGCGCGCGGCACCTGCTCGCGGTCATCAACGACATCCTGGACATGTCCAAGATCGAGGCCGGGCGCTACGAGCTGGAGAAGCGCGAAAGCACGGTCGCCGAGCTGGTCGACGCGTGCCTGAAGATCATGCGCGGCCCCGCCGGCGAGGGCCGGGTGGCGGTCGTCCGGAACGTGCCCGAGGGCCTGCCCGCGGTCGTGGTCGATCCGCGCGCGATGAAGCAGATCCTGCTGAACCTGATCTCCAACGCCATCAAGTTCACGCCCGAGGGCGGCAGGCTGACCGTGGGCGCGGCGCTGGAGGAGGGCGGCGGCCTCGCGCTCCAGGTCGCCGACACCGGCATCGGCATCGCGCCCGAAGAGCTGGAACGGGTGTGCGAGCCGTTCCACCAGGCCGACGCGACCCTGGCGCGCCGGCACGAGGGCACGGGCCTCGGGCTTTCCATCAGCCGGCGCCTGATCGAGATGCACGGCGGCAGCCTCGCGATCGACAGCGCCCTGGGGCAGGGCACGACCGTCACCGTGCGCCTGCCGCCCGAAGCGGTCGCGGGCGGCGACGAGCGGCGGAAGCGCGGCCTCGCCACCGCGGCCTGAGGGCCGCGCATCTTTTGAGTCCAGCCTGAGGGCCGCGCATCTTTTGAGTCCGGCCTGAGGGCCGCCGCTCGTCGAATCGCTCCCAGGCTTGCCCTAGGCGGCATGCAGCCATGCGGCCGGGAAGCGGGAGATCGGCTTGCGCCGGAGACCGCCGCGCCTTAGCTTGGCGCCGATTTTCAAGCCCCTCCAGCCCCGGATCGGACCGCCGCCATGGCCTTCCTCGCCGACCGCCTGAAGCTGATCAAGCCGTCGCCCACGATCGCCGTCACCACCAAGGCGCTGGAGCTGAAGGCCGCGGGGCGCGACGTCATCGGCCTGGGCGCGGGCGAGCCCGATTTCGACACGCCCGACAACATCAAGGAGGCCGCGTACAGGGCGATCCGCGCCGGTCAGACCAAGTACACCGCCGTGGACGGCACGCCCGAGCTCAAGAAGGCGATCGCCGCCAAGTTCAAGCGCGAGAACGGGCTCGACTACAAGCCCAACCAGATCACCGTCGGCACCGGCGGCAAGCAGGTGCTGTACAACGCGCTGATGGCGACGCTGAACAAGGGCGACGAGGTGGTGATCCCCGCGCCCTATTGGGTCAGCTACCCCGACATGGTGGCGCTGGCCGAGGGCACGCCCGTGCCGGTGGCGTGCGGCGAGAACAACGGCTTCAAGATGACCGCAGAGGCGCTCGAGGCCGCGATCACGCCCAGGACCAAGTGGCTGATCCTGAATTCGCCCTCGAACCCCACCGGCGCCGCCTACACGCGCACGGAGCTCAAGGCGCTGACCGACGTGCTGGTGAAGCACCCGCAGGTCTGGGTGATGACCGACGACATGTACGAGCACCTGGTCTACGACGACTTCGAGTTCGCGACGCCGGCGCAGATCGAGCCGCGGCTCTACGACCGCACGCTCACGGTCAACGGCGTCAGCAAGGCCTATTGCATGACCGGCTGGCGCATCGGCTACGCCGGCGGCCCCGCGGAGCTCATCAAGGCGATGGCGACGATCCAGTCGCAGAGCACCTCGAATCCGTCCTCGATCAGCCAGGCCGCGTCGGTCGAGGCGCTCAACGGCCCGCAGGACTTCATCCCGCGCAACAACGCCCATTTCAAGGCGCGCCGCGACCTGGTCGTGGAGATGCTGAACAAGGCGCCGGGCATCCGCTGCCCGAAACCCGAGGGCGCGTTCTACGTGTTCCCGTCCTGCGCCGGCACCATCGGCAGGAAGACGCCGCAGGGCGCGACCATCGCCACGGACCAGGACTTCGTCGCGTACCTGTTGGAAGCCGAGGGCGTGGCGGTGGTGCAGGGCTCGGCGTTCGGCCTCGCGCCCTATTTCCGCATCTCCTACGCCACCTCCACCGAGGCGCTCAAGGAAGCCTGCGCCCGCATCCAGCGGGCGTGCCAAGCGCTGCGATGAAGCCGTCGCGCGGGCGCGCGGGGCATGCCGGGCGGGACCGGGCGCGAGGTTGGGCGGCGTGTCGGTTCGGGCCCTGCTGAGCCTGTCGTTCGCGTCGCTGGCGTTGGCCGGCGCGGCGGCGGACGCGGCGGCGCAAGGGCAGGGCGGGCGCGGCGCCTCCCGGCAAGCGCCCGCCGCCGAGGACGCGGAGGGGCTGAAAGACCTCGACGCCGAAACCGTCGGCGCCTTCTTCCCGATGCGGGCGCGGATCGAGGCGATGAAGGCGCGCGGATTCTCCGCGACCGGCCTCGTGCCGGTCTATCCCGATCGCGTGAAGTGCCCCGAGGTCGACTCGCCGTTCGCGGCGCGCACGCGCGGCGACGGCAGCATGCGCGCGGCGCGCTTCTTCCAGGGCTTCCACGGCGGCATCGACATCCCGGTGCCGGAGGGAACGCCGGTGCTCGCCGTGGCCGCCGGGACGGTCGTGTTCAAGACGCCGGGGCATTCGATCGGCGGCATCGGCATCGTGTTGCAGCACGCCCCCGCGGACACCGGCCTGAACGTGTGGACCTACACCGAGTACAAGCACCTGAAGGAGCTGCCGGCGCTCGACCTGGGCCGGCGCGTCGCCATGGGCGAGGCGATCGCGCTGTCCGGCAAGACCGGAACGCAGGACGGCCACTACGGCCCGGCCGGCCACGCCCACCTGCACCTCGGCGCGTTCTTCAGCGACCGGCCGGACTACGCGACGCGCCTGATCCTGGTCCCGGCGGACGGCCGGTGGATGGATCCGCTGGCGCTGTTCAGCGGGCCGCCGGCCGGCTCCGGGGCGCCGGCGGCGCCGGCCGATGCCGGCGGGCAGGTCCGCATCCCCTATGTGACGGACGACGGCGCGGCGGTCCCGGCCGGAACCAAGACGGTCTGGCCGCTGCCTTGCCGGGCGAAATAGCGGCCGCAAGAGGAGGCAGGGAATGAAATTCGCGGTCTTCGGCGCGGGCGGCGTGGGCGGGTATTTCGGCGCCAGGCTCGCCCAGGCCGGCCACGAGGTGCACTTCGTCGCCCGCGGCGCGCATCTCGACGCCATCCGCAAGAACGGCCTCAAGCTCGAGAGCGCCGCCGGCGACGCGCTGGTCAGCCCCGCGCGCGCGACCGCCGATCCCGCTTCGATCGGCCCGGTCGATTGCGTGCTGATGTGCGTCAAGCTGTGGGACCTGGATCGGGCCGCGGCGGCCGCGAAGCCGCTGGTCGCGGGCGGCGGGTGCGTGCTCCCGCTCCAGAACGGCGTGGACGCGGCGGAGCGCTGCGCGGCGGCCCTCGGCGCCGGCAAGGTGCTGGGCGGCACCGCGCATGTCGCGACCGTGATCGCCGCGCCGGGCGTGATCCGGCATACCGGCACCATGGCCAAGCTCCAGTTCGGCGAGCTCGACGGGCGGCTCACGCCCAGGATCGAGCGCCTGGCCCGGGCGTGCAAGGACGCGGGCATCGACGCCACGGTCCCCGCGAGCATCGTCGCCCAGCTCTGGATGAAGTTCGTGTTCCTGGCCACGGCCGCGGGCTGGACCGCGCTTGCGCGCCGGCCCATGGGCGTGATCCGCTCCGACCCCGAGATGCGCGCGGGCGTGATCGCGGCGTTCGCGGAGGTCGCGGCCGTGGGCCGCGCCGCCGGCGTCAGGCTGCCCCAGGACGCCGAGGCCCAGGCGCTCGCGATCCTCGACCGGGTGCCGGCGGAGATGCAGACCTCGATGCAGCACGACCTCGAGGCCGGCAACCGGCTCGAGCTGCCGTGGCTGTCGGGCGCGGTCGCGCGCCTCGGCCGCGCGCATGGCGTGCCGACGCCGGTGCACGACACCATCTACGCCGCGCTCAAGCCCTACGCGGACGGCCAACGGCGCTAGACGACCGCCCCAGCGACAACTTCCCCCTTGCCGCCCCCGCTTAGGGATGGAAACATGGCCCAAGCGATAGGGGAGCCACGCCCGGGCGGCCGGGCGGCATGCGCTTTTCGGGGGCCGAGCGGCCGCCCTGGGACACCCGCCAACAAGACCACGTCCCGGGAAAGGAACCGCTCATGCCCGCAGAAACCCCCAAGACCGGATCGCAAAACAACGGCAGACCACCCAGCGGCCCGCGCTGCGCCGCCCTCGTGGGCCCGTACCTGAGCGGCAAGACCACGCTCTTGGAGAGCCTGCTGCTGGTGACCGGCGCGATCCAGCGCCGCGGCACCGCCAAGGAAGGCAACACCGTCGGCGACAACAGCCCCGAGGCGCGCGCGCGCAAGATGAGCGTGCAGGTCACGCCCGCCGCGACGGCGTTCATGGGCGAGAGCTGGACCTTCCTCGACTGCCCGGGCTCGATCGAGTTCCTGCAGGAGACCGAGAACGCGCTGATGGTGGCCGACGCGGCCGTCGTGGTGCTCGAGCCGGTGGTGGAGCGCGCGATGACCGTGGCGCCCCTGCTGCATTTCCTCGACGAGCACGCGATCCCGCACATGATCTTCGTCAACAAGATGGATTCGACCGAGGCGCGCGTGCGCGACGTGCTGGACGCGCTCCAGGGCCTGTCCGACCGCCCGCTGGTGCTGCGCCAGGTGCCGATGCGCAAAGGCGAGGCGATCGAGGGCTACGTCGACGTGGTGAGCGAGCGCGCCTACCGCTACAAGCCCGGCCAGGCCTCCGACCTGGTGCCGCTGCCCGAGGACCTGCAGCCGCGCGAGAAGGAGGTGCGCCAGGGCCTGTTGGAGAAGCTCGCCGATTTCGACGACAAGCTCCTGGAGCAGCTCCTCGAGGACGTGGTGCCGCCCAAGGAGGAGATCTACCGGCACCTCTCCGCCAACCTCGCCACCGACCGGATCGTGCCGGTGTTCATCGGCGCGGCGGAAAAAGACCACGGCGTGCGCCGCCTGTTGAAGGCGCTGCGCCACGAGGTGCCGGGCGTCGCCGCCACGGCCCAGCGCCTCGGCGTCGCGCCGGGCGAGGGCGCGCTGGTGCGCGTGTTCAAGACGCTGCACCAGCCCCACGCCGGCAAGCTCAGCTTCGCGCGCGTGATGCGCGGCGCGGTCAAGGACAACGCCACGATAGGCCAGGACCGCATCGGCGGCCTCTACCGCATGAAGGGCGCCGACCAGGCCAAGCTCGCCGAGGCGGGGGCGGGCGAGGTGGTGGCGCTGGGCCGCATGGAGCATGCGCGCACCGGCCACGCGCTCACGCCTTCGGGCGAAGCGGGCGCGGCGGGCGGCGCCTTCGCCCAGGTGCTGTCGCCGGTGTTCTCGCTCGCGCTCGCGGCCGAGAAGCGCGCCGACGAGGTGAAGCTCTCGGGCTCGCTCGCCAAGCTGGTGGAGGAGGACCCCTCGCTCGGCGTCGAGCACAACAAGGACACGCACGAGCACCTGCTCTTGGGGCAGGGCGACATCCACCTGCAGGTGGCGGTCGACCGGCTCAAGACCAAATTCGGGCTGCCGGTGCTGACCCGGCGCCCGCAGGTGCCGTACAAGGAGACCATCAAGGCCGGCCTCAAGCACCACGCGCGCTACAAGCGCCAGACCGGCGGCCACGGCCAGTTCGCCGACATCCACATCGAGATCCGGCCGCTCGCGCGCGGCGCGGGCTTCAAGTTCACCGAGTCGGTGGTCGGCGGCGCGGTGCCGCGGAACTTCATCCCCTCGGTCGAGATCGGCGTGACCGACTACTTGAGCAAGGGGCCGCTCGGCTTCCCGGTGGTGGACTTGAGCGTCAACCTGTGCGACGGCCAATACCACGACGTCGACAGCTCGGACATGGCGTTCCGCACCTGCGCCGGCCAGGGCATGCGCGAGGCGATGCCGAAGTGCAATCCCGTGCTGCTCGAGCCGATCATGCACGTCGAGATCGCCGTGCCCAACACCTACACCGCCAAGGTGCAGCGCCTGATCACGGGACGCCGCGGCCAGGTGCAGGGCTTCGACGCCAAGGCGGGCTGGACCGGCTGGGACCTGGTCACGGCGCTGATGCCGCAGTCGGAGCTGCACGACCTGATCGTCGAGCTGCGCTCGCTCACCCTCGGCGTCGGCACGTTCACCTGCAAGTTCGACCACTTGCAGGAGCTGACCGGCCGGCTCGCCGACCAGGTGGTGCAGGCGCGCAACGCCGCCCAGGCGGCGCAATAGGCCGCCGCCCGGTAGGCGGCGGCGCGCGACGGGCTGCGGCCCGATAGGCCCGCCGCGCGGTAGATGGCGCCCGGGATGGACCCTGCAGCCGCGCTGCGCGCGGCGGAATTTCTCCTCGCGGCGCGGCGCGCGCGCCGCCGCGTCCCGGGCCTGCCCGCGGATTGCCGCCCGCGCGACCTGGAAGCGGCCTACGCGGTGCAGGACGCGATGGCGCGCCTCGCCGGGGCCGATGCCGGCTACAAGATCGGCTGCACCAGCGCGCGCGCCCGCGCGGTGATCGCGACCGACCGGCCGTTCGCCGGGCGTCTGCGGCGCGCGGCGATCCATGCCTCGCCCGCATCGCTGGCGCTGCCGCGCGGCCTTCTGTGCGGCGTGGAGTGCGAATTCGCGCTGCGCCTCGGCCGCGACCTGCCGGCCGAGGGCGGCGCGTGCGCGCCCGGGGACGCGGCGGCCGCGGTCGCCGCGGTGATCCCCGCGATCGAGGTGGTGGAAAGCGCCTACGACGACTGGGTCGCGGCGGGGGTGGCGCAGATCGTCGCCGACAACGGCGCGCACGGCGCGCTGGTCCTGGGCGCGGAGACGCCATTGCAGCCGGGGATGGACCTCGCCCGGTTCGCCGTCGCGCTGTCGTTCGACGGGCGCGAGGCGGCGCGCGGCTTGGGTGCCGAGGCGCTGGGCGGGCCGATCCAGGCGCTGGCCTGGCTCGCCGCGGACCGGGCGCGGCGCGGCGAGCCGTTGCGCGCCGGGCAGATCGTCACCACCGGCACCTGCGCCGGGTTCCACGAGGTCCGGGCCGCGCGCGCCGCCGCGGCCGATTTCGGGCCCCTGGGAACCGTCGAAATCCGGTTTCTGGGCTGATCTGGATCATGGCCGCCATGCGGGATTCGGGCAGGTTTCCGCTTGAAACCTAGGCCGCTTGCAGCTATTTTAGAATTATTCTAGATTAATCGCGCCCCAGGCTGGGCCCGCGCACCGGGAAAGGAGCACCGCCATGAAGATCGACATCGGCATCGGCGAGAAAGACCGCAAGGCCATCGCGCTCGGCCTGTCGCGCGTGCTGGCGGACACCTACACGCTCTACCTCAAGACCCACAACTTCCACTGGAACGTCACCGGCCCGCAGTTCAACACGCTGCACGCAATGTTCATGGCGGAGTACACCGAGCTGTGGAACGCGGTCGACCTGGTCGCCGAACGCATCCGGGCGCTGGGCCATTTCGCGCCCGGCAGCTACGCCCAGTTCTCCAAGCTCACCTCGATCAAGGAGGCCGACAAGGTGCCGAACGCCAAGGAGATGCTGAAGCAGCTCGTGGCCGGGCACGAGGCGGTCGCGCGCACCGCGCGCCAGGTGTTCCCCACGGCCGAGGCGGCGAACGACCAGCCCACCATCGACCTGCTGACGCAACGCCTCGACGTGCACGAAAAGACCGCGTGGATGCTGCGCTCGATGCTGGCGTAGGCGGGCGGCGCCGCCGCCATGACGCTCAGGATCGTGCGCCTCGGCACGCCGCGCCTGCCGTGCGAAGGCACGCGGATCGGCGCCGTGCGGCATCCCCCGCGCGGCGTACGCAAGGAACGCTACGCGGCCGACGACTGGTTCGACGTCTGGTATCCCGATCTGGCGCCCAGCCGCGGACTGGTGTCGCGGGCCAAGACGGCGGGGAGCGCGCGGGAGTGGGCGGCCTTCGCGCGCGCGTTCAAGGCCGAGATGAACCGGCCGGCGCCGCGGCGCGCCCTCGACCTGCTCGCGGCGCTCTCGCGCGACGCGGATTTCTCGATCGGCTGCTACTGCGAGGACGAATCCCGCTGCCACCGCTCGGTGCTGCGCCGGCTGCTCGAGGACCGCGGCGCGTCGATCGGCTGACCGCGGCCCGGCGTCGCCCCGGCCGATGCCCGCGTGTCGCGCGGCGGCTCCCGCCATGACGGCAGGGGGAGTGCCGCGCGCTTTCCCGTCCGATGCCCCTGCTTCACCGAGTGTTGATTTGTGCGTGTTTTGGTACGAGCCTTAAGCCCAAGGCGCATAAAGCCGCCAGGGAAGGGTGCGACATGCTGATCAAGCGCAAACGCGGCTGGGAAATCCCCGAGTCGCAGGCGACGCCGGAATCGCTGTTCCGCGACCGCCGCCGCATCGTGCAAGGCCTCGCCGCGGGGCCGGTCCTGCTCGCGGGCGCGGCCAAGGGCCTGGGGGCGCTGGGCGCGCTCGATCTCGCGGCGATGGCGCAGGAGGCCGATCCCTCGGCCGGGCTCTACCCCGCCAGGCCCAACCTCAAATACAAGGTCAAGCTGCCGCTGACGCCCGAGAAGGACGCCACCACCTACAACAACTTCTACGAATACGGCTCGCACAAGCAGATCTCGAAGGCGGCGCAGGAGCTGAAGACCCGCCCCTGGACCGTCAAGTTCGAGGGCATGGTCGAGAAGCCGATGACCGTGGCCGTCGACGACCTGCTCAAGGCCATGCCGCTGGAGGAGCGCACCTGCCGCCACCGCTGCGTCGAGGCGTGGTCGATGAAGGTGCCGTGGTCGGGCTTCCCGATGAAGGCGCTGCTCGACTACGCCAAGCCGCTCGCCTCCGCGAAGTACGTGGAGATGAAGACCTTCGTCGACGTCAAGATGGCGCCGGGCCAGCGCAGCTTCTGGTATCCCTGGCCCTACACCGAGGGCCTCACGGTCGAGGAGGCCGCCAACGAGCTCGCGTTCATCGCCACCGGCCTCTACGGCAAGCCGATCCCGAAGCAGAACGGCGCGCCCCTGCGCCTGGTGGTGCCGTGGAAGTACGGCTTCAAGTGCGTGAAGTCGATCGTCAGCTTCGCCTTCACCGACAAGCGGCCGAAGAGCTTCTGGGAGACGTTGCAGGCCTCGGAATACGGGTTCTGGGCCAACGTCAACCCCAAGGTCTCGCATCCGCGCTGGACCCAGGCCCAGGAAACCGACATCGGCACGCAGGAGAAGATCCCGACGCTCCTGTTCAACGGCTACGAGGAATACGTGGCCGACATGTACAAGGGCCTGGAAAAAGAACGCCTGTGGGCGTGAGGGCGGGGCGGCGGATGCCCGACGGGGCGGCGCGGCTTTCTCGCCAATTCGCCATGCCCGTGCTTGTCGCGGGCATCCGCGCCGATGCAGCGGCAAACCTCCGGCGAGGTGGCGGCAGCCTTGTTCGGCGAGACTTTCTCCACCCGACGACGTGGATCGCCGGGACAGGCCCGGCGCTGACGATCTCTTCTCGATGGGTGGTTGCTGCGGCTGCTTCGGCAGCCGTGGCCCGGAGCCCGGCCGTGACGGCGTTCCTCCGATGGGGACCGTCTGCGCCCCGGGGCGGCGTTCGGGCCCCTACCGCGCGATCGAATACTGCAGCGCGTTCTCGGGCGTTTCCGCGCGCACGGTGACGAGCGAGCCGCACAGCACGCGCTGCTCGGGCCGGTCCTTGTCGCCCTGCGCCAGCTCGATCGGCTGCTGGAAGCGGTCCGACGTCACCCTGAACCTGCCCTGCTCGGCGCGCAGCCAGAAGCACAGGATCACGCGGCTGCGCAGGTCGCGCTCGCCGCTCTGGTACAACACCGTGTCCCTGTCCTGCGGCAGGTTCTTCCAGCTCAGGATGTCGGCCGCGGCGGCGCCGCAGAGGCTCGAGGCGGCGAGCAGAGCGGCCAGAACCGCGGCGCGTCCCGCCGGCTTCATGCGCATGGGCATGCTCCTCGTAGCGCGCGAAAAAGCGGCCTAGCGCCGGACGAACAGGAAGTCGCCGCCGTCGTGCCCGGCCTGGCGGATGTCCGAGTACTCGGGCGTCTGGTCCGAGTTGAGCACGATCGGCCGGCGGATCGCCGCGAACAGGGCCTGGCCGTCGATCACGTCCGCGTTGGCGCCGAGCGCGTCGAGGAACGCCTTGGCGAACACCGAGTGCCCGCCGCCGCCGCCGTCCATCACCGGCTCCACGCCGCCCGAGCTCAACACCGTGCGCGAGCGCTTGGCCAGGATGCGCTCGACCCATTGCGAGACGTCCTCGTTGCGCGCGGTCTGGATCGTGGCGTCGGTGTTGCGCACCAGCGTGCCCGAGTAGCACGAGTCCGCCACCACCATGATGTGCCGGGCCTGGATCGCCTTGATCACGTCGGTCAGGTCCGTGGTGGGCACCCAGTTGGTCGGCAGGTCGGGGTCGGCGTCCACCGGCAGCCAGTAGCCGCGCCCGGTCTCCTTGTCCACCACGCCGTGGCCGGCGTAGTAGACCAAGAGGTTGTCCTTCTCGCTCAGGCGCGCGCGCATCTTGTAGAGGGCCTCCATGATCTGCTGGCGCGTGCCGTCGATCACCAGGTCCACGTCGAACTTGTAGTTGGCGCGCAGCATGTCGGCCACGACCTTCGCGTCGTTGACCGCGGTGTCGAGCGAGCGGACCTTCTGGTACTTGTTGTTGCCGATCACCACCGCGTGGAAGCGGCCGAAGTCGATCGCGCGCAGCTTCTCGCTCAAGGCGCCCGGGGCGCCCGGGGCCGCCGACGCGACCTTCTGCCGGTCGCCGGCGGACGCGGGCTGGGCGGCGGTGGAGGCCGCCGGGGCGGGTTCGGGTCCCGGCTTGCGGTTGACCGCGACGGTCTTCAAGGCCGAGTTGCCCCATTCGTCCACGGCCGCGAGCTTGAGCTCGCTGGTCCCGACCGGAACGCCGCGGCGCACGGTGAAGCTGCCGTCCTTGGCCAAGGGCACGGCCTGGCCGTTGACCGAGAACTCGACGATCGAGGACGCGTCGGAAATCTTGCCGGTCAGCTCGACCACGGGGCCGAGGGCCTCGACCCGCGAGGGCACGGCGATCGCCGGCGGCTTCTTGTCGACCACCGGTTGCGGGGCGGGCTGGATCACGTTCGACCCGGCCGGGGCGCTCGCCGCAGCCGTCTTCGGCGCCGTCCCCGGCGCCATCCCCGGGGCCTGCACCGGCGCCATCGCCGGAGCCGTCCCCGGAGCCTGCACCGCAGCCTGCGGCGGGGCGGCGGCCATGGCCATCGCCGGCGGGGGGCCGCCGACGCGGGTCAATTTCATGGTGGCCGCCAGCGCGCCCAGCCGGCCCTGGCCGTCGAAGCTCGCGCCGCTGAATCCGCCGCGGATTTCCAAAGTCGAGTCGCCCGCGCGCATCGCGTCGTCGCCGGCCCGGCCGGTTAGGGCCACTTGGCCGCCGGAATCGATCGTGCCCTCGGCCTTGACGCGCTCGCTGCCGCGCTGCTGGTCGATGATCACCTTGCCGTTCTGGACCTTGGCGGTGACGGTGAAATGCTTGCCGCGCGGGGTGATGGTGCCGCGCCATTCCCCGTCGAACGGGTTGGCTTGGGCGGCGGCCTGGGTCGCAACGGGGGCCGCCACCGGGGCGCCGGCCTTGCCCAGCGTCAGGATCATGCGGCACGGGCCGGCCTGGCCCTCGGCATAGAGCGTGTTGGCGCTGAGCAGCCGGCCGCGCGCGGCCAGTTCGGCGCCCGTGGCGTCGCGGCCCGAGGCCACGACCGATCCGTCCGCGGCGATGCGCCCGTTGAGGTCGCGTCCGGCGCCGCCGGAGAAAAACACGCCGGCGAAGCCGTCGCCCCGGACGATTACCGAGGCAGGACCCTCGTCGCTGCCGCTTGCGCATTGGCGCTGCATCCGGCCCGACCATTCCCCGTCGCGCGGGCCGGCCGCGGTGGCGGGCTGGGGCTGGACATAGGCCGCGGGAGGCGGGGAGGCGGGAGGCGGCTGGTAGCCGCCGCCATAGGGCTGAGGTTGCTGGGCGGCATAGGGCCCGGGGCCGGGCGGCGTCTGCGGGCGGCTCAACGCCGCGAACGCGGCGTCGCGGCCGCGCACGGCCTCGGGCATGTTGGGCTTGAGCCGGAGCGCGGTTTCGTAGGCCTGCAACGCCTCGCGCGGCTGGCCGACCGACATTTGCGCGTCGCCCAACAGGCGCCACGCCTTGGCGTTGTCGCGGTCGTCGTTGACCGCGGCGGTGCAGGCCTGGACCGCCGCCGGGCCGTTCGACACCTCGCACTGCTTCGCGTAGTCGGGCTTCGATTGCTGGGGCGGGGATTGGAAGATCATGCCGCCGCCGCGGCCGCGCCCGCCGCCGCCGCCGACGCCGACCGAGAATTGCGCCAGGGCCGGCTCGGCCGCCAGCAATGCGGCCGCAGCCAGCAGGAAAAGCGTTTTCGCCAGGAACGGTGCTGTACGCATGGCCCACCTCGCCCGCGCTCGCGCGCCTAAGGCCCTCTAGTCCGATTTTGGATGAACCAGAATAGCACGAATCGGGGGTGGCTCGCGTGACCCCGGTCACACCGGATCGCCGGGGAGTTTCACTGGGTTAACGGGCCTTAACCGAACCCGGCCCGGCCGCCCGGGGCGACCGGGCGGCCGGACTCGCAAGGGGCCGCCGCTCAGTGACCGGCGCGCGAAAGCTGCACGTGGGTGTATTTCTGCCCGGCCTGGCCCGAGCCTTCGAACCGCTCGGCGGTGAAGCGGCCGGAAACCGCGAGGCGGTCGCCCTCGTTGTCGGCCCCGCCGTAGAGCCGGTTCTTGTCGCGCAGGAAGCCCTCGCCGGCGAACTGGCCGTCCGCCGCCACGCGCCCGCGCAATACGAGACGGTGGGTCGAGTCGTCGTAGCGCAGCGTCAGCTCGCCGCCGACCACGGTTCCGCGGACCTGGAACTTCTGGCCGCGCGGCTCGACCGTGCCGGCCCAAACGCCGTCGAACGGGTTG
>Ga0114930_10002599_pt1 | contig 16237 bp, 12 predicted proteins | sample AnhtaG_FD_87300 | JGI IMG/M metagenome (GOLD analysis project Ga0114930, IMG submission 87300) | Deep subsurface microbial communities from Anholt, Denmark to uncover new lineages of life (NeLLi) - Anholt_01485 metaG | ecosystem: Environmental > Aquatic > Marine > Oceanic > Sediment | place... | reverse complement strand
GAAAAATTGATGAGATTAAAAGATAAAGTAGTAGTACTCACGGGTGCTGCTTCGGGTATAGGGAAAGCAACAGCAGAATTATTTGCAAAAGAAGGAGCAATTCAAATAATTTCAGATATTGATAAGGATGGTCTTAAAAAAACATTTGAATCCTTAGGAGAAGCAAAAAAGAAATCAATTATGATGAAGGTTGACGTGAGAAAACCCTTAGAAGTAAAAGCCATGATTGAAAAAGCAATCGAATTAAATGGTAAAATTGATGTACTTATTGTAAATGCAGGAGTTGTTAGAGTGGGACCAGTTGAAACATTTCCAGATGAAGATTATGATTTATTAATTGATGTGAACTTGAAAGGAACCCATTATACTTGTAAATATTCCGTTCCATACTTTAAAAAACAAAAGTATGGTTCCATTATCACGCTTGCATCAGTTGCAGCACATATCGGGCAAACAGCTCATGCAAATTATTGTTCAACTAAAGCAGGTGTATTAGGATATACAAGAGCTTTAGCTTTAGATTTAGCACCATATAATGTCCGAGTGAATAGTGTAAGTCCAGGAGCAACTGACACTCCGATGCTTCAGAGTGATGTAGCAAAGCAAGCTAAAGATAGAGGATTATCATATGAAGAAGTTAAGAGGGAGTTTGAAGAAGAAGGTGTCATGGGAAGATGGGCAACTTCAGAAGAAATTGCAACTGGAATCCTTTTTTTAGCTACTGATGAATCAAGTTATATGACTGGAGCAGATTTGAGATTAGATGGGGGCTGGACAACCAGGTAATTGTCTAATTTAATCCTTTTTTAATAAGTTTTTTTTTTATTTATATTTTTTACATAGTCATACCGCCGTCTACGAGTAAACTTACTCCTGTACAGAATTCATTTAATACCAAAAATAGAACTCCTTCTGCGATTTCTTCTGGAGTACCAAGACGTTTTAATGGTTGGCGATCGATATATCCTTGCCTAATTTTGTCATAGTTTCCCCCTCTGCTTTTAATTCTTTTTGCAAGTGAAGGTGAATCAGTAGTTCCTGGACAAATGGCATTAACTCTAATTTTATCTTCTAGATAATCTGTTGCCATCGCTCTAGTCATTGATAACACAGCACCTTTAGATGCTGTGTAGGCGACCCTATCTTTTACACCTTTAAATGCAACTGAAGAAGAATTATTTATGATTACACCTTGAGTTTTTCTTAAATAGGGGATCGCGTATTTTGTTACTAAATAAATACCCCGGACATTAACAGCCATAGTTCTATCCCAGTCTTCTGTAGAGATTGTATCGATTGCACCACCAAGTACAATTCCAGCATTATTGAACAAAATATCAATTTTGCCATAAATTTCTATAGTTTTATCAATTATAGCTTTCCCTTCCTCTTCTATTGAAATGTCTGCTTGAACGAATATTGCATCTCCTCCAAATAATTTAATTTTTGCTACTACATCCTTAGCAGATGTGGATAACGAATTACAACACACTTTTGCACCCTCCTTCGCAAATAGAAGTGCAGTTGCTTCACCAATACCTGCTCCAGCTCCTGTTACTACAGCAATTTTACCTTTTAATTTCATTTTTATCCTTATAGCTAATTTAAAGTTTTAGTTATACTTTTAAAATTAATTTATATTTGATTTTTATTTCATAAAACTTTAATGAAAAGAGAGTAATTCATTGATGATAAAATCTTAGAAGAAAGAATAATAAAAATTTGATTTTAATGACATTGAGAATTAAAAATAACCATTTTATTGACGAAAAAGGTCGAACAGTGCTACTAAGGGGTGTGAATTTGGGGGGAAGTTCAAAAGTTCCCGTAACTCCTAATGGCGCAACACATATTAAAACTAATTTTTCAGATCATAGAGATGTTTCTTTTGTTGGTCGACCATTCCCTCTAAAAGAAGCAGATGAACATTTTTCACGATTAAAGCATTGGGGTTTTAATTGTCTTAGGTTTTTGGTAACATGGGAAGCTATAGAACATAGTGGACCAAGAGAATACGATAAAGACTACTTAGATTATTTTGAAGAAATTCTAAAGATTGCTGGAGAAAATGAGTTTTATGTATTTATAGATCCCCATCAAGATGTTTGGAGTAGAATGACTGGCGGAGATGGTGCACCTGGATGGACATTTGAAAAAGTAGGGTTAGATTATACGAAATTTGAATCCTCTGAGGCAAGTTGTGTAATGCAATACAGATATGACTCTAATGACCTATCAAAATATCTTCCAATGCATTGGATGGGGAATACCTATAGATTTGCGAATGGAACGATGTGGACTTTATTTTTTGGAGGAAAAGATTTTGCATCTTCATGTATAATTGATGGGAAAAACGCTCAAGACTATTTCCAGAATCATTTCTTTGATACTATGAAACAATTAGCATTAAGGGTAAAAGATAATTCACATGTATTAGGATTTAATATATTAAATGAACCTCCTGAAGGATGGATAAGTAAATATGTTGATGGAAGTGAATGGGAAGGAAAATCTGATGTATCGGGGCATGTTTTTACTCCTATAGATGCGATGCTTATTGGAGCAGGATATACTAGGAATGTTGGATATCAAGAGCTTAAAAGATTTGGTATTAAAGAAACTAGAAAAGATGAGTTAAATCGAGGAAAAATATCATGTTGGTTAGAAGGATTTGAAGATATCTGGAAAAAAGAGGGTGTATGGGGATTAGATGAGGTCGGAAATCCAAAGATTTTGAAAAATGAATATTTCATTTATAAAAATGGAGATAAAATTGATTTCTACCGAGATTATGTTTCTCCTTTCCTCAAAGCCTATACTAAAGCAATTCGGACAGAATTTCCAAAAGCAATAATGTTTCTTACAGGACCTATGGAAAGTGTGATGAAAGGAGAGGTAATTCAATTAGAAATTCCACCTAATAGTGTACATGCTGCCCACTGGTACGATGTTGCTACAACTGGTACAAAAAAAGCAATGATTAAAGCTAATTATAATATGATTACAGGAAATCCAGTTATCGGCAAAAATAATGTGCGCCAAATGTTCATTTCACAATTAGAAAATATAAAAGAATATTCTAATTCTTTTTTTGCCGGCATTCCTACCTTAATTGAGGAATTTGGATTACCTTATGATCTTAATAATAAAGAAGCTTATCAGAAATTAAAAACTGTTCCGAAAGAAGCATGGGATACACATATAGAATTGCTAAATAATTATTATAACGCGATCGATGCTAATTTATTACATGCATTACAATGGAATTATACCCCAGATAATACTAACGAATGGGGGGATTTATGGAATTTAGAAGATTTATCAATTTATAGCATCGATCAAAGAGTTAATCCAGAGGATATTAATAGTGGTGGGAGAGCAATTAAGGGTTTCTGTCGGCCACATTTCGTTCGTTGTACTGGCATTCCAAAAAAAATGGATTTTCAAATGGAGGAAGGTTTCTTTTATTTTGAGTTTGAAGGTGATGTTTCTATAAAAGGCTCAACAATTCTTTTTATTCCAAGAATCCATTTTCCAAACGGTTATAATATTAATGTATCTGAGGGTGAAATTCAAAAAGATGAAAAAAATCAAATAGTATCTATATTCATTAAAGAAAATGGGATTCATACAATTAATGTTAAAAAAATCCAATAGCGAATTTTATTCTTCCCTTATCATTAAAGTTAATTAAATTTAGATTAAATTATGAAAAAATATCATCAGTTCGTTATAATTTTATTTCCATTGCATTTTTCCGTAATTCTTTTGAGTCACGCTTACTAAATCCTTTAAAACACTTTTCGTTCCCGTAGTTTTATATATTTTCATTAATTCATCCATCGTTGTAATTCTCCCTTTTTTAGCAGAAAGGTAGGAAAGAAGTACTACAGCAACTCCCTGTTTTGCTTGTTCTGGTGTAAATTCCGGTTCTTTATCTTCTATAATACATTCGGCGAAATACGCATCTTCATATCCCATGGAGATTTTATAATATTGTGGAAATGGTCCGTGTTCAATTGAGGGACTATAAAATTCTCCTTTAACTTCAGCATCTGGATGTGAAGAGAGAACTCGAATGGGATTTTCCCAGGAATGGTCTTCAAGAATTGTACCTTTAGTTCCATGTAACTCTGTCCTATTAGTTGGAAGATGAATAGTAACTGAGGAAAGATCGACCGTTATCATTGCTCCACTCTTATATCTTAGTAGAATAATTGCGTTGTCTTCTCCTTTATTAGGGGGAGAATTCGTAGCCTTTCCTAACCAACATTGTGCAGAATCAACTTCTCCCAAAAGCCAATTCAAAAAGGTAAATTTATGAACACCCTGATCAGCAACAACCCCACCACCTCCCTTATCGTAAGTAAAATTCCACGAATTAGGATCAAGAAATTGATCTGGACTAACATATGCTCCTTCATAAGTTCGACCAAGAAAAACCTCTCCAATATAGTCGTGGTCTATAATATCCTTCATGAACTGGTGAGCAGGAAGAAAACGGTGATTTTCGGCAATCATGAATTTAACACCAGCTTTTTTTGTTGCTGCTATCATATCATCACACTCTTCAAGTGTAGTAGCCATTGGTTTTTCACATATTATATGTTTTCCCGATTCTGCTACCTCAACAACTATATCTCTATGAAGATAATGTGGTACCATGATAAGAACTGCATCTATATCACTCTTAAGAAAATTATCTAAAGTTGAATAAGTTTCTAGCTTAGAATACTTAGCAACTCTTTTTAATCTTCTCTCATCGATATCGTATGCTGATATAAACTTAATCTTTGGATTTTTTTTAGAACCAAGCTTGTGGAAGCCCCACACAGCACCAGTGCCAATTATACCAAATTTCACATAATCCATAAAATCATTCCTCTATCAATCTATAATTTCACAATTTTGTTTATTAAAAATTCTTTTAAATTTTCAACAGATGATCTAAATCTTATATTAACTAATTTTATTTTACAAAAATATTTTTATCCAAACTTGAAAGCCGTTCACAGCCAGATTTAGTAATCCTATAGCAATCTTCTATACCAATTAAACCTTGATTTTTAAAATTTTGCCAAATTTCAATGTCTAAAACCATATTCGCTTCGAATGGAATATCTAGGGTTTTCATTGGACTGAATAAATGAATTTCCTCACATTCTAATCCGATACTATGACCTATAATGAAACACCTTCCTCGCTTTGTCAGAGATTTATGAAAACTTTTAGCATTATTATACAACTCTTTAATATTTAAATCAGGCTTAATATTATCTAAACAGAATTCTTGTACTTTTATCAATCTATCCATAATTTCTTCTGCACCATCAGGTACTTGCCCTATCACGAGCTCCCTGCTGACATCTGAGACGTAACCTTTCCAAATAGTTCCAATATCAAACCTATTAATATCTCCAGATTTTAAAGTATTTCCTACTCCTGGCGCTTCAGGATCAGAAGGTCCCAAGTTCATTGTAAGATGATCCCATCCTTCTGCACCTTCATCAACGACAGTCCTTCTAGCAATTTGTAATAACTTTATGTCGCTAATTCCTTCATGAGCAGCATCAATCATCGCTTTTATTGCTTTTTCAGAAATTTCTGTAGATTTTCGTATGCGTTTTACTTCCTCTTCTGATTTAACTAACCGCATGTCTAAAAATGCTTGGTCTCCATTAACAAAATTCGCTCTTGGAAATTTATTTCTTAAATGTTCAGATTGATAAGAAGGCATTAGAGATTCATATCCAATATTTTTTTCTGTCAATCCCCATTTTTCAATTCTATCTGACACCTCTTTCATTGCTGCTCTAGGAGAAGCAATTCCGCTTACATCGGTGACCCAAGAAAATTTATCTACACTACGATAAGTGATCCATGTAATAAGGCTTTCCTCTCCATCCCTCCGTAATAATGATAAACTTGGATATTGATTGTATAGCACATATAAAATCGGATTTGGTGCTACGTGTAATATCGGTAAACCCGTTGTATAAAATATATTTACTGGAGTAGAAGCAACTAACACATCAATATCATGTTTTTCTAAAACAGTGCAAGCCTTTTCTTTATTAAAACCAATAGGGTCCATATTATATCAAATTTTTAATTATTAATTTTTTTTAATTTTTTAAAATAATTTTGATGTCAAATTACACTTTTTAATCTATATCCATAAAAACTTCTAATCTCTGTAATGCCCCCATATCTCCTTTTGTTTTAAGTTCTCCATCCATAAAAGCTTCCATCGGATCTACGTCTCCAGTGGCAATACCTACAAATAGATCTGAGGTAACTTCTAAACCCATTTCTGCATTTTCACTATATCCATCCTCTAATTTCGCTGTTTTATTCTCAAAAATCATTTTTATTTTGTAATCTATGTCTGGAAATACAAACTGCATAGTTTTGTTAAAATCTTCAAACTCGTCTGCAATTTCTGGGTCATCTAACATGTCAACCCAAATCTTAAGAGCATCTTTAACTTTTTCGGCAGTAGCCAATAATTCCACCCCTATTTTACATTAATTATTTTTTTTTATTTAAACATTTTTTTTAAATTATAAGATATTTAGTTAATCTTATTTAAATACTTTTCAACACACATGTCGTATGTAGCTTGTATCTTTTGAAGGAAGTGTTCATAATTCTATAATTATTATTAAATTTTCCCTTGTTTTTTAAGCATTTCTAACACATCTTTAGGATATTTAGCTCAAAAAAAAGGCATACTTGAATACCAATGACTTAAAATTTTAACCATCAATGAGGGTTTATTCTTCTTTTCATTATTTTTGTGAAAATATACTCTTCGGTATTTCTCAGCATATTTCCAACCGCTTAACTTCCTTCCTGCTAATCTCGTTTTTGGTTTATATGTCCATGTAGCATAGTTTATTAACCAAAATTGTGTTTTATGACAAGCAAGTAGTTGATCGATTAGCGAAAAAGCCTTCTTTTTAAAACCGAAGAAAAAATTTGGGCTTAATGTCGAATAAAAATAAAGAGTTGGAGCAAAGTCGATTAAATTGTTATGAATACAGTAATATATTGCCTTACCTGAATTAACATGATCCTTGTGATAATAAGCCGTATAGATTGCTTCTGGTGCGAAAATTATGTCTGGTTTCTCCATCTTTAAATATCCAGCAATATTATTTATAAATTCTTTTGTAAATTCTACTAAACCATCAACATAACCAAAAAAGTGTATATTTTCTGGAGGTATTCCGTGAATGCTTTGAGCATTGTATAATTCTCGAGTTCTAACTTTTGCAAGAAAATCACCTTTAAACTTATCATATTGAGCACCAGGAAGTCCATATTCACCTTTTGTAGTTGAAGCGATCTTAATAATATGCTTCTTTTTACTTTTTGTTGCAAGGTAATGAATGAGATGACCACAATTTAGCTCTAAATCGTCTGGATGTGGTTGAAAAAATAAAATTTTTGCCAATTTTCTAACCTTACTTTATAGCTTCTAATTGTGCTTGTCTTTTCGCTAACAGAAACGAGCTTAATAAGATTAAAGAAACGCTGATAATCACATATATGATTGGAAATATTGTGGGAGGCATTAACCTAAAAACAAAAAAGTACGCTATTACTGGAGTAATCTGTATAGGTACTTGTTGAATAGGAATCATTCGACTAGCGTTAGCTACTTGGAATGATTGCTGTATTTTCATAATCCCTATGATACTTGCTGCAATTAAGATTACTGCACATGCTATAAACAAAAAGGTTTCGCCTAAAGTTGCAGTTCCTCCAAAAACATGAGCGATAACAGCCATTAACGGTGCGATCCAAAAATTAGTTAATGAAAACTGGAATCCTGAGGATATTGCTAATAAAATTCCCTTTAATTTTTCAATTTTTCTTTGTAAAATCTCACATATGAATGAGCCTAAAAATAAAAGAATTGTAAAAATAGTCATGTTAATTACAAGATCAAAAGCTAGTATATCTATACCAGCAATATCTATACTTAATTCGGAAAGACCTAATAGAAGGATCGCTAAAATCATTACAATTATTCCTATAATTTCTACCTTTTTTAAAGTCTCTCCAACAATTTTAACAGATCCAATAGCGAGAAAAATTAAACCGAATGCCATCAAACCGGGTATTATCGCGGGGCCTATAAAGATTTGAGCGATCATGAAAAATATCGAGCCTATTATTAGTTCCATTAATAACCCTGTTATCCAAAGAGGTTTTTTCACTAAACTTCTAAAGAATTTTGCTTCAGGGGCTACTTCATTAACTACTTTTTTTTGGAGAACTAAACCTATATTATTTATACTTCCAGATAATATAGCTAAAAAAACACCAAATAAATATAAAGAACCATCCATTTTTTCGCAACTCTTCTTCTATCTTTTTCTTAAAGTAAGATGTAGAATATGTTGATAAAACATTGGTGATAGTATATATAAAACTTTTCAAAATTCTCTCGAGATCGACGATGATTTAAATAACATTATTTAGTTCTTATTTGTTGAATCAGCGAGAAAATTACATTTATTTCATTTTAATCCCAAAATTTTTCTAGCTTCGGTTGGATCGGCTATTTCACGACCCATTTCTTTGCTAATTCTTACCATCCGGGCCACAATTTCTGCATTATCTTTAGCTGGAACACCTTCCTTGATAAAAGGAAAATCTTCTGTACCTACACGCACATTTCCACCGTGTTGAATTGCTAATACCGCAATTTTTGTTTGTTCCTTTCCCATAACACTAATAGTGTGTATACTATCCTCGGGTATATATTTAATTCTATGTAAATATTCATCTGCAGAAGGTGGGGACCATGTTCCTCCAGGCCAATTAAAGAAAAGAGTTAAAACATACGGAGGATCTAAAACACCTTTGTCAATTAAATATTTTAAATTCCAATAAGAACCAGTATGCCAAATTTCCCATTCAACTTTAATATTAAACTTTTTGCTTGAGATGCAGTATTGCTCTAACTCATCAAGATCATGAATTACATTTATACTTCCTTCTGGAAAATGCTCAGCATGATGATTTGCAATAACAGAAAGCAAATCTGGTTTAGCATGAAAATCCGGTTTTCTATCTTCAATAGGATAACTTGACATTCCTGCTTGGATTATAATATCACATCTTTCTCTAATTCTTTTGACGGTTTCAATCTCTTCTCCTTTAGGTAAGTGAACATGGGCGATTGCAGCTCCTGCTTCATAACATTTCACTATATCATCTATTAAGTCATCAGTATTTTCAGCCCAATTCTTCAAATCTGGAAAAATCCAGGAATTAGCAGTAGTTGCGGTAATTACCATCTTTTCAAATTTACCTTGATACACGTCCAGAAACATCTCCTTTCATTATCTTTTTTACTTCATCAACAGTAACTAGATTAAAATCGCCAAAAATAGTATGTTTTAAACATGATGCTGCAACAGCAAAGTTTAGAATTTTTTGATAATCACTATTGAAAGTGTGAAATCCATATATCAATCCCGCAACAAATGAATCTCCACCTCCAACTCTATCAACGATATGAGTAATTTCATAATGCGGACTTATATACAATTCCTTCCCATCATATAATACACCAGCCCATGTATTATGACTTGCTGATATTGATCCTCTTAGAGTAAATGCGATGGATTTAAGATTGGGATATCTTTTCTGCATTTCCTTAGCAACATATACATATTTTTCTGGATCTATACTACCAGATGTAATATCCGTATCAGGTGCTGCAATTCCAAGAACTTTATCAGCATCTTCTTCATTACCAATAACATGATCGCAAAATTTAACCAATTCTGGCATAATTTCTGAAGGTTTTTTTCCATAATTCCAGAGTTTACTCCGATAATTTAAATCGCATGAAATGGTTAAATTCTTTGTTTTCGCTGTTTTTAACGCATCCAAACAAACATTTGCTAAATTTTGTGAAATTGCTGGAGTTATGCCAGTCAAATGGAGCCAATGAACGTCTTCAAGAAGCACATCCCAATTAAACATTTCAGGTTTAGCATTAGATATCGCTGAATGTGCTCTATCATATATTACTTTACTGGAACGAGCTGATGCACCATTCTCAAGGAAGTAAATCCCAATTCGCTCTCCTCCACGTAGTATCTTATTTGTATTTATCCCAAATTGTTTAATGTATCGAATACAAGCATCTCCGATATCATTATTAGGCAATCTCGTAACATAATCAACTGGAATTCCAAAATTACTCAGAGAAACAGCAACATTTGCCTCTCCGCCCCCATATATCACATCGAAAGAAGTTGCTTGACTAAATCGTTTAAAATAAGGGGGAGATAATCTTAGCATAATTTCTCCAAATGTAAGTACTTTATTTTGCATATAATTTCACTTAATTAATTATTAAGTGATTTAAATACATAATAAAATTTATTTTTTTAAAAAAAATTAAAAAAAAATTAGATTTTTGACCCACAATTTTCACAAAATTTAGCATTTTCGCAAAGTTGTTGGCCACATTATACGCAATAATTCTTATCATGTGCTGGTATGGGAGATTCGATTTTTCTAGGGGGAGGAATAAAATCATTTGAGACCTTGTGTTCAATTCCTTTTCCTAACTCAAGTTCACCCGATTCTGAGTTGAATCATCCAATTTCTGATTTTATAATCGAGAGTGCTCTTTTTGTTAAAATTTTAATCTCTCCAAAATTTCCTGATGATATCAAGTACTTCTTTACAATCCAACTTCCTCCACACGCTATTACATTATCTAATTTTAGATAATCTGTAAAATTTTTATCGTTAATACCACCTGTCGGCATAAATCGAACTGTAGGGTATGGTCCAGAGAATGATTTAAGCATATTTGTTCCCCCAGAAAGATCAGCTGGAAAAAATTTGAAAAAATCCAAACCTCGCTCTAAACCCCATTCTATAAAAGAAGGAGTATTAAGACCGGGTACTACAAGAATATTATTCTCAATACAATAATCAACTACCGTAGGATTAAAACCGGGAGTCACAATAAATTGAGAACCCGCTTCGACTGCGTCTATTACTTGTTCTATTTTGAGGACAGTTCCTGCTCCTACTAACATTTCTGGATACTCCTTTTTTATTATAGAAATCGATTCTGCTGCAACATCAGTTCTAAATGTAATTTCAACTACTGGTAAGCCCGCATCGGTAAGAGCTTTTCCTAGTGGAAGTGCTTTATCAATGTTTTCAATCACGGCAACTGGAATAATTTTTAGTTTTTCGATTTGTTTTATTACATCCATACTTAGACCTCATGTATTATTTCTTTTTAATTTTATAAACTATAGTAATTTCTGGGATTATTATTTGGAATTGAGCGGAATTAGCAGCTCTCAGATCTTCTAATTCTTCTTTTGTTACCGTATTTTAAGCGAACATGTTAAAATGATGAACAATGAAGTCCTCAATTTTGGCAGATTTACATATATCTATAACTTCAGAGATTAAAAAATTCCCTTCAACATTATTTTTTAAACGATACTCATCTCGACCATTAATCGTTAATAATGCTAAATTTATTTCTAACTCTTTCAATTTTGAACATTTCTCATATCTGGTTTTGACACTTTAGCAAAGCGGAGCCGGTGCAGCAATAACACTGAAGGATCCAAAATTACAAAGCTATACAATCGTAGCGGCTCGAGTTGCGCACAACCGGGTGAAGTATGATAAGCAAAATTCATTATTTTATATTAATATTTATACATTTGATTTTAAATTAATGTTTAATTTTATATTTAATACATGGAGTACTTTAAAATATAATTTTTGCGATTTGGAGCTCTATTACCACATGAAATTTGTTAATAAACTAGAATTAATTTTTATACCCTCTTCTTATTGGAATGAACCTTTAAGTGAGTTTGAATTAATTTCTAAAGAAAAACAACTTCCTAGGAACTCTAGTTTTTTTCTATTGTGGAATCCAGCAAATCCATCAGAAAAGGAGCTTACTGGACAAATTAAGCTCATTTTTCCAACTATTCCAGCAAATAAGCTATTAACTTGTAAGATCAACTTGGCGGTTCCGGTACAATCATTAAACGCTGATAATGATATGACATCTTCAACGCAATTCTTTGAAGTATCGTCATTCACTGGAAAAATCATGCCTATTGCTCCTACAGTAAAATTATTATTTCAATTGGAAATAATAAGTAGTCAGGATCGAGGTGTGGAGCGTTTTAGTAATTCAATTAAGACGTGGGCATTTTTGACAAAATTAATATTTGAACTATTAAACAACGGAAAATTCATTCCTATTTTAGAACCAATTACAAAGGAAAAATACACTGGCCAATGGCGTTTATTACTAAAGTCTCAAATAGATAAAGATCGTTTTAAAACGATCTTAAATAATAGCACTTGGTCTGCTTTTTGTCTTCCTATAAATTTCATTCGAGTCAATGGAGCAATTAAAGCAGATGGCCTTTGGCACCCATCCTATGTTTTTTCCATCTTCATGGATAATATAGGAGATTATTTAATACGTTCTACGCTTAATAAAAGTGATTTTCGCACTTTTAAAGAATTTTATAGTACAGAAATTAAAAAGGAAACAGATCCAGACTTTAAATTGGGTTGGGATTACAAATTTCTTAAAGCTCTTATCAGAAAAGATCCAAGTTTCAAAGTAGAAGAATTTTATGAAACGATTTTACCGACGTTAATAAAGAATTGGACTCAATCTGCTCAAGGACTTACGCTAGAACACGGCTTTACGTTCAATTTAGAATTGAAATACCCAAAAAAACCAGAAGATGATTGGCCATTATCATTTTACCTTTCTTTACAAGACGGAGCAAAATCAATTCCTTTAAATGAACTCTGGGAAAGTAGTAGCTTTAAAAGAAATTTTGAAACCGATGGACAATTTTTAGAAATAATTTTAAGAGCTTTGGGTTCAGCATCAAAAATATTCCCACCAATTAAAAGAGCTCTATTAAAAACCATACAAGGCGAGATTAAACTTACTTCCAGAGAAGTAATGGATTTTTTAAAATATCCAAAAGATTTATTGATTCAGAGTGGATTCAATGTTATTCTTCCTGCTGTATTCAATAGGGGAGGAAAACAACGTTTATCGGCAAAGCTAATTATTCGTTCAACAAAGGAAGAAAAAAAGGTAAAAAAAGGGACATACTCAGTTTTACCATCAATGTTTGATATTGATTCAATGCTAGAATCTACATGGGAGGTTTCTCTTGAAGGAAAAATAATTTCAGATGAAAAATTTGATAGTTTAATTAGCTCCAACGAACCATTAATTAACTTAAGTGGAAAATGGATATTAGTTGATCAGCAAGATATTGAAGATTTAAAGAGCATTAAAGATTCTGGAATAAAAAATTACATGGATGCTCTTAAACTTGGATTAACGGGAAAGACTCAACTACAAGAAAGTGGTATTAAGTACGATGTAATTGTCGAAGGAGAATTAAGCGAGATTATTGAAAAATTACAATCTGTAGAATCGTTTGAAGAAATTCGTACTTCTTCATCGTTTAACGGAAAACTGCGTCATTATCAGCAAGAAGGGTTGACATGGATGGCAAATATGGCAAGATTCAACTTCGGATTATGCTTAGCTGACGATATGGGGCTTGGAAAGACCATCGAAGTCATAGCTTTTTTAAGTTATCTTAAGGATCAATTTCCTAATAATCTGGGAAGTGTTTTAATTATATGTCCTACTTCAATATTATTTAATTGGCACCGTGAATTAAAGAAATTTGCTCCGGATTTGGATGTAGTGCTTCACCATGGAGCTAAGCGAATTACGGAAGCGTCCGGAATTCCAGAGTTTTTAAAACCGCATCGAATTTTTCTTACTTCTTATGGGACTATTAGAAACGATATTGACTTTTTAGGAACAATTGATTTTAGCGGAATCATCGTTGACGAGAGTCAAAATATGAAAAATTATGCTTCCAAACAAACAAAAGCAATAAATAAGTTAAAAAGCCAATTTAGAATTTGCTTAAGTGGTACTCCAATAGAGAATCGGTTGCTTGAGCTTTGGACGCTATTTAATTTCTTAAATCCTGGTTTACTAGGAAGCAGAGTGGATTTTCAAAAAAAGTACGTCTTACCAATTGAGCGATTTCAAAATCAAGAAATAATTGATAATCTAAAGTTAATTATTGCTCCCTTTATCCTACGCCGCGTCAAATCAGATAAATCAATTATATCTGATTTACCAGAAAAAAATGAAATGAAAGTAATTATCGAATTGACTGAAGCCCAAGTTAAACTCTACCAAGAACTTGTAAAAAATACGTTGAAAGAGATTGAAACTTTGTCAACAGATGAGAGAAAGAAGAAAGGGTTAATACTAGCTTTATTAGTAAAGTTGAAACAGATTTGTAATCATCCTTTTCAATATCTCAAAATCGATATCACCTCGTTAGATCTAGATGCAAAAATGGAGGAAATTGTCTCCCAATCACAAAAATTAAAGAGATTACTAGAAATGACTGATGAAGTCATCTCAAATGGAGAAAAAATCTTAATTTTCACTCAGTTCACGCAAATGGGGAATCTCTTACAAAAAATTCTCGAACACAAGTATAAATTCAAGATTCTTTACTTTCATGGGGGCGTGCCAGAAAAGAAAAGAAAAGAAATTGTTGATGACTTTCAATCAGAAAGTATTGATAGCCCTCCAATATTAATTCTGTCTCTGAAAGCGGGCGGAACAGGCTTAAACTTGACCCAAGGAACTACAGTTGTCCACATTGATCGTTGGTGGAACCCCGCAGTTGAGGACCAGGCAACGGATAGGGCTTATCGAATTGGTCAAAAATCTGTAGTAAATGTTTATAAATTCATTTCTAAAGGAACAATTGAAGAAAAAATCGACCACTTATTAGAAGAAAAACGAGATTTAGCAGGTAAAATCGTTACATCCACAGGAGAGTCTTGGATTTCAAATTTGGATGACGAAAAATTAAAGAAATTGCTATTATTAAGTAATTAAATAATTAAAAACTACAAGTGATAAAAATAGACAATCGTAAAAAAGAATTCATGGAAAATCGTCGTATTAAGCGCAAAGGACCAAATAAACCCCAAAGAAAGAGCGAATACGAGAAAGAACGGACTCGTGAAGAAGTTGAACAAATTAAAAAAAATCTCATAAATTTTGCCAAAACTTCATGGGGAAAACAATGGATTCAATCTAATTTACAAATAGGACGACCTTTTAGAATGCAAAGGGGAATTGAATACGTGAAAGACGAACGAAGAATCGAGAATCTTTCTATTAGTACGGGTCAAATATTTGCAACCGTACAAGGTACTGCTCCAACGCCATATAGAGTGAAAATAAATTTTGAACCTATCCTCGAAGAAGGATGGAACATCATTCTAAAAGAACTCGCAAAAAAAACCATCAATCTAATAGAATTATTAGAAGGCTTATTACCAGAAGATATTATCACTATTTTTGATGAGAATGATTATTCACTGTTTCCAGACGCTTCGAAAGGCTTAAACGCAACTTGTTCCTGTCCCGATATGGCAATTCCATGCAAGCACATTGCTGCTGTAATTTTATATATCGCCCGCGTTTTGGATTATAATCCATTTTTATTGTTAGAATTGCAAGGAAAGTCAAAAAGTGAAATTCTCAACGAATTAAGTTTAGGGCAAGGAGTAAAAAGTGAAAATGAATCAGAAAAAATATCTGATACAAGTAACCTTGAGTTTAAATTTAACGTTCCAAAAATCTCTATCTTAGAATTATCAAGCGAACAGAAAAAATCAGGCACAGATATTGACGATTATAATATTGGGTTTACATTTAGAAAACCGGGAAAAATTATAGAAACAATAGAAAATCTTGGTGTTCCTCAAACTATAGAAAATAAGGCTTTTGAGATCGTATTAAGATCAATTTATCGAAAAATTACATCAAAAATACATGACACATCTTTAGAACTAGGTTAATTTTATATTTAGAAGTTCCTGAGCGAAAAATTAATTACTAATTGAGATTATTTTATCAATATAAAACAAGGTGAGCTAATGAAACCTATTACAGAAGAAAAATTCGAATCTATTTTGAAATTTTTAGATGAAAAGAAAATAGATGTTTTAATGATAAATGATTACGAAAACAGTCGGAATGTTAACTTACAATATCTTTCTGGTCATCCTACCGACGCAACGATATTAATAAATTCAAGTGGAGAAACGATCTTAATACCATGGG
>Ga0114930_10002597_pt1 | contig 16239 bp, 8 predicted proteins | sample AnhtaG_FD_87300 | JGI IMG/M metagenome (GOLD analysis project Ga0114930, IMG submission 87300) | Deep subsurface microbial communities from Anholt, Denmark to uncover new lineages of life (NeLLi) - Anholt_01485 metaG | ecosystem: Environmental > Aquatic > Marine > Oceanic > Sediment | place... | reverse complement strand
GTAATAATCCTGAGCGGTTTGTGCGTGAAGCGTTGAAAATATTGGTATCACAAGCAAAGACACCACTAAAAAAAGCCGAACAAGGTACTTCATTGGACACCCCTCTAACTATTAATGAGCAAATGGATTATGAATACTTATATAAGATGAACAGACATTCCTGCCTGCCCCGATTTTCGGGGGTCTGTTCATCTTTTTTTATATACATCATTTATATCTTGTTCTCTGTTGGTCCCGCTTAGCGGGATCAACAACAGAGCAATTTTACTTGTTCTCAAACAGCCGCAGCACTACCGATTTTTCAACGGTCTTAAAGGCAAGGTTATCGGTTATTTTGAGAGTCAACAGATAAGGACCTTCTTTTGTCAAAGTGTGGTCGATGCGCAGGAAGGAGGATTCGTCCTTCTCCCTGCCGCTTCTGGTAAACTTCGTGGTAACTCCTAATTCCTGCTTCTCATTTAATATCAACCTCCTAACATAATCTACGATAGAGTATTTATCTTCTCCGATGTATTCTATATTATACTCAACAGTGTATTCTGTGTTACCGGGAAAATCACTCAGAAAAAGGTTATAAATTTCGTAATATATGTAAATCGGCTGATTCGCACGGTAAAACCGGGGCGGATTGGGTATAATATTGAGATTTTCTCTGTTAACAGCGCCTAACGAATCACGCAGTTTAATATTCATTGCAAGCTGTATATCGCTTATCTGCAGGGTCTCATAGCCGTATTTTTCCACATTCACCGTGTCCCTGTAGGTGCCAACATTGTCGGAATACATGTCCTGCATTTCAACGGCTAAATAGTACGAATCAGGTTCGACCTGATTAACGAGCTGGTCAACGGTGAAATCGTCGGATAAGGTGTCAATCGCCGTAACTTCGAACTGCAAATCTTTATACTGAACATCTTCTAAAACACGCTTCCAGTTCTGGTCATGCAAAAATATACCGACCTCGTAGTTCCCGTAATAATATTCACCTTCCTCCTCGAATCTAACCTTGTTGAACGGCACGCCGTAATAGACCTCCATTCTTGTATTTCCTTTTTCTCCCCGGAAGGTAACAACGTCAAACGGAAAATCGATGAACAACCCTTTCGGCTCGTATTTGTATAATTCGGGGAACTTTTTTTCTACCTCAGCAGCGATTTCTTCGTAATTTAGACCGGTCATAATGCCCAATTTGTAGTCATTTTTCTTATCAAACGTTGATGTTTCAAACATAAATGTAAAATCATCAAAGTACCAGAAATCGCGTTTTAAATATTCAGTTTCAAAATCAGTTCTCAAATATCTTTTTAAAAAATCATAGTACTTTTTCTTTAAAACTTTTCTGATATCGCCGGCATTAAGATTTTTCTTTTTTTCGGGATTTCCATACTTAATAAATATTTTACCGCGGTCAGACTGCCAGCCGTCTATTCCCTTACTTGGTACTGAAAAGCGCAAATTTGCTTCCGCAACACGGCTGTAATGCTCCAATTGCCGTTCGTTATAAGTAGTCAAATAGAGAGGATCACGCATGACCCAGAATTCTGAATCGTTATCGGCAGTCCGTATTTCAGTCTCCTGCAACCCCCCGACTTTCAAATATCCCACATTTGCGAAAACAGACTGTTCCTCATACGTCATTAAACTCTTCGCTGTTTCATAATGCTCAAAGGCTTTATCATAATCGTGCAAGCGGTGATTTGCAAGACCGAGAAAAAGATGCCCATCTTTATCATCAGGATATTTTTCAACTAATTCTTTGAAAAGCATTGAAAATTCATTCAGGTTATTATTGTCGAAATAAACAATTCCAAGCCTGAATAATGCATCACGGTTTTCAGGATCAAGAGAAAGAATTTTCTTATTATATTTTATTACATTAGAATCTTCAAATGCAACAAATTCGTGGAACTTTATTTCTCCTGGTCCCGCAATTTCAATAAAATTCTGAAGGTCGGCATAAGTAATAACCACACCCAAAGAGTTTTTAAGATACTCGAGCATATTTTTATCCCATAACATTGGATAAAATATACAATATTCCACAACATCGTCTCTAAGTAATTTCATTTCCGGGATATAATAAATATCTAATGGGTTTTTTTCTTCAAATTTCCATTGTTCTTCCTGGATTAAATTTTCAAATTGATCCAGGTTATAATCAACCCTATTTTTGTAATTTTGTGATTCATATACATGATATCGCGCCATGCCCGCAAGCGCATTAATATTTTCAGGCTCAATATTTAGAATACGTTCCCATGTAGAATTAGCAACAGGATACATGTTCATTTCCTCATAAAGCAACGCAAGCGCGGTTAAGTATTTAAGATCATTTGAACCATGTTTTTTTGCAGCTAAAAGCGCATCTTCCGCCAATTTTCTCGATGCGGGCGTTTTCTTAGACTGGTACAGCAACGCCAATTCGTAGTACGCCTCAGCGAACTTTTTGTCCTTCTCAACCGCTTTCTGAAATGATTCAATCGCCTCATCGATCTTGTTCTGCTTCTTGAGTTCGAGCCCCTGCTTGTAATAATCCTGAGCGGTTTGTGCGTGAAGCGTTGAAAATATTGGTATCACAAGCAAAGACACCACTAAAAAAAGCCGAACAAAGAAAATCATTGATCACCCCTCAAAATATTTATGAGCAAATGGATTATGAATAGTTATATAAGATGAACAGACCCCCGAAAATCGGGGCAGGCAGGAATGTCTGTTCTACTATAAAACATTAAATTGTTATGATTAAAAGGCAATTCCTCCCACAATGAGGACTCAGATTGTCTGGTAGAATAGACATTCTTGTCTGTTCATCTTTTTTATTATCAAAATTACAAAATATACTCCCTGTTAGACTCGTTAAGTGTGAGTAATACCAGTGTAATTCAATACATTACTTATTTTATTTTTCCTCAAAAAGCCCCAGCATTACTGATTTTTCAACACTCTTATAGGCAATGTTATCTGTTACTTTATTATTCCATTACACGTAAAGATTTAGTCATCTGATTTTGCTATTTTAATAATTTAATTTATACCTGTTTATGACAGTAGAGCCGTTATCATATTCGTTCTCCCAAGTACTCAGGGGAACGATGAGATGTTACCCCGAGTACTCGGGGTTAGGGTTAGGGTGAAAAATTAAACGAGTTCAAATAACTAAAATCTATACCATTACATTATAATATACTGTTTAAATGCAAAAAAGTTACATTTTTTTGTAAAATATTTTATTATTCTACTTATCTTTTGTAAATTTTGTAATTAAGTTGAATTGTTTCAGTCATTCCCCCTTAATAAAGGGGGACTTTTTATCTTACAGCAGATTGATGGGGTCGACGTCGATGGTCATGATGACGGATTTTTTACGATGGAGTTTGTCGAAGGTTTCTTTGGCTTTATGTGCAGCGGCGCGTATTTTTCTGCCGTTCGGGTCTGCTATTTTGCCACTTTTAAGAAAAATCTGCCAGCGGTACATTTTACGTATTTTTTCGATAGGCGCAGGTGCAGGTCCCAGCAAAAATTGTCTGTATCCCTCGCGGCGCAGAGCCCGTCCTATTTCCACCGCCGCAGCAGAGACATTTGCTTCGTCTTCTCCTGAAAAACGGAGCAGTATCATACGACCGAACGGCGGATAATTGAGTTCCGCTCGCCTTTCAGACTCTTTTTCATAAAAAAGATGGAAATCATGGTGCTTGGCGGCTGTAATGCTGTATCGGTTCGGATAATAAGTCTGTATCAGCACCATACCCTGCTCTTTTCGGCGTCCCGCTCTGCCGGCAGCCTGTGTTAACAGTTGGAAAGTCTTTTCATCTGCCCTGAACTCCGGCATCAGCAGACCGGTGTCTGCCGATACCACTCCGACGAGGTTAACGCGTCCAAAATCAAACCCCTTGGATATCATCTGGGTGCCGACCATTATATCTGATTCACCGCGTTCAAATCCGGCAGTTATGCGGTGATGGGCGCTTTTTGTGCGGGTAGTATCCAGGTCCATACGAATCGTACGGTAACCGGGAAAATGCCGTGTAATTGCTTCCTCGATCTGCTGTGTACCTATACCGGAGTAGCGGATATTGCTTCCTCCGCATTCGGGGCAAATCAGGGGCGCCTTGCTGGAATACCCGCAAAAGTGACACATTACCTTGTGCGATTTTTTGTGATATGTCAGGGTGATTTTGCAGTGTTTACAGGTCTCTATATAGCCGCAGTTACAGCACTGGATGAACGTCGAATACCCCCGACGGTTCTGCATTAACAGCACCTGTTCATCTTTTTTCAGTCTTTCCTCCAATGCAGTAAAGAGTTCATCGCTGATCCCGCTGAGCGGGACATCCCGTTTTCTTTTGCGTCCTCCGGTTTCAGCTCGCAGGTCAATTAACCGCACCTCGGGCAGCGGTGTACGGTCTATCCGTTCCGGCAGCTCAAGGAGCGTATATTTCCCCTGCTGAGCGTTGTAATATGACTCCATGCTTGGCGTGGCGGAACCAAGAACAACACATGCATTCGTCATATGCCCCCTGAAAACAGCAACATCACGCGCATGATAATACGGAGGGGATTCGTGCTGTTTATACGAAGCGTCATGTTCTTCATCTACGATTATGAGCTTGAGGTTTTTTATCGGTGCAAATACAGCCGAACGGGGACCAATCACCAACTGCTTTTTCCCCGACAAAATAGCCCGCCAGGAATCGTACCGTTCCCCTTCGGACATCCGGCTGTGGAGTACAGCTACCATCTCACCAAACTGTGCACGAAGAGTCGCTAAAAAGTAGTTTGTGAGGGCTATTTCCGGCACAAGGAAAAGCATTCCCTCTTCCTGGTTCAATACGCGGTGAGCCAATTCAAGGTATACCCGTGTTTTACCGCTGCCGGTTACGCCATGCAGCATAAAGGCTGCAAATTTCTTTTTTTGTGATTTCCTTTCAATGTCATCCACCACCGACTGCTGGGCAGCGGTCAGCGGCGGTAGCGTGGTACGGGCTGCGATAGTATCAGCTAAATACTCCCGTGATACCTCTTGTTCAAACTTTTCGACCAACCCTTTGTTTAATAATGATGCTGCGCTGCTATCCTTCCCCGGAAAATGCCGGAATAGATGCGTTCGCGCTACCGGGTTATGTGCGAGAATGTACCGGTACATCTCGGCTTGCACAGGCGCTCCGGCAAAAATTTTCTCCTGTTTTTTTGCTGAAAGCGTAAGAACGGGTCGAAAAAATAGCTGCGTTTTCGGTTTAACTTTTCTGGTGGAAATAATCCGGTCGACAGTAATCAAACCCCGCCGCTTTAGCTTATCCAATGTATAATAGAGATGACGGTTACCGACTAATTGCCGTAACGCTTTCGGGGTGATTTTCTCCCGCTGTTTGACATATTCGACAATTTTTTGCTCTAATTGCGAGAGCTTTTTTTTATCTGAAGAGATAAGATGCTTCGTTTCGGGACCGGGAGAAATTAATTCGACGCTTTCCCGGTTGAGTCTCACCGGCAGCATAACCTGTAAAACGACTCCGGGAGAGGTGAAATAGTAGTCACCCATCCACCGGGCAAGCTTAAGCATATCCTGATTGAATACGGGATAATCGTACAGCACGTCCTGGATGTCTTTAACGGCGAATCCCTGCGTTTTACCGGTTAGACCGGTTACGAAGCCGGTCTTAATACTATTTCGAAAGGGAGCGGACACAATCGAGCCGGTGGCAATATGCTGCGTCAGTTCTTCGGGAATGTTATAGGTAAATTCCTGGCTTAACGGCAGGGGAAATACCACTTGCGCATAAGAATTGTTCTTATCAGGGTTACCGGGTTTTTTTATTTTTTTAGATGTCATGTTAAAGTGAAATTAAATATTTAACCGCAGAGACGCTGAGGAAATATTATTTTTGATAAGTCAACCATCTCTACAATTTTATTATAAACAAGGTACATTTTTTTTGTAATTTTGTCAACCACTCATCTTAAAACATTTGATAATAATTTCATAAAAATACACCCGGCATTTTTTTAATCATGGCTATAAAAATATGGATACTTAAAAATTCGCCGATGTCAGGATTTGATAAATCAAAGCCCTACGAAAATAATTTGAAACAATTCGTATGGAAAACCAAATTTCTAATTGATTTTTATCAAATTCTTGTTAACTTTCATATAATTTACTCAGGGCAATAAGCGCTGCCTTACCACCAGAGCCCGGCACATTATAACCACTTAATGCCTGCAAAATTAAACGGAGATGTGAAGGAGAAACATGGCACAATTTGTCAGTCTACACAATCATACAGAATACAGCCTATTAGACGGGCTGTGCAAGATTTCAGACTTGATTAAAGCTGCGAAGGAAGCTGAAATGCCCGCGGTTGCCATAACAGACCACGGTAATCTTTTTGGTGTAATCGAGTTCTACAAAAAAGCGCTGCAGGCAAATATTAAGCCCATAATAGGGATGGAAGCATACGTAGCCAAACAACCGATCAGCGCTAAAAAGAGAGAAGGTATAAAAAAAGCATACAATCATCTTGTGCTTCTCGCCAAAAACATGGAGGGGTACAAAAATCTTATCAAGCTTGCCTCGTTAGCATACGAGAAAGGATTTTATTACCGACCCCGGATCGACGATGCAATTCTCGAAGAATACTCCGGTGGTCTTTTAGGAACGTCCGCCTGCCTCAAGGGGATAATCCCGGAATTACTTATTAATAACCGGCGTGAAGAGGCTTTAGAAAAAGTTCGGAAATATCGTGAAATATTTGACGGCGATTTTTATATCGAGATTATGGACCACGGTATTGATGACGAGCTTATTGCTAAAGAGCGGTTAATCGAGCTTGGACAGGAGTTGGACATACCTGTTATAGCAACGAACGACAGTCACTACATGAAGCGGGAACATGCGTTTGCCCATGAATTGATGCTATGTATTCAAACACAGACTACAATGTCCGATCCCAAAAGGTTCAAAATCTCAACGCATGAACTTTACTTTAAAAGCCGTGAAGAGATGGAAACCTTATTCAGGGATATACACGAAGCGCTCGACAACACTATGATGGTGGCGGACAAATGTAATGTTTTGCTTGATTTCACCAAAAGAAATTTACCAAGATTTCCGCTTCCTGAGTCGGAGAAAAGTCTTGATGTTGATGGTTACCTTGCAAAAGCGGCACATGAAGGTCTCGCTGCCCGGTATTCAAAGGTTACCCAGTCTCTTGAAGAGCGGCTTGAGTACGAATTGTCCGTCATCCACAAGATGAAATTTTCGGACTATTTTCTTGTAGTCAAGGACTTTATTGATTTCGCACGCAGAAATAATATTCCGGTTGGACCCGGTCGTGGTTCGGCTGCGGGTAGTCTTGCATCTTACGCGCTCGGTATAACGAACATTGACCCGATAAAATACGATTTGCTTTTTGAGCGATTCCTCAATCCTGAACGCGTAACCATGCCGGATATCGATATCGATTTCTGCTATGAACGGCGGGACGAAGTAATTAAGTATATTAAGCAGAAATACAGTGAAGACTGCGTTACCCAGATTATTACGTTTGGAAGAATGAATGCCCGTGCCGTGGTCCGGGATGTCGGGAGAGTCTTAGACATTCCGTATGACGATGTTGACCGCCTGGCAAAGCTCATACCGCTAACCATCGGAATCACCCTGAAGCATGCGCTTGAAAATTCACAGGAACTTCGCAAAGCTGTTGAATCCAACCAGGCATACAAGAAGCTTTTTGAACATGCGCAAATTTTGGAAGGCACGGTACGGCATGCTTCAACCCATGCTGCGGGGATTGTTATTGCGCCGGAGCCGCTGACGAACTACCTCCCGCTTTTTGTAAATCCCAAAACGGGTGAAACAACAACCCAGTATTCGATGAATTATATTGAGGATATCGGACTGTTAAAGATGGATATTCTCGGTTTGCGGACTCTCACGGTAATTCAAGACTGCGTGCATTTAATCCATCAACGCGGGAAAGAATTGGATATAGAACGTATTTCTCTTAACGACATGAGGACCTTTGAACTTTTTGCGCGCGGAGACACCGTTAGCATTTTTCAGTTTGAAAGTTCCGGAATGAGAGATTATCTTAGAAAGCTCAATCCGGAAACCATAGAAGACCTTACAGCAATGAACGCTCTCTACCGTCCTGGACCGCTCGGAAGCAATATGATAGATGATTTTATCAAGCGTAAACACGGCGAAAAAGAAATTGAATACCTCCACTCAAAGCTTGAACCGATACTGCGCGAAACATACGGCATTATCGTGTACCAGGAGCAGGTAATGCGGATTGCAAGCGATCTTGCCGGCTTTAGCATGGGGCATGCCGACATTCTCAGGTGGGCAATGGGTAAGAAAAAGTTCGAACTCATGCGCGAGAAAAAAGAAGAGTTTCTGGACGGCTGCTTGAAAAATGGAATAGACCGGGAGACTGCTGAAGAGATATTTGACCATATTGATAAATTCGCTGGATATGGATTTAATAAATCGCATTCTGCCGGGTATGCTTTGATTGCGTACCAGACAGCCTATTTGAAAACTCATTATCCGCAGGAATTTATGGCAGCGACTATGTCTTCAGAAATGGATCAAACCGAAAAGATCGTCGTCATGCTGGAGGAATGCCGTCAGATAAATATTCCCGTGCTCCCGCCGGACATTATGAAAAGCGAAGTAAAATTCACCGTTGAAGAGAATAGCATCCGGTTCGGTTTAGGGGCAATAAAAAATGTCGGGCATACGGCGATGCAGTCTCTGATAAATGAACGGGAGAAATTTCAAAACGTTCGGCATTTTTATGAATTTTGTGAACATATCGATTCACGTCTGATTAATAAAAAAGTTCTGGAGAGTCTTATTAAAGCCGGTGCGCTGGATAATCTGGAAGGCAGCCGCGCTCAAAAAACCGCAGCAATAGAGAAGGTGCTCAATTATGCCCATCGATCCATTTCTGATAGGGAAAAAGGGCAGACTAATATATTCGCTCTCAGCGGCGAACCCGATGCCTCGGGACATATTGAAAAATACCCACCACTGCAGGAAGTTGAAGAATGGACCCGCTATAAGACGCTCGGGCACGAAAAAGAGGTACTGGGATTCTATCTTTCCGGGCATCCGCTGGATAAGTATCGTGACGAGATTGAATACCTTTCTACCCATCTCATCACCGAACTGCCAAACCTTGCGGATAATACTCAGGTACGTAACGGCGGAATAATAACTGCGTCGAAAATTTCCTCTACCAAGCGTGATCCGAGTAAAAGTATAGCTTTTTTAACACTTGAGGATTTTTCCGGCTCGATTGAAGCAATTTTATTTTCTGACTTCTTCAAAAAATACCGCCCTTTGATCGAAGAAGATACTATGGTTTTTATCCGCGGCAAACTTTCGAAACGAGACGGGGATAATCCCAAAATTATCATAGAAGAGATGATTCCGATTGAAAAAGCGCGCAATAAATTTACAAAAAAAGTGCTTATAGCGTTAACCGCTCAGGGACTGAAACCCGCTGAGCTGGAATCGATCGACAATGTTGTTCATAACGCCGGGGGTAAATGTGACCTGTTCATTGAAGTTAAAACCTCTGCGAATGAACGATTGATGCTGAAGTCAGGAAAGTACCGGATAAACGCTGATAATAAAACTATTTCTGAATTGCGGGAACTGCTGGGAAAGGATAATGTTAAAATTGCCGGATAATGTCGTTATTAATCACACTGAGCTTGCTTAAAAAACTCATCCCGATCCGCCACGAGTATTCGTAGTCATTTTTTACTGAAAGCTAACAGCGGAAAACTGATTGCCGATAGCTTTTTGCTTAATAATTTTAAGACAATGATAATTGAGTAATGCAAGCGCTCTTATTTGACAATGAACTGCGCTTTACCGACATCGAACTTCCGGAACGCAAACCGGGAGAAGCGCTGATTCGGGTGCTGCTTGCCGGTATCTGCAATACCGACCTTGAAATAACACGCGGATATATGGATTTTACAGGTGTCCCGGGTCATGAATTTGTCGGTGTTGTAGAGGAATGCGATACCCCTTCTCTGGTCGGGAAACGCGTGGTCGGAGAAATAAATGCCGGGTGCGGCGATTGTGAGTTGTGCGACTCGGGCGACCCACGGCACTGCTGGGACCGAACGGTGCTCGGTATTTTTGGCAGAAACGGCGCTTTTGCAGAATATTTAACCCTCCCGGAAACAAACTTGCATATTGTGCATGAGAATATCCCTGATACCGCGGCAGTTTTTACCGAACCCCTTGCGGCGGCGCTCCAGATTTTTGAAGACCCGTTATGCGGAGTCTCTCAAGATACTCCGTTAGCTATCATCGGAGATGGAAAACTTGGTTTATTGGTCGTACAGGCTGCCTTGGCTCGTGGGTATTCACCGGCACTTTTTGGAAAAAGTCCACATAAACTAAATCTTGCAGATTCATGGAGAATTCAGACATACATTAAACTTGACGAATGCATCGATATATTTTCTATAGTAATCGAATGCTCAGGCAAGCCGTCGGGTCTGAAGGACGCAATGGACATAGTCGAACCCAAGGGGATAATTATACTAAAAAGCACCTATGCCGCTGATGAAGAACTCGATCTTTCTCGGATCGTGATTGACGAATTATCCTTAATCGGTTCACGATGCGGACGCTTTCCGCCGGCGCTGGAGATGCTTGAGAAAAATAAAATTGATACAAATTCTTTGATTACCGCAGTGTATCCTCTCAGCGAGGGACCGGAGGCATTCCGCCGTGCCGGTGAGAGAGATTCGTTAAAAATTTTACTCAATATAGCCAATAAACCAATTTATCTTACCTGATCAAAACTTTGGCAAATTTTGAGATGTAAGGATCATTTTTGTATTGAATAACACCCCCAAACGAGTTTGGGGGTGCCACCCAAGCTCAAATAGTCATTGCGAGGAGCGTAGTCCCGAGTACTCGGGACAATCTCGCCGCTAAGATCTAATATAAAGCTTGATTTTGCCTAAAAGTAAAATTTGCCAAAGTTTTGTTACCTGATAATGCATAATATTCATTTTCATGATGTATTTTTTACCGCAGAGAGCGCCACGAAGTGGTCCCTACGGGGCAGAGTATCAGGTATTATCAATCTCGTAGGAACCCCGATTACTCGGGGTGGCGTGTTCTGTCCTCAGCATAAAGTAAAGTCGTGCAACTTGGTTATTACGCAGTCCCACTAAGCGGGATGAATTATTAATGATAATAGATTTATTTTTAAAAATATCATAATAACATTTCAGTAAAGATTTAGTCATCTGATTTTGCTCTTTTCCGCCTTAGGCGGATCTGCCTCTGGCTGAGAATAATTTAATTTATACCTGTTTTGTGACCCCGAGAACTCGGGGTTAGGGTTGGGGTGAAAAATTAAACGAGTTCAAATAACTAAATCTATACAAGTAATCAATTCAACTGTTTGAACTTTTGCGCGGGAGTTCAATTAGTTGTTATGATCATTGAGTGGGTGAAACACCAATAGCCAATCACCCTCCAAGGGCAGTACATTGTGATGTACTGCCTTATTTTTTGTGATAGTGTTGCAAGGTAATACAAAAATAATAAAAGTAAATTTAAAATTTCTGGTTCACCAGGAAATTTTTTTGCACATAGCTGAAAATGTCGGAAATGATTGAATTTTCTGATATAATATTGTGTTTATCCGTAGGAATCCCGAGTACTCGGGATTCTTGGTCAATTGCGTTAATATACCGAATATCAAGAACACGCCATGGCGTGTTCCTACGGGGACAAGACCAAACATATATACGAACATACCGCTAATTTGTGCAAACAAAATGTCTGAAGAACGAAATTTCTATTTCTCAACTATCTTATATTCATAAACCAAGGTACTTCGGTCTATAAGAAACAACCGGTCATCAATTATTCTTAACATGAGGCCGCGACTATCAACATCGCATTCTAAACATCCTAAGAAAACTCCATTACTATCAAATATTTCAAATTGCAAATTATTGAGTGGTCTAGTACTTGACCGTATTTCTTCTTCAGATTCCTGTCTTTTTAGCGCCAAATTCCAGATGCGCCCCTTATTGTCTATCTCCACACCTTTTGAAAAAATATTCATCATCGTTACAAATGAATTATCAGGGAATGTAATTTCCTTCGGGTCTTCTGTCTCTTTAATTCCCCTTGAAAGATCGACTTTCATCAATAATTTTCCGTCGGGAGAATAGCGCTCTATCCGATTTTGATAAAAATACGAAACAATTATATTCCCATTTTTTTCGATAGTATAGAAATAATCGTTTCCTATTGAACTTAGTGCTCTTGTATTATAATCTTTGAAATTGAGAGGAAATGACTTTTCTATATCACCGTTTGTATTATAACATCTGATATAAGGCTTACGAATTCGATTGGGATCAACATAAGCCCTATCGGTGCCATCATCATTTAAATAACACCCAAATATCATTTGTTTTAGATTGTTTAATCTTACAACTCTTGCAGTCTGAGGAATATTAAATCTTTTTAGTTCTTTGCCAGCTTTATCTAATATTAGCATTTTATAACTTGCGCCTCTTCCAACAATACCCGAAATAACATAAATATTACCGTCAGTATCTACGTCAAACTCTAACGGTAATTTGCTAAATTCTCCCGGTCCTTCACCACGTCTGCCTATTGTTTGAACATATTCGCCTTGAGCATTATATTTTTGAATACGAATATTGCCTGCATCAAGAATATATATATTTCCTTCAGAATCTACGCTGACGCCCAACGGTCTGTACAACCAATAATTTTCGCTTTTGCTTTCATCGTCTCCGAATATTTGTACCAGTTCCAGCGCAACTTTCAGCGTGTCGCCCCACTGCGGCTTCAGGTTGTGAACATAACGCACGCCCTCTATTTCTTCTACCGTATAAAAATCGTCGCTCTGCCCGCATAAGATTGCAGTAAGAAGTGACAACAACATCAATAATAATGTAAGTTTTATTCGCATGATAACTTTTTCCTCATCATACGGATTAGAAAACAAGAAATGCTATATCATTATAATTACAAGTATAAAGCATTAAAAATTCAGGATCGAACCGCAAAAAATATTTTTTGACAGGAAATGCTAATCTCCTGTGATAATCTGCACCAAAAACATCAGTTTACCTCAGTACCTTTCTCCGGCTTGTAAGGCATCTGAAAAATTTCGTATATTTTTATTGATATATTAATTATTATTTTCTATATTTGTTTTCACTTAATATATTAAAAGTCTATGGCACATCATAAGTCGACAAAAAAACGTATTATTTTAAGCAAGAAACAGAATCTTCGGAACCGTTCGCATAAATCGGCGTACAGAACAGCAGTGAAAAGAGTTCTCCAGAGCGATTCCAAAGATTCAGCCTTAGAGGAATACAGAAAAGCCGAATCTATTATAGACAAACTAACAAGCAAAGGTATTATACATCGCAATCGTGCTGCGCGGAAAAAATCCCAGTTGGCGCAGTACATTAATAAAAGTTTAGCGTAATATCCTGTACAAATTTTAAACCGGACAGCAAAGGTGGGTGATATGTCCCCCGATATCCCCACCGCTAAATGCTGTTCCGGTTTTTTTATTTGCAGAACTTTTACAAAAACTGATATTCCGTCTTGCTGTTCCGGCACTGAAGAAATATAAACAGGATCTCCATTATATTTGCGGCACATAATAAGCCACATATCAATCCCTTCCCGCCTCATAAATTCCGGAATGATATTCTCTGGCATTCATTCCAAGAACCGGTTCATAACCTGCGCTCCCTCCCGTTCAGGCAAAATATCCGTTATATCCTGAACGACGGTAACCCCGGGCTCCTATGTGTAAGAATCGCCGGCTGTGATTAGTAACAATGCTAACGAAAAATCCATAAAACTTTCTTTGTCTTCACCGTTTTGTCCCCTGTTTGTATTGGTCTAAATACAACTCATTATTTAAACAAAATAATAATCCGATAAAGAAAAACAGGAAAAAACATGGTGTCTGACTTAATCATATATCAAAGCAGTATATTCTCATCCTGCAGTAAATTCAAGATGACAAAACAGGATTTATGAATAGTCAGGTTAAATATTTAATTTTCATAAAAAGAATTTTTTAAAAAGGCTTGATTTTTGTTTATAAACTACATACTATTAAAAAATTCAATCGATTGGAGAGCCCGGCAGAAAAACGGTGGTTAGAAGGGTAAAACATAATCGAATAACACAAGGAGGATTAATTGGACTGTCCTGTGTGTAAAGAGCCGATGATTGTTCTGGAGCTTGATGAAGTGGAAATCGACTACTGCATCTCATGCAGAGGCAAGTGGCTCGATGCAGGTGAGCTGGAGCTTTTATTGGAAGACTCCGAAGAGAAGGATAATTTGCTGTCGTCTTTCGAGAAAGATAAAAAGAAGAAAGAGAAACGCAGAAAATGCCCCATATGTTTAAAAAAAATGGAAAAAGTTTTGTGTGGAACGGATAATAAAATTCGTATAGACAAGTGCCGGAAGAATGACGGCATCTGGTTTGATGAAGGTGAACTTAGAGAGATTATTAAGATGGGAAGTTTTGATAAAAATAATAGAGTTCTAAATCTGCTCAAAGATATGTTTGGCAAAGAAAATCAATTAGATAAAAAGGAGGAGGGTTAACATGAGCATTACTGTAGCAGTCCTGTTGGGAATAATTGTAATAGTTGGATTGTCTTTTATCGGAATTTATAATGCCCTGATAAGGCTGAGGAACAGGGTGAAAAATGCCTGGTCACAGATAGACGTTCAACTGAAAAGACGGCACGACCTTATACCGAATTTAGTAGAAACCGCCAAGGGATATATGAAACACGAACGGGGAACCCTGGACAGCGTTACACAGGCAAGGAGTAAGGCGATGGGCGCTGAAAGCGTCGGCGACAAGGCAAAAGCCGAGGGTGAATTGAGCGGCGCCATGAGCAAATTTTTCCTTGTTGTAGAGAACTATCCTGATCTTAAAGCAAATCAAAACTTTTTGGCTGTACAGGAAGAGTTGACTTCAACTGAAAACAAAATATCCTTTGCGCGGCAGAGTTACAATGACCAGGTGCTTTTCTTTAACAATAAGATACAGGTGTTCCCTTCCAATATGGTGTCCGGAATGTTCAATTTTAAGACTGAGGAATTTTTTGAATTAGAAGACAAATCGGAAAGAGAAGTCCCAAAAGTAGATTTTTCCTGAGCCTGCTCCGCTTTGTGGAATCCTGAAAAACAGAATACATGTCTGAACCGCTCCGAAGGAGTCCCTTCGGGGCAGATAATGGCGTAAGCCATCCCTTTGGGATTAATCGCAGGTATGCATTAATCGGGTGAACCGGTTTTTATTAATAATCAAAACTTTGGCAAATTTTGAGATTTAATGATTATTTTTGTTTTGAATAACACCCCCAAACGAGTTTGGGGGTGCCACCCAAGCTCAAAATAGTCATTGCGAGGCGCGTAGTCCCGAGTACTCGGGACAATCTCGTCGCTAAGATTTAATATAAAGCTGAATTTTGCCCTAAAAGTAATTTTTGCCAAAGTTTTGAATAATATTGATAACATTTTCCTTTATTAACGTTGCAATTTTTTCCTTAAACCTCGGGACGGGGAAAAACAAAAAGATGTTTAAAAATCAATTAATAAATAGGTAAATTATACATTATTCTCCAAATTTTTTTACTATTTGAGCGTAACAATGGAGTTGGAATGAACATTTTGATAACCGGCATAACGGGATTTGCAGGGAGTCATCTTGCAGATTTTATTCTGCGTGAAAAATTAGGTAAAGTTATAGGCATACACCGCTGGCGCAGCGATATGCGTAATGTCAAGCATATAATAGATAAAGTTGAGCTTCATGAATGCGATCTACGGGATGCGTTTTCTGTACGCGACCTTATCGATACAATAAGACCGGATAAAATATTCCATCTTGCCGCACAGAGTTTTGTGCCCACTTCATGGAGGGCGCCGACAGAATCGTTAACAACCAATATTGTCGGACAGCTCAACATTTTTGAGGCGGTTAAAAAAACAAAGACCGACCCCTGGATCCAGATTGCAGGCTCAAGTGAAGAGTATGGTCTTGTGTATGAAGATGAGCTTCCGATAAAAGAGACCAACCCTTTTCGCCCTTTGAGTCCGTATGCAGTCAGCAAGGTGGGACAGGATATGCTGGGTTATCAATATTTCAAAAGCTTCGGC
>Ga0114930_10002594_pt1 | contig 16250 bp, 6 predicted proteins | sample AnhtaG_FD_87300 | JGI IMG/M metagenome (GOLD analysis project Ga0114930, IMG submission 87300) | Deep subsurface microbial communities from Anholt, Denmark to uncover new lineages of life (NeLLi) - Anholt_01485 metaG | ecosystem: Environmental > Aquatic > Marine > Oceanic > Sediment | place... | reverse complement strand
GGGGGTTGGTTGTGGGCTCTGGTGTTGTCGCTGGCGCGATCCGCCGCCGCGAGCATTTTGGAAGTCGTGGATTAGGCATCCACGACGTACCAGAGAACCACGGCTTTTATCTTCTTCAGACCACGTACCGTGTGTTGCTCCACCATGGGCGCCATCTCGCCCATGTCGGCGCCGCGCTTTGGGTGCGCCGGGACTCACGGCGCTTCGGCTACGGGTTCGCCGGCCTCGCCGCGCAACGCCTGCTCGATGTCTTCGGACAACTCGATGCCCTGATCCCGGCACAGGTCCGTTTGCTGGCGGGCCTTGGCCAGGTCGCCCACGGCGCACAGGGCTTTGATCAGCACGGGCCGGAGATTGGGTGCGTTGGCCGGGTCCTTTTCAATCGCCGCCTCCAACGGTTCGAGGGCGTCGCGATACCGTTCCAGCCGGACCAGGCTCGTGCCGACCAGGGCCATGGCGTACGGGTTCTCCTCGCGGGCGCGGCCCGCATCGCGATAGGCGGCCGCGGCCCCATCCGCGTCGCCCTCCTCTTCCCGCGCCAGACCGAGGTAGTAGTAGACGAGCGCGTTGTCCTCGATGCTGTCCGCCAGGGCTTGCCAAGCGGCCCCGCGGGCGGGCGCATCGACCGTGCGCCGGAGCAGGTCGTCGTAGGGTCCCAGAAGGTTGCTCGAACGAGGGTTGCGGGACACTGCCTGCCGGTAGTGGCGTTTCGCCGCCTCCAGGTCTCCCTTCCGGACCAGGGCGTTGCCCAGCGCGCCCAGCGCATGGGCGTGGTTGGGGTCTACGGAGAGCGCCGCGCGGAACGCGGCGATGGCTTCGTCGAGTTTCGCCTGGCCGAGGGCCGCTGACCCGCCTCGGGCCAGGGCATTGGCCGTGCGTCCCACGAAGGCCGGGTTCATTTCCGAGGCGGTCTTGTAGCGCTCGAGCGCGCCGTCGAGATCGCCCGCCGCCTGAAGCGCACGCGCCAGGTAGAATTGAGCCACGGGCTCCTCCGGATGGGCTTGGAGCATCTCCTGCCAGGTCTTCACCGCGTCCTGAGGTAGGGCGTGTTCCCCAAGCACCGACGCCATGGCCTGATACGCCATCTCGCCGTGTGGATTGATATCGATGGCCTGACGGTAGACGCGCACCGCGCCCTGCCAGTCGCCCATTTCCGCGAGCGCCTGGCCCTCGCCGTAGCGGGCCATGTCGCTGACGGGTTTCATGGCCCCCGCCTTGCGGAACGCCGCGAGCGCCTCTTCCGGACGGCCCGCGCGGATAAGCAATTGGCCCCGCTGGTAGTGGGTCTCGGCGACCTCGGGATAGTCGTCGAGCAGTTTCCGGAATACGTCGATGGCCTGGTCCACCTGTCCGCTTTGCGCCAGGGTGTCACACAACGCCCATTGGCTCCGCCACATATAGGGGTAGCGTTGCACGAGTTCACGCGCCTGGGCTTCCGCGTTCTCGAAATCGTGAAGGGCATTCAGGGACCGCACGTACTCCCAACGCACTTGGAAATCATCGGGGTTGAGCTCGGACGCACGGCCGAAACCCTCGCAGATCGACGGGGTCAGGCGGTCGCCCACCTGCTGTTCGAGGTCCGTTCTCAGCGCGTACAAGTGCTCGGTGGGCTGGTTCTGGCCCAGACCGCTCAGGGACTTGAGCGCCTGATTGACGCGACCCAGGCGCACCCCCGGCGAAAGCCCCATGCACTCGGCGCACGCCTCGACCGACGGCGCTTCGATCGCGGCCGCCGTATCCCCTCGGATGCGCTCGGGCAGCCGGGGCGTCAGCGATTCGAAGATCGCCCGCGCAACCACGTAGTTCCCCTCGAAGCGAAGATGCATATGGTCGTAGAAGAACTCCCGGCCCGGGATGCCGTGCGGACTGTTGTCGGCCAGGGCCTGGGCCGCGTCCACAAGGAACACGCCTTGCTCTCCGCGCTGTGCGGCCACCCGGCGGACGGCGTCGGTGATGTGGGCGTTGGCATGGTCGAAGGTGAAACCGTGTTCTCCTGCTTCGATGAAACTGCGACGCGCGTTCGCGTAGTCGTCCAGACGCCAGAAGCACGTGCCCATCCGGAACTCGAGCTCCGCGTGCGTGGCGTCGATATCGGCGGCCTGTCGATAATGCTCGAGGGCTTCCTGCCATGCGCCGCGTTCCTCGTGCTGCTTGCCGGTCTCGTACAGGGCGTTCCATTGGCCCCGCTCGGCGTCGGAGAGGTCGGCGCGGTTCCTCGAGGCGAAGGGCCGCCAGTCGCGCAGGTTGGCGCCCACGGTGCACAAGGCCACGGCCGCGTCCGCGCGGCCCGCCGCGCTGCAAATGGCGTCGAGGTTGTCTTCGTAGTGGCGGTACACGCGCAGCAGGCGTGGGTCGTCCATGCGTTCGACCGGCGCGCTGAAGCCCCACTGCAGGCCGCCGACCTGCCGGAACGTATACTCCTGGGCTTTGTCGCCGAACAGTTGCATGAGGCGCAGGTCGGACGCGAAAACGTGGGCCCTGATCAGCCAGTCCAGCCGCCTGGACGAGACGTTCTTGCGCCCGAGCACGCTCATCAGGCCGAAGGGCCCCACCGTCTCGTTGTTGCCCAGGTACACCACGTAGAGGTCCGGGGCCATCTTGACGCACTGCTGAGCAACGTGCCGCATCACGTGGGAGTTCATGCCGTAGTAGGCCGCGGTGAACAGCTCGAACCGCGTCTCGGGAAAGGCCGTGCGCAGCATGGTCAGCAGCACGCGGCCGAGGTTATAGTCCCATGCCTGCCAGCCCTGGGCGGCCGACCCGCCCAGCAGGACGATGCGGTAGGCGCCGGGATCCTTCCGGGCCGGGATCACGCGGTCGTAGGGCATCACCCCGAGCGCGTCTTCATGGCCATAGAGGAACTGGAAATAGAAGGCGTTGTTGACCACGTAGTACGCGCGCTGGTCGATCTTCTTCTTGTAGGCAAAGCGGGTGGACTGACCGTACCCGCCGGCGCGCAAGACGCCCTCGAAAGCGACGAGGATGAGCACGGGCGCCGCCAGCCACACCAACACCAGAACGACGCGGCGGGGCCAGACCCGGCCGGGCCGACGCCCGCGGCCCGACGCGCTCCGAGTCGGCACGTGTTCGGCGTGATTCATGACCGTTTACTCATGGCGCCGCCTTGTCGGGGGCCTTTTCTGAACGGGCCTGCGCGGCAAGGTCGGTGAGGCGCTGTACGGCCTCGGGATCGAGGGACGCGTCCAGGTCGATTGCCCGGCGGTACGCGCTCAACGCGGCCTCGAGGTCGCCTGCGCCCGCGTGCGCCCACGCGATGTGATGCCACACCTCCGCGCTTTCGGGAGCGATGGCCAGGGCGCGTTCGAAGGCTTCGACGGCGGCGGCGTGGTCCGCTGTGGCCTCGAGGGCGAGGCCGAGGTGGAACGCCGGCCGCCACGCGGCGTCGTGGATGCGTGCGGCCTCCAGCCATTCGGTCACCCGTCCCTCGGCGTCGCCCTGGCGCAGGTACACGGTGTCGATGGCCTGGTAGGGCGGCCACGCCTTGGGGTCGATGAACAGCGCTTCTCGGGCGATCTCGAGTGCCTCCTCATAATTGCCCAACTCGGCCAAGGCCAGGGCAAGGCGCCCCCTGGCCCCGGCGTCGGTCGGTTTTCTCTCGTTCGCGGCACGAAATCCCGCTGCAGCCGCCGCCCATTCCTGTTGGCTCAAGAACCGCTCCGCCGCGCGGATGAGCTTCTGTTGGGCCGCGTTGACAAACGACGCGTCGAGCATAAGGGCCCTGTCGAGCGCCCAACACGCTTCGTCGAAGTCGCCTTTGTCCAGAAAGGCATCACTGATGCCGGCAAACAGATCAAAGGTGGTGTACTCCATGGCGAGGGTTACGCGATAGGCCTCGATTGCCCTGTCGGGCTCCCCGTTGCGCAGGCAGGCCAGAGCGAGTCGCTCCTGGATGCCCGTTGCGTTCGGGTTGAGCGCGAAAGCGCGCTCATAGGCCTTGATCGCGGCATCGAGGTTGCCGTTGCGGTCGTGCAGCTTGCCGGCCGCATAGACGGGCAGGAAGAAATCCGGCGTGGCCTTGGCAGCCTGTTCGAGCAAATCCAGGGCGGCCTGGCGCCGGCCTTGGGCCTCGAGGGTAGCGGCCAGCCCCGACAAGGCCTCGATGCTCTTCGGGGCACGGGCAACCGCGTCGCGATACAGTGCCGCCGCCCGGTCGAGGTCCCCGTGCCTCAGATGGGCAAACGCCTCATGAGTGGTGGCCCGGGGATCGTTGGGGATTGCCGCGTCGTTGCGCCACGATGTACCTGGCCGACCACGAAGCGGGATGGCCTGATGCCCCAGCCAGAACGTCCTGTCTTCCGCGACTGCCAGGTGGAGCAGCAGCCGGTAGGCTTCTGGGTGCGCCACCCGATAGTAGCCCTTGAAATCCCCCGCTTGGTCGGGGGGCAGTGCAATCCCGGCAAACCGGCTCCAGGCCATGGTGGCGTTGCCGCGCCAGTTGTAGGTCTTGTTGCCCGAGGGCACCTGGCTCTCGTAGACCGGGAAGAAATAGCGCACGGCCCCACCGCTGTCCGGTCCCGTCGGGGGCAGCCTTACCAGATGGGTGAAATCGTTCTGTCCCCCCTCGCTTTCGTAGCGCACCCACAGGCAGCGCGGCTCCGGACTCGCGGCGATCTCGGCCATCAGGTAGTCGTCCTGGTACTGCCATCCGTTGTTCCGAGGCAGCGACGCCAACCGGTTGACCGGACTGAAGAGCGTCCATGTGCTCAGGGGGGTGGTCTCGAACTCCAGCGGCACGAGGGCGCCGTTCTCGAAGCGCGTCAGCAAGCGATCCAGTCGGACGTGCTGCCAGGCGCGCGCCGCTGCGTACGGCGCGAGCAGAACCAGGGCCGCGCCGACCGCGAACCGGACCCCGCGGGCCGCGGTCGGCGTCCACCATCGGCCCGGCTGCCTCAGGACGGACCAAAGCGCCGTGCGGCGTTCGCGGTCGAGCAGGGCGACGCCGGCGCCCGCGAGCCTGTCGGCCACGAAGGCAATGGCCCAAATGGGCACGACGACCAGGTGAAACCCGTGGCGAAACTGGAACTGCAGCGCCACATAGCCACAGAAGTACAGGGCAACGAAAAACACGATCCATCCGGTGCGGGCGCTGGCAAAGCCGATCAGCAGTAACGCCAGCACCGCGTACCAGGGGCCGTACGTGACGAGGTGGCGCGCCGCCGCGGAATCGGGCGGGTCCTCTGTGCTGCGCGCCCCCCGAAGCACCCATAACACCGCCGCGTAGCCCCGGGCCATCATGTCGGCCGGAAATAGGAGGCCGGTATCCACGAACATGCGCCGCCGGATGCGCTCTTGGGTCTCGCAGTCGTAGGTCAAGTATTCGTCAATACCCTTCACGCGCCGGGCATAGCTGTTGGCCGTGGCGTGCACCAGGCTGTCCAAGGTCAGCGGCATGCGTTCATACGAGGCCCGTTCCAACCCGAGCCGATCCTCGCATTCCGTCGACATGCCCATGTGGATGTCGTGCATCGGCGCGCCCGAACCGTGGTAGGCCCCTCGCACGGGTCCGGAACTGAGGAGATACACCGAGAACATGAGTGCAATGGCTGCCAGACGCTCGCGCATGGGATGCGGCGATTCCCCGCGCGGGCAGAGCAACAACACGAACAGCCCCGCAAGCAGGCAGATGAACACGTCGTGCCGGAAGCCCACGCCGATCCCCACAATCAGCCCCAGCAGCCCCGCCGCCGTGAAGAACCCGCGACGGTGGAGTGGGCGTTTCGCCAAGTGGCCCATGACGAGCAACGCGGCAAGGATGAACGGCGCTTTGCTGAAATCCCGCAGGTTCGGGAGATGCCTCAGTACACCAGGGGAGGCCAAGAACGCCAAGGCGCCGAGGATGCTGAACCAGCGATTCACGCCCAGCCGCAGCAGGCCGTAGACGAGCGCCGCGCTAATGCACAGCAGGGCCACGAGAAGCGCCTTGAGCACATGCCAGTCAATGCCGAACAGCCGCCACGCCGCGCCCAGGGTGTAGAGTAGATAGCGATGCCGAGCGTACCAGCCGTGGGCCTTCTGCGCGGGAACGCCCGACACGCGCGTGTGCGGCTCGAGCTTGAGGATTTGCAGGGCCAGGAACCGGTCGAGCCCGGGCACACGCTCCGGGCTGGGCATGGTGAACCCCTCGCCGCACGCCAGCATCGCCGCGGGTCCCAGGTCGAGCGGGTTGGGCTTGTAGCCTTCCAGCAGCCACGTGGGCGAGATCGAAACGAACAGGTAGATCAGGCCGAAGCTTCCCGCGAGGATCACAACACCCAGGGCCAACACGGGGTCGGAGCAGAAGCGACGAAGCTCTGAAAGCATCTTCTTCACTTGGGGGCCCGCGCGTCTACACCTTCGGTCGAGTTCCGCCATGGGGGAAGTGCGCAACGCGGCGTAGTGTACCAACAGCAGAAGAACGCGGCGGCGCCACACCCGGCAGGGGGACGCCCGCAGCCCGACGCGCTTTCGGACGGCACGTGTTCGGCGTGATCAGTGACTGTTTGCTCCTTAGGCTGCCTTGTCGTAGACCTTCTCTGAGGGGGCCTGCGAAGCAGGGCCGGTGAAGCGTTGTACGGCCTTGGTCTTTGTCAATTCCAACTCTTGGGCCGCGCTATACCCAACCGATGCCCATGTTGTAGACCTTCTTGCTTATTCCCTTTTCCCTGACTGGTGCACGAGTCTTCCCAGCAGTTCTGCAGGTAGTTCCACGCCGGTTTCGCGGCAGACGGACACCTCTTCCCAGGCAGCTTCCCAGGCGCCGGCCTCACACAAGGCCTCGATGAGCAAGGGGGCGATAACTGAGCGCATCTCGGGCGCCAACTCAAGCGCCGTGCGGAGCGGGGCGATGGCGTCCTGGGAATCGCCCAGGCGCATGAGGTCCTGTGCGACTTTGATTTGGACAGCCGGGTCGGAGAGAGAGTGTTCGCCAGCCTTGCGAAACGCTGCAATGGCTGCATCCGTCTCGCCATTGGCTTCGAGCGCCGCGCCCAGTTCTGCTTTGAGCCGGCCGTTGTACACATCCAGCGCGAGGGCCTCTCGGTAGGCGTTGATCGCCCCCTCGAGATCGCCTTTGCCTACAAGCACGGGCGCGAGATTGGACTGTACAGCCGGGTCATTTGGGTTCAACGCGGCCGCTTGCCGGAATGCTTCAATGGCCCCATCGGCGTCCTGCTGCGCCACGAGCGCCTTGCCCAGGTGAAAGTATCCCGCGTAGAAGTCCGGGGCAGCGGCAGCGGCCTTGTTGTACGTTTGGACAGCGGCGCTCAGTTCCCCGTTCGCCTCGAGGGCCGCGCCAAGATTCACGAGAAGTTCCACATTCATGGGATCGGACACCAGTGCCTTCTGGTAGACTTCAATGGCCGCCTCGGGCTTTCCCGTGGCCGTCAAGAAACGGCCGTAATCGGTGCCACCCCACGGAACCCGTTCAATCGGCATTGGCTGGGGTGGGGGACTAGAGCCTACCCTATGAAGCGGGAGCGTCTGATGACGTTTGAGCAGGGCCGGCTCGGATGGCAGCGAGAAATGAAGCCACAGCGGGAAGACCTCCGAATCCGCCACACGGTAGAACCCCTTGAATTCCCTGGCGCGCTTCGCGGGGAGCGCAAGTCCGGCGAACCGGCTCCACCCCATGCTTGCACTACTGCGTCGCCACCCCGTCGTATCGTACCCAGAGGCGATTGTGTTCTCATATACAGGAAAGAAACACCGCACTTTTCCTGCACCAGTGGTGCTGGTCGGCGCCATTCTCACAGTATGGGAAAAATCGTGAATGTCGATTTCGGTTTCATATAGTATCAAGAAGGCGCGCGGCTGTGTGCTGGCCTCGAATTCCCCGGCGAAATAATCGTCGCAGAACTGCCAGCCGTTCTGCTCAACTGGGGCGCGCCCCTTGGGATAGAATACAACCCAATCCTCCACCAGTCTTTCCCCGGTCGCCAATGGCTCCAGATCGGCTGAACGATATCTCGCCACGAGTCCGTCGACTTGGCGGTGTTGCCATGTCCGCGCCCCGTATAGCGGGCCCAAGATCAGCACGCTCGCGACCGCCCCGAACGCCAGTGCACGGCGCACACGCGGTCCCCACCACTTCCTGGGCGACACAAGGAGTGACCTGATCTCGCGGCGTCTGGCCCCGTCTGACAACCGCCAGGCAGCCAAGAGAACCTTGTCAACCAGAAACGCGACGATCCAGATCGATACAAATCCGAGATGAAAACAGTGCCGAAACTGAAACTGAAGCGTGATGTAGCCAAAGAAGTAGAAGGACAGGAATAGAACCATCAAACCCAGGTGAAAACTGTGGCAGCCTATGAGCACAAGCGCCGCCAACGCATAGCATAGTCCGAAACGATCCAAATGCGCCTCGAGGGCCGACAAGCGTGCAGGATTCCGCCCGGCTCCCCGCACAACCCACAGCACAGCCGCGTAGCCGCGCGTGACAAGGTCGGCAGGAAACGTCTTCAGGATCTCAAAGAAGTACCTCTTTCGAGCCTGTTCCTGTCCTGGGCTGTCATACGGCATGTATTCCGTGGCGCCGAGGACACGGCGCGCATAGCTGTTCGCGGTCGCATGGACCATACTGTCGCGCGTAATGCTCATGCGTTCATACGACGCCCTGCCCACACCCAACCTGTCCTCGCATTCGGTGGAGAGGCCCATGTGTATGTCGTGCATCGGCGCGCCGGTGCCGCTGTAAGAGCGATGCACCGGCCGGGCGCTCACGTAGAACGAAACCAGTAGCAGGACTATCGCGGCGAGTCTTTGGAGAAACGCGATGCCCGGCCCCTGGCGCGGACAGAACGCAAGCACGAATACCCCCGCAAACAGACAAATGAAGACATCGTGACGAAACCCTATTCCGATCCCCACAATAACGCCAAGCAGAACCGCCAGCACCAGGTACACGGCCCACCTGGCAGGTTTCCTTATCAAATAGCCCATGACGAGCATTGCGCAGAGAATGAAGGGCGCTTTGCCGAAGTCGCGCAGGTGCGGAAACACCCCCGCCACTCCCGGCAACAGCATGAACAGGACGGCCCCGCCAGCGCTTATGAAGCGGTTCATGCCGAGCCGGAACAGACCGTACACGGCGGCGGCGGTGACGCAGAACAGAAACACGAGGAGCATCTTGACAGCATTCCAGGAGAAGCCGCAGACCCGCCACACCATTCCCACCGCGCACATCAGATAACGGTGCCGCTTGTACCACCATCGCGCTTCCCTTGTCGGGATCTCCTCGGGCAACTCCTCGGGGGCCAGGTCCATCCTTTCCTGTTTAAGAAATGCCGCCAGCGCAGGGATTTCCTCGTAGACGGGCTCCACGAACCCCTTGCCAAGCGCCACCATTGCGGACGTACAGAAGTCAGTGGAAGGTGGGGTGTAGCCATCGCGAAGCCAGGTCGGCGTCGTGTTGACAAAGATGCGCGTCATCCCCACGCCCATACTTGCCAGCAACACAAGCAACACCACTACCGGCTCGGACAAGGAATCCCGGATCTGTCGAATCATTCTGCCCATACTCGAGAAAGCGTAGCATAACGCGGCCCATCTGCAAAAGCGACGTACAGGTGCGGCCTACCTCGGCCTCTATTCGTTCCTGTGAGAATCTCGCTTGAGCTCTTCGAGGAACACTGGCGGGAGTTCCACCCCGGCCTGACGGGCCCTCTCCACTTCCTGCCAGGCGCCCTCGTAGTCCCCAACCTCCGCAAGCAGTTCCGCCGCGCGCAGGCCCAGCCACACGTTCTCCGGAAATCGCTGCACCCCGCCGCGTAGCGCAGCGATGCTCTCCGGGGATTGAGGGTCTCGGTATGCCGGGCCCGCAACGCAATGGTAGATGTAGACGTCATTCACACCAAGGAACTGCTCCTTGGCATATTGGATGCCCCGCAACGAGAAGTACTGATCGCACACACTCGAGATCAGCGGATCGCCGTCGTCGAAGCACACTACCCAGGCGCCGCCGCCATCGCCAACAATCGCGTCGACCTTGGCAAACAGTTCCGCGCGATGGGTTGGGCCCAACATGGGCATGTCCGTTGGTCCCATGTTGTACTCGAACAGCTCTTTGCCAGGATACGCCACGATCGTGTCGTCGGAGGATGCGTGCGCCTTGATGTGCCTGACCGCGCCGTAGTAGTCGTCGCGGCGGGGCAAAGCGAGTGCGGCGACCGTCTGGATCCCAAACAGGCAAACGAGGACGCAGGATAGGACAACGCGCAGCGGGCGCCAACCAACGCCTCCAGCCGCGCCGCCGGCAATGAGGTACAGCGCCGGCATGCTGAAGATGGTGTACCGAGGCCAGAACCAGTGGAAATGGAGCAGTTTCGCACACGCAAACAGCACCAGGGATGGCAGGAGAAACCACAGTACAAGGAAAGCGAACTTCCCGAAAGAGAAAAGCGGCTGGTCCGCCGCCGCCTCGGCGCGACCCGCGCTCCGTGCGCCCTCGCGCCATACCGACCACAACGTCCACAGGCCCAGCACCGGAATGCACAAGAACAGCGCCCAGGCCAGCGCCTTTTCCGGCTTCACCCGCGCCGACACTATGAAGCGGATGCCGTCGGACAGATTCGATTCGCCAAAGCGGCCCGGGATCGAGCCCACGGTCCACCCGAGGTACGTCGTGTCGCCATAGAACAGGTGGCGCCCCAAGTCGCGCACCGACACCGTGTAGTCCGTCACGTTCGAGCCCGCCTCGACAGTCAGCACCCAGGCCACAACCGGGGCCAGCAGCAGGACATGGATGCCTGCCCACAACACGATGCTCCGGGCTTTCCTAAACCGACACAGCACAAGAAAACACCCCTCTGGCACGAGAAGGAGCACCCCAAGCAGGTGGGTCCACATCAGCAGCGCGTTCGCCCCGATGTTGATGGCCCACCACTTCACGCCGCCCTGTTGAACCACCTTGAAAAACGCATACGCGGATATCAAACCCAGCAGCGCCATCAATGAGTAGTAGCGAATCCCCTGCGCGTGAAAGATCTGGAACGGCGACAGCGCTAGGCAAAGCGCCGCGAGTAGCCCTGACCAACGTCCATACAACGCCCGTCCGAACACATAGAGCAACGGGATAGCCAGCATGCCGAAAAGGATCGACAGCCACCGTATTCCAACGACGGAATCCGACACAAGCCTCGCCCAGTAGTACTGCATAACGTGATACACCGGCACCATGTAGACGTCTTTCACACGCTGCTCCCGAAGGCACGAGGCAACGTCCGGCGCGCCCACTTGGGCGATTGTGACATACTCATCGGCCCACACCGCGTATTCACTCAGCCGGTAGATCCTTAGGAAAAGGCCAAGCAGGACAATGCAGGCCAGGGCAATCCCCGTATACCATTGGTCTCTACGAGACCCTACGGGGACGCCACTGTGCTGGGCCATATCGCTCGTGCCGTTCATGGCAGTACGGGTGCAGTCCTCCTGGCTCGCCGGCGCCGGGTCAACCACTTGTGTAGCCCCCCAGGCCAAGATACCACCGCAAGTAGGAGAAGCCTGCCGAAAACCAGTAGTTGGCTTCTGTCCACGAGCGGATGGACACGAGTTCCCTAAGTATGTACTTCGGGTTCAAGTAGAACCTCCGCGTGAGTTCCTTCTGCATACGCAGCAGGTCCCTTGAAGAGAAGTGTTCCGTGTGCCATTTGGGCGCCTTGCCAAACATCACAAAGTCGTCCCAGTCGATATCATCGTCCAACATGCCCTTTGAGCGCATTGTGTTGTAGACCTGCGTTCCCGGGTAGGGGACGATCAGGGATATCGCAACAAACGTCCACGGCAGCGACAGAACAAGCTGCCGCGTCTTCTCAAAATCCTCGATTGTTTCGGACGGTTCCACCCCGATGATGAAGTTGCCTTCAATGTGTTTGATGCCGGCCTCTTTGGCCCAGTGGACGGCCCTTTCAACCTGCTCGACCGTGATCTTCTTGCCCACCAAGTCGAGGATACGTTGGCTCCCCGACTCGACACCGTAGCAGACCTTCTTGCACCCGCTATCCTTCATCGCACGCAACAACGGTTTCGTTACGGCGTTCACGCGCGTATCGCAATTCCACCCCTCGATGCCGTACCGCCCGAGAATGTCGCACAACGCGTAAGCCCGGTCTTGCTTCCACGTAAACGTGTCGTCGGCGATGACGAAATGCTTGAAGTTGTAGTCCCTCACCAGTTCCTTGATCTCCGCCTCGATGAAGGAGGGGTCCCTAAATCGGACGGTTCTTCCGAACACGGTCTGCACGGCGCAGAAGTTGCACCCGACCGGACAGCCTCGCGAAGTGAAGAACTCGGTCGACAGGATCTTGTTCGAGAAGCCCCGTACCGAATGGCCTGGCTGGGGCGCGTATTCGATGAGGTCCCGCGCCGGAAACGGTATGGTGTCCAGGTCTTTTATCAACGCCCTGCGCGGGTTCTGGACCACCTCGTCCCCGGCCCGAAACACCAGGCCATTGATGTGCTCATCGCTCCCGCCATCCTGGATACGGCGGCACAACTCGAGCAGGGTGGCCTCACCTTCCCCGTAGACCAGGTAATCAAAACACCGGAATTCCTGCAGGGTGAGCCGCGGCACGCCGTTCGCGTGGGGTCCACCCACGACCGTCACAATGTCCACCGAGAACCGCTTTGCCAGACTGCAAATCCGAGCCCCGTTCCGTATCGTTGGCGTCATGCACGAAACCCCGACAACGGCGGGTGTGTCGTCGTTCAATCGCGCCAGGAAATCCGCATCGCTGTAGGGCGTGGTCTCATAGTCGAGAATCCGGACGCTGATCCCGTGCTGCCGCACGTAGGCGGCCAAATAGGCGAGGTTCATGGGCCGTGTGTGGCTCAAGAGCGACACGTCCTGAAAGGGATCTGGCGGCCGAATTAGTAAGAGGTCCATTCGTCGAACTGGCGTTTGCGCCATTCGCTCCTTTGCGGGTCCAGTGCGAAGGCCCGGTCATAGAACTGCTCGGCCTGGGCGGTGTTTCCCAATCCGGCATAGGCCCTGGCTATATTGAAATGGACGTCGGCGATATATGGATTCAGATTGGGTGGGTGTTGTGGATGCCCGTCCAAGACGGCCTGATTGTCCTTGAGCGCGCGTTGGAACGCGTCCAGCGCTTTGGGGGCGTCGTCTACGTGGAGATAGGCTTCGCCGAGTTGATTGTTGAAACGCTCCTTCGGGATGGTGTCGGAATGGGCCGCGCGCTCGAGCGCCCGCACGACGCCCTGCCAGTCTCCGGCGAGCCGGAGTTGGTCGGCCTCGAGGTACGACTCGTCCACGGGTCGCATTCGGAGCACCTTGAACTGCCCACTGGGTGAGACGTACTCGACGCTGTAGGAAAAGGGAGAGGGATCAGGCAATCGGACCATATCGCGCATGAGATAGCCCATTGGACCCATCAGACACTCGATCTCAGCGGACGAACAGCCGTATTGAAGCCCTTGGGGCGTGCCGTAGCCCCAGGTGGCAATCCGGTCGAATCCACGGTCGTAGGCCAGCGTGAGCAGCGACTTGTGCTCCTTCATGACGTAGTCGACGGCCTCTTTGTCGGCTGCCAGCAAGTAGCCGCTCAGCGCGTGAAAACCCGTGCTATAGGATAGGATTCCATCGTCGAATTCGATGAGCTTTATGGTCTGTCCCTCGTAGTACTCCCTCAAGGCCGGGACTTCCTCGGTGAGGAAATCGTGGTAGGCCTCATTGGGGTTTGTTCTCCAGTAGAAAAGAGAAAACGCGTCAAGAAGGGCAACCGACACGGCCAACATGGGCCACATGAATCTCGACTGCAGCCTGCGGAACCGCGTGCAATTGTCCACGACGTGCAGAGTCCACAGGGAGACAAACAGCACCGACAGCGGGAAATACCAGTGGCCCTGGTGCCACACTGGGACGTAGAACCAGTCATAGGCGCCCAGGAGCAGTACGAACAGAGCCGACACACACAGGGCCAACTCGAACGAAGTCCATCTGCGCCGTATCAGGACAACGGCGCTTCGGAGCAAGGCGGCCGCGGCGAAGACCATTGGGATCAGGATCTGGCTCGCACGCCAGAAGGAACCTCTGTCGGCCGCGGCCGGGGCCCTGAGTGCCTCGAAGACGTCCTTCCAGAGCGGGACGAACCACGCCTGGGGGTACGTACTCTTGACGATGGCGCTTGTAGGCATGGCGCTTCCGGCGTAGTAGAGGTTGATCGCGAAGTACGTCATCATCGCCACCAGCACGGGCACGCCGGCCAACACGGCGAGCATGAGGCGCTTCTTGTCGCGGCGGACAAGACACTCGACGGCCAAGCACGTGAACAGCGGTATCATGAACAGTGCGTGATCGAGTCTCGAGAGGCAGAGCGCGGAGGCAACCAACCCCGTGAGCAGGGCGGAAGACACCGACTCGAGGAATCCGGGCCTCACGACGATCCACAGCAGCAAGGCGTACGAGAGGATGACGAAGCTGGATTCCATGCCGTCGGCATAACTCCAGAGGGGGCCAAGTGTGGGCTGAATGGGCGCCTTGGCGAGGCCGTAGACGCCGAGAGGCAGCAGGACAAACAGAACGGGCACACGGCCATGGGCGGCGACGAAGCACTTGCTCAACACGTAGATGGCAAGGGTGATGAAGGCGACTGTGCTCAGCAGGACGACAACGGGAAAGATGGCGTCCGGAACGGAAAGCCACGCGCAGACCTTGTAGAGCACAGCGACCCAAAGCTGCCACAGCGGATGAAACCCATTGGTGGGATGTTCGAGGTCGAAGGTGAAACGGCCGGTCAAGGCCGCGTTGCGGGCCACGGCAAAGTAGTAGAAGCAGTCCCCTGCCAAGAAGGAATAGGCGTTCTTGGGTCCCCTGACGAAGAAGCCCCTGACAATGGGCCATACGAACAGCGCCACCGTGAGCCCAACGATCACACGGTCTCGGATGATCCGGCTCTTCGAGGCCGAGCGATCCTCAGAGTCGCCGTTGTCGCTCATTGCCTCCTTCCAGAGTCCTGTTCGAGCTTTCTCAAGACGTCAGGCGCCAGTTCGACCCCGGCGCCCTTACACTCCGCGACCTGGCGCCAGGCCGCCTCGAAATCCTCGATTTCGCACAGCGCCTTGACCAGCATGGGACAGATGTGAGTGTTGTACTCGGGCTTGATCTCGAGGGCCTTACGCAGAGCCCGTATCGAGCCCTCGAAATCGCACAGCCGCACGAGGCACGTCCCGATGTTCATCTGGCGATCCGCATCCGAAGGCGCCTGCTCGTGCGCCTTGTGAAAGGCGGCGATAGCGCCGTCGCGGTCTTCTGCCGCCTCGAGGGCCAACCCGAGGTAGTAGTGGGGTAATCCTGCGCCAGAATACTTCGAGGCGATGTTGCGCCACCCGGCCGCGCGCGCCTCGGGGTCGTTCTCTTTCACAAGGAAGGCATCGAGGCTGTGGTAAACAAGGGGCGACTCCGCATTCATAGCGATGGCTTCTTCCAACAGGCCTAGGTCCGCTTGGGCGCCGCCGGCCTCGACCAGGGCCGCGGCCAGTTGCGGCCGCAACCCGGGGTTCTGCGGATCCAGCTCGATGGCGGCCCGGTATCCTTGAATCGCCAGCGTCAACTCGCCCTTCGCCCTGAGCTTGGCCGCCCCTCCCGCGAGCGCATTGGAGGCCGTGGCCAAGAACCCGGCATCCAGCGATATGGCCTGCCGGCACGCCTCGAGGGCGCCGTCCATGTCTCCAGACGCCTCGAGGGCCGCACCCAGAAACACCAGCCCGCAGGCCACGTCCGGGTGGTCCCTGGTGATCTTACGCCAGAGGGCCACGCGCGCTTGCGTGTCTCCTTGCTTCTCGAGGACGCTGTCCAGCGCGAAGTAGGGCAGAGTGCCGCCTTTGGGGTTCACGGCGATGGCTGCCCGGTAGGCGCGAACGGCGCCCTGGAGGTCGCCCAGCTTCGCCAGGACGTTCCCTTCGCCCCACTTGGCCAGGTCGTTCACGGCTTTCATTCCAGCGGCCTTTCGGAACGCGGCGAGCGCGTCGTCCAGCTTGCCGACCGCCTGCAACTGGTTGCCCCATTGATAGTACGTCTCGGGATACTCGGGATACAGCGCCAGCAACGGCCGCAATGCTTCCAAGGCCTCCTCTCGTTTTCCAGCCTTGTTCAGGGCGTCGCCCAGGGCAAAATGGCTGCGCCATTGGAGCGGGAAACGCGCCACAAGCTCACGCGCCTGCCGTATGGCATCGTCGCCGCCCAGCAGCGCCTTCACATAGGCCAAGCGGACATAGAAATCGCGTCCATCCAGCTCCAGGGC
>Ga0114930_10002593_pt1 | contig 16251 bp, 21 predicted proteins | sample AnhtaG_FD_87300 | JGI IMG/M metagenome (GOLD analysis project Ga0114930, IMG submission 87300) | Deep subsurface microbial communities from Anholt, Denmark to uncover new lineages of life (NeLLi) - Anholt_01485 metaG | ecosystem: Environmental > Aquatic > Marine > Oceanic > Sediment | place... | reverse complement strand
TTCATGTCTGTTTAGTTATTGTCATCCTATCTCGCCTAATTTCTGTTACAACCAGTGCGAAACTTTACTTCGTGAACTACTTTTGCTCTTAATATTTCAAATTTTTTCTTTCACCTTCTTAATGCTTGCGAAATTCGGGCTGAATATACCATTATTACCCACAGGCTCGGCCTTTTTCCACTCCATTACGCTGTCTGGGGCAGGTGATAATGTTGAAGATTTTTGTCACCGGCACAAGAGGTATTCCGGACATACCAGGCGGTGTGGAAAAACACTGCCAGGAGCTGTTCCCGCTCATTGCTGCCAGAGGGCATGAAGTTCTCCTTTGTACCAGGAACTCTTATGTGACCAGAAAGATAGAAGAGTGGCGAGGTGTCAAGCTAATTAACTGTTATGCTCCACGAAAAAAAAGTTTTGAGGCTATTGTCCACACCTTTATTGCCTTACTCAAGGCGCACTGGCATTCGCCAGACGTTGTGCATATTAATGCAATTGGTCCTTCCCTTTTGGCCCCTTTTGTAAGACTTATGGGACTAAAGGTTGTAGTCACCAATCACGGCCCCGATTATGATCGCCAGAAATGGGGAAGAGCGGCAAAGTTCGTGCTCCGGCTGGGTGAAAAGATGGGTGGACTGTATGCTAATGAGGTCATTGTTATCTCTTCTGTGATAGCAAATATTATTCGTGAGAGGTGTCACCGTGAATCCAACCTGATTTATAATGGTGTTAATCTTCCTCAAAAAAGCAAAGAAACCGATTTTTTAAGCGGGATAGGTGCTGAGCCTGGTAAATATATACTGGCTGTTGCCAGGTTCGTTCCCGAAAAAGGACTGCGTGACCTGATTGATGGCTTCAAGACCATGGGTAGTGATTATAAGCTGGTTATAGCCGGGGATGCAGACCATGAAACCGATTACAGCAGAAACCTGCGCCAGATGGCCGCAGAGGACGATCGGATAATCTTGACCGGGTACATCACCGGTGAACCCTTAAACCAGGTTTATTCACATGCACGTCTTTTCGTTCTTCCATCCTACCATGAAGGTTTGCCCCTCGCTCTTCTTGAGGCGATGAGTTATGGCCTCCCGGTTCTTGTTTCTGATATACCTGCTAACAAGGAGGTGGATTTGCCTGCTGATCGATATTTTCGATGCGGGGATGTGGACGATTTGAAGAATAAGATTGAGATACTTCTTGAAAAGGAATTATCAGAAGAGGAACGTGAAGAGATACGCAGACAGATAGAAGAGAAATACAACTGGCTTAAGATAGCAGAGCAGACGATTGAGGTCTATCGCAAGGCACGTAGAGCATAGGGCAGAGAGCATGGCGCATAGGGCATGGCGAATAGAGCAAAGAGCCCTAGTTGAATAGGCTCCGCATTCAACGGAGCAAGCATAGGGCAGAGCGCCCCAGTTAAACCGGCTAAGCCGTTTCCCTCAGGGAAGTTTAACCCCGGTTAAATAAAAACCCCAAAAGCATTTAACGGGGCAGGCGCCGCAAGCAAAGAGGAAAGAGCAAACTCTGGGAAAAGGTCAGGTCCTGGTGCGAAACTATTACTCACTTATTTCCGCGGGAACGGAGGGCGGCACGGTCAAGGCTGCGCGCAAGGGTTATATTGGTAAAGCCAGGGAAAGGCCGCAACAGGTCAAGCAGGTAATTGACACGCTGAAGAACCAGGGGCCGATGCAAGCTGATAAACAGCCGAAACTGTTGCAAGGGGCAAAAATTGAAAATATAATTTGCATTTTATTGATAAAAGTGGTAAGCTTCTGAACAGAATACCTATCAGAGGTGGGGTACTTTTATTATTTAGTTCGTTTACAGAATCCCTGCATAACCGATATGACTCACTTAGAAAGACTTATAGCTCATTCACCCTGGTGGGCTGAACCAGAATGGGCCCGGGATGATCGATCGCTTAAAAGTGTGCGGTCAGCAAATTTTTCATTTCGCCATTTACGCCGGGAATTGCGTCGTCCTGAAAACTTGCCGCCCGGCTCAGTAAGCATTGTGCGTGGCCCTCGTCAGGTGGGCAAAACTACTGAGTTAAAACTTCTCGTTGAGGATCTTCTTTCCGCAGGCATCCCCCCGCGAAATATTGCGTACTACCCCTGTGATGATATTATCCATTTTCGTGAATTGATGGACCTGATAAAGACCTTTGCTAAAGCCGTCCAACTGCAAAAGGGGGGCGGTTATCTCCTATTAGATGAAATTACGGCGGTCAAAGATTGGTCCAGGGCGGTAAAATCTCTGGTGGACGCGGGAGCCCTCGAGAATATCTATCTGCTGCTGACCGGCTCATCCGCCGTAGAAATCAAAAGAGGATACGAAAGGATGCCGGGTCGCAGAGGACATGGATTTGATCAGGCCTTCCTGCCTATGAGTTTTGCTGACTTTTGCCGGGCATTCAATCTGACACCGCCTCAGGCTGACCTCACCGATATCCTTACTGATGAATCCTCTTTTCGTATGTATGAGATGGAGACAGCCGGAGAGAAGAATAAACTTGATGAAATTCTCAAAAAGTATCTTCAGTGGGGCGGGTTTCCAATGGTGGTTGCCGATCTGGTCGGAAGCGGCTCTGTCACGGAGCAAACTATGGAGGTGTATCGGTCCGTGCTGCTCAATGAATTCGAAAAGCAGCGACGAAAAGTGTCCTTGATTTTGAGCCTTATGAGAAAGCTCCATACCGTGTTAGGATCTCCTGTCAGCTATAACTCTCTTACTCAGGATACCGGTTGCCGGTCCAACGCCGTGGTGCAGGATTATCTTGAAATATTCAATGGGGCCTTTCTCGGTTTTGTCCTACCCTGCATCGATCTTGCACACCGGCGACCCTATCCTAAACGAGAAAAGAAATTCTATGCAATAGACCCTATTGTATGGAAGGTAGTGGCAGGCAGTGCCGGTTTGCCGCCTGTTCATGAGGCCGCGTTGGCCGAGCATGCGGTGGCTACTCATCTTGTTCGTCCCCTGGCGGACACATGGGCCGATCTTGGTTCGTTGGAAGGATTGTACTACTTCCGATCCCGTAGAGGAAGAGAGGTCGACTTTGTCCACTTCATCACTCCGACCGGACATCCTTTTGGAGTGGAGGTTAAGTATCAAAGCCGCGTTTCGGGTTGGGATGAGCAGAGTATTTCCAAAGGTATTGGCCAAGGGGTGCTGGTTACGCGGGATTCCTTTAAATGGAATAAAGTTTGCCATATCCCATTGCGGGCTTTTCTACTTTTGGAAGGCGGCAGCTAACTGCCCTGTCGTATATCTGAGCACGATTTTGAATCCACAGATTACGAAAGATAAAGGGGTCTGCCCTTGAATGGGACATTTTATAGATATTCAATCAAGAAACAGGGGTAAAAGAGAAGTAGAGAAGTTAGGCCCTGAGCTATGGTCTTCATGTCCTGGTATCAGACATCCCTGCGAATAAAGAGGTTGACGTTTCATCTGAAAGATATTTTAAGTGTGGTAATGTAACTGATTTGCAAAGGAAGATGGAGACGCTGTTAGATAAGGACCTGACTGAAATCCAAAAGCATGACCTGCGCCTCCGGATCGCAGAGAAGTATAATAATTGGCTCACGATCGCGGAACAGACCATCGAAGTGTACAAAAAAGCCCTCACCCCCTAATCCACAGATTACGCAGATTTTCGCAGATTACACGGAGGGAAAGGGGGACGCCCTCATTTTTTTGTATCCGATGGATTAAATCAATGTGAGAAGGGGGCCAAATCGTTAAACGGAGAATCTGTAAATGGTTAAATCGCAGAATAGTAAAAAAATCTAGAACAATAATGCATTCTCTCATTATAGAATTAGAATACAGGTGGAATTTTGAAAATCCTTCACGTCATAGCAAATCTCGCCCCACGCTATGGGGGGCCGGCAAAAGCCTGTTTTGAGATGGCGCGGGCAGTGGCGAGGTGGAGCCTACTAATCACTTTTGTCCTTGACATAAGTTCATAAAGTCTGATAATTATCCTTATATTAAGGATATTACACATGATAAGTAAACATATTCTCAAAGAAATATTCACAACAAATGAGGAGTTTATCCTGAGGCACACGGGAGATATTGTGGCCAGGAAAGGGGTTTTATTTTCTGAAATAGTAAGGAAGGTTGTGGTTTTCTACGGAGCAAGGAGAAGCGGCAAGACATTTATTTTATATGATCTTTTCAAGAAATACCGGGATGTTTCTCTCTATCTCGATTTTGAAGATGAGCGTCTGCTCGATTTTGAGCTCAATGATTTCAGGGTATTGAAAGACGTGTTTTTGGAGCTGAAGCCGGATCTGGCAGGAAAAAGACTGGTATTCCTGTTGGATGAGGTCCAGAATATTGATGGGTGGGAAAGATTTTGCCGGAGGGCGGTGGAGCGGGAAGATATAAGGGTTTTTACCAGCGGTTCATCCTCTAAGATGATGCCTGCCGAAATTCAGACTGAATTGAGAGGGAGAGCCTGGAGCATAGAGGTTCTTCCGTTTTCCTTTAGAGAATATCTGATCTCAAAACATATTGATATAAATGATAAAAACCTTGTTTACGGCCCTCAAAAGGCGCTTGTTAAAAAACACCTTTCTGAATATATGAAATGGGGAGGATTCCCTGAGGTTTCTTTGCTTAAGACTGAATTTGAAATAAAAAAGCTTTTAAAGGAATATCTTAGCGCAATGTATTTCAGGGATCTGGTGGAGAGATATGACATAAAAAATATACCTTTGTTAGACAGCCTTACGGACAGGCTCTTTTCCTCATTTTCCATGAAATTTTCTTTAACCGCCTTTTATAAACAATATAAGGGCAGGTTTCCTTTCTCAAAGGATTTACTTTCAGATACTATAGGCATTTTCTCCAGAGCATGCTCATTTTTGAAGTGAAGAAGTTTTCTGAATCCACTTACAAGAGGATGAGAAATCCTGCAAAGGTTTATCCTGTCGATACGGGTTTATGCAGAAGGACAACCTCGCTGGATCAAGGCAGGCTATTGGAAAATCTCGTATTTCTGGAATTAAAGAGAAAAGGACAGGAAGTTTTTTACTTTGATGAGAAGATAGAATGCGATTTTATAGCAAGAGGTGAAAATGACAGGTTGTCTGCCGTGCAGGTAAGCTTTGAGTTGAATGAAAAAAACAGAGAAAGAGAGATAAACGGGCTGGTAAAGGCCTGCAAATGGCTCGCCACAAATGAAGGCATAATCTTCACCTGGGATGATGAAGAAACCTTTGGCGCAGAAGGTGTTGACATTAAAGTGATTCCAGTCTGGAAATGGCTGTTTGTCGGCGCGGTTTAATCATAGAAGTCGAAGCATATAAGCTCGAAGCCCCAAGCTCAAAACTCCAAAAGGAGCCGTAATAACTAGGGGACATCCTATTTACTAATTACACTTAGATCTTTTTGTACAACAACACATAGGGTTCTTCACTCTTGACAGAGTATGCTTAAAAAAATGATTTGCGAGATAAAATGGCGATGCTTTTAAATAAGGACTTAACGGAAATAGAAAAGCGAGACCTACGCCTTCAGATAGCGGAGAAGTACAACTGGCTTAAGATAGCAGAGCAGACGATTGAGGTTTATCGCAAGGCGCGGAGGGCAAGGCATAACTATCCGCAGATCACGCAGATTTTCACAGATTAAATAATAATGAAAGATTTAATATTACGCAGGCCCGCAGATTACCCCAGTACCATCTGCCGGACCTACCCCAGTTAAATATAAAAACCAAAGGCATTTAACAGGGCAAGCGGGGCACCGCGTTGCGGCATCATCGACAGGCACAGATTAGTAATTTAGGAATTGACCCCTATGAAATAAAAAAAGAAAAGGCCCCAGTTAAATAGTCTCCGGATTGCACCCCAGTACGATAGTCCCTACCTACCCATGTACGATCTTCCGGACCTACCCCAGTACCATCTGCCGGAGCTACGGGGCAAGCGGGGCAAGTGGGAGAGCAGGGGTAAGAAGGCATGAATTTAGAGGCATTGACAATAACCTCTCTGATCTATATATTGGTAAGTGACCTCAAGTGGTTGATAGTTATTTCGCAGGGGGTTGTAATAGGTGAGATAAGCTCAAGTTACCTGATTACAACAAATTCACCAAAATGTGTATAAAGGGCGGTGATGAGGATGAATGATATTAAGTTGGTTTCAAACCATAAACGCCAATTAAAGCCACTGGTGGAAGCAGCCCTGGCCAATGAATTACGACTGCTGGAAGCAGGAATACGACAAGCAGAGGAAAGAATCCACAAGTTTGAGAAGAAATATAAAATGATCACCCGGGAATTTATCTCTCGTTACGAAAGCGATGAAATGGAAGAGACTATGGATTTTGCCGAATGGATTGGCGAGTCCAGGGTGTTAGAACGATTGCGGGAGAAGGCAGAGACCCTAAGGGATATCCGGTTTGCGAATTGAAGACTATTTTCGGCTGACACAGAAAATTGTTGAATCATGTCTTGTTGTTCAATTGTCAAACATTACGTATGAAAAACGGGGTACACATGAAGGCTTCATTCGAGGTAGGCTTACCTTCGTGGATAGCTCCACTCTGTATTGGCGTGAATTTATTGACGTTGAAATAACAGAAGATCGTTTAATGTATGTCTACCAATACATGGATTCCTCCAATAAGATGCTCTTTCGTTATGACAATACCGGCCATCATAAGAAATTAGGCCTATCTACTTATCCCCACCATAAGCATGAAGGAGGTGAAGACAATGTTGTTCCCTATACAGCCCCCGATTTAGCCACCATCCTTCAAGAAATTGAATCGCTTGTCCAATTGACCTGAAGGTTATTACTACCATTTGGAAGCTATAAATCTCCGTTAATTCCCAGGAGAGGGTCTTTCGTTTTTATAAGTTTCGCACCATGGTGGCGAGCTCTGACCAGGAGTTTGGGCTCAAGCAGGCCCCAGAAAATGACCCACGTATCACTAAGGTAGGCCAGGTATTGCGCGCCATGGGACTGGATGAGCTTCCCCAGCTCTTGAATATCTTCCGGGGAGAGATGAGCTTTGTTGGCCCCAGATCCCTGGCCGTCGGTGAGATCGTAAAAGATGAAAAAGGAGTAATAGTGAAGTATGAGAATATTCCTAACTTCCGGGAACGGCTACGTGTCCGACCGGGTCTAACTGGTGTGGCCACTATCTATATTCCCAAGGATGCCATCCCACGCCACAAATTCCGCTATGATCTCCTCTATATCCGCAAACAGTCCTTCTGGCTCGACCTTCGTTTGATTGCCCTCTCTTTCTGGATCAGCTTCCGGGGCAAGTGGGAGAGCCGGGGCAAAAAGGCATGAACGAGACTACGCTTATTTGTTATTGGTTATTCGTTATTAGGGGAAAGATTGTTAGCTTTACCCATTTCAGCTCAAGGCTTGTCCGCCGGTAGTGTGGAGGGCTGTTTTGGGTAAATTTTTAGACGAATTTCCGCAATTCCTCAACATCCTCAAGGGCGAGATGAGTGCTGTTGGCCCCAGGGCGGAGCGCCCGGAGTTCGAGCAGGAACTGGAACAGGAGATCCCTTTCTACCGCCTGCGTCATTGCGTCAAGCCTGGCATGGCCGGCTGGGGCCTTGTCAAGCAGGGCTATGGCGCCTCCAAAGAAGATGCACGCGTCAAGCTCGAGTATGACTCTATTATATCAAGCACCAATCCCTCTGGCTGGATATGGTCATCCTGTTTAAAACCATTGTGGATACGGTGACGCTGAGAGGGAGGTAATTCAATTTCGGATTTTGGATTGCGGATTGAGAAATTGAGGTATTTAGGGATTAGGGCCCCAGTTAAATAGTCACCGAATTTCACCCCAGTACCATCTGCCGGAGCTACGGGGCAAGCAGGGCAGGCGGGGTAAACATAGCGCCCCAGTTGAATAGAAAAGCAAAGGCATTCAACAGGGCAAGCAGAGCGCATGGCGTATAGCAGACAGTTAATCGTTATTGGTTGTTTGTTATTAGGGCGGAGGATAAGGATAGAGCTATAGAGGTAATTATTCTCCAGCAAGTTCTAAGATTGCATTCACCAAATCAGGTTTTAAACGAAAATTAAGACTCAGAAGTTTTTCGATAACAGGTTTCAAAGCAGGAATGAGCCCTTTTTCTTTTGCGCGAAGTAACACACCCGCTGTTCCTGTCAGTAGAAATCCTCGCATTTTTGCAATACGCCGGGCTAATTTGTCATCAAGAATCACAAGAGCTGAAGAATCATTTGTAGCAATTGCTAAAACCTCCGATTCGTCCAGACCCAGGTCAACAATCAGACTTAGATACTCTGGCATGTCTACGTTCATTATCTGGATCCATGGATAATTTTCTAACTGAGGGACATCTTCACCCTGAACGTGTCCTTTTTCCAATTCATTTCTTACAGCTTCAGGGATAGTGATGTCACCATAAAGTTTATTCAAAATTTCAAGAAGACCGAGCCTATAGAGGTAGAATATCGGCGAAGTATTCACAATGATCATTTCAGGCATTTTGATAATCTCTTTCTAATTCTTCTTTTGACAGATCGAATATTGGGGCATCATACCGTTCCAAAGACTGCAAGAAAATAACTCTTGACATTCCAGCCAGTTCTGCTGCCCTGCCTGAGGATAGCTTTCCCATCTCATAAAGCTTCACAGCCAGTAACTTTATGGCTTCCTTAGCAAACTGCTCTGGAGTTTCTTTTAAAGAAATAAGAACCGGGTCCGGGCACGGAATGTTAATAATTGGCATATTCCTAACACCTCCTTTTCTCATGAATTAGCAACTAAAGCTTAGATTTAATTCAATCTCAAGTCAATGAATGAGTCAAAATTTTTTTTGTCAAGCAGTTAAGGAGAAGGACCAAACAAATTGGGGTCGCGTCTACATTCTTGATAGATAATGCTTAAAATAATGGTAGCTTTGATATCATTGCGGGGAAGAACCAAGCGGGCACATTTGAGAATGTGTCCCGGATGAACAGGTTGCATGAGTTAACCACTCTTTAAGATATCATGAGTTCCGATTGTTCGAAAGATTACTGTGCTCTCAGAGAATTCGAAAGTGAAGCGATATTTCATGCTTATAGTCCCCTCCCAACGATCTTTAGTGCCCTGGATGCGCTTTACTCTCAGTGAGGGATGTAACATATTGTTTAAAAAAATCGATAGCTTCTCATCAAAGGTTTTTTGAATCCCTTTGGGCAGTGCTTTATACTCTTTTTTGAATCGCTTACTGAATTGAAAACTATCTATTCTTTTAGCCATTTTTTCCCTTCATCAGCGGTCTGGAACTTTGGAGATAGCTGGTCTTTTTCAATCTCCTCATCAACTTCGACTTCCATCTTCTGCCACTCCTTCGTCCAGTACCAACCCTGAGAAGGATCAATAAGTTTTCTGGGTTTCAAGACAATTTGATCTTCCTCAACATCCATCTCAAAATAGTCTCCTTTCAGGATTCCAAGAGATTGCATAATCTTTTTTGGTATGCGAATCTGGCCCTGTGGACTTATTTTCATTATATTAGGCATAGGACCTCCTTGAAAAATTAAACTTTTAAACAAAATAACATATAAATATTTTAAAGTAAAGCTGAATTTAGTTGCAAATAAAGGGTTACCCACTCTTGCTAAGACTGTCGAAATGATTTTTTCGACAGTCTCGCTAGAATATGCTTGAGATGAAGGGTAATTTTTATATCATTGCCGGAAGAACCAAGCGGGCACCTCTGTGGATGCAGAAATCGGGATTAGAGTGGCTTTTTAAAATATACCAGGAGCCAAGGAGGATGTGCTAGCGATACGCAAAGACAAATCCGGTGTTTGTGGGGATGGTGGTGAAAGAATACGCTAAACGCAGAGCGCACAGGGCATAGGGCAAAGAGCTAAAAGCTCAAGGCGAGAAAAGCATAGCACAAAGGACAAAGAGAAGCTGAAAGTGAAGCAATTGGAGAATTCAAGGATTCGGGTATTGTTTATCAGTGAACCAATCAACCACTCAACGATTTAACTATTTAACTAAATCATCATGAAAATATTTCTGGTTGCTGGCGCTCGGCCCAATTTTATGAAGATTGCCCCGATTGTGCGAGCGCTGAAAGCTCAAAGCGATCCACAGATTACGCAGATTACGCGGATTGAATATAAGATTGTTCATACCGGACAGCATTATGATTATGAGATGTCTCAGACCTTCTTTGATGACCTGGAGCTCCCAAAACCAGATTTCTTCCTTGAGGTCGGCTCCGGTTCCCACGCAATTCAGACTGCCAAGATGATGATAGCCTTTGAAGAAGTTTGTCTTCATGAAAAGCTCGACATTGTGGTCGTTGTCGGCGATGTCAATTCCACAGTGGCATGCAGCATAGTCGCCAAAAAACTCTTGATAGAGGTGGCCCATGTGGAAGCAGGGTTGCGGAGCTTTGACCTTACCATGCCGGAAGAGATCAACCGTATAGTAACCGATTCCATTTCCGATTATTTCTTTGTCACTGAAAAGAGCGCAATTGAAAATCTTAGTAAAGAAGGAAGACCGAAACAAAGAATCCATTTTGTGGGTAACGTGATGATCGACAACCTCTTCTATCAGCTCAAAAGACTTGAAGGAGAGAAACTTTCTCAATTTCCCACATACGAACTCAAAAAGGATCTTGAAAAGTATATTTTTCTTACTCTTCATCGTCCGTCAAATGTTGATTCAAGGGAAACACTTTTGGGGATAGTTGAGGCCCTGAAAGAAATTTCTACTGAAATACCGGTCGTGTTTCCGATCCACCCCAGGACCAAAAAGATGCTCGACGCATTCAGTATACAATTAAACAAGGGTATGACTCTTTTAGAGCCCTTAGGATTCATGGAGTCACTTTTTCTCTGGAAAGACGCGGTCATGGTGATGACTGACAGCGGTGGCGTTCAGGAGGAAACCACTGCCTTGGGTGTGCCATGTTTGACGCTCAGAGAGAATACCGAACGCCCCATTACTGTTGAGATGGGGACGAACACTCTGGCAGGTAACAAGAAAGAGGATATCCTTACGTGCTTTTGGCAGATAATTAAAAACGGGAAGCCGGGAACAACAATTCCACCCAAATGGGACGGGAAGGCGGCTGAGAGGATTGTGGATGTCCTAAGAGCAAAGAGCCCCAGTTGAATAGGCTCCGCCCCAGTTAAATACCTTTTTGATTTAACGGGGTAAACATTCAACCCCAGTTGAACACCCAGAGGGTACCCGGTTCAACGGGGCGGGCGGGGTAAACATAGCGCATAGGTCATAGGTCATAGCTGAAGGCTCAAAGTTAAAAAGATTGAGGGATTGCTATAGCCCTTCTTGTTTTTCTATATGCTTTATCTTTTCTTTTACCCATGAGCGCACCAGCTGTGCTCTGTCGATACCTGAGCGCTTGGATTCTCTGTCAATCATTCTAACGTCCCTGGGATCAAGTCGCAATTGGATCAACTTTTTGGGTGGGCGTATGAATTTTAGAGATCCTTCTTGCCATGCCGCAAAGTCTTCTGGCTCATTTTTGGCCCAAAACTTCCCCAGCTCTTCATCATTCATAGGTGGAAGATCTGATAATTTTTTGGAAGGTTTCATCCTTTAACCTCTCTTTTCCTATTATACATTCTTCTTTGCTTTTTATTCATGTCCCTGGCCGTAATTATTTTAAGGATATTGGTTCCTGGTTTAAAGCCCAGCTTAGAAACCTCTTCTGAAGATAACACTCTAACCAATATCAGAAGGTATCTACCTGAAAAAGTGCGTCCATAAATAAAATAACAGTCCCTGTAAGTTATGTAAAATGAATAAGAATCGTCATAAATGACTTCTTCTATCTCCCATATTTCAATGTTGTGCTTTCTCGAAAGCTTTTTTTCCACTCCAGATGAAACGGTGATTTCACATTGAAAAGCCTTCTCTAAGTCCATACTCGCCCCCAAGTGTTAGTATCTTATAGTATCTAATAAAATCTGTCAAGTTATATGATGGGCCAATCCTTGCAAAATAGAGGCAGCAGGGGTCACTTCTAGGTTTCTAGCTTTTGTGGATAGCAAATCCTTTAAGAATTAGATTTAATTAAAGGATTAGGAATCGAGGAATTTTGAAAAAGAGGGTAAGATTTCATGCTAAGAGAACGAGCTAAACTTATCACTCAGGCGCACAAGGCATGGGATATTTGTCTGACGGGTGCGGCGTTTATTGCGGCCTATTTCATCAAACTATATATATTGCCTAAACCCTTCCGCGGTTTGACTATCGCCCCAAACTACTACATCGTCCTGCTCATGATCATTATCATCTGGTATGTGACTTTTTCCCTGTTTGACCTGTATAAATCTTACAGACAACAGAGCTTAGCTCAGATCTTCTGGAACATGCTTAAGGCCGTATCCACCGGTATGTTCATCATGATCTTATGCATGTACATTTTCAAGATAACTGATGTGAGCCGGATCATGATGGGCATATTCTTCCTGCTTGATATCGGGCTTCTTGCCCTTAGCAAGGGGATTGTCTACAGTTTATTAACCCATTACCGGCAAAAGGGGTTCAATTTTCGCAATGTCCTCATCATCGGCGGCAAGGAAAGGGCAAAGGAGGTCATCGATGTCATTGGGGAAACTACGAGTTCCGGGTACAGGGTTGTGGGCTGCCTGGGCCTTGAGGAGGATGAGATTGGCAGGAAGGTGAAAAACGGCGTAAAGATCATCAGCACGGTAAATAACCTGAAAAACATCCTCTTGAAACAGGTCGTGGATGAATTGATCTTTGCCATGCCCCTGAGCTGGATAAAAAACGTGGATAAACATATGGCCTTTGCCGAACAGATGGGTGTTGCCGTCCGCATCATCCCGGATTGGCAGATTCAACAACTCAGGTACAGGCCCGGGATAGCTTCCATGCAGTTCGAGGAGTTCCTGGGCATCCCTACCCTGGCCCTGACAACCACCCCGGTCAGGGGCGGAGAGCTGCTTATCAAGGCTGCCTTTGACTATGTTTCTACTGGTATAGCCATGGTTCTGCTCGTGCCCCTTTTCCTGCTCATTTCCTGTGCCATCAAGCTCTCCTCCAGGGGGCCGGTCTTCTTCAAACAGGAGCGCTGTGGGCTAAATGGGCGCAGATTCATGATCTACAAATTCCGCACTATGGTGGCCGATGCAGAGGCGAGACGTCAGCAGCTGGATGCCATGGATGAGACTGATGGCCCGGTGTTTAAGATCAAGAAAGACCCACGCATTACCCCTTTTGTCGGTGCCCTGTTGAGGAAGGCCAGCTTGGACGAGTTACCTCAGTTGATTAACATACTAAAAGGCGAGATGAGTCTGGTCGGGCCTCGTCCTCCCATACCGGCTGAGGTGGGAAAGTACGATATATGGCAGCGAAGACGCCTTTCCATGAAGCCGGGCCTGACGTGCATATGGCAGGTTACTCCCAATCGAAACGAAATGCCCTTTGAGGAATGGATGAGGATGGATCTAAGTTATATCGACAACTGGTCACTGGGTCTTGATTCCAAGATATTGTTAGAGACAGCTAGGGCGGTACTAATAGGGGCGGGAAGGTAGCGCATCCACAGATTACCCCAGTACCATCTGCCGGAGCTACGGGGCAGGCGCAGATTACCGCAGAGGGCCCCAGTAGGATCTTCCGGACCTACGGGGCAAGCATAGGGCATGGAGCAAAGGGCAGCAAAACCAAAGTAGGCAGTAAGCAGGTAAGGATTGGGGCTCATCTGGCAAGCCTTTATGTCACAAGCAGGGTTGTTTGAGGAGGGTATAATGCTTTTCAATAAGAAAGAGGCAAAGATTCTGGTGGTGGATGATGATAAAGCCTTGGCTGATAATCTTGTGGATTACCTGTCCAATCTTGGTTATTCGACGTCTGTGACGTATAGTGGCAGGGAGGGTCTCAAAAGGTTTGAACAGGGGGGCTTCCAGCTTGTTATCACCGATCTCAAGATGCCGGAGATGGACGGGATGGAATTTTTGGATGAGGTGAAGAAGTTGGATAGCCGGGCCATCGTTATGGTTATTACCGGTTATGTCACCATTGAATCGGCAGTTAAGGCCTTCAAAAAGGGGGCCTATGACTTCATTCCAAAGCCATTCAAGATGGAGGAGCTGAAGGTAATTGTTAAGAGAGCACTGGAGCGGCATACCCCCATCAGGCAGTTGGGTATCTTTCGCGGGCTGACCCTGGACCTGATAATTTCGGTACCGTTCTTGCTGATCCTGGGGATTGTACTGGCGCTGGTCTGGAAATGATCCACAGATTACGCAGATTACACGGATTAGATAATAGTGAAAGATGAAAGGATCCGCAGATTACGCAGATTACACGGATTAAACAATCAAGATGAGAGACGAGAGGACATATAAGATTATTGGCGCAGCTTTGGAGGTGCACAAACATCTTGGATGCGGATTTTTAGAAGCAGTGTATCAGGAGGCGCTGGAGCGGGAGTTCAAATTTCAGGAAATATCTCATAAATCACAGCCTGTTATTGAGATAAAATACAAAGGAGAACCCCTGAATAAAACTTATCAGCCAGATTTCGTTTGCTATGAAGAAGTCATTGTTGAAATAAAAGCCATGTCAGGTTTGACTGGATTAGAAGAAGCACAACTTATCAATTACCTTAAGGCCACTGGACTAAAGGTGGGTCTCTTGATAAATTTTGGATCTGAATCACTTGAGCATAAAAGGTTAGTTTATGGTTTTTAATCTGCGCAAATCTGCGTAATCTGCGGATCTGAATCACTTGAGCACAAAAGGTTAGTTTATGGTTTTTAATATCTGAAATCTGCGTAAATCTGCGTAATCTGCGGATGGGAGCGTGTTAGAAAGTAAAAGGCAAGAGCAAAAATATGATTATATAGTGGCTTAGCAAACTTCTGGAAGCTCATATAAAGCCCTCATCGGAAATCTCTGATCTGATGGGGGCTTTTTTTGATGAATAGTCTCTTGATTGAGACTATCTTATGTGTGAGGCCTGAGGCTCAAGCCCTCATCTCGATATGCTTCTGACCGGCATTCTTATCTTTTAGTTTGTTAAAAAGTAAAGATTTTTGCATAGTTAACAAGATTTTTTAAAGATATTTATGGTCCTTCACCTTCTTACTAATTTTTGATACTATTTGCTACTTGCAGGATAATTTCTACTTTTACATAAGGTTCCTCTATGGATGATCAACAGTTTCGTCAACTCCTCGATTATTTTGTTTTTTCCTGGGAGGGCTACAGGAGGGTAAGAAAAGGGGTCAAAAAGAGGATTAGCAGGCATATGCTGCAGTTGGGATGTAGAAGCGTAGATGAATATCTTTGCTCTTTAGATGGGGATGAGGAGGTAAGGAAACACTCTGAATACTTAATGACCGTTTCTATCAGCCGTTTTTTCCGTGACCGATTTCTTTGGAAAATGATTGAAGATCAAATAGTGCCGTGTATTATAGAAGAAAGGAGGAAGAAGCTAAAATTCTGGTGTGCTGGTTGTGCCTGCGGTGAAGAGGTGTATAGTCTTAAGATATTGTGGAAAAGGCTGGAAGGTCGTTTTGATCCCATGCCCGAGCTTGAGATATGGGCAACAGATGTGAATCCGCTCTACCTTAGAAGAGCCCGGGATGGAATATATTCCTTGAGCAGCCTGAAGGAGGTACCTCAGGAATTGAGAGAGATCTATTTTGCCCCTCATGGGGAGGAAGGCCTTTACAGAATAGCACCATCTTTAAAGAAAGGGATTTTGTGGAGGGCTCATAACCTGTTGTTTGAGCTCGGGGAATCCAACTTTCAAATCGTCTTTTTGAGGAACAGTATTTTAACCTATTATAAAGATGAACTTAAACGATCTGCTTTTCGGAAAGTGATGGACAGTCTGGCCCACAGTGGGTTTTTGATCATAGGTAGTCATGAAAAACTACCTATTGAATCAAAAGATCTTGTACCTTTTAGTGGGCAACCCTATATTTTCAAAAAAATCAGGAAATAATCTTAGATGACCAGTTACTTTTCTGCCACCAAGACACGAAGTCACTAAGGTTTTTTATTATAATTATTGTATATGCATAGCATAGGCCGCATCTATTGTTTTTTGCAATCGAATCTTTCCCTGTTAATAGGGAAATATAATTCATTTTTCCCCTTTGTGTCCCTGGCCCAGACCTGGCTTGCAATGAATTTATATATAGAATTCATCTGATAAATAATGCATCGCGTATATGATATTCATTTACTTGCACCAGGGCGGGCTTGGTGACTTAGTGGCCGAAT
>Ga0114930_10002592_pt1 | contig 16251 bp, 18 predicted proteins | sample AnhtaG_FD_87300 | JGI IMG/M metagenome (GOLD analysis project Ga0114930, IMG submission 87300) | Deep subsurface microbial communities from Anholt, Denmark to uncover new lineages of life (NeLLi) - Anholt_01485 metaG | ecosystem: Environmental > Aquatic > Marine > Oceanic > Sediment | place... | reverse complement strand
CTGAGAGCCAAGCTTCAATGGGAGATACCGAAGGACATCTTCAGCGGCAAGGATTTTGTATACGAGCGGCAGGACAAGGGTTTCCTTTTGTACAGCATCGGCGCGGACCTGAAGGACGACGGTGGGCGCGTGCCCCCGGCCAAGCCTCGGGGGGCCATGACCGCGGAGGAAAGGGCCCGCGACGACATCATCTGGCAGCTGGAGGGCTGACGGCGTCTCGGCGCCGACAACTGAGGCTCTATTCCAGACAAAGGAGACAATTTGCTATGAACCCAGCTGCTGTCGGAGACCAGTTTCCTACTTTCAAACGAATAGGTAAGCGTCTTTTCGCCATTTCTAAACCGATCGGCAAGGGATTTCTCGTCCTAGTAATCGTTTTGGGCGGAGTATACGGTATCCTGGCGTGCGTGTTCACCAGCCAATACCGGTCTGAGATCGCCGCGGTCAAGGCGAGAGGAGAGCCACTGACTCCGGCCGACCTCATGGGCGAGGAGATTCCGGACGCGGAGAATGCTGCCATAGTGTACGAGAGGATCTTTAGCGAGTTGGCGAAAGAGGCCGTCCTCAAAGATCTTTATACCCTGGAGGAGTTCGTGCACAGCGACGCGGCAGAAAAGGATGCGCCTACACCGGATGAGGCTCGCAGGGCGCTGGCCCGAAGCCGGAAGGTGCTGGCTCTTCTGGAAGAAGCGGCGTCTCGGCCGAAATGCCGGTTTCAGTTGAACTGGGGCGATCCAACTCAGAGGGACTTCAGGCACTTTTCCCGCCTCAGAAGCCTGATGCAACTGCTCCGCGCGGACGCCGTAATCAACGCGCAGAACGGTCAAATGCGCGACGCCTGTCATTCCATCAACATGGAGCTTAAGTTGCTGAAATCCCTGGAGGACGAGCCGACGCTGATCGCGCAGCTTGTGCAAGTCGCGCTGTTTGGCATTACGAAGCAGTCAATGAATGACGCTCTGGCGTACGGCGACATCACCGAAGCGCAGGCCCGGCAATTGTTTGACGCTTTGGCGGAGGTTGACGTGCCTCACGGATTCATGCGGTGCTGGCAGGGGGAGAGGGTCTATTTCCTTCGGATCTCCCAGATGTCCGACCCGCCCGTGACTGTTCGAAATACTTCTCCCGGTGGACGAGGAGGCGTCAGGATATACCACCTCCCAAAGCCGCTGGGGTGGCTCTACGGCCGGACCCTCTTTCGCGGCGAGCAGGCAGCTTATCTCCGGTTCATGGCGAGGCAGATAGACGGCGTGAATCTAAGCTACAAGGAAGCGAAATCGAGGCGATTGTTTGAGGAACAGCAGAACCTGCCTTTCTATGCAACCTTGTCGAAGACCCTTGCGCCGGTGCATGCTCGCGTGGCCAAGCAGCGTTACATATTCGAAGCGCATGTCGCCCAAACTCAAGTCGTCCTGGCGCTGCAGGCATACAAGGATCGGCAGGGCTCGTATCCCGCGACACTGGACGAGTTGAGATCCCGGCTTGGCTGGGAGCTCCCGAAGGATCCGTTCAGCGGCAAAGACCTCGTGTACAAGCGGCAGGACAAGCGGTTCCTGCTCTACAGCATCGGCCCCGATTTGAACGACGATGGAGGCAAGGAGCTGGACCACTACCTGATCCCAACGAAGCCGGGCGACATCGTTTGGAAGTGGGAGCGATGAGGGCACGTCCAAGCTCACAGACGACCTCCCCAGCCGTGACACATGCCTTATCCGCCAGAACCTTTTCTTCGGACTCGCCGGTCAATAACAGAAGGAACCGATACTCATTTGCTTAGACGAAAACAAGCGCCGCCGGCGTCTCAGCATATGGAGGCGGGTGTGACCGAGCTGGACGCCGGTATCGCAATCAGCTTTGGAGCCAGGACATTGCGAGACAAGGCAGAAACAGGGCAGGCGAGTTTGGAGCACCTTTACGATCAATACGCCCACGCACTGTTCCGGTACGCCCTCGCACTCGTGGGCTCACCTGAGGATGCCGAGGACGCCGTGCAGGAGGTCTTCGTCCGCATTGCAGGTGAGCAGAAGCGGTCGGAAAGCATAGCGAACGTCAAGGCGTATCTTTTCGCCGCCACTCGAAATGCCGCCTACAGCATACTCCGAAGCAGGCGTCGCAGGGCTAGACTGGAGCAGGCGATGTGCGCCGAATCCGAGGCCGGTCACCCCGAGGAGGCGAGCGCGCGCCTGAGCCGGTCATCAGTATTGCGTGAAGTTTTCGCCGAACTCCCGATTGAACAGCGAGAGGTACTCGTGCTGAAGATATTCGATGAGATGACCTTCAAGGAGATCGCTGAGACCGTCGGCGCTTCGATCAACACTGTTGGGAGTCGCTACCGGTACGGAATCGAAAGGCTCAGGCAGGCTCTCGAGGAGGAACACGATGGATGATAAACGGATGGAAGAATCGCTCCGATCCGCCTGGTCGCCGCAGCCGCCGGACGGGATGAGGGAAAGGGTCCTCCGCCGGGCGCACGAGCAATCGGCACGCTCGCGGTCAGCACGGCCGATATTCGGCGTGGCGCGTTGGAAGTTCGCATTCGCCGGCCTGGGAATCGCGGTCGTGCTCCTTGGAAATACCGCCGACTACGCTCGGCAGTCTCGCATGGCGCAAATGATGGATGGGGCATCAGCTGCCGGTGCCGCCATCGGTACGGGAACCCTGCTTGAACAGAGGCGCGAAATTGAGAGACTCCTCGCGCAGGCGCCGCCAGACAACCGCTTCGAGAACGGTTCGAAAGGAGGCAACTCCCTGTGAGTCCAAGCGTTATCGGCGAATGGTTTCCTACTTTCGGGCGAATAGGCAGGCGTCTTTTCGCCATTTCTAAACCGATCGGCAAGGGACTTCTCGTCCTCGTTATTGTCCTTGCTGTGATACACAGCATTGCGACGTTCATACTGGGTCGCCGACTGGAAGCCCAAATCGCGGCGATCAAGGCGAGGGGCGAGCCGGTGTCCTGGGCTGACCTTGCGGGAGACAGGATTCCCGATGCCGAAAACGCGGCGGTTGTTTACGCCAAGGCTTTCAAGCTAATCGCCAGCCCGGCCGCAAAAAAGGACCTCAGCACACTGGGCAAGTTCGTCTCGCCCAAGAAGCGCGAGGACAAGCCGGTTTCGTGGGACGAAGCGGAGTCCGCCGTAGCCCGTGTCAGACCTGTCCTGCCGCTCATCGAGCAGGCGGTTTCCCGGCCGAAGTGCCAATTCCCGGTGAACTGGGAGGCCGACGTTGGCCTGCGCGTCGCGCATTTCTCGGGACTGCGAGACTTGCACCGCTTCCTGTTAGCAAATGCCAAGCTAGCCGTGAGAGACGGCAGGATGGACGAAGCTGCTCGATCAATTGACCTCGCGTTCAAGGTGGGCGAGTCCGTCAAGGACGGGCCGACCTTGATCGCGCAGCTAGTCAGGGTGGCAATTATTAAGAAGGCCGGCCGTTCTCTCCGGGAGGCGCTCCAGTATGGCGACATCAACGAGACACAAGCAAGACGCTTGTCCAACACTTTGGCGAAGATAGATATGACCCCCGGCCTCGTCAAAGCTATGCAGGGTGAGAGAGTCTGCGGCTTATGGTTCTACGAATACGCACGTAAGCAGCCAAGGAAGTTCGCTCGTATGTGCTCCGGCACAGGCGATAGTCCCGCGTTCGTGCCGTGGCGATTGGTGGGAACATATGTCTATCGGCCCTTCCTGTATGCCAACGAGCGCCTACATCTAGAGGCTATGAATAGACTGGTCGATTCCACAGCCCTGTCGTTTCGAGAAAGACAGGGCAAAGGTCTCGACCAGCCGGTTGATTTTCCAAAGTACGCGGTCATCAGCAAGACGTTGTTTCCGGTCTTCAACCGTGCAATGGCAAGAGCAGATGAAGCCGCGGCCGAGGTCGCGGGCAGCCGGATATTTCTGGCGCTCCATGTATACCATCATACGTTCCACTCATATCCGGAGACGCTCGATGAACTGAGAGCCAAGCTTCAATGGGAGATACCGAAGGACATCTTCAGCGGCAAGGATTTTGTATACGAGCGGCAGGACAAGGGTTTCCTTTTGTACAGCATCGGCGGAAACCTAAAGGACGACGGTGGGCGCGTGCCCCCGGCCAAGCCTCGGGTGGCCATGACCGCGGAGGAAAGGGCCCGCGACGACATCATCTGGCAGCTGGAGGGCTAGTCGATTGACGAAACTGACGACTGAATGCAAGGGCACCACGTATCACCGGTAGCTCCGCTTAGCCCTCCACGACCTGGTGCTCTGTGCTCACCATCGCTTTTCGGCTGTCGGTAAGCGTCACGAAGTGAACTATGGGACGTCGTTCACGCAGCTCAGCTTTGACCGTCGAACCCTGGACCTCGGCTTCCACCGTATGCCACTCGCGCTCATTCCACTTGTTCGCGCCGGTGGTGAAGTGCAGCGCCGCACGTTCTACGGGCACCGCGGAGCTGAACTTCACTTCCACGCTGCCGCCCTGGTGTCGCACCGAACATATGCATGCCAGCGGCGTCCCCTTCAGCAGGCGCTGGTTAACGAATAGACCAAAACAAAGACCAGTTGACGTGAGCAATCCCCCCTGGGGTGGATGGCAGCCGGTTCGCCAACATTTTCCGCCACGCGGACCGGGGCGAGGGGATTCCCCGGCTCATGCGAGAATAGTAAGTAGTCGAATCATACTGCACCGCGCAGTCTGTGCACAGGCCGATGGATGATCTGTGCTAGCACTCTGCTTGCGCCGCCTCACTAATCGGGCGGTTCTGTGCAATCTGGGGCCAAACCAGGGTACTGAAACCAAACTTTTTCGCCCGCGACTTGCGTCATACAGTTGGCAATGCCCAAACAGCCTCCGCTGACAGAACGAGAGTTGGAGAAGATCGGCGAAGAAACCGACGAGCAATTGGTGGATCTGGCGCGCCGCGGGGACCGGCACGCGCTGTCGCGGCTCCTGGCGCGTTACCGACAGCGAGCGGTCCGGGCAGCCTATGGGATGCTCCACTCCGTTGAAGATGCCGAGGATGTCGCCCAAGAAGCTTTCATCCGCGTTTTCCGATCATTGCCCGCCTACCGGGGCCGTGGAAAGTTCTTCACGTGGCTGTACAGGATAATCATCAACCTGTGTGCGAGCAGGCGGCGCATGGCAAGTTCGCGGGAGATCGCCACCGAAGAAATCGAGCTTGGTGAGCACCCGGAAACCGCTGAAGAAGCGGCCGTCAGAAGCGTGGCTGTGTCGGCCGTTCTGACGAGATTACCGTACCGGCAGCGGGCGGCGCTTATCCTTCGTGAGATCGAGCAATTATCATACGCCGACATCGCGGAAGTTATGGAGATCGTCGAAGGCACGGTCAAGTACCACGTCTCTGAGGCTCGGCGGAACTTCCGGCGGATGTGGCTGGAGGAGACAAACCATGAAATGTAAGGACGCAAGGGCGGCGATTTCCGCCCGTCTTGACGGCGAGGACATCGGATTCGACAGGGAGGCCTTGGAGGCGCATCTCGCGCAGTGCCTCGAATGCCGCGCGGAGGCGGATGCCGTCGGGCGCATAGGCGAAATCCTGAGGTCTGCCGCGGCCCCGGTGCCATCAGCATCGTTCGACGAGCGCGTGCTGGATGGGCTCAGTCGGCGGAGCTGGTTCGACCGCCTGTGCGATTGGTTCGAAGTTCCGGCGCGCCGGGTCGCAGTGGCTCTCGGCCTTTCCGCGCTAGTGATATCATGCATGTTCCTCGTACCTAACAGTTCCGTGCCGCCCAGTCACGTCGGACTGGACATCCTCCGGAGACAAGCTGCAGAGGCGGGTGTTGACCTATCGGATATCTACCCGACGCACCCTGCGCCATCTCAGCGCAGCGAAGGAGGCACGATCAAGTGCGTCTGACACGATGGAGCATTCCCACAGTTGTTCTCGCAGGTGCCGTATTGGCAGCGCTTCTGACGCCAGCAGGCCGAGATGTGGCGATCATGGCGGGCCGATCTGCCGCCGTGTCATACTGTCGTCTCCTGCCCTGGGTGCGGCCACCGGACTTTCTATCCCCGGTGGAGCGCGCGGCCGAACGCCACAAGGACGATCCAGTGATCCTTCAGGGGTTGGCCGAAAGCGGTTATGGCGCGGAACTATCGCTGCGACTTTACCAGCGCGCGCTGGAGCTCAAGCCTTCTGACCCAAGCCTCCATGCGGGCATGATCCGCGCGGCAATGCGACAACATTGGCATGAGAAGCGGTTGATAGACCAGTGGGGGATTCGCCCGGATTCAAAAGCTCGGGAACTCCTGAAGATTATAACAACACACTCAGCGTGGGGCATGGAGCACGATCCGGAAAACTCATTCTTCTGCTACGCGCAGGCCTGTGTTGATGCCACACTCGGAAACGGAAAAGCGGCTGTCGAGCAATTCGTGGCCGGCTCACATAAGCCGCGGTTCGACACATATCTCAAAGAAGCGAGACAGGCAGCTCTGAAAGCGGCGCATGCTCGGGGGAGGACCCGTCTTGAAGCCCAAGGTCACGCGTTCAGCGGGCTGCTCATGCCTTTCTATGGTCCGTTGAACAAGCTGGGCAAGCTGACAGCGGAGGAAGCCCGCAAGGCAGATGCCGAGGGCAGATCCGCCGAAGCCCGCCGTCTGGATCTGGCCATCTTCCGGACGGGTCGGCTTCTGGCGACCACCACTGGAGATCAAATCCATCGCGGAATGGGACTCCGCATGATGATGCTGGCAGGGCCACAGGTTCCCCAGCAGGAGATCAAGGCGGCTGCGGAAGCGGGGCAGAGATCAGCATGGGAGACCCGCCTTCAACTCCAATCGCAGGTGTTCCAGGAATATATGCTCTCGCACGGGGTATCGAGGCATGATGTTGACCGAATGAGCAAGACAATGATGGCAGCCTATCGGGAGCTTACCTCATTCACATCGTCACTCACTGACTTCTTTGTAGATCGTGTTGTTCTGGCGGAAGACCGTGCTCGTGCTGGCATATTTCTCGCAGCGCTGGCTCTATTTGTGGCAACGGGACTTGGCATCCTCGGCCTTCTGCTCAAGCCTGTGGTGAGATGGTTGACCTCCGGAGAAACGAGAGCCGCCGGTTGGAGCGCCGGAACTTCCGCCATCCTCTGGACGCTGCTTCTCACCCCTCTAGCCTCGGTGGTTATCCTGTATGCCCGGGCCCTGTCTCACGGCGGCTTGTACTTCGGACCCGGGTTCGCGTTCGCACGCCTCGGCATTGGGGGGATGACGTCCAAGCCAATCATGATTGCCTTGGCTGGAACCCTTCTGCTATTGGCAGGCACCGCGATTTCTATTCCGAGGCAATTTGCTGAAGGACGATCCATTCGCAGACCCGCGATGAAGGTGGCGGTCCTCATGCTGCTGGCAGTCTTCGAAGATTGGTGGCTGTACCAGTCTCTTGACTTATGGCGCGGCGTGCGTCTGGTCGTCGATGCCGGGCAAATCGGCCTGGCACTGGTGCTCGTGTTTTCGCTGGTGCGGGGCTGGATCGTAAGCAGGCGCATGCCCGGAACTGGAGCCGCCGATCATTTCTTCACCAGCTTCCTGGCGTCCTGCCGAACCGTGGCGCTCGGCTCTGTGGTCCTGTTCGTGGTTAGCCTCTACGTGGCGCTGCCGCTCTACGCTCAGGCAGTGCGCGCCATGGATCAATACCTTGCCATGGTGAGCGGCTAGTTCGTCCAGATGTGCGAGATCCACGTAACGGGGGCAGACCGGCGACGCAGGTGCGGCGATACTCGGGACGCAGAACGAGTCGGCACGCCACGGCGCCCGTAATGGCACCATCCGCGGGTGGCGGTCTGCATTCAACCTTGACGTACGGGCCTGGTGTGGTATAATATTAGCGGAGTAAGTCAGGTGATCGCCCCGCCGAAGCCTTGTGCGAAGGTGGGGAGGAAAGTCCGGGCTCCGCAGGGCACGATGCTCGCTAACGGCGAGGGGGAGCGATCCTACGGAAAGTGCCACAGAAAAGAAAACGCGAATCCCGACTTAGGTCGGGACGCAAAGCTGAAACGGTGGTGTAAGAGACCACCAGCCTCGCAGAGATGCGGGGGCTTGGCAAACCCCATCGGGAGCAAGGCCGAATAGGAAGGGGATGAAGCTGCCCGCCGACCCTTCGGGTAAAGGCCGCACGAGGTGCGGGGCAATCCGCACCCCAGACAGATGATCACCCACGACAGAACCCGGCTTATAGACCTACTCCACATCTGCGCAAAACGGCGGATTTCACGCTCGAAATCCGCCGTTTTTGTTGTTGATAACTCTGCAGCAGGTGGATAACCCTAGAAAACGACCTGCTCAATGACCTGCTCGATCTTGCCTCCGGCCGTGAGGAAATTCACATTCCAAAGGAGTGATTTCCTTGCTGTTGAAACCACTTGTGGAAGAGTTCTTGCACTACCTAGAGACCGAGAAGGGATATAGCCCGTACACGGTCAGGTCGTACTTCTATGACTTTCAGACATGGCTGAGACACCTCGAAGAGGAGAGCATGAAGCCGGAACTGGAACTGGTGGACCCCATGTACATCCGCAGCTTTGTTGCCAAACTCAGCGATTCCGGCCTGAAGCCCGCCACCGTCGCCCGGCGCATCAACGCGATTCGGTCGTTCTGGAACTACCTGATCGATTGTGAGTACACCGAGAAGAATCCGTGCCGCCGAATAGTGACTCCGAAGCTAGAGCAGACTTTGCCGATCTACCTCTGTGAAGAGGAGGTAAACGCTCTACTAGCGGCCACTGACAAGAGCTTCTACACAGACCTTGCCTTCCGCGACAGGGCAGTGCTGAGTGTATTCGTATACACGGGAATCCGCCGCGGCGAGCTCCTCGAGCTTCGCTTGGACGATGTTGACCTTAAGCAACGGCTGCTCACCGTTAGGAAGGGCAAAGGGAAGAAGGAAAGGGTCATTCCCATTGTCGAGCCGCTGGCAGAAGCACTGGGAGACTACCTGGAGTTGCGGCCGGACACACCGCATGACCGTCTGTTCAGCACCAGGGACAAACGTCCCCTGGGACGAACAGGACTGACTGCCTTGTTCCGCAATGCTCTCAAACATTCCGGCATCCAGCGCCCAGGCATCACCGTTCACAAGTTGAGACATACGTTCGCCACCATGCTGCTAAGGGCCAACTGCGATCTTGTGACCATCCAAAAGCTCATGGGACACAACAGCCTGGAGACCACTTCGGTTTACCTGCATGTCGATACGTCAAGGCTGAGGGGAGCTGTGGAGAAGCTGCCGTTATTCAGACGTTAGGTAGTTTGACTGAGGGTAGTGGTTTCTTACTACTGCGCCAACACCGAGTTCGATTCCTTGGTTATATAGCGACCACCAGTTCGTATATCCAAGGGTGTAGGATGCAGGCTCGCTGTCAGGCTCGCGGCACATGCGGCGAGCCTGACAGCGGCAACTATGTTACCTACCGAACCAGGGCCAGCCCGAGACGCGGAACGAGCAAGGGGCGGCTACTTCACACCGATTATCCAGCCTTCAAAGCGGATCTGCTGCGCAACATCGACGCCATCGATTCGACCGAAAGGCGGAGGCTCAATACGAAAATACCTGTGCAGTTCCCCCTTGCGGTCGGCATCCATTAGCCACTCCAGCACTTTCCAGGCATCTTCCTTATTCTCGTCTTCCTTGTATGGTCTAGCGCCTGTCGGAAGCGGGAAAACGGCAGGATAGCTTTCAACTATCAAGTGTGTTCCGCTATCCGGATCATCGCACTCATGGGGCCACACAAGAAAGTCTATCTCCTTCTGCTCTCGCCGTAGGATCAGATCGTGTAACGCCGCAAGGCCGGTTATTGTGTGGAAGCCCACTGTACCACCGGAGCCAAAGTACCACTGGCTGATAGCCTGAGGTACGGCCAGTTCCACCAGCCTGTAATACCCGACGCCAGCGGTCATGTAGAACCGCAGATCCGATCTGCTGTCATTGAACCGAAACGGTCCGTGACGGCCAAACCTCTCTTCGCGATTGAGATGCTCGGCCAACGCTCTAGCTGAACCATAATGTGTGTATAAGCTCTCGACTCTACGGAGCATCTCATGCCAGCCAGAACAGCCGAAAACAGCGCAATCAGCGCCCCACGGCAAACCGAACCCAAAGTCCATGGCAACTATGCTCCTAGGCCGATCTTCTCGCAGTGCTTGCGCAAGCCAATCCCTGCACTCGCTTCTTCGCCAGTTAGTTATGCCTGGTTGCGGGTCAACGGCATTAGCCGGTCCGCTAGGCCTGGCCTCCAGCACACGGAGTTTCACCCGTGCATCCTCAGTGCTTGCACCTGACCAGTCTACAGAGATGTATCGTTCGAACACTTGAGCCTTCCTTGCCTTTGCATTTCTGCATCCGTTCGCTCTATTGCCCGCCAGAGCACAGCTGTTGTCTCTCTTCGAGGGTTTGCGCCAAGATACCTGCTGACGGATGTAGACCTACACAATCCGGAGGCGGACCTCAACGTCTAGAGCCCTGTGGCGGGCGGCCATGAACTGGCACCGCGAGGACATCAGTTCTCAGAACCTGGGAAGGCCCTCCACCGCGTCTCGCCTGAGCTGGCTGCTGCTGTGGGCATAGATGGCCGTTGTGGATATGTCCGCATGGCCCATGATGTCACGCACCGTGCAGAGATCGACGCCGCTCTGGCATAGCATGGTCGCGAAGGTATGCCTCAAAGTGTGGATCGTGTAGCCTTTCGCGCGTAGACCTGCCCGACGCAAACATCGCTGGAACAGATTCTGGACGAAGGTCGGACACAGTCGCTTGCCGACACTGTTCAAGAAAAGGGCTGGTGAGTTCGTCTCGCGGCGGAACTTCAGATAGTCGAGGATGGCTTCTGAACACTGGGGGTGAAGATTGATCGCTCGTTCTTTGCCCCCCTTCCCTCTTACCCTCAGGACTCCGTGGTCCCAGTCGATATCTCCCTGATCGATTCCGATAAGCTCGGCTTTTCGTGTCCCCGTGTAGATCAGTGTTGTGAGGATCGCCCTCTCGATGGGCGTGACCACCGCTTGCAGCAGACGACTGATCTCATCGGCAGTCAGGTACGTGTGCAGGCGATGTTTTCTCTTCGGCAACTCAAGGCCGGCCACGGGGTTCGTGCTCGCATAGCCCCTTCGTATTGCGTACTTGAAGAAGGATGACAGCGCATGCATCTTCCTCCGCCGGGTGGCGGGCTTGATGCCTCGGAGTTCATCGTCGAACTCATAGATGACCGGTGAATCAATCTGGCTTACGGTTTCAGGATGACCTCGGTTAGCCAGAAACTTGCGGAATTGCTCAATGTCGCCCCGATAAGCCTTGATAGTCAAGGGGGAACAGTCTCGTGCCTCCAGCAGGTGGTCAAGAAATCGATCAGCAAGTTCGCCGATCGTGAACTCCGGACGGGCCATTTCGCCGCCGGCTCGATGGTAGTCTTGCGCCATGTTTCTCATGGCGGTTACACATCCTCGTAAGCATAGTTGAATCCTCCAGTTTTCTTGTATTTCAGTTTCCACACAACGGCCGATAATGCGCCTTTAGCTAGGCAACTGCATCTCCGGTCGCTGGTACAAGGCCAAGTTCCCGCACGCGCTCGAGGGCGGTCCGCAGGCTGTCGCCACCGACTACTCGCCATAACCTCATCCGAAGGTATACTACCGCCTGGACTCCTATCCCCATGCGTTTGGCGGTCTCCTCTGCGTTCAGGCCGTCCACCAGCGCCTGCAGGCACTCCATCTGCCGATCGGTCGGAGGCGTTAGGCCGAGCGCCGAGAGTGTACCGGAGTGGCGTGGGGAGGCCATACGCTCGTACGCCCTGAGAAGTATCAACGGCGATGGGTCATCCGGCCTCAGTAAGCCGAGCGATGTGGCCTTGGCTACTACCGCTTCCTTGCAGCGCACTCCGAGCTTCTCTCTGATCTGCGCGCGCCGGCCCGATACGGTTGATTCCGGGACACCGAGTTGATCCGCTATCTCAGGATCGGTCTTGCCGGCAGCCATCGCTTTTAGCACCAGCGCCTCGTGTGGCTTGAGTATGCTGGATTCCTGCTTCGGCTTGCCGCAGCGACCGTCAATCGGAAGGCAGTGCGCCCAGCCGGGCAAGTCCGGCTTGACCTTTGCGATGGCCTCTTCGAGCGTGGCAGCGCCCACTCCACGTATCGCCATCGTGCGATGGTTCTTCACGGTGCCAACCTTGACACCCCATCTAGCCGCGATCTGCGCGTTGCTATATCCATCGGCGGCGAGAGACAGGTAGGCCAGGTGTCTAAGCGATACGGCAGGCTTCTTGATGCCGTTCCTGGCTCGCTCCCACTGCGAGTGTACCGGAAGGGTGAAATGAATCTCGTCGATGAACTTGATCTTCAGCTTGATGAGTGTCACGCTGTCGAGACGACGGACGCGGATATGCTCTATCAGCAGCTCGTAGACAGCACGGCGTTCCTTGGGCAGCATCGCTGACCACATGGCAGGGAAATCGCGTAGTAGTTGTATAGCTCGGGCTTGCTGGGCCTCCAGCGTGTCCAGCCGGACATGCGTGTTCTCCAACTCGGACAGGCGCGTAGTGATGAATGTCTTGCGGTCCGATACGGCCCTGTCGTAGGCCGCTAGAGTGTCCAACGAGACCTCGTCCCTGGCAAACGCTCTGGAAAGCTCCTCCTTCTTAGAGTCAATCCTGGCAAGCTCAGACCGGAGACTCTCGGCTTCTGCCTCGTGATCCTGGGGTAGCTGCTCAAGGAGATCCTTTGCCATGGCCTCCGCTTTGGAAAGCACATGCGGGTCTTGGGCTATCTTCATGATCTCCTGGTCGACTCGAGGCTCCAGGAATCCTGCAGGTATGTAAGGTCGTGACTTGCATGGGATGCCCAGTAGCCGTGTATCTTCGCAGCGCAGTGCCCGGTGAGGGCCGTTAGGGTGGACGACCCTCATTCGACCGCTGGATTCGTCACAGTATGTCAGCCGTGCGAGAGGGGCTTCCGCGCATGACTCCGTTCTCGGCCCGAAACGCTTTCTTTTCTTCATCTCGTCGAGAATCTGGTAGAACACTGATTCGTCGTAGATGCGGTTCTCGTAGTGTTTGCCTCTGATGTACTTGCCGTCGTGGCGGATCAACCCGGCGTTGAGCGGATTGCGAAGTATGCTCCGCACCACGTTCGGATGCCATCTTGAGCCCCCTTTGGGGGCTGGGACTCCCTGCTGCTCTAATTTCCGGCAGATGTCAAAGAGACCCAACCCCCTCAGGTACGTATCGGCTATGTCCCGGACTACGCGGGCCTGTGCCTCGTCGGGAGCGATACCTGGTCGCCCATCATAGCTAGACATTTGACTCCTCCCTTATAGTGCGTCTCCATCCGAAGCCGATTTGGCCAGTAGGGTAGCCATCCTCCCGCCTTCTCGCCATCGCGGCTTTGATGTTCTCTGCGGTAATGTCCGAGAAGAGCTCCGCTGCGAGCACGAGAATACCGGCGGCAAACCGGCCCATCGAACTGCGCGTGTCGATGTTGTCCTGCACGGATATCAGCGTCACGCTGTATCTCAGGACATAAGCCTCGAGGAACTCGTGCCACACCCTGGCGTTGCGGCTCAGACGGTCGAGACGCCAGAATATGACTACCGATACCTCCCCATCTGCGATTGCTTTGACGAGAGCTGATAGACCCGGCCTGACGTTCTTCGCTGACGACCCTGGCTTGGCAAACCCAAGCTTGCCTGAGAAGCCTCCGTCGGCGAATACCGTCGTGGTGTAGTTGCCGGGGCCGAAGACGCGGTCCAGGTATTCACGGCAAACTCGCTCCTGGTGCTCAAGAGAATAGCCAAGGTCTGCCTGTTCCAATGTGCTGACTCTGGTCAGTATGCCGACTGAGGGTCGGCTACTATTGTGTGCTAAGGGTTTCAATTCCGCTTACTCCTTTCAGATATTTCGCATGCGTTTCGAATCACTCGCTGTCCCGCCGCGCAGATAGGCTCCGCACGATGCTTCTCAACAACATTGCTCAGCAGCAACCCCATACACACCGCAAAGCGTCGAGCTATTCGATCCACACGGTGGACTACCACCACCTGGATCTTCCCTTTGGCCACGGTGTCCGCGACTGCTGACAGCTCGGGGCGGGCGTCATTCTGTCACCCCCCAGAAACGGTGGATTTTTGGTTTCCACCGAAGCCTTCGTCAGTGTAGACCTCGACGTGATAGCTTCCAGGACCGTATACTCCGTCCAGGAAGTCGAGGCAGACTCGCTCCTGCTCAGTTAGCGATCTTCCGGCGTCCAGACTTGCTGTTCGCCGGTACCGACCTACATGAACACGATTTTCGCTTTCAGAATTCTTCACCAGAACATCCTCCTTCATAATAACAGAATGCGGCTTGGTTGTCAAGACTGGTCTATAGCTAACCATAAACGCTGTGGCTTCTTTGAAGAATATCGCTTTTCAGGATGCACGGTGTGCCATCCTTGTCACTTCTTGGGCTTGGTGCCTTCAGGCTGGTCCCGCTGCCGCACCAGCCTGACAGCGACCTGCGCCAGCAGCGTCGCCAGTCGTGCATAGAGCTCCGACTGACTCTCCTGTGTGTCAGTGCTCATTCTGTTCACACCTCGCTTCCTGTGCCTTCCGCGCCTCCAAGCGCTTCGTCGCCCGGAAGAGAATCTCCAGAGCGCGTGCATAGCGCTGGACGGCATCCGGTGTCGGCACGTATTTGATTCGAACGGTGTATCTGCCTGCGGGTTTTCGGCCCATGGCTCACCTCTCGACATGTGAATTGTCAAGAGGCAACAATGTGAGCGGAAGTTGAGCATTTTTTACAGGTGATGAATTTGCTGCAGGTAGGAGGTGAGCGGATGCAGGTCTGGGTCTACGACCGTAGAGCCCGAAAAGTCGATGGGTGCCTGGCGCGGAGCATGTGTAGCGGAACCGAAGAGCAGGCTACGGCCGAGAACGGGTTAGGGGACGGAGGATATACGCATGTGGGTCTTGCGCGGACACTCCCGAATCTGTTCTGCTAGGTTTGCTCGTTCCTGGGGCGGCCGACTTTGAAAGAGGTCTTCTCGTGGAGTGCTTTCACATCTTCAAGACGGTAGCAGATGTTTCGCCCGAACCTGACGGGCTTCAGCCAGCCTTTCTTCTCGCATCTGTACAGGCTGCTCGTGTGACAGTTGAGTAACTGGGCCAGCCTGTTACGGCTGACGAATCCGGCAGGCGGCCGATTAGGGTTCTTCGCTATCTCCACTATCGATTCGATCGTCTCCTCGTTGTCCGGAAAGAGCCAGTAGTCTATTCGCCTAGGAACCCGAGATCCGCAGAGTTCGCTGTACCTGATAGCCCGGACTCTGCCTTGCTTCGTCCACTTCCGCACCTGCAGGGCAGTGATCTCAAAACCGGCCGCGTCGGTTGCCGCCTCTGCCACCTCGTTTATCCTGAAATATGTCTCTCCGTTCGGCCCCTCGAGCTTCTCCTTCACCGACATTCGCGCTGTGTTCTTGGCACGCCGCGCGGGCCACGCATCCGACTTCACGGGCTCCGCCACGCTGGAGGCAGACGCGACCCCGGAATCGTGGGCGATCTCGTGGTCTGGAGGAAGCCCCTCGGTGCGGTCTGCCCTTGATCGTTCCCGAACTGTTGCGGCCGGGCCCCCGAGCTTTGTAACTAGGTAATCGAGCTTCTGTTCTATGTAGTGCGTGAAAGCTATCTCCCGATCCCAATCCGCTGGACACAGTTCGGCCAGTTGAGAGCGGTCAGCAATCTCCGACTTCTCTTTGTCCGAGAGGCCGCCGAGCGATCCTATCCACCTCGGTATTGCTAGATCTTCAGGCCTGTCCTTGAAGTAGTAGTCGAACTCGACAAGCATGTTGTCGAAAGCCTGCTCGACCGTTCTGCGCACTGCGTCCTTGTATCCGGGCGTCTTGTGCTTTTCGGAGCTCCGAGTTCGCCGCAATGTGCGCTTTATGGTCGCTTGGATGAGAGTCTGGTATGCGACTTTCAGACGTTCGCGGAAAGCCTTCTCCCTGAACAGGGGGGTCAAGGTCTCGAGGACAGAGGGCCGCTCCTTGCAGAGGTGCGTGAGGTAATCGCTCGCCTCATACCGGATGGTGCGATCGCCCTGTTGGAGCTCGAGGAACCTCGCAATGTGCCGCACGCTCACCTTGGGATGGACCATGAACCCGTAATACGGGTCCTTGAACTCCATTACCTCCCGCCACTCGGTTTGGAAATGCTCTGCGAAGGTACCGTCATCCGTCGCATCTAGTTCGCTGTAGTTCATGAGCAGTCGGGGCAAGAGCGAGTTCGGTAGCAGG
>Ga0114930_10002591_pt1 | contig 16254 bp, 17 predicted proteins | sample AnhtaG_FD_87300 | JGI IMG/M metagenome (GOLD analysis project Ga0114930, IMG submission 87300) | Deep subsurface microbial communities from Anholt, Denmark to uncover new lineages of life (NeLLi) - Anholt_01485 metaG | ecosystem: Environmental > Aquatic > Marine > Oceanic > Sediment | place... | reverse complement strand
ATCTCTGCTACGGCACTGCTGCCCATTGTGCTTTTTCCGGCATTTGGTGCCATGGAGGTTGGTGACGTGACAGCCCAGTATGGACATCATATTGTATTTCTCATGTTGGGCGGCTTTTTTATTGCAATTGCCATGGAAAAGTGGAACCTGCACAAACGTATCGCTCTTTTTGTAGTGCACATTATCGGCATAGGGCCCAGACGTATCATAGCAGGCTTTATGGTCGCTACTGCTTTTTTATCTGCCTGGATATCAAATACTTCAACTGCCATGGTTATGACGCCTATCGGGACTGCAGTAATTGCTAATATCTCTACTAAAGATTCTGACAAGAATTTCAATATTGCATTGATGCTTTCTATAGCCTATGCCGCATCCATAGGCGGGATGGCAACACTTGTAGGAACCCCACCTAACCTGATATTTGCCGGGATCTATCAGTCTATGTTCGGGGTGGAGGTAAATTTCTTTGAATGGGCATATTTTGGGTTTCCCCTGGCAGCTGTTCTGCTGTTTATTACCTGGTTCTATCTAACTCATATTTGTTATCGCATCCAGAAGGATGAAATTCCTGGCAGCGGTGAGGTCATCAGGGCTGAAATGGCAGGCCAGGGTAAAATGACCAGGGAGGAAAAACATGTACTTCTGGTCTTTGGCCTTGTAGCAGTCTCATGGATGACCCGTGGACTGTTATGGGGTGAATATTTGCCGCAGGTCACAGATGCCAGTATTGCAATTACAGGAGCGCTGCTACTGTTTCTGATACCTGCCAGACAGGAACCTTCTTTGCTCTCATGGGAGGATACTGCCAAAGTCCCATGGGGTGTTGCAATCCTGATGGGTGGAGGTTTTGCCATAGCCCGGGGTTTTGCACAAACCGGTCTGGCCGAGTGGGTTTCTCAAAGTTTTGATTTCATGGTTGTTTTGCCTGTGTTTCTGCTCATACTGGGAACTGTTGCTATTACAAAAATATTCACAGAGATCACATCAAATACGGCTACAGCAACTATCCTAATGCCCATTGCTGCATCTGTTGCAGTAAGCCTTGGCCTCTCACCCTTTGGGATTATGGCTGCTGTCGCAATATCTTCATCTCTGGCCTTTATGATGCCTGTAGCTACTCCACCCAATGCAATAGTGTTCGGGTCTGGTTATGTCACCATTCCCCAAATGGCCAGGGCTGGCTTGTGGTTGAATTTGTTTACTATTGTGATTGTGTCCATGTTTGCGTATTTTATTTTCTGACCTTAAAGGGATTGAATATAGATCCTGAACACAGGGTTGATACTAAGGGAAAGATGGTAACGGAAAATCCAATTCATTTGTATCTGGAGTGGGAATTAATCCAGTTTTGGTTATTTCAGGGACTGGTTCAATAATATTTTCCATCCCCTTATTTACATATTCTTTTTTCGTAAGCATGTCAACCGGAATTTCAGTTTCTATTGTTATAGGAATAGCATGAGTGTATATATTAATATTAAATATTTCAATTGGGAAATAAATTACCAGATCAGTTGTCATTGATATATTTGCTTCTCCTTTAACAACCATTTCAGCTCCATGTCTTGCAGCTATTACCTGAAGAACTTCTGCAAGCTCTGTATATTTTAATTCTACATCTTCCATTATTATCGTTGTATTTTGTTTAGCTGGCAGGTCCCTTGCCGGAATCATACCTTTGGTTAGATGTTTTCCTTCCATATAAACATCAAAATCAATCTTCAGTGTGTGTGTATTTTTTTCAGAAGGATTAAAAATAATTATCGGTATGTCCATTATTATTGTATCTGCATCTGCTTCAACAATTTTTATATCTGGAACACGGGTTGCATACTCTGGTATTTGTACTTTTTTATAATCTATACAATCTTCACCACAGTCTGCTAATTCAGCTAAAGGAGAATATTTTTTATAAGCTGGATATCCAATTGCGCCTATGACAACTACAAAAATAATTATTGAAGCAATTATAATTCGATTCATATAGCAATACTATGTCCTGTTGATTATTCTATAAATATTTATCTTATTTTTATTTGTTAGAATGAATAAATTGTTTCGCAGTCAATGATCCTCTTTTCGAAAAACGAGGCATCCTGGCGCGGGTGCATGAGGTTGGACTAAAATATTTTTTATTAAGAATTAGATGAGCCTGTGGCAAATTTATTATTTATTTTCTCATATTAAGCAAAACAAGTACTTATTTTCGCAAAAAATTAAAGGCGAAGGCGCCGATTCGGCAGGATAACAGGATCTACAGGATAATTTTTCTCCCCTCCTCTAAATCCTGTCTGAAAATTATAAATCACACTAAATTAATTTGTGGCGCTTCCGCAAAACGCGATGCCCCGTCGTATCGCTTTGCGCACCAGCGATGTGATGGAGAAATTAGCAACGAACTCGATACGAACTCAAGACGACTGGAGTTCGTTCCAGTTCGTACAAGTTCGTTGTTGATGTCATTGTTGATTTTAAGTTGGTCAGAGCTTCATATATAAAATTTTTAGGGATTTGAGCTTTTATCAGGGTTTGTTTTGGATTTTTAAGCTATCTTATCAGATTTGCTTTGGGCTCAGTTATTAAATGAAAGGTCACGAAAATAGGATTAATTGGATTATTTTCTAACAATGCCAAAATGTTTCAAACCAAGTTAAGCCATTCATATCGTGTAATCTTAGCATCGTTTATAATTTTTCTGATCATCCCTTTACCAATATCCTCCCCTGGATGAACAGTAAATGGTGGTCCGTCCATCAGGATGACGCATAAACAGGTGGCTTCCTTTTTGTCTTATCTGTTGAAAACCTATCTTCTCAAGAGCCTTGATGACCTTACTGGCAGGAATAGGTTTGATTTTATCCATTTTATACAGCTACTTCGACCTTCTGGATGCCGACAAATTCTAATGGCACTTCATCAACAAGGTCTGATTCAACTTCTAAATAAAGCTCAATAGCTTCTTTCATCCTTTCTTTTAATTGATCAAGAGATCTTGCCTGTGTATGGCATCCTTCAAGTTCCGGGACAAATGCAACATATATGCCATCTTCATCCTGTTCAATAACTATAGTGAATTCTTTGATCATATACTTTCAACACTTTCCAGATTCTGTATTATATTAGTATATTATCAATAATATGAACCTATCGATTAATAAAATTATACAAATGAATTGTGCCCTACTTTAAATTATGTTTTATTATTCATTCTAAATATGCACAAAATATCTATCTCTCATTCACCAATCTCATTTTCGAAAAACGGGGCCTTCTTGCGCGGATGCATGAAGGTTTTTCTTTTTTTTTAATTTTATCGGCATCAATGGGCACGAAAATAATGAAAGTGGCAGCTTATTAGTATTTATCATCCCTAATAACGTGTGGGATGTGAAATTTCATATGCTTGTGAAAATCAGCAAGTTCACTCGCATTCTCTGAGTAAATCGTGCTCCAACGCAACTGTGTGTATCGAACATTTAACCTATTATCATTTTTAAGTTCGTACCAAATATATATTATGTAGCCTAAAGCAACATACAGTGAGGTAAATGTGATGGACAATTTTGCAAACAAACGTTTCTGGGAAATTGACTTCCTGCGCGGAATTGCGATAGTCCTGATGATCATTTTTCATGCACTATATGACTTCAATTACTTTGGTGGCTACAACTTTAACCTCCATTCAGGACTATGGCTCTATGTAGGGCGTGCATCTGCCATGATGTTCATTTTTGTGGTCGGAATATCCCTGACCCTAAGTCACTCAAGAGCAGCAGGAATGAATATCCCGAAACCTGAGATGTATCAAAAATACATAAAAAGAGGTGCCCGGATATTTTCATGGGGTCTTATCATCACTCTCATCACATGGCTATTTTTGAAAGATGGCGTTATTGTGTTTGGAATACTTCATTTCATCGGGCTTTCGGTCATACTGGCATATCCGTTTTTGGGACTGCGCACCTACAACCTGCTGATAGGTGGAGGCATCATATTTTCAGGTATGTATTTGAGCAATCTTGCTTTTGATTTCCCCTGGTTGCTTTGGCTTGGGTTTAAGCCATACGGGTTCTACACTCTTGACTATTTCCCGATCCTCCCATGGTTTGGCATAACCCTGATCGGCATATTTGCCGGCAATTCATTGTACCCGAATAACACGCGAAAAATGGACCTCAAAGAACGCCCCGGGTTTTTACCCATACGTTTGTTCTGCATGCTTGGGAGAAGATCATTACTGATATACCTGATACATCAACCAATATTGATCGCTTTGTTGTACCTTCTGGGTTTTGTGGATATTGGATTGCTATTTTGATGAGTTCTCAAACATCAATTGCCTGGTGTATAGTAACGGACCGGCCGGATGTCGGAGGCATCATGACGATGCTCAGGATTTTGCACCACCATTAGCTATTCAGGATTCAGATTTTCAATTCAGGCGCATAATGTAATCTTATGCGGTTGCTTTGGATATTATTATCTTTTTATCTTTTATAGAGAAATTTACTTCGGTTCCTTCTTGTATGGAAAGGGCATCAGCTATTTCTTTTGGTATCCTGACTGCGATACTGCCTGGTTCTCTATGCTGGTATTTCCTCTGAAAAGATATCTACTGGTACGGAAATTATTTTATCCCATTTTTCTTTTGTCTGATGCCCCTTCCCCCCGAATATTTAACAATGTTGATTCATGTAAAAACCAACGAAAACTATTATATCAATTAAAACAATTGTTTTAATATGCCAACAACAATTACAATAAGCGATAAGACAAAAGGAAGATTAGCAGACTATAAATTCGGGGATTGGACTTATGATGATGTTTTAAATATGCTTATGGATAGAGTATCTATCGAAGACATAAGTGCAGAACATATTAGAGAACATTATCGCCGCTTGTCTGAATTTCAGGGAATATCAAAAGATGAATTTAAAGCCCGGATGAAGAATAGGGTTTCACCGGGAAGTTGATTCATTTGATAACTCTGTATGAAGTTCTAATTGATGAAAGAGTTGAAAAAGACTTAAGGAAAATTCCAAATCATGTTGTTGAGAAATTTTTAAATCTCTTGGATGAATTCGAAAACAATCCTATTAAACCAAGACCAGGGTTTGATGCTAAACCTATAAAGGAATTTCCAGGTAATATATATCGTTTAAGGATCGGCGATTATAGGGTTCTTTATTCTGTAGATAATAATGATAAGATCGTACGAATAACCACAGTTGTACATAGAAGTGGAGCATATAAATAAGACCATTGGGACTTAAATAATAATCAACTGGTAATTCAATAATCAAATGTTATCTTTTTTGATTTGTCGTTTTAACACCATTAATCAGCCGTCTGAAGTAACAACCCCGGACTCGGCTTTGGTCAATACGCAATCCAACATGCATATAGCCAAAGGATCCAGATGGGCAGCCGGCCACTTTTATCAAAAATTAGATATGTCAGGTGCATTTTAATTATGTATCATCCGATTCTCTCCTGAGTTACCCTTTCAATTTGAAGAAGGATGCGCATGTTTATTCGCGGGGAAGTCACTGACTCCGGACTCCGCTATCTCTCATGTCCGGGGCATCTCTCCGCATAAATTATTTAGTATTAAAAAGACTATTTTTTTAAAATTTATAAAAAAATTATTTTAGATTTATTCTTGATTTTCTTCTGGAAGATCAGGCAGATTATTTAAAACATCTATGAATTTCCTTAGATGGTTTGGCGATAAATAAATTCTTACTGTAGGTGCTAAATCATCTTCTGATGGAAATCTCATAAAATCAATGTAGGCATCAACATTACTTCTAGTAACATTTATAACATTTGAATAAAACGTATAATCTATCCTGTTTTTTACATTCATCAAGTCAATTTCTTTTTCCTTTTGTTCACCCATATATATCAGCTCCTACACTTGAAGTCAATTTAATTTTTTTGGCACTTACAACCGAAGTATAGCCATCCATTTGCCCTATTATAGTCAAGAACCTAATATTTATTACTATTCATATGACCACTTTACGCTCTTTGCGTACTTTGCGGTAAAAGAAATGCGATTGGGAAAACATTGTTTTGATAGATCTTTACACCGCAAAGAGCGCAAAGGCCGCAAAGAATTTGTTCAATATGTTTAGTATTCAACTATAAATGAGAAAATTTTTCATTCAAATAAGTGGAAATACTTATGCCATAATTTATACTCCCGTATTCAGACTGAGTTGTATGTATTTGATCTAATGGTTCAATTTCTAACTCTTCTTCTGGTTCTTCTATTATTAATTTTTCAAGTCGTTCTGAAACAATAAAACTTTCTAGCATTAAAAGCATCTTTGCTTTAGGGTTATCTAAGTTAAATTGATAGAATTGTATTGTTCCGATTTTTTCTTTTTTTTCAATTAAACCTTCTTCTAATAATTTTTTTATGTGAGAATGAACGGTTGCCTTTGCTACATCCGTCATTCGGACAATATCAGCTGCATACAATTTGTCATTGTAATTTTCCGCAAATGTCTCAATTATTTTTGCTTGTGGGCAATTCCCAAAAATTTCTGATAACACAGACATAATCTATCCCAACGATTTATTATTTAGTCTATATGGTATAATTAATAAACATAAGTATTTCCATTTATTATTTTCTTAGACTATTATTGATACTGCATGAGTGATATTAAAGCTGAACTAACAGAAAATGAGATAAAAGTTTTAGAATTGCTTGGTCGGCTACATATATCACAACATAAAAACATCAATGAAGCTTCTATACGGAAAAAATTACCTCAACAATATCATGCAGATTTGAAAAAAACAATAAGAAGTTTAATAAGTAAAGGTCTTTTACGGCGATATCGAATTGAAAACTATTCTTTAAACGATAAAGGAAAAAAAATTGCGGAGGAATTAGCTAAGGAATTACGCGATAGAGTATATTCTGGATTAAATATTTTATTATTGCTAAAATAATTTTGATTTTTAGTGAATTTACAATCTGATATTTATTAGTGAAGATATACATGCGTAGAAGTAACCGACCCCGTTTTGGAAAAACGGGGCATCAGGAGGATGCTCGAAAATTTGGAATTTAGCCGGTTTATTTTTTTATGTTCTTCTTTTCAGGCGCAGGATTAGAAGTTATGAAGTCTTTATTTTTGATTTGACTATCAACTAAGGTTTATATTAACTTATTACATTTAAACAAATATGGTAAACGTAAACGATGTAGATTGGGATAAGACCAATCCTGTTTGTATAGTGGGAGCTGGTTTTCAAAAAGCTGTGCTTTGTAAGGGGTTGCCATCAACAGATGATATTATTGAGAAAACTGTACAAAGTCATGAGAAACAATTTCCAATACTTTCGATATTAATTAATAAAAAAATATCGCCACAATGTGATTTAAATTATATCTGGAAAAATATTAAATGTCTATCTTTATTATTGGCTAATTATTACTCACAAATAGAATTAAATTATTCATTATTTAATAATAAAATAACCGAAGTGATAAAGAAATATAAAGAGTATAATCAACCACCTCATACAATAATATGGGTAGTTCTTGGGTTAGAATTGAAAAAGATGCTCGCTTACCAATATAATTATAATTCCACTAAAATCAATGGAGAGTCATCTTTTTGTGCAAGTGACAATTTGAAAGAAATCATTTCAAAAAGTGAGAAAATCACATGGATTTCTTTAAACTATGATATTATACTTGAACAAATGCTGATATATGCTATTTACAATCAAAAAAAGTTCAATCATTCTTTTGGGAAAGTAAAATATTCTTTCGATCAATTATTTGGAAATTTAAATATTATTGATTTTGAACATTTAATTATCAAACCACATGGTAGCTTAAACGTGGTTTTTGAAACAAAAAACCAAAATTCCAATAACAAAATTCATAGTCTTTACTTTAAAGAAAACGATGATTATTTTGCGACTTTTGATTGTAAGGAAATTGGGTATGATGTAAATAATCAGAATATAATTGTTGAAAAAAGACCGTGGTTGATTGGTTATTTGCCTGATGATATGAAAGACGAATTAAATTCAATAGCATATTTTTCTGATTTGGCGCATGATTTGTCTAAATGGAATATGGCATCCACTTCTTTTGCATTAGAAAATGCGTCATCTATTTTTATTTTAGGATATAGTATGCCTCAGGAAGATGAATGGATATGGGCGAGATTTCGAAATATTCGTGAAAAAGATATAAATATTTTTGTTGCTTCAAAATGTAGCAGTAAAAGAATAGTCGAAGAATTTAAGAGAAACGGCTTTGCGAATGTTAATATTATAAATGGTGGAGAAATTTGAACAATAAGATGTATAAATCAGATATTTATACGCACCTGAATTTCAGATTTAAAGAAGTTGTTCTGGCTTCCCATGCTTTTACGAAAGCCCGGCTTCTAGTTGATGCTCAGTTGTCTTCATGCCATCCGTCTTTTGGATATACATTTCCAATGAGGCTCAGGTTTCAATCCTTTTAACTTTATTTTGGGAAATTTCCCTATTTGCGCCCATTTTCTGAAATCAACAATGGAAGTTTTTGCATTATCATATTGAACGAGCATAGGATTACTATCCTCAAATAACTATCTCCGTACTAATAGTACGTAGTCTTCATATACTTAAAAATGGTGATTTGTTGCTCTGAATCCTGTTTAAATTGAGATGCACCCAGAAAAAAACTCGATTAGAGGTCGGAGTATCTATCTGGCTACATCAAAGTGCCTACTTGTTCGATGGTGGGACTATGAACAATCAGGGCGCACCCCCCATAAGCCCGAAGCGGTCATTATATGCTAACCGGACCCTAAGCCTTTTAATTAAGCCAATATCACCACTGGCAGGCATGAACCGGATGTAGTGAATGAACGAAAGTCGGTTTATGCACGGACTATAGGAAACGGGTTGAGGTATGAAACCGGTTTCCGCATTTTTAAATGGCGGTACTGATATCTTTTTCACAGATTTTTTAATGGATCATAAGATTGACGGTATCAGGGCTGCATATTTCAGAGCAGATCCTGAAAAATTAAAAAAGCGCTATCTGAAATACCTCCCGTTCTTAACAATTGAAGATACTATAATACGAGTTGTTGAATCTGAAGAATACCACAAATTGAAAGAAGAAAACAAGAATATAAAAAAAACAGCTAGATGAAATTAATTCATTGTTGACAGGGGTAATGAAACAGCAGAATGAAAGTTTAATAGGCGGTGGCAATTTAATTGATGAATTGTATGATAGGGATCCTGAGTTATTAAAATCAAGATTTGGAATTGATGAGGCAGAGTATCGAAGGTTGAAGTATGTTAAAAGCATTGAATTACACGGAATGACTGTAAAAGAATACGAAAAACATAATACACAAAAGAAAAAGGAATTTCTAGAAAATTTGTCAGATGATGAGATTGAAGAAATGTTCAGTGTTCCTCTACGATAAATGTGTTTAATTTCGTCAACGACTTCGGACCAGAGATAAATTATGAAATGAATTTTTTGAGTTATTTAGTTTTCATCCCCATTCAATTAAAATAATTAAAAATGGTTTTCTTTAATATTGACTGGGTATAATAGCCAAACTACTAGCTTCTTCGGCCCACTTGGCGGACTTTTCGGTGCAATATGGAAAACGTAGTTGGATTCATTGATGTTTATATTAATTCACTGCAATGTACGCAAAAAGCGAAAAAGATACATTATAACTCACCAATTTAAATTGTGAAAATTTACCCACACTATTTTGAAGACATCCTATTAAATTAGAAAGATATTAATAATACTTATCAAATGTTGTTTTAATACATTGCCGAAAGTAGGTCTGAAAAAAATGTTGAATAAAGAAACAAATTCCAAAATTATAAAAATAAATTTGCAGAAAAACGTGCGATTAAATCTAAATTTTGGATTTGGTACTTTAATAACGGCAAAGAATGATGAAAATTATCGAAATGCTACAATTTCTATTCATAACGGTTTAGAGTTATTAATGAAATATTATTTAAAAACAAAAGACAAATTCCTTATTCTTCAAAAAATCAACCACCATAATTTGCTTAATGATAGAGATGATTTAATAAGAGAAGTAGAACCGAAAAAATTCACGAATTATACGATTTCTTACAATGACTGTATAGATCGATTGGAATATTTTTCTCAACATCCTAGCAATTATATAGTATATTTAAAGCAATTAAACGAAAAAAGGAACGAGTGTGTTCATTATGAATATTCATATAATGTAAAGGAACTAAGAAAACTTTTAATTTCCCATATCTACCAGTTCATTTGTGATTTAATTTTGGAGATGAAATTAGAAATTAACGAATTTATATTGGATAAATATATTGATACTTTGAATACTCTAAAAGATACTATTAATGATGAAATTAAACAAGGCTATTATGCTAAAATTGAGGGAGCTAAAAAACACTATTTTGAAGAATTAACAGAAGAAGAGCGTAAGCAGAAAATTAACGCAGAAGATTATACTCAAAGAAAAATTGACACCCTCGTTAAATGTCCAGCATGTGGAAATAATGCTTTACTTAGAAAAAAAATTCAACATATTCATGAAACAGCAAAAAAACATGATATTATTAAGCGAGACCTTATTTTAGAAGATTTATCTTGTCATCATTGTGGATTAAACATTAATGATTATGATCAATTGAAACCGATTTTTAAAGATGAAGAGAGACCATTAAAGAGTCAAATATTTTATTATGATTGTCCGGATGATTGCCCAGACTACGATTGTCCAGATGATTGCGGGCCTGAGGATTGTCCAGATGATTGCGGGCCTGAGGATTGTCCGGATGATTGCGGGCCTGAGGATTGTCCAGATGATTGCGGGCCTGAGGATTGTCCAGATGATTGCGGGCCTGAGGATTGTCCAGATGATTGTGGGCCTGAGGATTGTCCAGATGATTGTGGGCCTGAGGATTGTCCAGATGATTGTGTACAAAGGTGAGGTTAAATTTTGCAGATATATGTTATTCCAACCTATAATTGCAATTTAGAATGTAACAAATGTTATTCAAAAAAGTACAAAGAAGATTTTCCGAATTATTTATCATGGACGAAATTTATTGAGATTTTTAAGTTTTTTAAGTCAAAGTATAATAATTTCGCTTTTATCGGGGGAGAGCCCACAAAATGGAAATTTATAAATGAATCTATATTGTTTTTGCATAATAAAAACAAAAAAGTTTCAATCTTTACAAATGGAACTATTCCATTAAAAGTTATTCCCGATTATTTAATAATAAATGGTAATAATATTTTCAATCCTAAATTAAAGGAGGGAATAATTCAAAATCTTTCATTTTATAAAATGAAGAGAGTTAAAATACGTTTAAGGTTCAACATTGACGGAAATTTTGAAAAAGAAAATATTCACGAGGCTATTTTATTATCCAAAGAGTTTGCAGACTCTGTGTCAATCTCGATATTATATCCTATAGATAATGGTATAGATTATGGAAAAATAATGTTCGACTTATCAAAAAAATTAAATTCGGAATATATTCCAGTAAGAATTTCTAGAGCAACAGCATTATGTTTATTCAATCAAGAGCAACGAGATTTTCTAACATCAAATTGTAAATTAAAGGGCAAGTGTTCATTACCTACTAACTCCTTTGTTATAAACCCTGATGGGCAAACCATTCAACCTTGTGTAGAATTGAATCTAAAATGTAATATATCAGATTTGTCAAAAATCCAACCAAAAAAAATTTTCGTTGAGGATTTAAATAAGATTAAATCTAGTCGGTATTCTAAGTGCAATGCCTGTAATTTTTTCTCTAATGATGAATGTTGGGGTGGTTGTTTATCTTATCCTCTTCCTGACAACATGCCATTAAGAACAACTTTTAATCCAACATTACACTGATAGTTGTGGCGCACGGAACTTTTGGGATTCTATCGCCTTTCGGACGCATGAGATGACCTATTGGTCGCAGTCACAGACTCCGCACTGGAAGGTGCGGAGCATCAAAGTAGGTGCATGAGGATTTCTATCGTTCATTTGTTGTTCTGAAATAGTAGTAAAAAAGGGGCACTAAAATAATACAAACTGATGGAAGATGACGAATAATATAAAATATTTATAATCTGAATAATAAGATAAATTGGGTATCCACTTAACTCCCGTTGAGAACCAGTCCATAAATCGGTTCCATGTCCCAGGGTAGTCCACGTCTGCTTTTGGCATTACTCAACATTAAACTCTTCCACTTATATGAGGTTTCGGGAGTTAAGTGGATACCCTATTAAGATAATTCTTACTTCACTGTTTTCATCTTAAGTGCTATAAGTGGTATCAATACAAGCGTTGATGCGACCCCAGGAGTTATTCTCGAAAGAATGGTTATTTCATGCATGATTGCTTCAATATAAGGGAGGAGTTCTTCTGCTGTTACTGCAGCGCCCAAGGCTATACTTAGTTCATTGAGCATCTCAGTAATTATATAGAACGTCTTCTTCACTTTTGATTTTAGTCCATTTGGAGCTTCCCTTTCGATTTTTCTTTGGAGATCTGGATCTTTCAGCAATTTTATTATTTCATTGGCAAAATTAGTGAATTGCTCCTTATTGGCTCTCATCAAATCATCAGCTAAAGTTTTTAATTCTTTCTTATATTCCTCTTTGAGTTTCACACCGCCATTTTCGAGATCATATATTATTTGATCACATGAAGTTTCTATTTTCTGGATACATTCTATTATTCTATCTGTTTTTCTCTCTATCCGATTTACGCTCTCATTCAGCCCATTCAGTTTTTTATGTATTTTCTCATGTTCCTTTACTATCTGAATATTTGAAGGAATTTTACTTAAAAAAATATTTATCAAATCAATTTTATCTTCCACATAGATTTCATTATTTATTTTTATAAGTAGTTCGCATGCCCCCCCTTCATCTTCTTCATGCAATTCAGCACAAATAGCCGAAAGTTGATCCTGCATATTTCGTACTGCCTTTTCAAGTCCTATCGGGTCTCTAACTTGCGAAAGCTTTTGACCTTCTCGATATGTATTTATTCCTAAATCTTCAAGTTGAGTTCCCTTTGTCTGTTTACAAAGAGCCTTTGTCTTCTCTTGAATCTCCCCAATAATCTCCTTGATTCTTTCATCGATTATCGGCAGCCCCTTCTTTATTAGACTAGTTGCTCCAGGCGCTTTTTCCCCGTTAGTCTCTAGCAGGTCTTCAGCACGATCTAAATATCGCCTGTAGGCATCGAGGTCGGTTTTCATGGTTTCTAAACCCACTTCCCGTACCATATGAACTGCTTCTAGGGCATTTCCGAGGTTTTCTACGGCTTCTAGGAGTTTCTCTTTGCTCTCTGAACCTTCCACAGCATTCTTTGCTACTGCAAGATACTTCTTTACTTCATTCTCCGCTTCCTGGTTTTTAAATGTTATCATGTAGAAAGAACGATAAAATGGCAGACAGAATTCAGCTGGATTGAAATAAGTCGTCTCCATTAATGGATTACCAAAATAATTCAATGAATTTTCTAATTCTTTACGGAATTCTTCTTCACTTTGCGCCTCAGTCGCCTTAAATATAGAGGCTCTGCCTAGAGAATAGTATGCTGATATCTGCGCAAAAGTATGCTCATATTGGGTTAACCGAATTAGATCGTTCCATGCCAGTTTCTTATCAGGAACATAGGGAAAAGCAAAACCAAGCGAATGTGCTGCGCACCACTGAATCTTATGGTCATCGCCTTCATCCTGTGTCAGCCTGTGCAAATCTTCCCAAGCTTGCTTCTTATCAGGAATATGGGGAAAAATATCACCTAGAACATCCGCTACTTCCCATTTTACCTCAAAGTCAAAATCCTGTATCGATCTATGCAGATCTTCCCATGCCTGTTCTTTGTTTGGTATGTGAAAAAAAGCTGCTGCGATCGATTCAATAGCATAACGTTTTATATTGCTTCTCTTGTCTTGCGCCAGCCTACGCAGATCTTCCCAAGGTTGCTTCTTATTTGAGATATGAGGAAAAACAAAACCTAATGAACGGACTGCGACGTTATATACTAAGTAATCCATCTCCTGTGTTAGATGAATCAGATCATCCCAAGCTTGTTTTTTGTCAGGTACAACTGAAAATTTTTCTCGGAGTTGCTTAACTGCCTTTCTCTGCTCTTCCACACTATCGCTGTGCGCCATCCTGTGAATCTCAGCCTGATCTATCAATTCATATCAAGAATTTAGATACAGCTATACATTTAAAATTGTTTCTATCACAATGATTGGTGAAAAGTCGGGATTGTAACAAATTACTGCAACTTTAATTGTTATGTTGGTTTTAGATATTCAAAGGATGCACCCAACGCCTATCGTTTGCAAGTCAACGACCCCGCAATAGAATTGCGAGGCATCTCGGTGCGGGTGCATGAGGCTTAGTATCGTTTTTGGTTGTTCTGGCTTTTGTCAACAAAAGGGGCACGATTAACACAGACATAGTTATCTTCGTTAAAAAATAATGCCTTCAGTAAAGTTTAATAACTTTCAATGAGAAAGTAGGATTTATGGAATTAATAACTTTAAGTTGAATAGGTGATTTTTGAAATAAAGGCGATGAAAATGAACTCTGGATTGAATAAAAATGAAGCTTTAGAGAATAAAATCACTTTAAATTTAGCAGTTATTGCAAATGAGAGTAAAACCATCCTCATGGCGATTGAGGGCATTATTAAGAAAGTAGAAAATTCCGAAGAATCTAAACGTAAAGAAACATTAGAGAAAGGTTTCAAGGACTTGAAACAAGATTTCGTAGATAATTTTGAAAGAATTGATAATGCGGAAAAAGGTCTTCCTCCCACCTCACCCAAAAAGTTTCAGTGGGCTATAGCAGAGATAAAAGACCCAATCAAAGAAACTTTAAAATTCTTTTATAATCCTCCATCCCCAGCTATTAGTACAAATTGGTTTAATGAGTTAGCCGATAAACTCAAAAGCGTGCATAGTATAGCAGGTAGGGTTTTCGTTCTTGAAACTTTTAATGAGGTTACCATCAAGAACAGGAAACCTGGTTGGGCTATCGAACTTCACGAATTCCTTCAGGGACACCTTCTATATATTGAAGATAGAAAAAAAGTAATAAATGAGATAAATTCGAGGGATGACATCAATGCATTTGTAGATGATCGGAATAATATTCTTTATATTATTGCCGGAGGATATAGAAAGTGGCGTGGTATTGGGTTACTTTTGCTAACATTTCTTCTTGGAGGCCTAATCCTTATAAATATAAATATAATTCCGATTTCCATGCCCAAAGACACGTCTTTTAATGAATTGATGCTATTCTACATTCTCTGCTGGGTTGGTTTCACTATCCACATAATTATGAAAAGTAAGGATGTACGTAAAGAAAACCCATGTTTAGATGATATAGTTCTTTGGACGCACATAAAAGAAAGAGGTTTTATAACATCGGCAGTCGCAGTAATCGCAGGATATTTCATGCTTTTGGGACTTGATCAGTTGAACTGGGCCAGTGCCATAGGGTCAGGTTTCGCCGTAGATAGCTTTGGATCAAGAATAATTAAACATTATTACAGTGAACTTGAAAAGGTGGCAAAGGGCTTAGAGGAAATTAAATTAGAATCGCATTAGATATTTTGAAAAATAAACAACGTGCTTTGGGTCGATGCACTCCTTAACTTTCTTTGACAAAGTACAATTAGTTCAATTAAAGCCATGTCCGTGCCCATGTTCAGTTCCATTACTGGTATATTGGTTTTAGTCATTTTAACGGATGCACCCAACTCCTATCGTCTTCAGTCACTATACCCCGTACTTAATGGATACGGGGCTTGTTAACGTTTTTTGGCATATAAACGTTTTTATTTATTCTTAGTTGTACAGTCTTGAGTTGAAATATAATTCTCAACTACCTCTCATCCCAATCCAAATGACCCGTGATAGCAGCCAGAAGTCCAAAGATGATACTTGCACAATTCTTTGAGATGTCAGTCTCAATATTCTGCTCGATCGTCCTTTGATCTTCTTTGCAATAAAACTTACGGAATGTTTTGGAGCCGTATTTGATAAAAAAATGAACATTATCACCGCAAACTGATATATCGATGATCTTAATATACAACGCACTTTCCGCAGGTCTTTCATCAAACATAGTATTTTTCACATTCTTTCCCCATCAGACTCAAAATATCCCACAATTCATCAGTCATATTTGCGACCCTT
>Ga0114930_10002590_pt1 | contig 16260 bp, 11 predicted proteins | sample AnhtaG_FD_87300 | JGI IMG/M metagenome (GOLD analysis project Ga0114930, IMG submission 87300) | Deep subsurface microbial communities from Anholt, Denmark to uncover new lineages of life (NeLLi) - Anholt_01485 metaG | ecosystem: Environmental > Aquatic > Marine > Oceanic > Sediment | place... | reverse complement strand
TGCCCTTAATCCTGGACATTCCTGGGCTCACGCCTGGAGCGGCTGGTTCTGCGTTGCCATGAACCGGTTTGATGAGGCGATCAAGGAGATCAAGCTGGCCCAGAATGTGGACCCGCTCATGCCCCTCTTCTACGCTTTTTCCGTGGGCATCCACGTCGCTGCCGGAAAATACGATGAAGCGATCGATGAATTCCGAAAAGCCACGGAACTTGAACCAAATATCGGGCTGGCCTACTTCCATGTGGGATGGGTGTATATGCATAAAGGGGAGTTGGACACAGCGGTCTCGATGTTTCAGAAGAGCAAAGAATTGGGAGTGTCCCCCGGCTGGGCGGAGGGGATGATCGCCCTTATCCACATCAAGAGGGGCGAAATAGAGAAAGCCGTTCAAATCCTCGATGAGCTGGTTGAACTAAGGAAACAGACGTATGCTTCATCCTGGTGCATGGCCTTTGTATGGGCCGCCCTGGACGACTTCGATAGGGCATTTGAATTTTTCGATAAGGCCTATGAAGAGCGAGAGACAATGATGCCATTTACCCCGATCTACATAGATACAGCGAATCCGGTCATCAGAAGTGATCCTCGGTACAAAGAGTTATTGACACGGATGAAGCTCGGTAGCTCTAGAGATATCTGAAGAGTCAAAAAATATTGATAAACAACAAGCTGTGACGCTCCTCAAAGAGGCTGAAAATCTGATGAAGTGCGTGATCGCAAATTAGATTAATTTTTGAAAGGAAATTTCGATTTTAGAGATGAATCTTAAAACTTTAGGTCTCGGATTCATTTTATTGGTCTTGATAGGCTGTGCCTCTTTGCATCAAAATGACCCGATCGATATCTACCAGAAAACTCAATCCTATAAAAAATTTTCTTTTGATGATGTCTGGTCAGCGGCTCTAAGATCTATAGATGAAAATGACTTTATAGTCAGGAATGCAACAAAAGAGATCGGTCTCATCCATGCCGAGGCAAAAATGAATCCTGATCCTCATTACTTGCCTCCACTTATGAATGTCATAATCAGGGAAGAAACCAGAAGAATTGATGTGAACTTCCACATTGAGCTGCCTGGACAAAGAGATGATACTGGGAAAAGAAGAAGCTATGCCAATCACTTCTTTAGGGCTTTAAAGAAAAATCTAAAATGAGGATGCAGAAGATCCTCCGTGCTAATGGGAAATGTCCTTGACATTTACATGGATCTAAACTGATTCAATCGAGAGAATCTGCACAAAGGCCTTTCTTGAGCTTGTTAAATTTTTCCCAATCTGGGACTTTAACTCCAATATCTATATCAAGTGTCGCTCGATAAGTTTGAATCCCATTATCCTTTCCATGTGTCCCCAGATAGTCCGATTTTATCCCAATAATACAAATAATCCGGATTATGCGACAAATCATTTTTTCTACCAACCTTTCTGACTTGGATTGCGTCTTATATATCTACTTACAGTAAACAGATATAAGAAGAAAGAAAAATGGAAAACCGAGATCATAAACCTTCCCGTTTGCTTGGTGGATACTGGAAAAACTCAGTTGGAGAAATCTTATGCTGAATAACTATTTAAAAATCACTATTCGAAATATCAGAAAGAACAAGGGCTATTCTTTTATTAACATCTTTGGTTTGGCCGTCGGAATGGCCTGCTGCATTCTGATTCTCTTGTGGGTCAAGGACGAATTGAGCTTTGACCGTTTTCATGATAACGCCGATGTCATCTACCGTGTCACCGAGCATCAGTACAATTCGAGCGGGGACTATTTCCCGGTTGCCGTTACCCCGTGGCCGCTTGCTGAAGCGCTGAAGGATGATTTCCCTGAGATTGTCGATTCTGCCCGGTTACGGATATTATCCGGCAGGCTGATCAGCTACAAAGATAAAAAATTCAATGAAAGGGATTTTGTCGCGGTCGACCCGAGTTTTCTGAAAATGTTTTCTTTTCCGCTTGTTAAAGGGGATATTTCGACCGCTTTGACCGAGCCGAATACCATTCTGATCACCGAAGAAACGGCGGCACGGTATTTCGGGGATGAAGATCCCATAGGGAAAGTATTAGCCTATAACAATAATATCGATTTTAAGGTCACTGGTGTATTGAAAAACGTACATCATAACTCTCATGTCCAATTCGATTTTTTAGTCCCGTTCGAATCGACGCTGCGGGAGTTTGGCTGGACGGATTCCTGGTGGACGAATAATTACACAACATACGTTCAGCTTGCAGATAACACATACGTTCAGCATATTTCAGATAAAGTCTATAATTACATGAAAAAGATACACTCTGAGAACAGAACAAGACTGATAATGCAGCCTCTTACGGATATCCATTTGCGCTCCGATTATGCCATCGACTTATATGGCCAAACCGAGAATAAAGCCATCTACATATACGCATTTTCGGTGATAGCTGTTTTCGTTCTTCTTATCGCATGTATCAACTTCATGAATCTGAGCACGGCACGGTCTGAAAAACGGTCGAAAGAGGTCGGTTTAAGAAAAGTGGTCGGGGCAAGCAGACATAATATCATTACCCAATTTTATGGCGAATCCCTGTTTATGACGGTCATATCTTTTTTCATTGCCTTAATACTGGTCTATCTGCTTCTTCCTGCTTTCAACAATGTATCCGGGAAGCTGCTTTCGCTTGATTCAATGAAAGAACCGGTATTCCTGTTGGGACTGTTTGGCATCATGTTGATAACCGGGCTGGTTTCCGGGAGTTATCCCGCATTGGTGCAGTCGTCGTTTCAACCGGTGGATTCGATAAAAGGCACAGGGCTGAGACTTTCATCCAAATCCGGAAAATCGTTGTTCAGAAGTACGTTGGTTGTGGTCCAGTTTACACTGTCCATCATTCTTATTGTTGGAACCCTGATTGTGTATAAACAGATCAATTATATGCTGAACAAGGAATTGGGGTACGAAAAGGAATCGATCGTATATTTCACCAAGAGGGGTAACCTAAGGACACAGTATGATGCGTTTAAGTCCGAACTTCTACGTGATCCGAACATCGTCGGAGTCACCGTATCGTCGGATATCCCTACCTACACTGTTCACTCAACCACCGGATTTTCATGGGAGGGGAAAACCCCGGAAACCAGTTTCCTGATCCATCAGTTTTCGGTCGACCATGACTATGTCAAAACATTCAATATGAATATTATCGCTGGCAGGAATTTCTCAAGGGAATTCCCGGTGGATGAAACCACACAATCCTTTATCGTCAATGAAACGGCAGTCAAAGCGATGGGGTTGAAAAATCCTGTCGGATCGAAGTTTAGTTTATACAGAAATGAAGGGCAAATTATCGGAGTTGTTGAGGATTTTCATTACAAATCTCTGCAGAAAGAGATTGAGCCGCTTGTTTTACGGATCGAATCCCAGAGGGATAACTATGTATTTGTTAAATTTAGGTCAGAACATATGCAGGAAGCCATCGCTTCGGTTCGCGGGGTATATAAATCGTTCAATCCGGACTATCCGCTGGAATATACATTTCTTGACGAGGCCGTTGAACGGCTGTATGACTCCGAACAGAAAACGAGAAAGGTATTCAACTATTTCACCCTTGTTGCCATCCTTATATCCTGTCTCGGCCTTTACGGACTTGCAGCCTACATGGCCCAGCAGAAAACAAAGGAGATAGGAATCCGGAAAGTGCTCGGAGCATCGATCATGAATATTGTGACCAATTTATCGAAGGAATTCATACTATTAGTTTTTATGGCCAATGTAATAGCTTGGCCGCTTGCCTATTATTTCATGAATAAATGGTTGAAAAACTTCGCCTACAGGATCGATCTCAGTGTCTGGACTTTCGTTCTTTCCGGTCTGGCGGCACTGGCTATTGCCCTGTTAACCATCAGCTACCAATCTATCAAAGCCGCTACAGCCGATCCGGCGGATTCGCTGCGGTATGAATAAAACGATTTGGAATAATCAGCACTTTAATTGACATTTATTACCTAATTAAGTATTTATTAGATACATTTTTCAGGATTTTCATCATTAGCAATAAAGGAGGGAACAAAATGGCTTCTATACGGTTTCCTCAATATCTTAAAAAACACGGATTGTATATGTTTATTGCTGCAAATGAAACATACTTGCCTGGTTCGATCCTTGAGAGTAAAGGCCAAGGATTTTGGCCTTACGATGAGCTCAAAAAGATTCTCCAGGCTCCCAATCTGTCGTGGCAAACGAAGATTGTAATGGCGAATATTCCTGGGGTCATAAAAGGCAAAAGCAAAGTGGGTGCTCAAGGCCAACTTAAGCTTCCCTTCTTGACTATCCAAGGTGGACTCCAACATAAACGCTATGTTGATTTCAGCATCGGCGCCATCCGACAGTGTATCTTCGAAGAGGATGATCTGCGGCTCTGGAATCCCTTATCAAGGCGGCTTAAAAGGTTAGCAAGAACTAACCCTAAAATTTGGGATAGCATAAAGGGCCGTTACCTTGTGCGGAGCACCTGGTATGCAACTGAATACAAAGTGAATCTAGGTCGAGCCTGGACGGGGGGAATTGGTGCTCAATTAAAACAACAAATTTTTCCCTATGCAAAAGCCTCGGTGGATATCAATCCTGAGACAAAAGTAGTGGACGTTTCCGGGAACTTTGTTGTGCCTTTTGCCTTTCATGGATTGAAATTGTAGAAATTGGAATTCATATTCTTTTGGAAGCAATAAGGGTCTGACATATCTACAGTAGGACGTGTTGTTGTATGGCGAGATCTTTGATATGACAGCGGTACATTTGGAGGGGAATGTCTGTAATCATAAAGCCGGTTGAAAGCAAACGGGAACTGAGACGATTTATCAGGCTTCCGGAGGATTTGCATCGGGACCACAAGGTATGGGTGCCTCCGTTCCGTATGTTGGAGCGAAGATATTTCAATTCCAGGATCAACACATCGCTGAGGACTTACCAAACGAGCTTAGTTCTGGCCTACCGGAACTCGACGGCTGTCGGTCGCATCATGGTGGGAATCCATCACAAGTACAATGCCTTGCGCGGGGAACAAAACGCAAGATTCTCGTATCTCGAATGCCAGAACGATCCAGAAGCGGCTAAAACCCTGCTGGGATATGCAGAACAGTGGGCACGGAAACGCAGCATGAAAAAAATTGTCGGTCCTTTAGGATTATCCGATGACGCACCGGAACCTCAAGGTCTTTTGGTTGAGGGATTTGAGCACAATCCATCCATAATGACGAACTGCAACTTTAAATACTTGGTCGAACTCTTGGTTGAGGCGGGATATGACAAAGAGGTGGACTATGTTGTGTATAAGGTTCCCATTCCCGGGAAAATGCCCGACTTGTATGAAAGAATCAATCAGAGAGTGATCCAGAAAGGAAAATACCTTCTCCTGGATTATTCCAAGAGACGCGATCTCCGGCCTTACATAAAACAGGTTCTAAGGTTGATGAACGAAAGTTTCCATGATCTTTACGGTTATATGCCTCATGATGACCATGAAGAGGTCGCTTTGCCTCCGATAGTCCTGAACATTTTTGATCCACGTTTCGTACAACTGGTCTCATATGAAAACGAGATTGTGGGTTTTGTGCTTGCCCTCCCTAACGTTTCTGAAGGCATATGCAGAGCAAATGGAAAGCTTCTGCCCTTCGGTTTCATACATATTCTTCGGGAAGCGAAACAAACCCAGCAGCTTGATCTTCTAATGGGCGGCATTAAAAAGGAACACAGGGGAAGGGGCATAGACGTGCTCATGGGTTACAGGATGTTCGAGAAAGCCCGGGAAGCCGGCTTCACATACATGGACAGCCATCTCGAACTCGAAACAAATACCCGGATCCGCAAAGAGATGGAGGCCATGCAGGGGAAAGTGTATAAGCGCTACCGGATATTTCAGAAACGGTTAGACAAACAGAGAATCTCTGCCGAGAATTGAGTTACAAAAGCGATACGGAGGGCTAAATTGAAAAAATGTGCTCGCTGTCTGTTGCCCGAGACATTCCCAGACATAGAGTACAACCAGGACAACGTCTGTAACTACTGCTTGAAATGGCAGAAATATTTTGATCGAAAGAATAAAAGTATCAAAAATGACAGGATTCGATTAAAATCCCAATTCGAAAAATTCATAGCAAATAACCGGGGCAAGGGAGAATACGATTGTTTACTCTGCCTAAGCGGAGGCAAAGACAGCACCTATCTCCTTTATGTACTGAAGGAGAAATATAATCTCAAGGTTTTGGCATACACTTGCGACACGGCATTCATGAGCCCCGTGGCCAAACGTAATATCCAAAAAACCATCGATAGGTTGAATGTCGAACATGTGTGGCAAAATCCCGGCATAGATTTCTACAAAAAACTATATTCATACTGGCTACAACGCAGACCTTCCGGCCGATCCATGGTCCGCACACTTTGCCCTAAATGCATCATCATAACCCTTTATACTGCCGCTAAACTCGCCATGGAAAAACGGATTCCGTTTATAGCTCTCGGCCTTTCCCCTGTCCAGACAGGCTTTCTCAAATATAAAAATCCCAATCTGCTGTTTTTCCCTCCGCGCGGGCTTTTTTTCCTATTAATGCTGGCTTTAAAGTGGTTCCCTGAAAAGTATTTCAAGATTCCTCTTGAGGAGAGCGAAAAGGAATTTTTTAATTTTACCTGGAATCAAGCCAAAAACATGCCCCGTTTCGTCCGCCCTTTCAGTGCTCTGGAATACAACATTAAAAAACATAATGAGACAATCCTCGGTAAAGGTCTGATCTCACCCGGTGACGAGCACCCCTTGCATACCAACTGTCTCATAAATCTCCTGATGCTGAACTGCGATTTTAAAAGGCTAAGATACAGCCCCTATGCCTGGGAGTACAGCCGGTCGTATCGCGAAGGACAATTGGATCTTGAAGAATGGGCATGCTTGGAAGAACGATTGGAGAAAGAAATTGATGCCGGGATCTTTGAAAAAAAATTCATCGATTCGGTTGTGAAAAAGCTCGGCTTGACTCATCTTTTTTGAAAAACTATTATTAGGAAGATAGCAAACTCCAAAAACCATGGAATGCCCGCTCTGCCATTCAACATATCCTTCCGGTTCACGACTCTGTGTTAAGTGTGGGATCAAGCTCACCCCTACCAAGGATACAAAATCGGATTCGACTCAGCGGATGATTTTTCCCCTCTTTAAGCTTTCAAGCGGCACAAAATTTGCGGATCGTTATGAAGTAATTGAACATTTGGGAGCTGGGGGAATGGGCCAAGTATATAGAGTTTTGGATAATAAAATTGATGAAGAGGTCGCCTTAAAGCTGATAAGTCCCAAGATTACAACCGACGAAAAGCTGGTCGAGTTTTTCAGGAATGAACTCAAACTCGCTCGCAAGATCTCCCACAAAAACATATGCCGTTTGTATCATTTTGGAGAAGAAGCCGGTGCCTATTACATCATCATGGAATATGTGGACGGTGAAACACTAAGGACGATCATCCGGAGGAAGGGAAAGCTGACCGAGAAGGAGGCCCTGTTCATCGCTAAACAGATCTGCGAGGGATTGGCCGAAGCCCATAAATTAGGCGTTGTCCATCGCGACTTGAAACCTCAAAACATCATGATGGATAAAAACGAGACGCTTCGCATAATGGATTTTGGCATCGCCCGTTCTCTTGGAGGATCGGACATCAACGATGTCGGTGTCGCCATCGGCACCCCCCGATACATGTCTCCCGAACAGAGAGAAGGAGCCCTTGTCGACCAGCGTTCCGACATCTATTCCTTGGGTATAATCTTATATGAGATGGTTACGGGGCAAATGCCTTTTGAAGGAGATGAGGTCCTCAATATCGTAACCAAGCACATATCACCTGAGCCCCCTGAGCCGAAGCAATATAACAATAGTCTCTCACCAGAACTTAATAAACTTATCCTTCGTTGTTTAAAAAATGACCAGAACGAGCGATATCAGAATATCGAAGTTATAGCCCAAGAATTGGATGACATAAAAAAAGGGATTCATTCCACCACGGTTTCCGATTATCTTCGAACGCCCAAGTTCCTGACGGTCCAGGAGGACTCTTTACAGTATGAAAAGCCTAAAACATTTGTGGCGCGTGAAGATGAACTGGAAAAATTAAGGATTCACCTAGAAAGTTCCCTCAACAAGAAAGGACGCATGTCGTTCATAGTTGGAGATGCCGGGAGCGGCAAAACGGCCCTTATTCACGAATTTTCGCGGCGTGTCCAGGAGAAGCATTCAGATCTGATCGTGGCCCTGGGCAATTGCAACGCACACACTGGAATCGGAGACGCTTACCACCCTTTCCGTGAGATCATGAATCTTCTCACCGGAGATGTTGAAACCAAGTATTCGGCCGGGGCAATATCCCGAAAACATGCCTACCGATTGTGGAACCTGCTGCCTCTCGCCACAAGAGCGATCGCAGAATCGGGCCCTGATTTGATCGATTCTTTTGTGAATGCTGAAGCTCTTGTCTCACGGTTGAAAGGCTTTGATGCAGAGGTACCTAAGTATAAAAAGAAACTGCAGAACATGATCCAGAGTAAATCCAGAAATGAGGTGGCACTAAGCCTCCAGCAAAGTGATATTTTTGAGCAATACACACGTGTATTGCAGACCATCGGACGCGAACACCCTTTGCTGCTGGTTCTTGACGATCTACAGTGGGCGGACACAGGATCGATCAGTCTGTTGTTTCATTTAGGTCGCAGAATAGAAGGATCGAGGGTGTTGATCTTGGGCGCTTACAGGCCTTCTGATTTATCGTTTAGCCGTGATGGAATGCGCCATCCTCTAATTCCGGTCATTAACGAGTTTGAAAGAGCCTTCGACGACATTAAAGTCGAGATCGGTTACAAAGGAGACCGTCATTTCTTGGAGGCCTACTTAGACACCGAGCCGAACCAGTTGGGAAAAGGCTTTAGAGACACACTGTTCCAGCAGACCAAAGGCCTTCCCCTGTTTACCATCGAACTCTTAAAAAGCATGAAGGAAAGAATGGCCCTAGTGCTTGATACCCACAACCGCTGGATCGAGGGGCCAGGACTGGATTGGGATAAGCTGCCGGCACGGGTGGAAGCGGTCATAGCGGAGCGGATAGGAAAATTGCCAGCGGAGCTTCGTGAAATCCTTGACCTGGCGAGTGTGGAGGGCGAGGTGTTTACAGCTGAGGTGATTGCCCGCGTGCAGGGAGTGAATGCAGATGAGATGGTGCGCCGGTTCAGTCAGGATCTGCACCATCGTCTTCATCTGATAAAAGCGGAAGGAATTCAACGCATAAACAAAAACCGCCTCTCAAAATACCGGTTTCAGCATATTATGTTCCAGCGTTATCTCTACAACAACCTGGATGAGTCGGAACGGATCTATCACCACGAAAAAGTGGGGGCCGCGCTGGAAGAGCTTTACGGAGATCAGTCGGAGATGATTGCCATTCAGTTGGTGGTGCATTTTCGTGAGGCAAAAATATCTGAAAGAGAGATCAAATACCTAGAAAAAGCCGCATACCGGGCCTTAAGAGGATATGCCTATCAAGAAGTCAATTCGCTGTTGACCGAGGCTCTCAAGCTTGATGCACTCAAAGAAACACCCAGCGGACCCTTACAGCGCGCGCGTTGGGAACAGCAGCTGGGAGAAGCCCTCTTGGGACTAGGACGACTGGCGGACAGCCAGGACCATCTGCACAAGGCCCTGGCTCATCTTAAACGGCCGTTTCCTCCCAAAGGCATAAAACTTATGGCGGGATTAGCTAGGCAAGCCTCCATTCAAATCTGCCATCGCCTGTGGCCGTCGATGTTCGTAGGCCGCAGGAAGGCGAAAAAAGACATCCTGCTGGAGACCGCCCGGGTGTATGAGCATCTCTCCGAAATCTATTATTACACCCAGGAAAAAATGTTTGCGATCTATTCCGTCCTGTGCGCGATCAATCTGGCGGAGCTGGCCGGTCCCTCTCCAGAGCTCGCTAGGGAATACGCTAATCTTTGCCTTGGAGCAGGGGTGGTCTCGCTGCATTCTCTGGCGGAAACCTACAGCCGCAGGGCCCAGGAAGTCGCTATCAAGGTCGATCCGCATCATACCCTGGGCTACGCTCTCATGGTGACGTCCTCCTACTATCTAGGCAACGGAAACTGGAAAAAAGTAGAGGCATTTGGAGAGAGGGCGATCGAAATTTTCAACAGACTAGGAGACTGGCGGCGTTGGGAGATCACCTTGTCGATCCTAGGCCCACTTGCTTTCCTGCAGGGCGAATATGGCTACAGCACCAGGTTGTACGAAAGCCTTTATAAATCTGCCCTGCGCAGAGGGGATATACAGAATCAATGTTGGGGCTTATTCGGCATGGCATACAACCAGGTGCGTCTAGGGCGGTTCAAAAATGCCAAACTCATCTTGAACACCCTCGATTTCGAGCACCTCTCGGATGAGCACCGTTTTGAAAAACTCTTGATGTATGGGGTAATGACACTGGCCCATGTGTACCAAAACGATCTGCAGGCGGCTCAAAGAACGGCCGAGACCACTCTCGCTCTCTTTGCCCATTCTGATCCCAGATATGCCGGAGTCATATCGAGTACCGCTGTCGTCGAAGCTTTTCTTCGGATCTGGGAAGCGAATCAGAACCTTCCGGCGGAGCAATTGAAACCGCTCATCCGGTTGGCCCGGAACGCGTGCAAGACTCTGGCTGAATATTCGCGTGTGTTCGCAATAGGGAGGCCGAACTATCTCATATGGGAGGGCCTCTTCAGCTGGTTGAGCGGGAATCCGAAACCGGCCTGGAAAGCATGGGCCAAGGGATTGGATGTGGCCAAACGCCTCGTGATGCCTCTTGAGCAGGGCACAGCCTATTATGAGATGGGGCGGCATGCAGAGGGGAGTAAGCGCCAGGAATATTTAATGAAGGCCGCAAAAATATTTCACGGGATCGGGGCGGAATATCATCTAAACCATACTAAATCAGAATTGGAGAGTTCTTGAGAATAATCCTCTCATGAGAGTGGCAAAAGAAGGACTTCTGTTTGTTCTGCCTATTCTGATCCTGGCGGCAGCTGCATTCGGCTTCGGCTGGATATGGATAGGGGGACCTCTTTTTATATTTGCACTAAAGTTGGCTTTTTTCTTCCGCGATCCAATCCGTTACACACCTCAAAATGATAATCTTATCTTTTCACCTGCCGACGGAACAATCATCAAGATCCAAGATCTCGGAGAAGATGCATCATCTCCTTATCCGGCAACCAGAGTCAGCATTTTTCTTTCAATCTTTAATGTCCATATAACCCGGGCGCCTATCGCTGGGACCGTTCAGTCGATCACGACGAATCCGGGGCGATTTTTTTCAGCCAACAAAGAATCCGCCAGTGAAAAAAACGCCCATGTATCTGTTAACATCGAAGGAGACAGAACGGATATCTACTTCAAGCAGATCTCAGGCTCTATAGCGCGGCGCATAAAATCCTACATCAAAGAAAAAGACGAGCTCCGGGCAGGACAAAGGACAGGCATAATCTTTTTTGGTTCCCGCGTGGATATATTCCTCCCTAAAACAGTGGATATAAAAATCTGTCTAGGTCAGAAGGTCAGAGCCGGAGAGACCCCTATTGCCGAGAGAAAGTCATGAATAAAAAAAAGATTATTTATCTTTTTCCAAATTTGATGACAATCACATATGTATTTGCCGGATTCCTCAGTATCCATGCTTCCATCCAAGGCAAATATTCGCTGGCAGCCTTGTTTATTATCGTGGCGGCTGTGCTCGACGCCATTGACGGCATTATTGCCCGTGCCACCAATACCCAGTCGGAATTTGGGGAAGAGCTGGATACCCTGGCGGATTCTTTTGCTTTTGGCGCCTCAACTTCGTTTCTCATCTTTTTTTGGGGCCTGCAGCAAACTGCCGCCAGCCATGCCGTAATCATAAGCTTTATATTTCTGGCAGCCGGCATCCTGCGCCTCGCCAACTGTACGATCCTTCCCAGAATAACTGACGATCGAAAATATTATTTGGGTTTAACCGTGCCCTCGTCTTCTGTGCTGCTGGCAGGGATTGTCATCTACCATCCCCAACCCATTGAAGCCGGAATTCAAACATTTTTCCTTGCGATTCTTGTTTTTGCACTTTCCCTGCTGATGATCAGCAATCTGAAATACAAGAATCTCTTTCATTTCAATTTTCGCCGCACAACTAACATCTTCACTGTCATGGCGGCAATCATTATTATCAGTGCCTGTATCCTCTACCCCTTGTGCTTCCTGTTGATCGCTCTTTTATATATCCTGTCCGGTCCCGCCAGGTTTATCCTCGGTTTTTTTAAGCAATCCCTTATTGAGGAACAAAGATAACCGTGCATATTATCCTGCACATATTTTCATTTGTGCAGCAATGGACTGACCAACTCTCAAATTGACAGAGATAGTCAGGAGAAGTTAATCTTAAAACTATCAAAGAAAGGAATTTATCATGAAATCTTCCAGCGCAAAGGGATCGATCAGTTCAGGCCGACGGAACTTAAGTGAAGCTTAAAACTTTAGGTCTTGGATTCATTTTATTGGTCTTGATAAGCTGTGCCTCTTTGCATCAAAATGACCCGATCGATATCTACCAGAAAACTCAATCCTATAAAAATTTTTCTTTTGATAATGTCTGGTCAGCGGCTCTAAGATCTATAGATGAAATTGAGTTTATAGTCAGGAATGCAACAAAAGAGATCGGCCTCATCCATGCCGAGGCAAAAATGAATCCCGATCCTCGTTTCTTGCCTCCACTTATGAATGTCATAATCAGGGAAGAAACCAGAAGAATTGATGTGAACTTCCACATTGAGCTGCCTGGACAAAGAGATGATACTGGGAAAAGAAGAAGCTATGCCAATCAGTTCTTTAGGGCTTTAAAGAAAAATCTAAAATGAGGATGCAGAAGATCCTCCGTGCTAATTCCCATAAATCGCTGATGAAAAGATTGCGGGACGCGCATATTTCTTGACTTACCTAAGGCTTCAGGATTACTATTCAGCTATGTTGGCAGGGGCAATTATAGAGAGGCTATGAATATCTTATTTAACAAAGTTTTTCATCAGAACAATATCTGTTACGCGTGAACCAATAAGGAGAGGTTTGTGAAATGGATAAACTAAATAATCAAGAGAGATTCGCGGTGCTAATTGATGGAGACAACGCTCAGGCATCGCTTCTTCCTCAGATCTTGGCTGAAGTAAGTAAATTCGGCCTAATAACGATCAAACGGATATTTGGAGATTGGACCACGACAAATATGAATAGCTGGAAAAAAACACTCCACAAGTATGCTATTCAACCGATTCAACAATTCAGATATACGGTCGGTAAGAATGCAACAGACAGTGCAATGATAATAGATGCCATGGATCTAATTCATAGCAACGATGTTGATGGCTTTTGCATTGTTTCTAGTGACAGTGATTATACGCGATTGGCAACAAGAATCAGAGAGGAGGGGCTTTTCGTCATTGGAGTTGGAGAGAAAAAAACTCCGGAAGCTTTCACCAATGCATGCAACCAATTTATTTATTGTGAGAATTTGACTGAACCAAAGGGAAATAAGAAAAAAACGAAAGAGAAAGAAAAAGCTGATATAGCTGATCCTATGCCTCTTCTTCTCAAAGCATTTGAGATGGTTGCGACGGAAGAAGAATGGATAAATCTGGCTGCAATGGGGAGTGTGCTTCATCGGTTGTATCCTGCGTTCGATCCCCGAACATTTGGTCATAAACGTCTCTTATCGCTCATTGAGGATTACCCCGAGTCATTTACAATCAAACGAGATGATTCAAGAACTCCTACAAGTATCTATATTGCACTTAGGTCACAGCAAGGGGATGAAGGGAGTAAATAGGCAACTTATTCAAGTTCGAGGGAATCACAGACTTTCGATGAGGGGGAGCTTAAGCCGAAGGAGAAATAAGCGTCTCCCCACCGATTCTCCAGTAGGATAACTGGCAGAAATTATTGTGATAGAATATCCAGATTGAACTCACATAAGAGAACGGAATATGTCAAACATCAGAAACTTCAGCATAATCGCCCACATCGACCATGGGAAATCCACTCTTGCAGACCGGCTTATCCAAGCCTCCGGGTTGGTTTCTCAAAGGGAGTTCAGGGACCAGATACTCGATACCATGGATCTGGAGAGAGAGCGTGGGATCACTATAAAAAGCCAGACAATAACCCTGCCTTATACCGATAAGGATAGCAAGGAATATTCACTCAATTTGATCGACACCCCGGGCCATGTGGATTTTTCCTATGAAGTTTCCCGTGCTTTGGCAGCCTGCGAAGGAGTGCTTTTGGTTGTGGATGCCTCTCAGGGTGTGGAAGCCCAAACCGTGGCCAATCTTTATGTGGCTATGGAGCACGACCTCACTATCATTCCCGTCATAAACAAAATAGACCTTATATCTGCGGATATAGACAATACCAAACAACAGATTGAGAATGAACTTGGGCTTGATTCGGAAATGGCGATCTTGTGCTCTGCCAAAGAGGGGACCGGGATTTCCGATATTTTTGACGCCATTGTCAGACACATCCCCCCTCCTCATGGCAGCTCTGATGCGCCATTAAAAGCCCTTATTTTTGACGCCCAGTATGATTCCTATCGGGGAGCGATCATCGCCTGCCGCATCTTTGACGGATGTGTCAAACACGGGGAGATGATCCGGTTTTTATCCAATAGTGTTGTCCACAAAGTGGAAGATGTCGGGCTCTTTCAGCTCGATAGAAAATCCAAAGACAGCCTTTGTGCCGGCGAAGTCGGATACATCACAGCCGGGATAAAAAAACTCGGAGAAACACGGATTGGGGACACCATCACACTGGATTCCAATTCCATAACAGAACCCCTTGCCGGATTTAAGGAATCCAAGCCCGTAGTCTTTTCTTCCATTTATCCCATGGCTACAGATGAATACCAGTCTCTTCGCGAGTCCCTGGAAAAGTATGAACTTAACGACGCTTCCCTGACCTATCAGAAAGATTCCTCCGCAGCTTTGGGACAGGGATTCAGGTGCGGCTTTTTAGGGCTGCTTCATCTTGAGATATTTCAGCAGCGTTTGGAGCGGGAATACGACCAGTCAATCGTGATGACCTTTCCCAGCGTGCAGTACCTTTTTTCTCTCAGAAACGGGGAAACACTTACGATCGACAATCCTCAGTATTATCCGGATCCCTCGCAGATCCAGAGCACCTCGGAGCCTTACATCAAAGCCTCTCTGCTCTTCCCTGAAAAATACATGGGCGTGGTCATGAAATTGTGTCTTTCCCGCAGAGGCAGCAATCCTCGCTCGAGCTATCCGACACCTGGGCGTATCGAACTTATGATCGATATGCCGCTGGCTGAAGCGATCTATGATTTTTACGACACGCTTAAGACTATCACACAGGGTTACGGTTCCTTTGATTATGAATTGATCGAAAACAGGGAAAGTGACCTTGTGAGGCTGGATATTCTGATTAATGGGGAAAAGGTGGATGCTTTATCCCTTATCGTGCATCGTGACAAAGCCAGAGAGTGGGGGCTGAAAATATGCGATCGGCTCAAAGATGAAATTCCCAGGCACCAATTTAAAATCGCCATCCAGGGTGCCATCGGAGGCAACATAATCTCCAGATCCACCATCTCTCCCTACAGAAAAGATGTGACGGCCAAACTCTACGGGGGAGATGTCACACGCAAACAAAAACTTCTCAAAAAGCAGAAAAAAGGGAAAAAGAGGATGAAGATGGTGGGTTCGGTTATGGTCCCCCAGAGTGCCTTTGCCGCTGTGCTAAAAGCAGAGGACAAGTAAGGAAAATTTAACGTTTTTATGCCGTGCTTGGTATGAAAACTATCTTGGATCCGATCTGCTCAGTACCGATCCGAGGTTTATCCAATTGCAAAAGAAAATAGGCCTGGAATGATCCGGAAGTGGGGAGACATCACAGGTTTTCAAATATCAATCTTACGTTATACTCAAGATTTTTACTCTCGATACATTTTGCATCAGTCTCCGTTAGCTGTACCATAAATTGATTGGCAACTTTGATATCATGATAGTTTTCTAAAAGGTAGGAGTACATAGATAACTGTAGTGAATACTGATCAAATCGGCAATCTGTTAGCCCTGCACATGCTTGGGTTATTGCTTGTTTCCTTCCGTTATAATCAATTTTCTTTGATGTCTTCCAATCAAATATATTACATTCACCATTGTTTGAATTATATACAAGCAAATCCAT
>Ga0114930_10002588_pt1 | contig 16263 bp, 10 predicted proteins | sample AnhtaG_FD_87300 | JGI IMG/M metagenome (GOLD analysis project Ga0114930, IMG submission 87300) | Deep subsurface microbial communities from Anholt, Denmark to uncover new lineages of life (NeLLi) - Anholt_01485 metaG | ecosystem: Environmental > Aquatic > Marine > Oceanic > Sediment | place... | reverse complement strand
GGCATTGGCCCTGCGAGTACGCGCTCCCCAGCGCCTCCGCTCCCTTGCGGTCGCGGCTCGGAACGGGCCGTTGCCGTTTGTCGTTACACTGATTGACGCCGTTCTCTGCGTTCTCTCCGTGTCCTCCGCGCCCTCCCTGGCACGGGTACGGCTCGTGCCGTGGCCGGCTGCGTTAAGATCTGTCGCGTCCCTCGTGCAGCATCATCTCCCGACGGCGGCGGCCGGGTCGCCGTAAACCCTTGAAAACACACGACTTATGCGATCCGTGGCGCGCGGGGGCTCCTCCGGTCCGGCCGATTTAGTTAGAACTCTAACTAAATTCGGGCCGTGCCCGAAAGTGGTTAGAGTTCTAACTACTTTTCGGCCCCTCCGGCTGCCCCATCGCCGCCTGCCACACTGGCATGGGCACTTACATCAATTTTGCCCCTCTCAAAAAGCCTCAAAAACGGTGCAAGAGGGGGCAAAAACGGACCACGTTCGATGAAAAAAGGAGTAAAAAACGATCAAAAAGCAGCACGTTTCGACTTACCCATCTTCACATTCGAGGCACAAATCATCCCTCACGGGCCAGAAACAAGGATCAGAACTCAAAAAAACGCGCATTTGCCCGTTTCGGCGAGGTCAAAATTGACGTAAGTGTTATGCAGCACGCCGCATGTTCCGGCAACGCAGAACCCAAAATGCCACAAGCCGCCGCCGCGCGGCTCCTGAATATCGCCGCAGCGGCGCCTGTCGCTGCAAGAACAGGTGCTTGGCAACACGATGCCGAACCGGCCGCCGCCCTCGCCGGCGCCGGGGCCGAATAAGCCGGCCTCCCGCCCGGCCGGCCGATCAGTCGGACGACTTCAATCGCATCGGCAGGACGATCAGCACCACTCCCAGGACCACCGCCGACGGTCCTTCCCCAATCGCCCACCCCCAGGGCAGGCCCAACTGAAGGTCCACAACCGTCATGAGCAGCCCGAAGGCCATGCTGGCGGCGCCGAGGAACACGATGACCGCAGCGTAACGGCGCACGTCGAAACTGACCAACCAGCAGAACACGCCGCTCAGGGCGTACATCGCCGAGACCGACCGCACCAGATAGTCGATGATCGGACCGGCGGGATAGGGGCCGAAACCCAGGTAGCCGTGCGCGGCCCCGTGCCAGGTGCGCGGCAGGAAGATGAAGGGCGTTGCCAGCAGGAGGGCGACCCCCGTCAGACGCAGGATCAGTTTGAGCAGGCGTTGGGCCGTCGTCATGACCCCCTGGCCCCCGATGCCGTGCCGGGAAAGCCCCGGCTGCTTGCCGTCTCCCCCGGCTTACTTCGAAGGCTTCTCCTCCGAGGGCGTCGATGCCGGACGCACCGTAAAGCCGCCGAAGCGGAACTCGACGACCTTGTTCTCGGCGTCCACGGTCATCTTCAGCAGCGACTTGATGTTGCCGCCCACGAAGACGCGGTGCAGCGTGATGTCGGCCGTCCCCTCGAGCGACGTCGGGTGCCGCTGGAGCACGCAGTCGGCGTTGACGCTGATGAGCGACGGCCAGCCAAAACCGTGCGGAAAAACGAGTTGCGTCACGTTCTCGATCTTGCCGGGCCGCGGCAGCAGCCGCGGGGCGAAGTGCAGCATCGCTGCCCGCGTCAGGACCATCTCGCCCGGCAAAGACAACTGCTTCTCCCACGTGCGGGGCGTCTCGAAGGGGTTGCGTTCGACGTCGGCGTAGCCGGTGGCCTCGGCCTTGGCCGACAGGCCTCCCGAGGCCGGGGTGAACTCGACCGTCCCGTCCATGATCTTGAAGTTTCCTATGCGGGCCGTCAGTTTGCCGCGCTGCGGCATGGGGCTGGCTGCTCCCCGAAAGACCACCTGGCTCTCCACACGGGCCGGGAATGCCTTGCCCTTACCTTTGAACGGGACCTCCAGTTCTTCGTCGAGGATGACGACGTCCTTGACGGTCATGATCTTGAGGCGCATGTGCCCGACCTTACGGCCGCTGCGGAAGACGTCGAACTCGTGAACCTCGGTCGTGATGCCGGAACCGAGTCCCTGGGCCGGACAGACGCCCGGCACGAGCACCCCGAGCGCGACCGTGATGGCCAGCGTGTAGCCGATGAATCGCATGGTTCACCTCTGCTCCAGGACAGACGGCCGGCGCGGGCGCCGCATTCACCGCGCGTCACAACCTGCCGGACCTCAGGATCGCAATGACCAGCCACAGACCCAGCAGGCCCGCCAACAGGAACCCCAGCAGGCCCAGGATGGGGACCTCGGTGTACGGCAGATTCGGCCCGATGCTGGTCTGCAGGACGATGGCCGACCCCAGGATGATGGCCGCCACGATCATCGAGAAGGCGATGCGGTTGCTGGAGCGGTCGAGTTCGGTGATGAGGTGTTCGAGGTTCTCGTGGCGGAAGAGGATCTGGAGCCGCCCGCGCATCAGTTTCCGCAGCAGTTGCCGGACGGAGCGCGGTCCCTGCTCGACCAGCGAGATCAGATGATAGGCCGACGTCATGCCGTGATGCGCCAGACGCTTGGCCGAGACCTTCTCGGCCGTCAGGCGCCGGATCTTCGGACGCACCACCTCTACCATGCTCGTCTCGGGGTCCAGGTCGAGCGCCACGCCGCCCATTATGACAAGGCTCTTGCCCAGAAGAACGAAGTCGCGCGGCAGGACGACGCGGTGCCGGCGGGCCGTCGCGGTGATCTCGTCGAACAGTTCCTTCAGGTCCAACTGCTTGAGCGGCACGCCCGCGTACTTGTCCACGAGGGCCGCCAGGTCCTCTTTGATCCGCTCGCTGTCCACGTCGTCGGGCAGCCCCACCGCCTCGTCGAACACGTCGAGGACGATGTCGAAGTCGCGATGGAGCGCCGCGACCAGCGCCGTGCCAAGCCTCGAGCGCATCGTGTCGCTCAACCGTCCCACCTGGCCGAAGTCCAGGATGCCCAGCACGTCCGGGGCCTGGACCACCAGGTTCCCCGGGTGCGGGTCGGCGTGGAAGAGGCCCAACTCGAAATACTGCCGGAGAAAACAGTCGGTCAGGTGCGCCGCCAGGGCCTTGCGGTCGGCGCCGGCGGCGGCGAGGGCGCGGGCGTCGTACACGGCAACTCCCTCGATCCGTTCGAGCGTCAGGACGCCGCTGCTCGTCAGGTTCCACAGGACGCGCGGGATACGGATGTGCGGGTCGTCCGCGAAGGCCTCGCCGAACCGCTGCGTGTTGGAGGCCTCGGCGATGAAATCGACCTCACGCCGGACCGTCTGGGCGAACTCCTCGACCATGAGCGACGGCCGGAAAATACGGTACTCCGGCACGTACCGTTCGGCCAGGGCCGCCAGGCGCCCGAGGATGTCAATGTCGGCTTCCAGCACGTCGTGGATGCCCGGCCGGCGGACCTTGATGACGACCGGGGCGCCGTCCTTCGTCCGGGCGGCGTAGGCCTGGGCGATGCTGCCGGCGGCAAAGGGCTCGGGGCCGAAGTCGTCGAAGACCTCGTCGATCGCAGTGCCGAGTTCGCGCTCGATCTCAACCCGGGCCGCGGCCGTCGGAAACGGCGCGACGCGGTCCTGGAGTTTGCGGAACTCGTCGATGAAGGCCGGCGGCAGGAGGTCCGTCCGGCTGCCCAGGACCTGGCCCAGTTTGACGTACGTCGGCCCCAGTTCCTCGAGCACCCTCGCCACGCGCGACGCCGTGGAGGGATCCGCCCGTTCCTCTTCGCGGCCGCGACTCCGCAGCAGCCGTTTGCGGAACGGCACCAACCGGTCCAGATGCAGCCGCAGAACCAGCCAGCCGAACCCGTGCTTTGTCAGGACGGAGCCGACGTGGCCGAGGCGGCCGAGGCTCTTCAGTTGGCGGCCGAACGGGATAAGCGTCATGCGCGCTGGCCCTGACAGGCGCGCGAATGCACCGCGCGCAGCCCCTTACGTGGGGCGATTATAATCGCGCGTTGCTCAGGGCGGCAAAGGAAAAGGACGCGGCGCTGCAGGCGCCTCCGCCTGCGGGCGGCCCGGCCGTCGGACTCGGCGTCGCGCGTCGTAGCAGAGCCGCGACCGTCAGGGAGCGGCCGCTTCCTTACGGGCGCGGCTCAGATGGCTGCGCACGGCGCGGCTCAGATGGCTGCGCACGGGCTCTACCCGTAACCGGGGTGCCTGCGCGGCGCACACGCCGCCTTCGGGTCTGCGGGAGCCACCTCGCGCCGCTCCCGCACGCACCCTCAGATCTGCGAACACGCCGCCGGACGCAGCATGATGTTCGTGATGTTCGAGACCGTGTCCTTGTACTTCGGCTCGGACCGCATCTTCTTCCATTCCGGGTGGCCGCCGAACGTCTTCCACGCCACCTCTTTCGCCGCCACGTCGTCGAAGCCCAGCATGTAGGTCAGGTTCGGCAGTTTCGTTCCGATCAGGCTCTGGCCGAAGAAGACGGGGTCCATGCCGGTGCGGCGGAAGAGGTCGAGTTCGCCGCCCGTGTTGAACATCTCCATCTTGCGCATCGCCCGTTCGGCGCAGTGGCTCTCGTAGATGCGGAGTTGGAAGAGGCGCGTCTCCTTCGTCGCCGGCACTTCCACTTTGGGGATACCGTCGAACGCGAGCATCAGCGAACTTTCGATCCGCTTGTACGGCGGCTCCTTCTTCGGCGTGTCGAGGAACGCCGCCCCGTCCTTCTGGTACGCGGCGTCGGCCCACACGCGGTGCGGCGCGGCGGCAAACGACTCGATGGACTCGTGCGGCAGGAGGACGTACAGGTCGGCGCTCGTGCCGTCGGTCATGCCGAACACGCCGACGGGTTTGATCCCGGCCCGGTTCCACGCGGGGATGGCCACCTTGCCGAGGAACGTCTCGAGCCCATCGCGCATCGCCCCGGCGTCGCAACGGTAGAGCCGCAGTTCCAGGTATTGCTTCTTCGCCGCGCCGGCCGCGCCGGCCGCCTCGGCCGTCATGCCCATCGCCGCCGCGCCGGCTGCGCCCACGGCGCCCAGGAATCCTCGTCTCTGCATGGTCCGCCTCTCCTTTCACGTGTCGCGACCGGCGCCCGCGTCCGAGAGCGGTTCGGCCCGTGCGCCGGACTCCGTGTCAGATGATACGGCGACGGGCCCCGGGCGCAAAGGGAATCTTGGCGGCAGATGTAACGCGTCAGTCACGGCTGGAGTCAGTGTGCAGCAGTCTGAGCCGCGCCGTGCGCAGCCATCTGAGCCGCGCCGTGCGCAGCCATCTGAGCCGCGCCCGTAAGGAAGCGGCCGCTCCCTGACGGTCGCGGCTCTGCTACGACGCGCGGGTGGCACGGCACCGTCCCGGGCGGTATACTCGCGGCAGGCGGAGCCCGGTGGGCCCGCGGCCAGTCAAGGAGAGACGCATGAGCGATCGGAACGCGCACCCCGGACGTCACGGCGCCCGCAGCCGCAGAAACTTCCTCAAGTGGCTCGCCGCCGGCGCAGCCGCCGCCGTCCTGCCGGGCGCCGTCCGCAGCGCACCGCGCAGGAAGCCGAACTTCCTCTTCTTCCTCGTGGACGACCTGGGGTGGAAGGACCTCGGCTGCTACGGAAGCACCTTCCACGATACGCCGAACCTCGACAAGTTGGCGGCATCCGGCATGCGCTTCACCGACGCCTACGCGGCGTGCCCGGTGTGCAGCCCGACGCGGGCCAGCATCGTGACCGGCAAGCACCCGGCCCGGCTGGGCATCACCGACTGGATACCCGGCCAGCGGCCGAAGAATCGCAAACTCCTGGCCCCGCCGATCCACAACCAACTGGCTCTCAAAGAGGTCACCATCGCCGAGGTCCTGAAGGAGGCCGGTTACCGCACCTTCTTCGCCGGCAAGTGGCACCTGGGGGGCGAGGGGTTCTTCCCCGAGCAACAGGGGTTCGACATCAACAAGGGCGGTCACCATCGAGGCTCACCGCCGGGAGGCTACTACGCACCGTACAAGAATCCGAAACTCAAGGACGGCCCCGAAGGCGAGTACCTGACCGACCGTCTGGCCGCCGAGTCGGTCCGCTTTCTCCAGACCCACGGCAAGGAACCGTTTCTGCTGTACCTCTCGTTCTACACGGTCCACACGCCCATCCAGGCGTGCAAGCGGCACCTGGAGGCGTACAAGAAGAAAGCCGAGGCCCTGCCGCCCCTCAAGGGGCCCGACCAGACGAAAGAGCGCAACGGCTGGACCAAAGTGCGACAGGACAACCCCGCCTACGCCTCGATGGTCCGCGCCATGGACGAGAACGTCGGCCGCGTCCTCGACGCCATCAACCGCCTCGGCCTGGCCGACGACACGGTCGTCATCTTCATGTCCGACAACGGCGGCCTGTCCACGCTGCGCCGGCGCGGCTATCCGACCTCGAACCTGCCCCTGCGCGCCGGCAAGGGATGGTGCTACGAAGGCGGTATCCGCGAACCCATGATCATCCGCGCGCCGGGCGTCACGAGGCCCGGCAGCACCTGCGGCGTACCGGTCACCAGTACGGACTTCTACCCGACGATGCTCGAACTGGCCGGCCTTCCGGCGCGCCCCAACCAGCACGCGGACGGCCTCAGCCTGGTGCGGCTGCTGAAGGGCGGCAAGACCCTGCCGCGCGACGCCATCTACTGGCATTATCCCCACTATCACGGCAGCACGTGGGCGCCCGGCGCCGCCGTCAGGGCGGGCGACTGGAAACTCATCGAGTTCTACGAGGAGGAGACGGTCGAACTGTACAACCTGGCCACCGACATCGGCGAACGCCGCGACCTCGCCCAACAGATGCCCCAGAGACGCGACGAACTGCTCGGCCTGCTGCACGCCTGGCAGAAACGCGTCGGCGCCAAGATGCCCCGACCGAATCCCAACTACAAGGCATAGAGCCAGCCAAGACCGCCCGTCAGGGCTGCTCAGGCGGCATAGATGGTCCTCGCTGTGCGCAGGATCTCATCCCGGCGAATCCAGTTGCGGCTTCCCTGAATCCCCCGACGGGTCACAAGGTCCACGTCGCGGCCAAGCATCTCGGCCAGTTCCTGTTCCATCCGGAAGTGGTCAAACAGAGTCCAGTCTGCGTCGGGGGCAAACGTCACCAGAAGGTCCACATCGCTCGCCGGGCCAAAGTCGGCACCCAGAGACGACCCGAACTGGGCCAACTCCGCGATCTGCCACCGGCGGCAGAACTCGGCCAGTCGTACCTTGTCGATCTCAACCTGGGTCATCGCAGCGCTCTTCCCGACATGCTTCGCGGCCATGCTGATTATACCGCACGCCGGGGCCACGGCAACAGGAAGCAGGCGGATGCGTCCGCGACGCCCGTCACCACAGCCCGACTTCGTCGTAGTCGGCGGTGGCGGCGACGGCGACGTAGACGTCGCGGGCACCGGCGCGGCGGAGGACGCGGGTGCATTCGCCGATCGTCGTGCCGCTGGTCATCACGTCGTCCACGAGCAGCACGCCCTTGCCCTTGAGGGCGTCGTTCGCGCCGCGTGCGACAAAGGCGCCGCGGACGTTCTTCCGCCGCTGGGGCGCCGGCAGGTTCGTCTGATGCGGCGTCGGACGCGTGCGCCGAAGCAGCCGCGTCGATACGCCTTTCGCCTTCGGCGCCGCCGCCGCCAGTTCTCGCGCCAGCAGTGCCGCCTGGTTGAACCCGCGCCCGATCCGCCGCGCCCAGTGCAGCGGAACGGGCACGACCAGGTCCACCTGGTCGGCCCACGGGGCAAGGGCCAGCCGCTCACGAAGCAGCCGCCCGAGGGCCCCTGCAATCGCCGTCCGCCGCTCGTACTTGCACCGCAGGATGAGCGTCTTGAGCGGTCCCCCGTACGGCCCCACGCGCACCGCGGCGCTGAACCGGACGGGGAACTTGCGGCAGAAGAGGCACCCCTCGGGCCCGACCGTATACGGCCCGGCCCGGCGGCCGCACAGCGGACAGTACGGCGCCGTGATGAGGTCGGCCATCTCGCGGCCGCACACCTCGCACAGCGGCCATCGCCGGTCCGTCGGCGCCGGCGCCCCGCACGCCGCGCAGTGCACCGGCAGCACGAGTTGCCCGACCGAGGTCAGCAGCCGCGAGAGCATGGCCCGATTATAGATAGCACCCCCGCCGCGCCGCAAGGAACGGTGCACCTGCCTGCGGCAGCAGCGGGCGCTGTGCCGAGACGGCTCCCGGACCCTCACTGCGGCCCGTCCTGCTCACGTCTCGGGGCGGGCGCCGTCAAGGTCGCCAAGGTCGCCACCACCTAGGACGTGGCGACCTTGGCGACCTTGGCCGCGTGACACGCTTAAGCAAGCGGAAACACCGTACCCGGCCGCGCCTGCACTGCGGCCTTGGGTGGCGGTGCAGGCATGCTTTCGCAAGCGAAAGCATGGCACCCCGCGTGTTTAGCCGTCGCCAGCACGGCGACGGTCGTTGCCGTTCGAGCACCGCCGGCCGTTCACGTCGGCGTACCGCCGACGGCCAAACGAAACGGCAACGCCCAATAAGGTGAGCGCAGCGGCGTCCAAAACGGTGGAGGCCCTGTGACGGGGTCGGTCGCACAGGCAACGGCGCCGCAGGGGGCGAGGGCGGCGCGACTTTTTGCTGACACGGGCGGCCCGTCGGCGTATAACCTAGCGGCGTCTGTGACACGGGGCCGGGGACGTACCTGAAAGGAGAGAGGATGCGGAGGATTGTCTCGCCGGGTCTGGTCGTGGCACTGCTGGTGGCCACAACGTGGCAGTCGGCCCTTGCGTTGACCGACCAGCAGGTGGTCAAGGCCATTGAGCGGGCCCAAACGTACGTCATGAGCCAGCAGCGCCCGGACGGGGCCTGGCCCGAGCAGAAGCACCATGCGTCGCCGACGCCGTGCGGCCACACGGAGATGGCCATGTTCACGCTCGTCTACACGGGCATCCATCCGAACCGCGACGCCGTCTCGAACGGGATCAACGTGCTGTTGACGCGGAACATCGGGTACACCTACGCCGTCGCCATGCGGACGATGGCCTACGCGCATCTCCAGCGGAAACTCTCGGACAAGCGGCGCGACATGATCCGCAAGGCCCTGATTACCGACTCGATGTGGCTGGTCCAGGCCCAGGGACAGCACGGCGGCTGGGACTACACGAGTTTGGGCGGGTCGAACGGACGATACGACCTCTCGAACACGCAGTTGGCGATGCTGGCGCTGCGTGAGGCGGCGCTGGCGGGCGTCGAGATCCCCCGCACCGTGTGGGAACGCAACTACGCCCTCTACAACAAGGAACAGAAGACCGACGGGGCGTGGAACTACGGCAGCCCGCCCGTCGGCCAGAACAACGAACTCGGCGTCAACGCGCCCGGGTACGGAACGATGACGGCCGCCGGCCTGGCCAGCCTCTTCATCAACCTCGACAACCTGGACCTGGCCAGCGGTTGCCCCTGCCGCAGCGGCCGAAGCGCCCGCATGAGCGGCGACTTCGACCGGCGCGTGGACTCGGCCCTGGGGTGGCTCGAGAAGCACTTCAAGGCCGACACCAGCCCGAAGCATCCCGGCGGCGAGAGGTCGTACCAGCGCTACTGGCTCTACAGCGTCGAGCGGGTCGGCATCGCCGCCGGATACAAATACTTCGGCACCCACAACTGGTACAAGGAGGGGGCCGAGTTCCTGGTGCGAAACCAGGACGGCAGCGGCGGATGGGGCAACCTTCCTCAGACCTGCTTCGCCATGCTCTTCCTCTACAAGGGCCGCGCGCCCATCCTCTACAACAAACTCGAGTACGAGGGCGAGTGGAACAACCACCGCCGCGACATCGCCAACCTGACCACCTACATCGAGAAGGTCAAAGAGCAACTGTTCCACTGGCAGATCGTCAGCCTCAAGGCGCCCGTCACGGAACTGCACGACGCGCCCATCCTCTACATCACCGCCGAGAAGGAGCCTGTGTTCTCGGACGAACACAAGAGGAAACTCCGCGAGTTCACCGACACCGGCGGCACGATCCTGCTGGAGGCGTCGTGCGGCAACGCGCAGGTGCGCAAATGGGCACAGACCTTCGTCAAGGAACTGTGGCCCGAGTGGGACCTGAAGCCGCTCGGCCCCGATCACGGGTCGTTCAAGCATCCGAACCCGCTGAAGCAGCGGCCCGAGATCCTGGGCCTCCACGACGGGGTCCGGACGTTCCTGTTCTACTCGATGGACGACATCTCCTGCCCGTGGCAGACCAAGGCGTACGCCCGGCGGGGGTATCTGTTCCAGTGGGGCATCAACCTGTTCACGTACGCGACCGACCAGAGCCCCCTGCGTGCCAAACTCCAGGCCCGTCTGCCGGTCGAGAGAGACCGGTACCCCGGCCAAGTCACCGCCGGCAGCCGCAAGAGCCTGCGCCTGGCGCGCATCAAGTACGACGGACCGCGATGGCTGACGGGGCGCAACTACAAGGTGTTCGAACGGCTTCAGAAGGCGCTCTCCGAGAAGGCGTCGGTCACGCTGACGTGTGAGCAGGGTGGGGTGGATCCGAGCGGCCTGAGCGGGTTCGACGTCGCCTACCTGACGGGCCCCGGCGAGATTCCGATGGCCGACGCCCAGAAGCAGGCCCTCAAGGCGTACCTGGAGAAGGGCGGGTTTCTGTGGGCCGAGTCGGCCAACGGCTCAACGGACTTCAACGGCGCCTTCCGGAAACTCTGCGCCGAGACGGGCCTGACGCTGAAACTCATCCCGCAGACCGATCCGCTGATGACCGGCCGCCTGCCGAGCGCCAAGGGCTATGGCCTGATCTCGGGCGTCCGGTTCAGCCGCGCGCTCAGGGTCCTGCGCCTCGGCCGGCCGCACGCCGAACTCACCGGCGTCTACCTCGGCGATAGACTCGTGGGCGTATACAGCCCGTTCGACATCCTGTTCTCGATGACCGGCTACGACGCCTACAACCGCCGGGGCTACAAACCGCAGGACGCCCGGGCCGTGGCCACCAACATCATCCTGTTCTTGACCGACCGACCGACAACCGGATAATAGCCCCCGGGGCGAGTCCGCCCGGCCGGGTATCGATCCGGGCCGACACAGAGCCAGACAACCCGCAGCGCCAAAGCCGGGTTGCCGGAAAACGAGACGGGCAGGACACGCTTCGGCCGCGCGACGCTCCCAGTTGTCCGCTCCTGCCTCCGTCCGAATGGGAAGGAACGTCCCGATGATGCGCACGTCTGTCGGCGTGATCCTCGCAGCCGTCGTCCTGTGCCTCCCGGCAGCCGGGGCCGCCCGAGCCGGGTCGGCACCGCCACCGAAGCCTGCGGCAGGGTTGACGGACGAAATCGTCCGCCAGTCCCTTGAACGGGGGCGGCAGTTCCTCATCCGCCAGTCCAAAGACGACGGCGCGATGGCGACCGGAAGCATGAGTGGCGGCGTCAGCGCGCTGGTGTTCATGACCCTGGCCTACATGGGCGAGCACCCCAACCGCGCCCACATGGACAAAGGCCTTCAGTACCTGATGGACCTGGGAGCCGATTCCGGCTTCAACAAGCGCCAGGGCTACGCCGTGCCCATCCGCATCATGGGCTTCTCGTACATCTACAAGAAACTGCTCGGCGACCGGAAGCGGCACGTGGCGATGAAGGCCAGAGAAGACATCATGCGATTGCAGATGGGCCAGGCGGTGAACGGCGGGTGGCGGTACGAACTCAAAGGGGGCACCAATTACGACTTCAGTGTCACCCAGTGGCCGATTCTGGCCATGCGCGACGCCCAGCGCGCAGGCATCGAGTTCCCCGACCCGACGGGGCACCTTCAGAAGGCCCTCTCGCTCTACCTCAGCATGCAGCAGGACAACGGCGGGTGGTATTACCAGGGCCGCAACGAGAAGCCCTCCGGGTCGATGACGGCAGCGGGGCTGGCGTCGCTCTTCATCATCGCCGACTTCCTGGAGCCCGGCAGCGGATGCCCCTGCCAGAGGGGTGTGAGCCCGAAGACCGCCACCAAGACCGAACGCGCCATGGACGCCGCACTCGACTGGCTCGGCAAGTACTTCGACGTCAAGACCAACCCGCAGGCCTTCAAGGTCGGCGCAGGCAACGTCCTGTACTGGCTGTACTGCGTCGAGCGGGTCGGCATCGCCGCCGGATACAAGTACTTCGGCACGCACAACTGGTACAAGGAAGGGGCGGCCGAGGTCATCAAGAGGCAGAAGGAGGACGGCTCCTGGGGCAGCATCCAGGACACGTGCTTCGCCCTGCTGTTCCTCTACAAGGGGCGGGCGCCGGTCCTGTTTAACAAACTGAAGTTCAACGGCGCCGACGGGGAGCCGGGCGTCTGGAACGCCCACCGCCGCGACATCGCCAACCTGACCCACTTCGTCGAGCAGCGAAAAGAGCAGATGTTCCACTGGCAGATCGTCGAACTGAAGGCCCCGCTCGAGGAACTCCACGACGCCCCCATCCTGTACATCACCGCCGAGAGCGAGCCCGGCTGGCTGGGCGACGACGAGAAGGCCAAGGCGAAACGCCGGAAACTGCGCGACTTCATCGACACGGGCGGCACGATCCTGTTCGAAGCCTCGTGCGGCAACCCGACCATCCGCAAGTGGTTCCTGAGATTCGCCGCCGAGGTCTGGCCCGAAGCCAGGGTGAGCCGCGGACCCGAATGGAAACTGATCCGCCTGCCCCGCGACCACAGCGTCTGGGACGCCTTCCAGAAACTCAAGGCCCGGCCCGAGATGTTCGGCATCGACGACGGCGTCCGCACCTGTGTCTTCTACAGCCCCGACGATATCTCCTGCCCCTGGCAGACGAAGGCCCTCACGCAGAAACTGTACCTGTTCGACTGGGGCATCAACCTCTACACCTACGCCACCGACGAGGCGCGCCTGCGGGCCAAACTCGCCGGACGCGAACCCCCGCCCTCCGAGCGGTTCACCGGACCCGTCAAGGCCGGACCCAAGACGACGCTCCGCATCATCCGCGTCAAGCACGGCGGCAACTGGGAGGTTGGCGCCAACTACCGCGGGTTCGACGCGCTGGCCAAGCACGTCAAGGCCACCGCCGGCATCACCGTCCAGGTGGCCGAGCCGACCCAGGCGCCGTTCAACGAAGGCGGCGTCGCGATCAAGGACCTGCCGGCCGGCGCCCTCACCTACCTGGCCGGATCGCGGGCCTTCAACCTGACGCCCGACGAGCAGGCGGCCCTGAAGACGTACCTGGCCGGGGGCGGGTTCCTCTGGATCGAGGCCGTCACCGGCACCCGCGCCTTCGACCAGTCGGTCCGCAAACTGGCCGTCGATATGGGATGGACGCTCAAGCCGCTCGCGGGCACCCATCCCCTGCTCCACGGCCGCATGGAAGGCGCCGAGGGGTACAACCTGACCGCCGGCGTCGAGTACCGCAAGGCCCTTGTCAAGGCCGGCAAACTCGGACGCCAGACCCCGCGGTTCTCCGGCATCTACGATGGCGAAAGAATAGTCGGCCTGTACTCGCCCTTCGACGTGGTCTTCTGCACCACCGGCTACCAGGCCCACGCCTGCCGCGGCTACAAGACCGCCGACGCCCGAGCCATCGCCACCAACCTGGCCATCTACTTCTCGACGCTCAAGTAGCGCCGCGCCGAGGCACGATGCTATGCGAGTCCGAATCGCCTGTGTCGGCATGGCTGCGCTCGCGGCGCTGGCCGTCGCAGGGCCGGCCCGGGCAGCGGTGCAGTGGCCCGATGCTCCCCTGGCCGCAGGACCCGCCGGCGTTACCGACGACGACGTCACCCGCGCCATCGCCAAGGGACGCGAGTATCTGCTGAGCCTTCGCAACCCCGACGGCTCCTTCACGCAAGAGCCCGCGTGGCGCAACTGCTACACCTCGCTCATCCTGATGACCCTGGCCTATATGGGCGAACACCCCAACCGCGACCACATGCGACAGGGCATGAACTACCTGATCAATCTGGTCCCGGAGCGCGACTTCAACCGCCGCGAAGGCTACGCCCTGCCCATCCGCATCATGGCACTGGCCTACCTGTACCGGAACCTGACCGACGAGCAGAAAGCCCGGGCCAGGCAGGTCATCAAGTCCGACCTCAATCGGATCATCCGCGGACAGTGCGGCGTCGGCGGATGGCGGTACCAGTACAACCGCAGCGATTACGACTACTCCGCCAGCCAGTGGGACGTGCTGGCCTTCTACGAAGCCGGGCGGCTGGGCATCGAGTTCCCCCGGGAGACGCTCCTGGCGGCCCGGGCCTTCTACTTCCGCGGTCAGAAGGCCGACGGCGGATGGTCGTACCAGTTCGGCGGCCAGTCCTACGGATCGATGACGGCGGCGGGGATGGCCTCGCTCCAGATCATCTCCGACCTGGTCGAACCCGCCAGCGGCTGCCCGTGCAAGGACGGTCGCAGCCGCGCGGCCAACTCCGAAACGCAGCGCCGTATCGACGCGGCCCTGGACTGGCTTGCGCAGAACTTCTCTGCCACCCACAACCCCGGCTGGCCGCACCGGACCAACTTCGACCAGGTCTACTACTGGCTGTACTCGATGGAACGCGTTGGCATCGCCGCCGGGCACAAGCACTTCGGCGGTCACAACTGGTACAAGGAAGGGGCGGCGTTTCTGGTGTCGCGGCAGTTGCCGGACGGCAGTTGGCGGGAGAACGACCCGGCCGTCCGGACCCGCGTCCAGCACTGGGGCGGCGGCGGGGTGCCCGACACCTGCTTTGCCATCCTCTTCCTCTACAAGGGCCGCGCGCCCATCGTCCTCAACAAACTCCGCTTCCCCGGCGTCTGGAATCCCCACCGCCGCGACGCCGCCAACCTGACCCGATACATCGAGTGGGCCAAGGAACAGCCGTTTCACTGGCAGATCGTGGACTTAAAGGCGCCGCTGGAGGAACTCCACGACGCGCCCATCCTCTACATCTCGGCCGAGAGTGTGCCCCGGTGGACGGACGCCGAGAAAGAGAAACTCCGCGCCTTCACCGACACGGGCGGCACCATCCTGCTGGAGGCGTCGTGCGGCAACCCGGCCGTCCGGCAGTGGGTCACGACCTTCGCCGCCGAGGTCTGGCCCGAGTGGCCGCTGAAGCCCCTGGGCGGTGACCACCCGGTCTTCACCGATCCGTACCCGCTCTCAAAGCGGCCGGAACTGATGGGCATCCGCGACGGCCTGCGGACCATCCTCTACTACGCCATGGACGACGTCTCGTGCCCCTGGCATACGCGGGCCTTTACGTCCCGGGAGTATCTCTTCCGATGGGGCATCAACCTGTTCTCATGCGCGACCGACCGGGCGCCCCTGCGGGCGAAACTCGCCGGCCGCGAGCCCCCGCCCGCCGACAGGTACACCGAACGGCCGCAGCCCGGGCCACGCCGGCGACTGCGCATCGCGCGCCTCAAGACAAGCGGCGACTGGCACGTGGGCGCGAACTACGGGGCCCTCGGGCAACTCGGGAGGCACCTGCGCGACACGCTCGGCCTGACGCTCGAGGTGACCGAGCCTGCCCGCGTCCCCTTCACCGAGGGCGGCGTCGAGGCGGCGGCCCTGAAGGACTTCGACGTGGCGTACCTGACGGGCACGGGCAGCTTTGCGCTGGCCGATGATCAGCGTCAGGCGCTGGCGTCGTGGCTGGCCGACGGCGGTTTCCTCTGGGCCGAGGCCGGCGGCGGGTCCGAGGCGTTCGACAAGGCGCTGCGCGAACTGGCCGAAGCGGCCGGGTGGCGCCTGCAACCGCTGCCCAAAGACCATCCCCTGATGACCGGCAAGATGCCGCCCGCCTCCGGATACGACCTGACCGCGGGCGTCCAGTTCCGCCAGGCGCTGCGCATCCCCCGCGCCAAGAAGGACCACGCCGAACTGTGGGGCCTCTTCGCAGACGCCGAGGACGGGAAGAAGGAGGCCGGGGACCGCCTGGTCGGCCTCTATTCGCCGCTCGACGTCACCTTCAGCCTGAGCCCGTACCAGGCGTACAACCTGCGAGGCTACAAGACCGCCGATGCCGCCGCCGTCGCCACGAACATCGTCCTGTACCTCACGGCCCGCGGTGCGCCCGCGCACCAGATGCAACCGGAACAACCGGCGACGCCCGCACAGCCCGGGAAGGAAGAGCCGCGCGTCCCCCGTCCCGGCCTGAAACTCCCCAAAGTCTCCCCTGGCGGCGACCCCGTGCCGTGGTGAGACCGTTGAAATCCTCGCCACGTGCCCGGTAGCATGAGACCCCGGACCGATTCATCAGAGGAGTCCGCCATGACGACCTGCCACGCCGTGCCTGCCGCCGCGCTGCGGGTGACAGCCTTGGCCCTTGTTCTCTTCGGAACCTGCGCTGCCGCGCAGGCCGCGGAGGTCGGGCGCGGCACCGTGTACGGTGTCGTCGAGATCCCCTTCAAGGGCCCGGCGTGCAAGGCGGCCGATGCC
>Ga0114930_10002587_pt1 | contig 16263 bp, 14 predicted proteins | sample AnhtaG_FD_87300 | JGI IMG/M metagenome (GOLD analysis project Ga0114930, IMG submission 87300) | Deep subsurface microbial communities from Anholt, Denmark to uncover new lineages of life (NeLLi) - Anholt_01485 metaG | ecosystem: Environmental > Aquatic > Marine > Oceanic > Sediment | place... | reverse complement strand
GGGGGTGTTCTCACCCCCGACCAGCTGGGCTGCGGCGCTGGCGCACTGAACCTCTAACCGACCACCTCCGACACAAGAAGATGATGAGATAGCTGCGACTAAGCCCTGCTATGCACAGCACGGAGAACAGGCTACTTCTTCCGCCTCCGGCGCGGAGCCCTGTCTTCCGGTGTCTGTGCAGGCGCCGGCATTGTGACGCTGCCCGAGGCAGGCATGATATCACCTGTCACGCTTGTTGATCGCGGGAACGCCGTGACCGTTCCCTTCGCTCCCGTGACGGGTAAAGGCTCCGACTGCAGCGCCAAGATTCTGTCGAAATCTACTACCCTCGCAGAATGATCCGAGTGATGATCTACCTCTACGATCACAGCGAAGTCTCGTGCCTTGTGCTTCTTGTACAACTCCTGCCAGTGCGTGCCAAGACACCAGCACGCACCTGATGTTCCCCATTCGCCGATACCTGCACAGACTATCAGCCTGTGCTCAGGGCAGTCCGTTAGAGTGTGCTTGGCAATCAGCCCGTAACACTTGCCGCCACAGTCCGTGATCACAGCACCATCGGATTTTCGATGTATGCCATGAGGCAATCTGCCCTGATACTTACCTATATTCAGATCACCGTATTCCTCGAGGATCTTCCTGGAGTGCATGCTTGCTGCTGGACCGCCAATACTGATAACCGTACCTCCCCACGTAGTCCAAGCTTCCTCGTCGCCCTTAACATCAATCGCGGATCTCCTGACATTGGTTATGAGCCTGAGCAAATAGGCTAACCCTCTTGCTGTGCAGTAACCGAGTACATAACCTCTCGCTCCCGGCAACCGCCATGTCTCCCGGCCGGGAAAACGTTTGATGTACGGGCGCTGAGCCAGTCCAGCAAGCTCTGTGCTCGCTACCGTCTGGGCAACCCCATCTATGCACTCCTTATCCAACAGATACGTGTCAAGGACTAGTGTAGCTTCGCCGTCGGATCGCACAAGAGCACTCCCGAAAAACCGACGGAGCTTCATACGTGTCACTCGGTGGTACATCCGAGCCGGTAGGATTAAGAGCAAGGCGATCAATATTCCGGCGGCGACGTTTCCCAGCGTCAATCCTCCGGCGACCAGTTTCCTCCACACTACATGCGTCCAGCGACTCAGGAATCTGAACCATCTGACATGGAAAGCTTGATGGGGAACACCCGGTGGGGATGCTGTCATTAGCCGAGCGATGTGTACGCCCGGGTCCCCACTGAGTCGCCGGCCCAACTCGTGGAAAGCTCCAGTGCTTCCATTCGCCTGTGACGCACCTAGTAGACAAAGGAGCAGAACGAAGAGGACTATCCCCGAGGTCCACGAGGCCAGCAACGCTTTGTGCCGAAGGCGGACTGCCGGGACCATTGAGTGCCCCAGATCGATCTCATCACCCGTCTCTGGCCACTTTTCCGCCGCCATACTCGTCCTCCTGACTTAGAGTACACGTTCATAGCCAAGCTCTCGCTCCACTCGCCCTTAGACCGACCCGCAACTGAATTACGACCACCTGAGAGTACCTCTGACCGCGTCAGTTGTTGCAGTGGATTTGCTGGTCGCGTGCACTCCAGATGTAACTTTCGGCCTGTGCCTTACCGCGGACTCCAGGCGATCCACACATGCAGTTCCGTTGCCCCAGCATGTTTGCAGAATGTTTGCAAACCGGGCATTTCATACCAAAACAGCCGCACGTTACTACAGGTGCCAGAGTCCGATTTTCCCTTGTTTTACGCTCAAAAATGGTGGCGGAGGGGGTGGGATTCGAACCCACGGTGACTTGCGCCACAACGGTTTTCAAGACCGTCCGAATAAACCGCTCTCGCACCCCTCCGGCACACCACTATTATATCTCGCCGGGGCCTCGTGGTCAACAAAGTACGCAGTGCATGGCTCTGCCCTTATCCCTCCCCGCAGCGAAAAGCGGCGGGCTGTGACGAAAGCGATCGTCCCACCTGCCGGCCACCCTACGCATCTACGGTTCCAGTCCCCACCCGCAGGAAGATCCGACATCGGACGAGAAGGACTATCCTGACGTTGATTCCAGTCGGACGCAGAAGGGCACTCGATGCGAATTCTCGTTATGGGCGCTGGGGCGATTGGAAGCGTGTTCGGCGGGCTGCTTGCAGAGCACGGGGAGTCTGTCACGCTCCTGGGGCGGCGTCCTCACATGCAGGCGATCAAGCAGAACGGCCTGCGCATCACCGGGCTGTTCGGCGATCATCTGGTCCGTGACCTGGCCGTCGCCGAGTCGGTCTCGGAAATCCAGGGCCGGGATTTCGATCTCGTGCTCGTCACCGTAAAGTCGTACGACACTGCGCGGGCGGTGGAGGAGATCGGTCCTCTCGTCGGGCCGGGGACGCTCGCCATCTCACTCCAGAACGGACTGGGGAATGTCGAAACCATCAGCGGCGCCCTCGGGGAGCGGCGGACACTCGGCGGGCGCGTGATCTTCGGCGTGACGACTCCGGAGCCGGAGCACGTGGAGGTCACCGTCTACGCCGAGGAGGTCATGCTCGGCAGTCCAACAAACGCCGTTCCTATGGCGCGGATCGAGGAGATCGGCTCGTGCTTCTCCGCCGCCGGAATCCCGACCAAAGCCACCGCCGAGATTAACAAGTTCATCTGGGCGAAGATCCTGTACAACTGCGCGCTCAATCCATTGGCCGCCATCCTCGGCACGACCTACGGCGACTTGCTTAAGGCCGGGGAAACCCGCCGGTTGATGCGGGAGATAGTAGGGGAGATATTCGCGGTCGCCCGCACCCGCGGGACGCCGCTCTTTTGGGAGAAGCCGGAGGAGTACGTAGATGTGCTCTTCGGGCGGCTGATCCCGGACACGGCTGCGCACCACCCCTCGATGCTCCAGGACATACGGAAGGGCCGCAGGACGGAGATAGACGCGATGAACGGTGCCATCGCCCGCTTCGGCGAGGAACTGGGCGTTCCAACCCCCGTGAATCGCCTGCTCACCCTGCTCATCAAAGTGCGAGAGGGGCTCTCTGCGTCGCCTTAGAACAACTTTTTCGCGTCAGACGGTATCGAGGACTGGCGGCTGCGGGAGTGCCGGCTTCCCAGTAGGGCCGATCATCCTGGGCAGGGTGGAGGGAGGCTGGTGCGGCTGCCCGCAGGTTCCGGAAGTCCTCTCAGCGAGATTCCCTCAGATTACTCGCCCTGCTCCGCACCGATCAGGCTGCCGACGGTGAGGCCCTGCGGGGTAGGCGGTTCTGATTCGGCGTCTTCTCCCCGAGTCTTCTCTGCGCCGGGAGGAACTGCCTGGGGGGCCGCCTGTTCTTCCAGCAGAGCTTTGACTTCGGCGAACCCTTCCTGGGCCTTCTCGGCGGCGACGGGATCCAGCCGATGGAGCAGGCTGGTGAACTCTCCGGCGTGCACCAGTTCTTCGAGAGCGACGTCGTAGAGGACTTTCTTTGCATCTTCGTTGTCTGCCGCGTCCATGTGCGCAAGGTAGACGTGCACGGCCTCCAGCTCTGCCGCGATGTCCAGCATGATTGCCCGCGCCAGTTCCCCGTGCGTCATCTTGCGCGGCACGATTCCAGGAAACGGGTTTGCGAACCCGGGCACGAGAATCCCACCTTTCTCAAATTCGGCAAGACTGGGCTCCAAAGGCGAGATGGTTTCCCAGCCGACCTGCCGGCGGCGTGTATAAGCGGCCGTAACGCGCCGCCGAACCATGCGTCAAGGGCGAGGAGGTCCGGGACCTGGAGGCGGGGTCGCGTCCCGACCCATGGGCTTCGGACCTTGCATCAAGCCCATTGGGCGTGTCCCCATCATCAGCGACTGCAGTTTCTCGCGCTGCTCGGGAGTGAGCACGTTTCGGACAGAATTCATCGTCCTTATGCGCGCTAATTGGAGGTCGCCCTGTAGGCGACTGATCTCGCGTACCTGCCGCTCGACCTTCGGCATGTCCACGGTGTCCTGTGCGAGCAGTTCCTGCAGGTCAATCTGTGCGATCTGGATCTGGCTCGTCAGGCGGATCTGCTCCTTGCGAAGCTCGGTGTGCATGCTGCGTATGCGGCCTGTCTGCTCTTTGGTCAGGTCAAGCATCCGGGCGTGCATAAGAATCTGGCCCGGCATTGTCATGCCGGCGCCCGTCATGCCCCGGCCGCCCGTTTGACCCATCATTGCTCTGCACATCGGGCACGTCATCCCGCCGGGCATGCCCGATTCCATCCCCATCGGCGCGCCGCTCATTTGCCCGTCAGGCTGGGCGCACACCGGCAGCGCAGCCAAAACGAAAGCGACGAGCATCATCCACAAAGCTTTCCTTGCCATTGTCGGCCTCCATTCGTCAACAGGATTTACAAAGGTATTACCCGCTCGGGCTGCGTTTCCAAAACACGTACAAGAACAAAGCGCTGGATTCCTTGGCAGAATCCAGCGCTTCTAAGCTGTTGCAAGTCTTGACGCCATCGTCCGGCGTCTACCAGTATACCCTCTCGATCCACTCGCGCCAGACAACTCGTTTCAGGACCTCCGCCGCCTGCTTTGCCAGCTCTTCCGCAGGCTGCTTCTTGAAAGCAGCATCTTCGTCAGTCACTACGATTACAGGCTCGGCCGCGGCGAGGACTGCCTTCTTGTTCCGGCTCAGTCTTATTTCTCGAAGCGGCGGCTCGGAATCCAGAAACTGGTTGACTTTGGTGACGATAACCTCAGCGCGCTGCTGAGACGTGAGCTTGTCAGCGATCGGCGCGGGCTCGAACAGAATGTCGCCGCCCAGCTTGACTTGCATTATTGGCTGGCCTTCCGATGTAACGAGCTCGGCAGTGGCCTTGATCGCGTTTGTTACCTCGCGTCTTTTCATGGGTAGACCCAGGGCCTTTATCCGGCTCACGATTTCCCTCGCCCGGTCCCTGGACGGCGGGTGTGTTTGGAATATCCCCATGTCCACTTGTGGCTTGGTCGCGTAGTCACGTGCGAGCCGTTCCATGAAGGTCAGCAAACCGACAGGATTATAACCGGCCTTGATCATATAAGCGACCGCGGTGCTGTCCGCATCTGCTTCCGCTTTCTGGCCGTAGCCGCTCACGCGGGCTATTTTAACTAATTGAGCGCCTATGAGAATGTTACCGAGATCGGCCGTATCCGCGTTGCCCAGCAACCCTGCGAGCAGCACCAGCGCGATGTGGCTGTCCAGCTTGCTCTGCTCTTTCAGCAGGCGAACCATGTGGTGGTGGGATGCATGTGCTACTTCGTGCGCAATAACGCCGGCCAATTCGTGATCGGATTGAACGTAATCGAGCAGGCCCTCGTGGACGTAGACGAAGCCGCCCGGCAGTGAGAATGCGTTCACGCCTTCTTCGTCCAGCACCTTGAAAGTGTACTGGAACTGCTTGATCTCAGCGCTGCCATAGCTGGCCTTCACCTCGACGGAGTTCGCCACTTTGGCGACTGCCTCGCCGATCTTGGTGACCCGTTCCACTACTTGCGGGTCTGCGGTCAGCTTATGCGCTTTCTCTACTTCCTCTGCGGCCTTGCGGCCTATCTTGATTTCCGCTTTGGCATCATCGTCGCCGTAAGCCGCTGTGAGAAGTGCAGCCGCCGGGATCAGAACCAGTATGATGGAAAGAAGGAACGCCAGCCCAAAGGCTGATCTGGTAGGTCGTGTCATGGCACCGTCCTCTCGTGCGTTCTGCGTTCCGCCGCGCCGAGGCGGGTGGGTTCGCAGGCGGCGGGAACGGATCACCCGTCCGCCTTGCCGGAGGTCGTCCAGCGGCACTGACAATCCTTGCGCACACGGCGCGTTCAATGTGGTACCGAGTCAACATGTTTGTACCACTGGCGCGTGTTTTTGAAAACGAATCTGCCAGACCGCTGGAAGGTGCCCCTGACTAATCTACCTCCAGTGCTTATTCCTGAGTATGTGTACGTGTACCCTCGTGCCGTTCGTTATGAATCCCGTCTGCGCCTGATAATCCCGCCAAGCAGAGTCGCGCCGGCCGTTCCCAGTGCGAACAGGCTGCTCGGCTCGGGGACCACCGGAATATCGTACCAAGTATCGCCGTACGCTTCGGTGGTAGAAGGAATCCACTGCACAACGGGGTCTCCCGGGTTCATCGGCTCAGGCTCGACCGCGCCTATGTGTGTGATGAAGCCAATATCGTTCACGGGATCGCCCGGATAACCATCTCCGAAGGGGTTAGTCTTCGAACCATTGATATCGCACGTGTATGTGAACACTATGGTCTCGCCGGGGCCCAGCGCTGGCGGCTGGTAGTACTTCTCCGGCGGGTCGGCTATTTCGTACATCTGCCACATCTTCGACGAGTCGTCCCATTCCCATCCTGCAGGTGCGGTTGTTCCTGTGGGCGCAGGGATGTTGAACGGTTGAAGCGACCATACGAGGACAGTAATGTCCTCCGAGTTAATGGTGACTGGACTTTGGTTCGTCAGTTCCCATGTATAAGTCCAGATGTCGGGACCCGGCGTGGGAGCGAGAACAGAGTCCACATAGGTTATGCCCGATGACTGTCCTGCCGACCACGGAACCGCGTGCGCGGGTGCGGCCGCCAGCAATCCTCCTATGATCAGAAGAATCGCGATATAAGAACAGGTGCTTTTCATCTTGGACCTCCCTCGAGATGATTTAACTGACCTACCGAACTTAAAAAGAAGCCCAACTACCCCGGTGCCCAGGACGAAAAGGCTTGTCGGCTCCGGGATTGGGCCGTTGCCACCTCCGGCGAGTGCTCCCACCCCGATCAGGCTTGGTATGAGCCAGATCGCGGCTGGTGGAAATTCGAGTGCAGGCGTGGCCAGTACCTCGACCTCCACCGGTTCAAGCGGCTCCGACAGTACTTCAGCCACGGATGGATTTTCGACGGTCGGTGGCGGGGGCTCAGTAACCGCTGGTACAACGGGCTCGGGCGGCAGGACCAGCGGCTTTGGGAACACCGGCGGTACGGCTTTGGCCACCTTGGGCACCTTCGGCAAGCTCTTGGCGAAGGGGTTCCCACACGCGATATCCATTACGGGCTGCCCATCGTGTCCCACGAAGATCTTCGTTCCCGCCTTGAGCGTCTTCTTGCGAGTCACAATGCGCCCGTTCTCAGCGATGAAATAGACCGTAAAGCGTTGTGAACTCTTGAGTGTTGACACGCTCAGGTGATCCTCGAAGTAGAGCGCAAGGGCTGCTGGGTCCATCCCGAAGTGTTTGGAGAACCTCAGCGCAGTAACCTTGTCCTCCCGAACGAGCTTTGCGAGTTCCGACGCACTGCTAACCGGTCGGGTCAAGAACGACCCGGGTGGCACCTTGCTCTTTGCCGCCTTCGAAGCGACGGGTAAAGATAGCAGGAGTGCACACATAGATGCCAGTACCCAACTACGAGCTGACATGGGCTGTTGCTCCTTTCTTGCCTTGATAGCCGACTATGGCAGACTGGTTTTCCGACTTGACAGTCGTTCCGTTCAAGAAGCCCTAGTGCAAGTTTTGGGCCAAACTCAGCGGTTACGAAAGAAAAACGGATAAATTCACCGGCGGCCTATTGAACCCGAGACAGCTTCCGGCGGGAGACACGCAGTTTCAGGCGCTTGGGAAGAGGGGTATTAGCATACTGTGCCGGTGGATTGGTCGGGACTCGACGGCGTCCCGGCAGTTGAAGTAGGCCGGGCAGAATTACTCTTGCTGCGACAAAGTCGCGGCGATGCAGCCCTGCACCGGAGGGCCTCCGGTGACACTGCCGACTTGGGTTTTCCTGATCCATGCTTTGTCGAGGGATCTCACGGCTGCCGGTGAGTTGACAAACGTTCGGATATCGGGTAAAATGGAGGTGGAATGGGAGCAGAAAAGGTAGGTTTCTTCTCATACCGCACGAGTACCCAGTGGGTGATCTGCCTCCTCACCACCTGGTTCCTCCTGAACATCCTCGACATAGTCAGTACTTACCGGGCCATCTGGACAGGGACAGGTAGGGAAGCGAATCCATTGATGGCTCTGCTGATCGGCGCGCCATTGCTGCTGATAACCCTGAAAATGCTGCTTGTGTTTGCTGCGGCAAGATTAGTAGAGAGGATGGAGGCGAGGAGGAGGTACTGCGGACTGACCTCGCTTGTAGTGCTTAACGTCTATGTGGCCCTGGCATGCGCCAACAATTTGAGCGTCTGCCTGAACGGTTGATGCCCGGCCTGAGCCGGGGCGTCGGAGCGGGAAACTGTACGGACGGTACGCGCCGAGCAGCCCGATGCCTCCTGCGTTGGGTCAGTTTTCCGAGCGGCAGCCTCAGTACCGTACGCGGGGCTGTTTTTCGCACCGGCCGACCCGAGTCTACCCCACGAATTGGGCGAAGACGTCGTCCGCGAAAAGAAGGCCCGTACGAGTGAGCCTCAGTGAGCCGTTCTCGCTTTCCAGAAGACCCCGGCTCACCAATTCCTCAATCTCCTCATGGAAAACGGTCTGCGGGGCAGTGCCATAGCGCTCGGAAAAGACGCGTTCATCCACGCCGCGGAGCATCCGGAGGCCGAGGAACATCGTCTCTCCCTTGGCTCGTCGTCCTGCCAGGCACTCCTCGGTTGCTGTGGTGTCTTTTCCCGCCTGTATCCGCCGGATGTACTCCTCCACCGTCGGAATGTTCGTCGCCCGCACACCCTCCAGATATGAGGTCGCTCCTGCACCAAACCCGAAGTACGGCTGGTTCCGCCAGTAGATGACGTTATGCCGGCACTCGAAGCCCGGCTTTGCGAAGTTTGAGATCTCGTAGTGTTCGAATCCCGCGGCAGTCAGCGTCCGGATCGCCTCCTCGTACATATCTGCCTCGGCATCCTCGTCGGGAAGCGAGAGTTGGCCCGCTGCTCGCATTGCGAAGAACGGAGTTCCCTCTTCCACGGTGAGCGAATAGAGCGAGACATGCTCCGGACCCAGTTGCAGCACGCCATCCAGCGTCCGCCGCCAGGATTCCGGTGTCTGGCCGGGGATGCCGTACATGAGGTCGAGGCTGATGTTCTGGAAACCCGCACGCCTGGCATCCGAAAACGCGCGCACGGCCTCTTCGGATGTATGCGGTCGGCCCAGCAGTCGGAGCTCGTCGTCGCAGAGGGATTGGATCCCGAGGCTGAGGCGGTTGAAGAGATTGCGGAGTGCGGATTGCGGAGTGCGGATTGTTCCAACCCCCCTCCCGGCCTGCCCCCGGAACGGAGGGAGGAGCAGAGCCTCCACTCCCTGCTTCGGAGAGGGGTCGGGGGTGAGGTCAGACTGGCGGCTGGCACCTGAAACCCCCGGATTTGCTTCAACAGTGATCTCCGCATCCGGCGCTACGTGGAAGCTCTCCCTCACCTCATTCACGATGTCCGCCAGCCGTTCGGGTGGAAGCACAGTCGGCGTTCCCCCACCGAAGTATACGGTGGATATGCCCGCGTCTGGATATTGAGCCGCGCCGAGGCGAATCTCGGCCCTCAACGCCTCCACATAGCTCTCGAAGAGTGCTTCCTTGCCGGCGTACGAGTTGAAGTCGCAGTACAGGCACTTCCGTACGCAGAACGGTATATGGATGTAGATGCCGGTGGGTAGCTGACGGTTCATATTTGATGCACTGGCGAGCCTGCCGCGCCATACGGGAAGGATTCCTAGCCTTTCCCCGTATACCGCCGGAGGTTCTCCAGGCCTATCTCCAGCGCCTGCCTGTTGTCCTCCATGCCCTCGAATTCTATGGAGATGAAACCGTCGTATCCGGCCGCCTTGAGAGCGTTCAGACAGGCAGGCACGTCCACGTTTCCGTGTCCCACAATCGCGCCCCGCAGCCAGGTCCCGCCGCGGCTGCGGAACCAGCCCTTTCCCGGGTCCATGTCGGCGGGCTTGATGTGGAAGTCCTTCACGTGCACATGAAAGGCATAGGGCGCCATCCGCGTGGCCGCTCTCACGGGATCGTCGTCGGCGCAGAGGAAGTTGCCGACGTCCACAAGTGCTCCGAAGTTGGGATGGTTCACCGCCTTCATCAGCGCCTCGCACCGCTCGCTGTCTTGTACGAAGAATCCGTGGTTCTCGACCATAGTCTTGACGCCCAGGTCGGCGGCATGCTGGGTCACGGCGCGGCAGCCTTCTTCCAGCGCGGGCAGGGCCTCGATGAAATCCGATAGACCTAGGCGGTCCGGGCCGTATCCCCTGGTGGCATCGTGCCGCATGCAGGGAACCCCCAGGGTCGAGGCGATTTGCACCTCGCCCTTCAGCCGCTCGACCTCGTCCTTCCAGTCCTTGCCGCCTTCCTTGGGGTTGAGGAAATCGGCACTGATGGTGTAGCTCATGATCGGCAGGCCGAGTTCGGCGCATGCGTCCTTGATCCGCGAAGCAAAGTCCGTCAAGTCCGTTGTACCCTCAGGCTCATTCAGCCCGGAGAACTCGATGCCGTCGAACCCCATCTCGGCGGTGGCCTTGATCACCCCGAAGATATCCAGCTTGCCCTCTCTCACATAGCGCGACCAACTGTACGAACTGACTCCGATTCTCATGATTGCGTGTCTCCTTGGAAGTTCTAGGGAATAATGGGATGGTGGAGTGGTGGAGTACTGAGAACCACCACCCCGGTCTCCCAATACTCCGTGGGGGATCTCTTGACCTGCCAATGCCCCTCCAATCCGCCCCTTGATCTTAAATACATGTCGAATTCGCCCCCTACTCCAACCGACCGTAGCTCCGAAGCGCCAGAAGCATCCTCAGGGTGAGAACGCCCTTCCACTCACGCTGGGCGTCTTGCCAGGCATCTCCCGGCCATGACCATGTTGTTGACCACGAGCCATCCGGCTGTTGATGCTCGATATCGTAGTCCAGGTTGCGCTCGGTTGCGTCGTGAAGCATTTCCGCGAAAGGAGACTCCGGCGAAGGGGCCAGAACAACGGGTTTGAGACCATAACTCCCCCAATCGGCTTCTGTTTTGGCTACGGTCGACTCCGCGGCACGTCGGAGTCGGCCCAGCATGCTCGACTTGGCGGATTCCGGCAGGGCCTCGGTCCCCAGCAATCGGGTGTAGCAGAGCAGGTCGTGCATATCCATCTGCTCCGGCAGTACGTCAAGATGTGCAATCACATCCTCAAGCAGCGACTCCAGCAGATCGGCAGCCACAAGGTTGCGGTACTGAAGTAGGTAAGCCACAATCTCGGGCCGGGGGTTCGCCAGGCCTTCTTTCCAGCGTAGGGGCCGGTCCTCGCCGTAATGCCACCACGGAGCGTGCGGACTCTCGTTCGCCTCAGGGGTGATGATCTGCCAGACCTTGCGTTCCCGATCGTATGTGTTCAGCAAAAAGCGAATGCCTTCTGCGACCAGCGGACAGTCTTCCTGCGCCCGCACCTCCCGTAGAATCTGAAACGCAACGCTGGTGGCAATCGCCGAGGAAGCCGGCGTTCGGAGATCCGGCTCGAGCGCATGGCCGAATCCACCATCGCAATTCTGGAAATGTGCAAGTTGAGCAAGGACGTCATCTGCTGATCCTTGCTCGAAATGGAAGGCAAAACGGCTGCGCTCCAGTGGGCGGGCCTGTTCCACAACAAACTCTCTAGCTTTTCCCTGCTGATTCGTGGAAAGCTTCATCGCAGGTTGCCCTCCTCATCGTACTTCCCGTTCCACGAAGAGATCTCTATCAGGTTGCCTTCCGGATCGGCAATCCATGCGGCGCGCATGGCCAGGCCGCCTTCGTTCGGACCGCCAGGCCGACCGATGGGAACAGCCCCTCCAGCCTCCGCCCGCTCGAAGAATGCGTCCACATCCTCAAATCGCGGTAGATCGATGGCAAGAGAGAAAGTACCGTTCGGTCCTGAAGGGTAGGTCAGCGTACCGAGATGTTCCTCCAACGTTGCGCGTTCGTACATGGCGAAGAAGACGCCTCTATTCTTGAACTCCGCCCAACTACCCCTCCCGTCCCAGTCAGTCTCGAATCCGAGGACGTCTCTGTAAAACGCTGCCATGGATTTGATGTCCTTGACATGAATCGCTACCATGAATAGGCGCGTGCTCATGGCTGAAACACCCCTACGCCATCCGCCCTTCGACGTTCGCCACTACCTCATCCGCGGGGATGACCTCTGCCGTCTTGGTGGCGCGGTCACGGATCTCGACCTTGCCTTCCACCGCGGTCTTGCCGGCCACGATTTGAACCGGCACTCCGATGAGGTCCGCGTCTTTGAACTTGACGCCCGCGCGCTCTTCTCGATCGTCGTAGAGCACTTCGATCTTGGCCTTGCACAGATCCTCATACACCCGCTCGGCCACGGCATGCTGCGTCTCATCGGCCACGTTGGCGCAGATGAGGTGCACGTGGAACGGCGCGATGCTCATCGGCCAGATAAGCCCGTTCTCGTCATTGCTGACCTCCGCCACGGCGGGCAGGATGCGGCTGACCCCGATGCCGTAGCAGCCCGTAATGATCAACTTCTCGCTTCCATCCTCGTCAGTGAAGACCGCGTTCATCGGCTCCGAAATGGCATACCGCTGCTTGAAAATGTGGCCGAGTTCTATGCCGCGACGTTCCTCCAAAGGTGCGTCACATTTCGGACAAACATCCCCCGCGATTGCGAAACGAAGCCGCGTCCACTCGATCTCCTGTTCGACATCCGACCAATTGACGTTGACCAGGTGGGCATCGTTCTCGTTCGCGCCGGTCACGAAGTTCACCATCCCGCGCAGTTCCTCGTCACCGTACATCGGGATCTTCAGTCCAACGGGGCCGCTGAAGCCAAGCGGGCCGCCGGTAGCCTCCTGAATCTGCTCCGGCGTGGCCATCTCCAGTGGACCCGCGCCCAACAGCGCGCCGAAGCGTGCTTCGTTAAGCTCCCGGTCGCCCCGGATCAGCGCCGCAACCGGTCCCGCAAACGGGATCCCGTCCCGGGACTTGCCATCCGCCATGTAGATCAGAGTCTTCACCAGCCGTTCGGGGAAGGTGTGCAGGAAGTCGCAGACCTGCTGGACCGTATGGGCCTCGGGAGTGTCCACCTTCGCCATCGGCTGAGGGGCCTCGGCCGGCTCGGGGACGACTATCCGGAAATCGGCGATCTCCTGGTTTGCCGCATACCCGCACGACGGGCAGATCAGGATCGAGTCCTCGCCGGTGTCGGCCAGAAGCATGAACTCCTTCGTCTCCTTGCCGCCAATCGCGCCACTGCTCGCATCCACGGCGATCGTTGACAGTCCGCATCGCTTGAAGATCGCCGCGTATGTGTCGTACATCCTGTCATACACGGCGTCGAGGCCCGCCTCATCGCGGTCGAAGGAGTAAGCGTCCTTCATCAGGAACTCCCGGCAGCGAATCAATCCCCCGCGCGGGCGCGGCTCGTCGCGGAACTTCATCTGGATCTGGTAGAGATTGAGCGGAAGATCGCGGTAAGACTGTATGCTGCGCCGCACGAGATCGGTGATCACCTCCTCGTGAGTGGGCCCCAGGTAGTACTGGGCGCCCCTTCGATCTTTGAAGCCCATCAGAACGTCGTGCATCGTCGCCTCACGCCCGCTCTCCGCCCACAATTCCTGCGGCTGTATGGCGGGCAGGAGCAGCTCCTGCGCCCCGGCGCGGTTCATCTCCTCGCGGATGATGTCGGATACCTTGTTCAGTACCCGCCATCCGAGCGGCAGGAAGTTGTACACCCCCGCCGCGACCTGCCGGATATATCCCGCACGCAGCAGCAGCCGGTGGCTGGTCATCTCCACATCCGCCGGTATCTCGCGCAAGGTCGGCGCGAAGAACTGTGAATATCGCAATGTTTTCCTCCAATACAGCCGATGGGGGGATAGGGAGAGGAGAGATAGGGGGACCTCAATCCCCAGCCCTGGTCACGGGATAGTCCAATCTTTCGGCTTAGTAATCATTTGCACAAGCTGGCCAAGAATCCTGTCGTATGTCTTCTCCAACTCCTCCGCCTGGGCATCAGTTACGTACTGACAGCGACGCGCGAAATCAACCCATACGCAGGTTTCTTCCGCCTCGGTCTCCGCATCGCTGAGCTTGCTGACGAAGTGAGCTTCATAGCGCCGTTTTCGCCACGCCTCAGCAATGTTTGTGCATACTGATCGGGATGAACGGCGGATCTGATCTACCAGCGAATACTTCTCCTCGATGGGGAACTTCTTCCTCAGCTCAAAGATTCGCATGGCTGCGTCCATGGCAGCCTGATACACTCGCAACTGCTTATAGCTCTTGATGCTAACCAAGCCGATGCTCCTTAGTTGCGATGGTTGCGGGTCTCATGTCGCCCCATCTCCCCATCACTCCTCACCCCATCACTCCTCACCCCATCGCTTCGGACCTACTCTCCTATTTTCAGCACGGACAGGAACGCTTCCTGCGGGATCTCGACTTGGCCGACGCGCTTCATGCGTTTCTTGCCTTCCTTCTGCCGTTCGAGGAGCTTGCGCTTCCGGGTGATGTCGCCGCCGTAGCACTTCGCCGTGACGTTTTTCCGCAGCGCGCTGATTGACTCCGCTGCGATCACTTTGTTCCCGATGGCCGCTTGGATCCGAATCTGGAACTGCTGCCTGGGAAGGATCTTCGTCAGCCGTTCCACCAGAAGCTTGCCCCGAGGATATGCATGATCCCGGTGCGTTATGAAGGACAGCGCGTCCACCGGCGAGCCGTTCAACAGGATATCGAGCTTTACCATGTTCGATTCCCGGTAGCCACAGAATTCGTAGTCGAACGAGGCATAACCTCTCGTCCGGCTTTTGAGCTGATCGAAGAAGTCCATCAGGATCTCGGACAGCGGCAGCCTGTAGTGGAGGATGACCCTCTGGGTGCTGGCGTACTCCATGTCGGCAAACGTGCCCCGGCGCTGCTGAGCGAGCTCCATGACCCCGCCGAGATATTCCGCCGGCACGATGATCGTGGCCGCAACATATGGCTCCTCGATCGTTTCGATGTAGTTCGCAGCCGACAGATTCGCCGGGTTGTCTACCTCCATCAGATTGCCGTCGGTCTTGGTCACCCGATATACCACACTCGGTGTGGTGGCGATCAGGCTCAGCCCGAACTCCCGTTCCAGGCGTTCTTGGACGATCTCCATGTGCAGCAGGCCGAGGAAACCGCACCGGAACCCAAAGCCCAGGGCGACCGAGGTCTCCTGCTCGAAAGCGAGGGACGCGTCGTTTAGCTGGAGTTTGGCCAGGGCCTCGCCAAGATCGGCATACTGCTGGCTGTCGGTGGGATAGAGCCCGCAGAAAACCATCGGCTTCGGATGCTTATATCCCGGCAGCGGCTCCGCGGCCGGTCCGTCGGCCTCGGTGATGGTGTCGCCCACGCGGCTGTCGGCCACGTCTTTGACGCTTGCCATCACGTAGCCGACTTCGCCCGCGCGAAGTGCCGGAACCGGCGACATCTGCGGCTTGAAAACGCCGAGACCGTTGACTTCGAACGTTTTGCGGCTCGACATCATCGTGATGCGCATGCCGGGTCTGATCTCACCATCCACGACGCGGATGTAGGCCACCACGCCTCGATATTGGTCGTAATGGGAGTCGAAGATCAGCGCCCGCAGAGACGCATTGGGATCGCCCGGAGGCGGGGCAATGCGCGCCACGACGGCCTGCAGCACTTCGTCGATCCCTACTCCGTCCTTCGCGCTCGCGAGGATGGCGTCCTCGGCGTCGAGCATCGCTACATCCTCAAGCTCCCGGCGCACCCGGTCGGGATCCGCAATGGGGAGATCGATCTTGTTAATTACGGGGATGATCTCCAGCCCGTTTGCAGTCGCCAGGTTGACGTTCGCAAGCGTCTGGGCCTCGACGCCCTGGGCGGCATCCACTACCAGGATCGCGCCCTCACAGGCGGCCAGGCTGCGTGAGACCTCGTACGTGAAGTCAACGTGCCCGGGCGTGTCAATCAGGTTGAGGACGTACTCTTGGCCGTCCTTTGCCTTGTAGTTGAGCCGGACCGCCGCCATTTTGATGGTGATGCCTCGCTCCCGCTCGAGGTCCATCGCGTCGAGAACCTGGTCCTGCATCTCCCGCTGCTCGATGGCACCGGTGAGTTCGAGAATCCTATCGGCCAGGGTTGACTTTCCGTGGTCTATATGAGCGATTATGCAGAAATTTCTTATGTTCTGTTGACTAGTGCTTGCCATTCTGTATTCTTCCAGTGGAATTCTATCAAGTGGAGGCGCGAAAGTAAAGACGCAGGCGCTTGGTGAGCATCGGGGCGGTCAACACCAAGGCGTGGATAAGGCTGATGTAGGATCTGCCGTACGGGAATCGGGTGGCAGAGCAGATGAGGTCACCGGCCGGCCCACTTCACGGCGACGAGGGCGATGTCGTCGTTCAGGATGCCGGCCG